>Ga0210077_1000223_pt1 | contig 24616 bp, 24 predicted proteins | sample RushMan_CattailN_5_FD_185556 | JGI IMG/M metagenome (GOLD analysis project Ga0210077, IMG submission 185556) | Wetland microbial communities from San Francisco Bay, California, USA, that impact long-term carbon sequestration -... | ecosystem: Environmental > Aquatic > Marine > Wetlands ... | reverse complement strand
AGTGAGCGGCACTAATCATAGCTATTTTTTAATGGCTTTCTTAATCTTCGCTATCATCTCAGGCGAAACGGTTTTCATGTTGTGCACCGATGCGGCATGCGCAGAGATTTTCTTCATTAATTCTTCATCGGTTTTCGCTGTGGCTTCAAAAGGGCAGTCCAATCCAATGTCTCTACATTTAAAAGAAGGCAAAAAACTCACCTGAAATATCTGACTCGCTGTGGTTTATAAACTTTAATTCTCGGGTTCACGTGCATATCGCGGTTGGTTCAGGCGATGATTTTCTCTTTTGTTTTATCATGAAGCTGCCACGACAAAAGAAGTGTTATGCCTAGAATGAATATTGAAGCAGAGAAGGGCAAGGGGTTTGTCAACGCGAGAAAGTTGTTGGAGAAGTGCAAGCTGACGGCTATCAGGTAGAAGGGGAGGGGTCTCTTGGTGGCGATGCCGTAAGCGGTGATTGAGGTGCTTGCAGGGTGGAAAAAGAGCCCTGGGATTCTGCTGATCGGAGATGCGCCCAGCACGAAAACGTAAGTTAACATTTCCACAAGTCCGAAGCCAAAACCGACGTAAAGTGCGAGGTTGAAGATTGACCGCTGCGTTTCGCCGTGCCTGTAGAAAAGCGGATAGGCTTTTGAAAACTCTTCGATGAAGGGCGCGAAGAACGCGGCTGATATCAGCGCTACGGTGAACGTGTTGAGCCCGACGAGGATAGCGTCGGTGTACTGGTAGATAAAGAGGGTCAGGGGGACGCTCATGACTACGCCGCATATGAAGAAGAATATTTTTTCGTCTGCGTTTGGCTTGTGTAATAGAATTACAGTTTCGTCTTTTTTCATGATTAGCGCACTAACCTTGCTTTGAGAATTATTTAGAGAAAACTGATTATTAGAGTTAATCAGGTTCAGGGTTAAAAACCTTAGCAGAACACAGCCTCCATCTTTGCCATAAAAAGTTTTTTACAATCATGCACATCTTAGATTCCAGTGAATCATCGTGCCTAAAAGAGAGTTCACAAGCTTCGACGTAGCCGTAACGGTACAGGAATTAAACAAGGCATTAGTGGACTCTCGGGTCAACAACATCTACCAGCTTGACCCAAAAACGCTAATCCTAAAACTGCACAAGACGGACCAGCCTCCGCTGCGCCTCGTCATCGAAGCAGGCAGACGGCTACACCTAACCAGTTACGTGTCGGAGAAGCCGCAGGTTCCGCCCGCGTTCTGCATGGCGTTGAGGAAGTACTTGCGGGGCGCTTGGGTAACGGATGTGCAGCAGCACGAGTTTGAGCGAATTGTCACTATCCGTTTCAAAACCAAAACGGGGTCGCTTGGGCTTGTCATTGAGCTTTTCGGCGATGGCAACGTCATCTTAACCGGTGAGAAAGGTGAGATTTTGCAGGCTCTGGTTTTCAAGCGGATGCGCGACCGCAACATTCTGCGCGGAGAACCTTTCCAGTTTCCGCCTCCAAGCGGCAAGAACCCCTTCAAAGTGACCAGGGAAGAGTTGGCTGAGGGTTTGAAATCAGCGGGGGATGTTGAGGTGGTTAGGTTTATGGCGCGTTTTCTCGGGCTGGGCGGTTTCTACGCTGAAGAAATCCTGCTCGGGGCGGAAGTGGAAAAAACCAAGCACGCCGCCTCATTAACCAGCGGTGAGGTTGACGCCGTTTTCGGAACCCTTCAAGGTTTGCTTTCAAACGTTTCGTCTTCAAAGATAGAACCCGGCATAGTCTTGACTGGAGATGGAGGTTTCTTGGATGTTGCGCCTTTCAAGCTTAAACGTTACGAGGGTTACGAGTTCCAGCGTTACGACAGTTATAACGAAGCCTTGGATGAGTTTTACGTTAGAGCCACGACAGCTGCGAAGGCGTTTGCCAGCGTCGAGGTTGACAAGCTTCAGCGTGAGGCGGAACGGCTTAAGCGCGTCATCGCTGAGCAGGAACAAACGCTGCGTGAGGAAGAAGAGAGGGCGGAACGCGATAGGCTCCTCGGCGACGTTATCTACGCGCATTCCAGTGAAATTCAATCGCTTCTTGACAGGTTCACAGCGGCGAGGCAGGAAGACAAAGACTTGAACTCTGTTTATGCGGCAGTTTCAGCTGCTCAAGACTCTGGCGAAGAGACCGGAGTGCGGGTTGAATCATTTGATTCGCGGAATTTGGCGCTCAACCTATGCGTTGACAACTTGCGGTTTAGCTTAAGCCTGCGCAAGACGCTGTACGAGAACGCGGCAGAGTACTACGAGCGAGGCAAACGGGCGAAGCAGAAATTCTCTGGCGCAACAAGCGCTTTGGAAGAGTCCCGCCAGAAGCTGACGGACATGGAACGGGACGTAGCTGAGGTTGAGGCGTTACGGCTGGCGAAGCCTGCGGAAGCCCTTGAGAAGCTGGTGGAGCGCAGAGTGAAAAGCAAGGAGTGGTTTGAGAAGTTCAGGTGGTTCACGTCTTCAGACGGCTTCTTGGTGGTGGCTGGCAAAGACGCGGTCAGCAACGAGGTACTCGTGAAGAAGCACGCTGATGCGGATGATGCTGTTTTCCATGCGGATGTGGCGGGCGCCCCCTTCGTCGTGGTTAAGGCTGAAGGCAAAGTGCCCAGCGAACAAGCACTGAAAGAAGCGGGAGAGTTTGCCGCCGCGTTTTCCAGGGCGTGGCGTGAAGGCACAGGGGCGGCGGATGTTTACTGGGTTAAGCCTGACCAGCTTAGCAAAAGCGGTCCTTCAGGCGAGTACGTGGCTCGCGGCGCGTTCGCAGTGGTTGGGAAGCGCAACTGGATGCGGGGTGTGCCGCTTGTGCTCGCCGTCGGCGTGGTTGCAGACGACGAACCGAGTTTCGTTGGTGGTCCGGTTGAGGCGGTGAAGGCTAAGGCGAAAGTTTATGTGACTCTGGTGCCTGGCGACTTGGCGGGGAAAGAAATTCTGAAGCGGATTCTGCGGGCTTTGGCGGCGAAGTTGCCGAAGGACCAGCGGGAGAAGGTTGGGAAGGCGTCGATTGAGCTTGTGAGGGAGTTTGTGCCCTACACTAAGGCCAGGTTGATTGGCGTCGCTTCTTAACCTCTGTCTGCTCTGAGCTGCTACCCCCTCCCTTGTTTAAGGCAGCCCGTTTCAGCATGCTATTGGTTGATTTCCACGCCAATACGGACCCCTCCCCCTATACGTTTCTGCAACGAACCGCTATTAGGCTCCAAACATGCTGGTTGATGCGGAAATCGTGGCGGGAGTTTGTTTACATTTGTGTGTTGAAGGCTTTAGTGCGTAAATCGTAAAATTTTTAAGGAAAACGGAAAAGTTAATAAACACCTGCTCCATGTAGGTTCTCTATCGAGGACTGAAAGTATGACATCGTTTAGTGGTTGTTACACCGCACTCATAACACCCATGACCAAGATTAACGAAGTAGACTACGAAGGCTTACATCGCCTAGTAGAATTCCAAATCAAAGAAGGCGTAAACGGCATCCTCGCCGTCGGCACAACAGGCGAAAGCCCCACCCTAGACTGGAACGAACACAACAAGGTCACCGAAAGAATACACGAGTACGCCGCAGGCAGGTGTCTGACAATAGCGGGGACAGGCAGCAACTCAACCCAAGAAGCCATCGAGGGCACAGCGCACGCGCAGCACGTGGGAATACGATGCGTCTTGCTCGTGGACCCGTATTACAATGGGCCAAGCAGCCTTGAAATTCGCAGAGAGTACATTGACCCCGTCGCGCGCAAGTTCCCTGATATCCAAGTCATCCCATACGTCATCCCGGGCAGGACTGGAACTCAGCTTCTTCCCCAAGACCTCGCAATGCTGCATCAGCAATATAAGAACGTCACCGTGGTCAAGGAAGCCACGGGCAACCTTGATAACATGCGGTTAACCCGCAAGCTCTGCGGTCCAAGCTTCACCATACTTTCCGGCGATGACGACAAAACCTTCACCATGATGACAACGCCTGAAATCGCGGCAAGCGGCGTAATCTCTGTCATAAGCAACATCGCACCTCGCGCGGTGCGGGACATAGCGCAGTACATCTTAGACGGCAAAACAGAGGAAGCCCGCAACCTCCAGGACGCGTTGCAGCCGCTCTTCGACATAGTTACGGTGAAAACGACGGAAGATACTCCGTTCGGACCAGTAACCTGCAAGGCACGAAACCCGCTGGCTTGCAAGACGCTTATGAATGTTCTCGGCATGCCTTCTGGTCCATGCAGGCGACCTTTAGGGAAGATGACCCGCAACGGTCTTGAAGTAGTCGTGGCTAACGCGCGGAGAATTTACGAAAAAGACCCAGAAATCCTCGCACCCATAGAAGACTTCTTCGACGTGAGCCTCCAAGAACGATTATACAACGAAAGGTTCTGGCAGGGACTCACCTATGCTTAAGCTATGCATCGCAGGCGCCGCGGGCAGAATGGGCAACGCAGTAATCAAAGAAGCCGCAGCCAAGGGACACCAGATAGTAGGCGCCGTTGAAGCCTCCAGCAGCCCCTCTATCGGCAAAAGCCTAAGGGAACTGGGTATATGCGACTCGGAAACCCATGTGGTCAGCTCAGAGAGGCTCAGCGAAGCCGCCAGAGACGCAGACGTTTACGTCACATTCACGACGCCAGCCGCAGACGTTGCCAACGTGCCGGTTGTCGCCAGCCTCGGCAAGCGCATAATCTTAGGCACAACAGGCTTCACCGACGAGCAAAACCGCATAGTACGCGAAGCCGTCGAAGGCAAGGTTCCCGCCGTTTTCTCGCCCAACTACTCCGTGGGCATCAACATCATGTTCAAGCTCGCCCAAGCCCTGAAGGCGTTTCCGAAGGAATACACTTTCAGCATAAACGAGATCCACCACACCGGCAAGAAGGACGCGCCAAGCGGAACCGCCAAAAAACTCGGCGAAATCATCGCAGAAAACCGCGGCTACACACGAACCGTTTACGGCAGAGAAGGCATAAGCCCACGGCAGCCCGATGAACTGGAAATCACCGCATTACGCGCAGGCGGCGTCCCAGGCATCCACGACCTCATCGTCGCTGGACCATACGAGATGCTCCGCATAGAGCATACCGCTTTCTCCCGTAACGTGCTCGCGCAGGGCGCAGTTTACGCGGCAGAATGGCTAAGCCGCCAAGAACAGCCACATATCTTCAGCATGCAGGACGTGCTGGGACTAACCTAAGCTCAGGTGACATGCATTGAGCAACAGGGTAGTCATAAAGTTCGGAGGCGCCGACCTCGCCACAGGAGAAAAAGTCGCGCAGGCAGCCCAGATGGTTGCAGACGCGCATTATAAAGAAATCATAGTGGTGGTTTCAGCCATGGGCAAAACAACCGACAGCCTCCTCAACACCGCACTACAGTTAGGTGACGTTAGCGACCAAGATTACGCTGAGATAATCTCCATGGGCGAACGAACCAGCGCCCGCTTCTTCTGCTCCGCCCTCAGAGCCAGAGGCGCCAAGGCTGAGCTTTTCGACCCTTGCAACGACAACTGGCCGTTGATAACCGACGCGAACTTCCGCAATGCGGTGCCGGACATGGAGAAAACCACCGAGCGGGCAAAGAAGTATCTTGCTCCGTTGCTTGGCACTGCGATACCTGTGGTGTGCGGGTTCCTCGGAAAAGACCCAGACGGCAGAATAACTAGTCTCGGACGCGGCGGAAGCGACACAACCGCGCTGGTGCTGGCTAAGTGCTTAGACGCGGACGAGGTGATACTGGTCAAGGAGACAAGCGGCGTTCTGTCGGCAGACCCGAAAATTGTGTCTGGAGCCCGCTCGCTCAACAAGCTGGACATACGCGAGATGTTTGATTTGGCGCAGGGCGGCGCGAAAATCGTGAAGCCAGAAGCGTTAAGGTATAAGCAGCAAAACCAGATGCTCCGAGTGGTGGACTTCTCGTCGGGCAACCTGTCAACGGGCGGCACCGAAATCACAGGTTCCTTTAACCTTAACTCATCGGAGATGCAAAGCCGCAACGACATGATTGCCGTCAACGTGGTGTGCGAGGTGAACGCGGAAAACCTCAGAAAAGTCTTCTCGGCGCTCAGCCAGAAACCCATTTACGGCGTCAGCTCAGGAAGCCGCTCAATCACGGTGTTCACATCAGACGGCAACATCGCCGATATCATCCGCAAGCTGCACGAGGTGCCAGTGTTCAAGGCGGTCAGCCACAGGGAAAAAGTAGCCATGCTGCAGGTGAGCCACCCAACGTTCATCGAGTCGCCCGGCGGAGTCGCAACCCTAAGCAACGCGCTGAGCAGGCAGGGCATCAACATAATCGAGGTCACCACCAGCAAGGCAACCATTAACGTTTTTATCGAGGAAAGCCAACTCAACAAGGCGAAGGAAGCGATAAGCAATGTCTTCAAGTCGTAAAGTAGCCATACTCGGCGCCACAGGCGCCGTTGGACAACGATTCATCCAGCTGCTGCAAGGGCACCCGTGGTTCCAGATTGAGGTGCTCGCCGCCAGCGAGCGGTCAGCGGGCAAAAAGTACAAGGACGCCTGCAACTGGATCATGGAGTCGAACCTGCCCCGTGAAATCGCTGAAATGAACGTGGTACTCACTGATGTGGAATCGGTGGAGAAAGCAGGCAACGTTGACCTCGTTTTCAGCGCTCTTCCAGGCGACTTAGCTGGACCAGTTGAAACCGAATTCGCCGCGGCCTATCCAGTGTTCAGCAAGGCAAGCGCCCACCGCATGGACAAAGACGTCCCGCTGATAATACCCGAAGTTAATCCTGACCATCTCGCGCTGATCCCGATTCAACGGAAGCTGCGGAGCTGGAAGGGTTTCATCTCCACGGACCCTAACTGCAGCACCATCCAGCTTGTCATCTCGCTTAAGCCTCTCATGACCTTCGGGCTCAGCCAAATCGTGGTTTCAACCATGCAAGCATTAAGCGGCGCCGGCTACCCTGGCGTGCCGTCACTGGACATAATCGACAACGTGGTTCCCTATATCCCGAAGGAAGAGGAGAAATTGGAAGCGGAAGCCCTGAAGCTTCTTGGCTCTTTCAACGGCAAAGAAGTGCGCAATGCCGATTTTCAGCTTAGCGCTAGCTGCAACCGGGTCAACGTCAAGGACGGACACTTAGAATCGGTGTTCGTCAAGCTTGACAGCAACCCATCCGTGGAAGAGGTTGAAGAAGCGTTCAGAAGGTTCCAGGGCGAACCGCAAAGGCTCAAGCTGCCTTCTGCTCCGGAGCACCCGATTATGGTGCGGAAGGAGCCGAATCGTCCGCAGCCACGGTACGACAGGGACGAGGGCAAGGGCATGAGCGTGGTGGTTGGCAGAGTCCGCAGCGACCCGATAATGACGGTCAAGTACATGTGCTTGGGACACAACACCATCCGCGGAGCCGCGGGCGCGGGCATGCTCAGCGCTGAACTCGCAGTTGCCAAAGGACTAGCTTAACTATTGGGCGCTAACGAGGGATTTTTATGGTGAAAAACGTGCAGGTGCTCAGTGAGCCATTGGAGAATAAGAAGGGAACGCTCCACTTCGATGGCGTTTCCACGGTGGAGCTGGCGAAAACTTACGATACGCCGTTGTACGTAGTGAGCGAGAGCCGAATCCGCAACAACTACCAACGCCTCTACAAGGCGTTGACTCGCCACTACCAGAAAGTCAAGGTTTACTACGCGGCGAAAGCAAACTCGAACCTATCCGTCCTAAAAATCTTGGAGACGGAGGGCGCGGGCGTGGACGCGGTCAGCCCCGGCGAAGTGTTCATGGCGTTGACATCTGGCTTCACTCCCGACCGCATCTTGTTCACGGGCACGAGCGTGAGGAACGACGAGTTAAAGTTCCTCGCAGACTCCGGCGTGACAGTGAACGTGGATTCGCTCTCGCAGCTGGACAGGCTGCTGAAGATGGCGGTGCCCGAGGTTCTGTCGGTGCGGGTTAACCCCGAGATTGGTGCGGGTCACCACGACCACTGCATCACGGCGGGCAAAGACACCAAGTTCGGGCTGTGGGAAGATGACGCGCTGAAGGCGTACGCGACAGCCAAGAAGGCAAGGGTTGAGAAGTTCGGCATCCACATGCACGTGGGTTCAGGCGTGCTCGACGTTGAGCCGTTCTTGCTGGCGCTTGACAAGCTGCTGGGCACCGCGAAGAAGGTTCATGACGAACTAGGAATAGCCTTTGAGTTTGTGGACATGGGCGGCGGGCTCGGCGTGCCCTACAAGCCAGAAGAGAAGCCGCTGGACCTGACTGTTTTCGTGGATAAGGTGCTGTCTATGTTCAGGAGCAAGGTTGAGGAGTACGGTCTCGGGAAGCCGTTTTTCTGCGTGGAGCCCGGCAGGTACCTCGTCGGCGACGCCTGTATCCTGTTGACGGCGGTGAACACGGTGAAGGCGACGCCCTTCAAGAAGTTCGTGGGCGTAGACGCGGGCTTCAACACGCTGGTCCGACCAACGATGTACGGTTCGTACCACCACATTCTGGTGGCGAACAGGCTGAACGCGAAGGAACAGGAAACCTATGACGTTGTGGGTCCCATATGCGAGTCAGGCGACGCCTTGGCAAAGGACAGGCGGCTGCCGAAGCTGGAGGAGGGCGACCTGCTGGCGGTTTTGAACGCTGGAGCGTATGGTTTCTCCATGAGTTCGCAGTATAACGCCCGACCCAGAGCCGCCGAAGTCCTGGTTAGGAACGGCAAGTGCGTGTTGGTCAGGGAGCGGGAGCAGCTTGACGATTTGGTGTCGGGTCAGCGGATGGCGGAGTGAGCACTGGTGAAGTTTTGGAAGATGCACGGTTTAGGCAACGACTACGTGGTTGTTGACAACCGAGACGGAAAAATCGCCGAGGCGGAGCTTGCGGCGCTGGCGCGGCGGCTTTGCGAGCGCAGGTTCTCGGTTGGCGCGGACGGGCTGCTTCTGGCATCAGCCTCAACCGTGGCGGATGTGAAGATGCGAATTTTTAACGCTGACGGAAGCGAGGCGGAGATGTGCGGCAACGGCATCCGCTGCTTCTCCAAGTACTGCTACGAAAGCGGCGTCGCCCGCAAGACCGAGTTGGCAGTAGAAACGCTGGCAGGCGTGAAACAGGCATGGCTCAATGTGGAGAACGGCGAGGTTGCGGCGGTGCGGGTTGACATGGGCAAGCCAGAGCTTGAACGAAGCCGAATTCAGATGGTCGGCGAGGGCACCTGCATAAACGAGGACTTGCAGGTCAATGGCGAGCGTTACAAGGTGACTTGTCTCTCGGTTGGGAACCCTCACTGCGTTATATTCGTCGATGGCGTGGACGATTTCCCTGTGGAGACTGTTGGACCGAAGATTGAGAACCACCGCCTTTTCCCCAAACGCACAAACGTGGAGTTCGCTCAGGTGCTGAACAGCGCGGAGTTGAAGGTGCGGGTATGGGAGCGGGGCTGCGGCGAAACGCTGGCTTGCGGCACGGGCGCCAGCGCCTCGGTGGTCGCGGGAAGCCTGCTTGGAAAGGTGGCTGGCAAGGTTACGGTTCACGTGTTGGGCGGCGACTTACAGGTGGAATATGCTGACCACGTGTTTTTGAGTGGCCCTGCGGTAAAGGTTTTTGAGGGAACAACGTTTTAGGATGAGGGTGATGGAAGATGAGCTTTGAGTTTGCTGACCGTGTGAAGCGGCTTCCGCCGTACTTGTTTGCTGAGATAGAGAAGGCGATTAAGGAGAAGAAGGCGCAAGGCGTCGATTTAATCTCGTTAAGCATCGGTGACCCAGACCTCCCGCCGCCCCAGTTCGTCATAGACGCGCTCAAGGAAGAAGTTGCCAACCTTAAGAACCATAACTACTCCTTCAGCCAAGGCGAACAGGAGTTTAGGCAGGCAGTCGTGGAATGGTACAAGAAACGCTTCCGCGTAGACCTGAACGCAGACGAGGTCATTGCGCTGATGGGTTCGAAGGAGGGCTTGGCGAACGTGGCAAGGGCTTTCGTGAACGCGGGTGACCGGGTCTTGGTGCCTGACCCGAGCTATCCTGTTTACAACAACGGCGCCACCATACTTAACGATGGAATTGCAACGCCGATGCCGCTGGTAAAGAAGAACGGGTTCAAGCCCGACCTTGAAGCCATCCATCCCGAGAAGGTGAAGATGATGTTCCTGAACTACCCGAACAACCCGACAGCCGCCACGGTTGACAAGAAGTTCCTGAAGCGCGCCGTCGAATTCGCCAAGGACAACAACATCATCCTCTGCTACGACAACGCGTATTCGGAGATGACTTTTGACGGTTACAAGGCGCCCAGCATCTTCGAGGTGGACGGCGCCATGGACGTCGCAGTCGAGTTTAACTCATGCTCCAAAACGTTTAACATGACGGGTGACCGCATCGCCTTCGCCGTGGGAAACAAGCAGCTCATCAGCGGGCTCGCCAAGGTCAAGTCGCAAATCGATTCGGGTCCGCCCGTTTACATTCAGAAGGTAGCCGCCAAAGCCATGGGAAGCTACAAAACGGGTGAGCCGCCCGCGTTCCTGAAGCAGAATAACAAGGTTTACTTGGGAAGACGCGATGTGCTGGTTGAGCGCTTGTGCAAGATGGGTTTCATGTGCGACAAGCCCAAAGCCACCTTCTACGTGTGGGCAAACTGCAACGGCGACTCCATGGAGTTCGCTGCCAAACTGCTAAGCATCGGCGTGGTGGTTACGCCGGGCGTCGGCTTCGGAGAGCATGGAGAGGGCTACGTGAGGTTCAGTTTGACTCAGCCGAAAGACCAGATAGTTGAAGCCTGTAAAAGAATCGCTTCGCTTGTTAAATGTGGGTAATAGCCTTGATAAAGTAGGCAATAACAGCCCTGTAAATAGCAGAAAATGAAAAATGGATAGAGACCCGCGTGAGTCAGCATTGCTGTGACGGCGACGGGGCTTGCACTTGCATATCTTGCAGTATAGGCGCGAAGCTTTTCTCGGCGCGTTTTTTCTTCAGAATAGACAGGTTGGTGATTTCTTCAGTGTTGATATCTCCTTTCGTTAAGTTAAGTTTCTCCAGAAGTCTTTTCCCTGCGTCTGAGCGCACTATCACTGTTGAGTATCCGTCTGGGCTGCCTACTGAGCCGACAGAAATGTCCGCGAGTTTAGCCGCGAAGTCGTCGCAATATGCGCATCCTTTCTCAATAGCCTTGTTCAGGTCTCTTACTTTGCATGAGTATTCTTTCCCATCAACCTGCACGATGTATTTTCCTTTATGTATCTGGGTTTTCTCTGCTTTGTCTAAGTCAACGCCCAGCAGCCGTTTCGTCTCTTCCTTCAGCTTTTCATAATCAAAAGCCTCAAAACAGAATAAACCAATTATCGTGATTTCTACGTCTGGGTACTCCTTCAACACGCTTTGCTGTATTTTTCTTGCTGCCCTCACCTCGCAGGCGGTGCCAACAACCGCAATCTTCTTCTTACCTTTGCCTATTAACTCGCCGAGCTTTGACATCATTTTAACCCTTAGATACTTGGTGCCTCTGGCTTTGATTATGTCGTCGACGTTCTCTGCGATGATTGCCTCCGAGTTGTAGCCATCCGTCCTTTGCACAACGATGGCGGCGTCAAACAAACCTCTCTGCATACCTGAAACAAGCAGTGCAGTGGCAACTCCGCCGTCTTGCCCATCTATCGAGCTTTTGGCGGCAAACACTTCGCTGTAGACACCGAAATTCTCATCTTTCTTTCCCTTCAGGAACTGCTGCTCAATTTTTTCAACGTCTTCGGGTAACGTTGGATAATTGTTTATCTGTATTCTTCTTGAGTTTGTAGGGCAAACAAGGGCGCAGGCTCCGCAGCCGATGCAGTCATCAGAATACGTGTTGTACGGCGCAGTAACTTCTCGTTCTACGCCTCGTTTTGCAAAGTTGATGGCGTACACGCCGACTCGTTCCTGGCAAACGCGAGCGCATAAGCCGCAAAGGATGCAATCTTCCTCAGCATCTTCTATCCAGAATCGGGGCTTTTCAACGCCGTATTCTCGGGCTAAATCCTGTATCTTCTTAACTTTCGGGCAACGAGCCAGCAAAAGTTCAAGGAGAAGTTTGCGGGTTTTAAGAACTTTCTCAGACTTGGTGGAAACCTCAAGGCCCTCGGTTACGGGGTAATTGCAGGAGGTTACCACCTTCTTCCTTCCCCTTGCATCTGTTATTTCCACGGAGCATACGCGGCAGGAACCGAAAGGTTCAAGAGCGCTGTTGTAGCAGAGCGTGGGAATTTTGATGCCGAGTTTTTTTGCCACTTCTAAAATTGATGTTCCTTCGGTTGCTTTCACTTCTTCGCCGTCTATTTTTAGTGTTATTTCTTTTGCTTCCATTTAGTTCGCAGCTCCCTTTTGGCCTTTCTTTATCCACCGCTGCTCCTCTGGAATCGGCGGCGGAACTGGCTCCCCAGATAACTTTTGCACTGCCCTAAACGCTGGTGGACAAACCTCAAAACAGGTTCCGCATTTAACGCATTTCGCTTGGTCAATTACGTGAATTTTGCCTCTTTCGCCCTCAATAGCGTCTACTGGGCAGTTTCTGTAACAAAGTGTACAAGCAGCGCACTTGGCTGGATTGACATAGTAAGATGTCAATTTTTTGCATACTAATGCGGGGCATCGCTTCTCCTTTATGTGCGCTTCATATTCATCCTTGAAGTAGCGGATTGTGGTCAGCATGGGATTCGCAGATGTTTGCCCTAAAGCGCAAAGAGAAGCAGCACTTGTTGCCTCGGCTATTTCCGTGAGCTTTTCTATGTCTCCTTCTTTGCCGTTACCCGAGACAATGTTATCCAATATCTTTCTTGCCTGCTTCAGTCCTTCCCGACAAGGCACGCATTTACCACACGATTCATCGCAAAGAAAATTAACAAAGTAGCGTGCCACGTCCACCATGCAAGTATCCTCATCCATGACTATCATCCCGCCAGAACCCATGATGGAACCTAGCTTGACGAGCTCGTCAAAATCTACAGGAGAATCGAGATATTGCTCAGGTATGACGCCGCCAGAAGGCCCGCCTGTTTGTACGGCTTTAAACTTCTTGCCGTTTTGAATTCCACCCCCGATTTTGACAATTATGTCTCTTAATGTCATGCCCATGGGGACTTCAACTAGTCCTGTGTTGTTCACTTTGCCTGCCAAAGCGAATATCTTGGTACCTTTACTGCCTTCTGTGCCAATCGATCTGAACCATTCTGCGCCTTTGTTTATGATAAGAGGCACGGTCGCCCAAGTCTCAACATTGTTCAATGCAGTCGGTTTATCCCAAACACCTTTTTCCGATGTATGCACATACTTTGGTCTAGGTTCTCCAACTTTTCCTTCGATGGCCGTCATCAGGGCGCTTGACTCGCCAGAAACAAAAGCGCCCGCACCTTTATGGATTTTAACCTTGAAATCAAAGCCTGACCCGAGTATGTTGTTGCCCAGTAATCCGTATTCTTCGGCTTGGTTGATTGCAAGTTGCATGTTTTCGACTGCGAGAGGGTACTCTTGCCTAACGTAGATGAAGCCTTCATTTGAACCGATAGCGAAAGCCCCGATTATAAGACCTTCAAGGATGCTATGCGGATTGCCTTCCATTAAAGCGCGGTTCATGAAAGCTCCAGGATCACCTTCATCACAGTTAACGATGACGTATTTGGGTTCCCCAGATGCCTTCCGTGTGGATTCCCATTTTCGAAATGTTGGAAAACCGCCTCCGCCGCGTCCCCGCAGATTAGCTTTTCTAACTTCCTCAAGTACTTGCTCAGGCGTCATCTGAGAGAGCACTTTCGCCAATGCTGAGTAACCCCCTAACGCCAGATAGTCTTCTATACTCTTTGGGTCCACCTTGGCGTTGTCATCGAGGAGAATTCGCTTTTGATATTTGTAGAAAGGTATTTCGCTTAGTCTTCTCTCTTTCTCACCCGTGGCAACATCGGTGTAGAGTAAACGTTCAACAACTTCTTTGCCAAGCAGAGTTTTAGACACAATTTCTGGGACATCAGTCGCCTTGACCTTAAAATAATAAATTTCCTCTGGATAAACAACAACTCTTGGGCCTTTCTCACAGAAACCAATGCAGCCAGTCTCTTTGATTTCCACCTTGCCTTCTAAACCTCTTTTTTGGAATTCTTCCTTGAAAGCTTTGATAACCTCTTTAACACCAAGTGCTTCGCAACCGGTGCTTACACACATTGTGATAGCTAATCTTCTCGGGTCTTTTTTAGCAAGAATGCCTTTTCTTAATTCTTCCAAATCGTCTGGGGTTTTCAATTTCTCCAAGTTTTATCCTCCTTACTAAGGGTAGCTCGCAAGCAACTTTACAACGTTCGAGGAAGTTTGTTTCCCATGATATTGCCCGTCTATTTCTACTACTGGCCCAAGGGCGCAACACCCAAGACAGTTAACAGTTTCCAACGTGAACTTGTCATCAGATGTTGTCTCACCAGCCCTGATGCATAAAGCACGTTCAACCGAGTCCAATATTCTAGGTCCTCCGCGAACGTAGCATGCGGTTCCAGCACAAACTCTTACAACATGTCGGCCCCGAGGTTTTAGGCTCAAGGCTGTGTAAAAGCTTGCCACTCTGTAAATCTCGCTTACCGGGATTTTGAGCCTCTTGCTTATTCTAATAATGGCTTCTGGCGGTATCCAATTCAATGTCTTCTGGATTTCCAGAAGTAACTGAATCAACACCCCGGTTTCACATTCGTATTTATCAATAATCTTGTCCACTCTGTCCATAGAACTCATGTTTCCATCAGTCCCTTCAATAGACAGCAAAAGACCCTTTTCAACTAAATAAGGTTTACTTATCGATTATAGCGGTTTATACGGTATATATTCATATAGTAGATGTATTAACAAGTATTGCCATAACACTAGTTGAGGAATAGAATTTGGAAAGAAGGATAATGTCCTTAGGAAGATCATCCATGGTAATATCTCTCCCCAAGAACTGGATGCAATTGAACGAACTAAACAAAGGTGATGTTGTCTCATTAGCCATTCAACGTGACCGTTCATTAGTTGTTTACCCTGGGATCGAGAAGAAGCCGGAACCCAGGGAGATTACTCTCAAGATTGAAGAAAGAGAGGATGAGAAGCTTATAGCACAGAAAATAATTGGTTCTTTTTTGAATGGTTATTCTGGCGTGACGCTTATCTCAGAAAAAATTTTTTCGATTCCGCAAAGAAGCGCAATTCGCAATATAGCTGGAAGGTTGTACATGAGAATCATGGAGTCTGATTCTAAGGGCGTTTACATGCAAACCTTGACTGATGAGTCAAAAGCTTCCCTTGACCAGGCCATACAGAGGATGCACCTAATTTCTTATTCCATGTGCGAGGACGTGTTCAATTCTCTGAAAGACAATGATTTGTCCTTGGCGAAGTCCGTTTTCTCCTTGGACGATGATGTCGACCACTTTTCTTTTTTCATCCTTCGCATTCTCCGTAACGCCGCACAAAACACAGTTCTAGCAAATGAACTTCGAATCGACACCATAGACTGCATGGATTACCAAACTCTTGTACACCGAATCGAGCACGCCGCAAATTACATAGCGGACATCGCAAGACACATAATAATGATGAATGGAGCGAAACAGAAAATTCCCGACGATTTGTTGCAGCTCATGGTTGATGAGGGAATGGAAGCGGTTGATTTGTATGTTAAAGCGTTTAACACGTTCTTCTCCCGTGATGTAAAGTTTTCTGTTGAAATAATGGAGCGCAAACGAGGGATTGAAAAGTTAGATCAAGAAATAGCGCGCAAATGTTTCATGAGCAAAAAAGATGCGGAGCTGACCTGTGCAATCTGCTCTTTGCGTGAGGATATAAAAAGAATTGCCGACTATGCGGCAATGATAGCGGAACTTGCTGTGAACCGGGCGTTCAAGATGGCTTAATTTTTCTTTGACTGGTAACTCACGGTCAATGCGAGCTTCGAAGGCAGTAGGTCTTTCTCCAGAAGTTTTCGAGCAAGCGGCAGTGCGACAGTGAAGTTGAATACGCCTTTTGCAGGGGTTCGAGCTTCACTAAGAATCTCCTTTTCTAGCTTATGCTTTAGTTCACCCACAGCGAGCGCTCCTATGGTGAAGATGCCTGGCATCATTTCTCTCATGTCGTCTTTCAGTTCGATTCCTTCGATTCCGAGCGGCGGGACAGCGTTTATGTCGACCAGAACTTTCATGTGTTTAACGTCCTTCAGCATCTCTTTGTCGATGATTTGGACGCCTCTTATGCCAGCGCACATTATTACGTCAGCCTTCTCGATAATTTCCCCTTTCGACGCGGCTGTTGGCGCAAATACGCCCTGCACTTGAACTCCATGTTCTTTGGCGAGAAGTTTCGCGATTCCTTCAATATGTTCTTTTCCATCGGTGCGCTTCGGGTTCAAACTTGCAATCGTAACGTTGCAGCCCAGCTTTGCCAAGAGAACAGCAGCGATTTGCCCGACGGCCCCAGTTCCCATGATAGCACAAGTTTTGTCTTTCAACTCTCCCAGCTTATTCGCTAGCAGCGAGTTCTCAGCTTTGGCGACCATGGCGGCGGCTGTCGTGTAGGCTCCTGCGGGGTCGATGATTATGTTACCTTTGAATGGTGGGAACATTGCGTTTTTTATAGCTTCTAAAACTTTTTCGGCTTTCTCAGCGTTCTTTCCTCCGATCATGAAGATGGTGTTCTTGGCGCCTTTTGGTCCTCTAGAAAGTAGAGCATCTAACGCTATGGTTTTGCTGTCTTCGGCTGTCACGTTTTCATAAGGAATGACGGCGTTATATCCCGCATCGTAAGCCATGCAGATGTCAAAAGGGCTTGCTTTCGGGTCCGTGTCCAGGTAGAAAAGAAGATGGGGTAGTGTCTCGCCACCCTTACTCATGACAGGCTTAACTTGAACTTGTATTGACTGTAGCCAGTTTTCTAGCTCAGGAGCCGATGGAACTTCTGCGCTTGACGAGATGACTTTCTTCGAAAGCTTAGCAATTTCGACTTTGACGTTTAAAGATTCCAGCAATTTCTTAAGTCCGGCCACATGGCTGGGGCTGCATATGTGGAGACACGTGATTTCCTCTTTTCCTTCGATTTCTCCGGCGTGGTTGATTATGCCCATGGCAATCCAGCTTTCTCTCACTGAAAAGTTAACGTCTGCTTCCATTTCTTCAATCTCCGACTGCAAACTTTGTCCATATGCAATCAAGTATTCCTTTTCCATGGATTCATCCTTGGCGCCCTGTTTGGAAAGCGTGTCTATGGTCTTCAGTACACCGTTTCTCAGCTCAACTTTCTTGTCCAGAGCAGCAGCAATATAGTCTTTGGCGTTTGGGTCGATGTCAACCGGGAAAAATGGGATGTTGGCTTTCTTGAAAGCTTCTGCTGAAGTGTTCGCTTCATAGAATTCTTTTTGAGAACGTATACCAAGCTCCTCAGTGGCGTAGTCAACTTTGACCTTGTCAACGACAGCTTCCAGAAACTTGTAGAATCCAATTGATGGCTTAAAAAGTGGGTTCAGCGGCGAGGTGGGCTGTTGTGTCAGGTGGAATGGCTCATTGTATTCCTTCTCTACGATGAGGACGTTGAGTTTCTTTTTTGATAATGGTTTTAATTCGAGTGTTTCCATGCTTAATTACCTACGTCTATTTAGGAACACCCGAAAATATATACTTAGTCGCAATACCATACGTATAGGTATTTATGGTATATACAAAGAGGGCAGAGTTTAACTTCCGCGGCTACCCGCTTCAGTCTGTTCTCCTTCAGAAACTGGTTGGAGCATCAGCTTGGTTTTACTTTTTAGTTTGCCGCTTTTCCCATGCGGTTTTCTCATGACGCTGTCGTTGCATTTCTCAATCTCTCGTGCTTCCTCTGCGAGTCGGGCGGCTGCCTGAGCTACTTCGTGCGCGCTCGCGACCAAGGGAATGTACTTTTCATTTTCCTTCTCCACGAAGCAAGCTAAAGCGTCTATCTCAGCAACCTTCTCCGCCAGTCCGTAAGCCGCCATTGCCTTGGCTCTTGCGTATGGGTTGCTGAACACGGAGTTGTCGCGAATAACTGTTATGTCTATTACCCTTTTCGGCAATGTTGGCGGTTGTCCTGCTTCAATCGCGTAGATGACGCCATCGATTTCCTGCTCCACAATCCTGTAAACCCCCGTCGCCGCGAGAACTTTGCTAACGTTTGAGTTGAAAATCGCCATCTCCGTCGGATCCAGAAATTCCTTTCTTGCACCGATGAGCGGGTCTCCAGTGATTATTATGTAGCCTAATCCTTGCTTTTCAAGGTCGGCCTTCACACGTTTTCCTGGCGCGTCAGTTATGACGATTCCAGGTTTCCCGCTGGCTGCAAACGTTTCTCTGGCTTTTGCTGGACCTGGCAAAGCCGTATTTGGAGAGATGACCACGAAAAGGTCGGGGTTAAATTCCAACATTTTAGGGAGAGCTTCCTCCACATCTTCGAGAGCCATTTTGGATCCCGTGGTCACCGTTCGGATTTTAATGTCCTTTCGGTCAGCCAATTCATCAAGTAGGAGTTCAAGTAAGGGTGATGTTCCAATATTACCGCACTTGAAAATTCCAATCTTTTTAAACTGTGTCTCCGTCAATTTACATCAACTCTTGTTCTGGATAGAACAGCTAATGCTTTTAAGAGTTATCATACTTCCGTACCGTTCAACTATTTTGGTGCCGCTTTTGGTCTTTGGACGGATGATTTTCTAGTTTTAGAGCAATGCTAATATATATACGAGTATATATTATATATAAAAAACGAAGGTTCTATCATGGAAAAATTTGACGCATTGCAAAACATAGATAATTTCTGTAAGGTTTTAGTCAAAAAAGGTATTGCAGACGGGTCTGAAGTAGGTAACAAGAAAGCGCTCTGGCCTGCAGAGGCTCATTCTACAATGTGTGACGTATTGCAGCCAGAAATTGAAGATCCATTGGTTGACGTCTTCGATGAGAAAGATTACGTCAGAATCTTGGTGCAATGCCGCTGTCGAGAACAGCAAGTCACGTTCCATCCTAACCCAGACGGAATAACGGTTTGCAGGGAAGAATGCCACAAGGAAAAAAATGGTTCAGAAACATGCAGGGATATTTGCCAAAAGCTAACCCTCAGAACGGATAACCTGCAGCTTGACGACATGGAGTTCGTAATTGCAAAGTGCAATAATGACCACACTCTTGAGGCGATGATTCCGAAGTTAAAAAATGAATAGTGCACGTGCAGAGCGAAGTTTTTACGCCATATTTCTTCTTAAAACTTTTGCTATACGCTGCGCCGAAAGAGTTGTGCCCGAGTTTTCTAACAGCTCTTGCAGATCCTCTTGAGAATCTATGTCAAATGCAACAGAGAAGGAATGATACACTTTTACTGGGATGTCTCTGGCGCAAGCATACCTGATGTGTCTTCTGAAACTTCCAAATCCGTAGCTTACTGGAATAAGGTTTGGTGGTCTCAGGTAGAAAGCGTTTGTACCACCATTTTTCGACGGTGACACAACTACTATTGATTCTGCATTTCCAGCAAGTTTAATTATTCTATCTATGTCTGTTGAAGAAAGCAACGGGATATCAGCAGGTAGAACGAGGACGGAATCAGCTCCTCTTTGCATGCAGCACTTGATGGAGTCTTCGATTGCTGAGTTTAATCCTCTCGATTCTTCAGTTATGAAGACAACACCGGCGTTCGTTGCAAGTTCACGAACACATAAATCACTGCCCACAACGACGGTTCCTTGAATAACTGAATTCCGGATTGCAGTCAAAACATTTTCAAGCATGACTAAAGTTAGACGTTTACGGCCTTCGGGCGTAAGAATTGTTGCAAGTCTGCTTTTTGAAGAAGCTATATGCTTTACCGGCACAACTGCGTAAGCCTTCATGAGTAGTCCAAGAAAATGTGGAATGCTTGACCATTTAAGAATTATCCACAGACGAACGATGAAAAAAGAGACAGAGAAAAAACCATGCGCGGATTAAAAAACACAGAGATTCTTCAAGGTTGCCAACTTTACCACAATTTTATCCGAGAACATCAAGGGCTAAACGGTCAAATCCAGCGGAAGCTTGCGGAATAAAGGTTGAAGGCAAAAACAAGTGGAAAACTCTGATACAGAACGCAAGCAAAAAAGACCGCTGAGTTTTACTTTATGCTATCAATATTTGAAGAAACGCTTTTGCTCTCAGATTTTAACTTTTGACCATATTTCATTAATGCCATGTCTATCTGCCTCGGCGTTTTCCCATGCCTCTTAGCCAGTCCTTTTATTTGCTTCAAATACCTAATCCAATCCTTTTCATTAAAGCCTATTTTCTCTTTACCAGTTAGAGCGAACCATGCATTAACATCGATTATTCCATATGCGTCTGGGTTATCCATTGTTAGAATTGCACTTGCTCTTGGTATTCCTATTCCATCGAGTGTGCATAATATCCGAACTTTAAATTTCTCATTATTTTCATCATTAGGTATTTTTAGAGCAAGTTCAGTTACGTCTTTCACTATTTCATCAGGGTTATTTTCTTCTTTTTTTACAATTTTTGATTTTCGAGGAGTTTTCCAATAAGCAACCTCGTAGAGTTGCTCTTTTATTCAAGAACCTGTTTTTTAAAAGCTCGCTATGAATGTTTTCAAAGGTTTTTTTGTCCTCTTTCCAGCTTCGTTCATATTCATCGATGTATTCTTCAATCTCTTTCTTAGTGAGTTCTTTAGCAAGTTTCATAATACAAAATTGGAACCCATGTGAATTTATATTTTAGCTGATTTTGGAATAAAGATTCTTGCCTTATTCCACGAAAGGTAACACTTAAAATGTATGTAGTAATCATCTTATGTACCGTATAGTTTTGACTATAGGCATTAATACCATATGGCATATGTACCCTCTGTTGGTTTTATCAACCGAAAGGTAACAGGTTCAGCGAGAAGCGGAATCAACCGAAGAAGTACCAGAACCGGTTGAATCTATTTATAGAGGGGGTATAGACAAAAAATCACACGTCAGTTCCTCTAAGCTGCATCGCAACTTCTTTAAAACTAAGCAGCTATACTATTCCTGTCTGAGGAGTTAATTGTTATGCCCATAGAAAAAATACCCGAGAAAAACGCTGTCCTCTTCGTCTGGTTCAATCATTACGCTGGAGTTCTCGTAAAAACCCCGTCAAAAACCTTAATCGTGGACCCAGTGGATATTAAAGCACGCAGTTTCCCGAACGCAGACGCCATCCTGATAACCCATGAACACTACGACCATCTGGACCAGCGGTTAGTCACGGAAATCCAGAAAGCCACCAACTGCACCATAATCGCCGACCCAGCATCCGCAAAACGCCTGCAACACGCCATCCCCACGGGAAAACTGCAGCAAATCCGACCCGGCGAAGAAACCAAAGTCGGCGAAGTCTCCGTCAAAGCCGAAGGATGCAACCACCCAGCCGAATTACCTGTCACATTCATAATCACCAGCGAAGACGGCGTGAAAATCTACCACACCGCCGACAGCCTGCCCTTCCCCGAACTCGCCAAAATGGGCGAAAAAGAAAAATTCGACGTTGTCTTCTGCACTGTTGGCATAGCTCCAGGAACATCGCCCAGAACAGGATTCGAAATCGCACGCCTCACCAAACCGCAGGTTGCCGTTCCATACCACACCAACTCGCCCGACTACCAGAACCGATTCGCCGAAATCATCAAAAAGGAGCTGCCCAGAACCGCCTGCTTAGTTCCTGAAATAGGCAAGATTTACCAAGTGCAAAAAAGAAGTGACCCCACTTGACAACAAACGAAGCGATTAAGGTTGAAATGGCGAAAATCCTCCACAAAATAGACGCCTTAAAATTCGGACTCTTCAAACTCTCAAGCGGCAAAGTCACCCCATACTACATCGACCTCAGAGTCGTACCCAGCTTCCCAGACGCCTTCAGGCAAATCTGCGACTTCTACGCCCAACAAATCACCAGCCAAGTCGGACTGGAAAACTTCAAACGAGTCGCAGGAGTCCCACTCGCCGGAATCCCATTCGCCAGCCAAATCGCCTACAACCTCAAAAAACCCTTCCTTTACGTACGCAAAGGCGCCAGACTCCACGGAAGAGCAAGACGGGTTGAAGGCATCCTAATCTCCGGAGACCGCGTGCTGCTCATCGACGACTTAGTCACAACTGGCTTGACCTTGAGGAAAGCCGCGGAAGCCGTCAGAGCAGAAGGCGGCGTGGTAACCGAAGCAGTGACGCTTTTGGACAGGGAAGAAGGCGGAAAAGAAAAACTATTACAAAGCGGAATAAAACTTCACTCGCTGCTCAGGATAAGCGAAGTAGCGAATACGCTTTTCGAAATCGGCGCCATAGACGAGGAAAGCCTGAAAACCATCCTGAAACAAGTCAAAAAATGAAAGCGGCTTAATCGTAGAAGATTAGGGCTTTCTCCTCCAGCAGCTGGTGCAGCTTTTCCACGGCATCATAAACGTCCTGCTCTTTCTTCGCTCCGGTGCAGACGAGTTTTCCGCTTGCAAACAGCAGAATCACCACCTTCGGCTCCTCCATCCTGTAAATCAACCCTGGGAACTGCTCAGGCTCGTACATGGTCCTGCCAAGCGTGTAAGCCGCCTTTTCTAAGTCAATCATTCCGCCCAACGAGGCGGAAGCCACGATGTTCTGTATCTTCATCTCTGGCTTGCTGATGATTATGATTCCGCCCTTCTTCAGCTCCTTGACGACTTTCATGACGGCTCTACGTGCTTCCTTCTCAGACTTCGCGCCCGTGCACACCATCTTCCCCGAGTTAAAAATCAAGGTCGCCGTTTTGGGCCGTTTCAGCCTGAACACGAGTCCCGGAAACTGTTCTGGACGGTACTCCACGCCTGGGTACCCTTTCACTACGGCGTTTAAGTCTACTTTCTGGTTTAGCGTTGCTGAGGCGACTACGTTTTCGATGTTTATTACGGCTTTAACTTTTGGCATGAATTCCCCTTCATATTAAACCGCAGTTAAATACTTCTATAAAAGGGAATTTCTTTATAAATACACCTATGTCTTCTGCGGTGCTTGGCTCTCTTTTTCCTGCGTTTTCTTCCCTTTAAATATCGGAGCGACGAATTCAACGATGACCAGAATTATTATCAGCGCGATTACGATGGGCAAGCCCAGTGAGTTCCGCATGAAAAGCACAACTTGCCCCAGCCACGGAATACGCATGACCACTTTGCCCACAACCTGATCCTGGGAAACTCTTCCCCAAGGATCATACTCGGATGGCTGGATGGGGTTTGGCCACTTATCGGTTGGGTTTCCGTCGCCTTTCGTGTAGAAGTATATTGTGCCGTTGACCACTTCTTCGGCGGCTATCCTGTGCACGATGAGTTCGTCTGGGTTTCCGGGTCTGTGGAAGACGATTATGTCGCTGTTGGGGTAGTTGGCGTTGAGGTCTGCAGGGTTTACGCCTTGCACGATGATTAAGTCTCCAACATGGAGAGTTCGTGCGAATGGATGGCTCCAACCGTCGCATGCTCCATCGTAAGGTATGCACATGCTGCCTGTTACCACGGCAAGCGCTGGGTATGGCGTGTTTAGGACTAGTTGTGAGCCGTACCAGAATCCGAAGACCACGATAATGATTATGCCGATGACAACGGCGGTTTGGAAGTACTCGTTTTTCCAAAGCCTTTTGATGGTTGCGGTCAAAGTAGCGCCTTCTGTGAGCAGGGAAGTATTGTTGTTCATAGGGCGGTTGACGTTATAAAACTTAGCGCTTCAAAAAAGGAAAAATTGGGAGGTTAGGGTGTAAGCAGGATGCACGCGTGTTGATGGTGTTTAGATTTTCTTTTTGCTGAGTACTTCGCGGAAGGTTGCGTGGCATTTTGGGCATTCGTAGAGCCCGATTTCCAGTTGCATGCGTTTTCCTTGCTTGTCTGGGCGTCCAGCCATTTTCCATGTCTTCTTCGGCTTTGAAACTTCAGCTCCACATTTTGGACATTTAGCCATTACTTTTTCCTCCGTAATGTTATCTCGTTCATGGTTTCTTGTGATGATAGATAAATAACTTTCCATAGCGTTCGAATAGAAAATTCATGTTCAAGCATCAAGATTAGACATGTTCATGTTAAAGACCGTTGAAGAACGCTTAAACTGGGCACCAACAGTGTAAACACAATGCGCGCAAAAGACGCAACATCGAATGCTCTGCAATTCATCAAACAGCATTAAAATTCGCTCATTACTGCAGATTAGGTAATGGTTCTCTAGTGCGATTTTTTGTCTATACCCCCTCTATATATAGGTTGAAACGCTAAGTGAACTTTCGTGTAGGATGCGAGTTGGAAGTTTTTCCACGTTGTGTGCATTAGCTATCTGGCGAGTCTTTCTTGGTTATGGATCGCCAAGTTGAGAGAAGTTCTTCCTTGCTTTCCTGCAGTGCCTGCTGTTGTTCCATTTTAGCTTTGATGAGGAGGTCTAGGATTTTTTCGAAGAGCACTGCCGAGAATCGAACTGGATATTCGAGAGAAGCGTTTACGATGCCTTTGTTCTGTAGTTTTTTCAGGCTGCGATAGAGCTGTTGCCTGTGCATGTTCAGTGCTTCGGCTATATTGCTTGCTTTCTGTGGTCCTTCTGTTGCGAGGTAGACGTATACTTGGGCGTCTGTCTCTGTGAAGCCAAGGTTTACGAGAGTTTTAAGCATCCAGTCTTTACTCAATTTACCATCAGCCTTTTGAAGGGT
>Ga0210077_1000222_pt1 | contig 24641 bp, 25 predicted proteins | sample RushMan_CattailN_5_FD_185556 | JGI IMG/M metagenome (GOLD analysis project Ga0210077, IMG submission 185556) | Wetland microbial communities from San Francisco Bay, California, USA, that impact long-term carbon sequestration -... | ecosystem: Environmental > Aquatic > Marine > Wetlands ... | reverse complement strand
TAAGCTCTCTAGACCAGTTTGCAACAAAGTCCAAATCGATGAAGATTAAGCCTCTTTTCACTAACGCTTCATTGTAGCCTTTCCAATCTCTCAAATAGCCCATAATCAAGCGTTTTGTACAAAACTAATATTTAAGTCATTCAACACAGCAGAATACACGAAAACGTTTTAAGCTCATTTAAAGCCTGAATTGGTCTGCCACGAAATCAGGGACAGCCACCGTTCCCATCACAACGGGTTTCTGGTGGCAGTCGCTTCCGCCAGTCATCAACAAGCCATGTTCTTTAGCGAATTTTATGTAATTGCTCGTTGTTGCTGGGTCGCTTCTTGAGTGCCAGCACTCCAGACCGTCAATTAACCCCAACATCGAATCCTCTATTATCGCTGTCTGTTCCGTCAGAGATTTGGTCAGCGCCACAAGCGAAGTGCCATGAGGGTCGTTCGGGTGAGCTATGCCGATTTTTCCTCCCGCGTTGTGCGCCAGCTTGGAGGCTTCTTCGAGGTGAAGGGGATATTTGGGAACGTCGCAGCGAACGAGGTACTTGTCGAAAGCCTCCTGCCTGCTTCGGACGATTCCTTTCTTCACGAGGTAATCGGCTATGTGAGGGCGCCCGAGCACGCCGTCCACGGATGCCTGAATTTCTTCAAAATCCCGTTTCGTTAACTTCGGGATGCCTTCCTTCGCGAATTCGCCGTTGAGGTTTTCTAGAATTTTTGCGGCTCTTTCCTCGCGGTACTCTGCCATCCGCCGAAGTTTCGCCACCATCTCCTTGTTTTCTGCGTCAAACTGGTAACCCAAAAAATCCAGCGACACCGACTTGCCATCACGGTATTTCGGATGCGAGAAAGTTACGTTCAACTCAACGCCCGTAACATAGCGGATTCCAGCTTTTCGCGCCAAATCCGCGGCTACGAGTTGGCAGCCAATGGAATCGTGGTCCGTAATTGAGAGAAACCCGATGTTTCGGAGCTTGGCTTCCTTGATGATTTGTTCTACGGTGAAGGCTCCGTCCGAGCTTTGCGAGTGAACATGCAAATCAATTATCATGATGCTGCCCGTTTACCTTTTTTCCACGGCGATTACGTACCAATCCTCGGGAGAATCATGGCAAGTGTCAACAGTCAAATGCGTTATCTTAAGCTGCGGGTACGACTTCTTCAGGTCGTCTATGTCAACGGGTTCAAACTTTGCCTTGTTGGCAAGATAAGCCTCCACGGTCAAAGCGTTCGACTCGTACTTCTCCTTGGTTCTTCTTTTAATCCGCTCAACCGACACTTCTTGGGGGCAGCTGGTTTCAAGAATGACAAGAGTTAACCCGTTTTTTACCGCAATCTCAGCCGCCCGCTTCCTAAGCTCCTGAGTTACAAAAGTAGCATCCAAAATGACGCTTTTGCCCGTTCCGGCAAGGTCGCTTGCTCTGCGGAGCATCTCATCGTAAACTGATAAGCGCTTGCTCATGTTTCCCGCAACCTTTGGGTCAAACACATCTTCGTTTTTGAGAACTTCTAAGCGGATTAAATCGCTTCGAAGAATAGGGTACCCCTTGATTTTTGATACTTCCTCTGAGGTCTCTGTTTTCCAAGTAGCAGGAAGCCCGCAGGTAATCAACAAGGTTTTGGGTCCAAGCTCGTTCTTTATAAACTCGGCGAAAGGTTCTCTCACATGCACACCAGCCACGTGTTAAGTTCAGGTAAAAACATAATTAAACCTTTTTGGACCGAAAAACCCCGTTTTAAATCTTGTTTTCTCCGACAAAGCAGCCTAAAAGGGAAATTTCCCATGCCACACCCGAAGCAAAGCTAAATAGTTAGGTCGGGTATCTTTCCGTAAAAAGAAGGCAAACTCAAATGGAAGAATTCCAAGTTAAAGACAAGTCTCTCGCGCCGCAGGGACATCTGCAGATTGAATGGGCGTCAGCGCACATGCCCGTGCTTAACCAGATTAAAACCCGATTCAGCAAAGAAAAGCCGCTTGAAGGCTTAACGTTGGGAGCATGCCTCCACGTGACTAAAGAAACAGCCGTTCTGGTGGAAACGTTGTTGGCGGGCGGCGCAAAAATCGCTTTGTGTGGTTCGAATCCTCTCTCAACACAGGATGATGTGGCAGCTGCGCTGGCTGAGAAAGGCGTTCACGTCTTTGCATGGCGTGGACAAACCACGGAAGAGTACTACTCATGCATCGAGAAAGTGCTGGATTACAAGCCGCAGATAACGCTTGACGACGGCGCAGACCTCGTCGGCACCCTGCACAGCAAGAGAAAAGAGGGCTTACAGTACGTTAAAGGCGGAACCGAAGAAACCACCACAGGCGTGGTCAGGCTGAGAGCCATGGAAATAGACGGAAGCCTCAAGTACCCGATAATAGCCGTGAACGACGCTTACACGAAGTACCTGTTTGACAACCGCTACGGAACCGGGCAAAGCACTATAGACGGTATTCTGAGAGCCACAAGCGTGCTCTTAGCGGGAAAGAACTTCGTGGTCTGCGGTTACGGCTGGTGCAGCCGAGGCATAGCCATGCGCGCACGTGGCTTGGGCGCAAACGTCATAGTAACCGAAGTCATCCCCACCAAAGCCTTGGAAGCAGCTATGGACGGCTTACGCGTGATGCCCATGTTGGAAGCAGCGGCGATAGGTGACATATTCGTAACCGCCACAGGCGACATAAACGTAATCCGTGGAGAACACATGGAGAAGATGAAGGACGGCGCCATAATCGCCAACAGCGGGCACTTCAACGTCGAAATCAGCCTAAAAGACCTAGAAGCGCTGTCCGTGGCAACACGAACCATGCGCCCTAACCTTGTGGAGTACAAACTGAAAGACGGCAGAAAACTCTACCTTCTCGCCGAAGGAAGACTGGTGAACCTGTCAGCCGCGGAAGGTCACCCCTCTGAGGTGATGGACATGTCTTTCGCAAACCAGTCGTTAAGCGCAGAGTACATAGCCAAGAACGCGAAGATGCCGCCGAAAGTTTACGCTGTTCCCAAAGACATAGACGAAACCGTGGCGGAGCTCAAACTTAAAGCCATGGGAATAAGCATCGACCAGCTCACAGAGGAACAGAAAAAGTATTTGGCAACGTGGGAAATGGGCACAACATAGAAGCGGTATATCGGCTGATACGGTAAACTTTAAATGGACTAAGACTATAAACATGGCTTATAAGTGGTGAAACCTTAATGAGTAAAGATCAAGCAATAGGTGGAGCAATATTCATCGTATGCATAGTTGTCGCCATAGGCTACTTGGTAACACTGTTCTTCCCAGCATGGCTTGGCGTTTTTGGAATCGAAACCTCAGAGGCTGCATTGGCAAACTATCAATTCTGGATAATTGCGATACCCGTCTTCGTAGCCTTCGTTGCTATAATGTTCATCGGCGCATGGATCGGCTGGACCATGGCTACTACACCCCCGCCAAAACCAATCGAAGAAATCACGACCGAGATGGAAGAGAAGAAGGAAGAACCAGCAGCAACGAACATGCCAGAAGCACCGGAAGAAGAAAAAACAGCAGAGAAGAAAAAGAAAGCCTAAAGGCAACGATAGGAATATAGCCACAGCAAACGTTCGAGAAACCTATTTCTACAGTTTTTTTACTTTTATCTGATTTTATCTGCAATCCAAACGAAAACGTGCTTATAGGCCAAGCATTGGAAAAATGAAGTGAAAAGCAGCAGCAACCCCGGCGGATATGCCGAAAACTATTATGAGCATTCTCAGGTTGACAGAAAAAGAGTTTTCCTCACTCTTTGGCTGCACATCATACTCTCTAATTTCGCGTGAACTGCTGCCTATTCGAACGACGGCGGTGAATTTTTTGGTCTCAACCTCAACCGTGTAAACTTCGCCTTCCAACGAAACTCGCCGAGGCTTTAAACCGCCCTTGTGCCCGATTCGCTTAAGGAACGCGGTGGCCATAGTGGTTACTGTCTCAGCGTTCAGGTCCTTTACTGGAGGAGCCGTAGAAGTGACAGCGTTTGTTACCGTTTCCTGCGAAGCCACCGACATTCATATTGTCTCCTATCTGTATATTATGGGACAGGTTGAGAAGTTAAAAGGGAATGTGTGTATCACGGGGAACTGACTACGGCTTCATCTTCTTAAGCATGCATTCAACGATGTCTTTGCAGGTCATGCAGCCGTCAGGAATCGGATTCTTCGATGACCGCTCACTTAGATAGCCCAAGTGATAAGCGCAACCAGCCGATTTCTCTGAGACACCGACGTGAGATTCTACATCTTCCGGCTCTTCTTCAACTTCATCCATCACTGGCTCATCAGGTTCAGCCATAGCGGGTTCATCAGGCTCAAACGGTACCTCTTTCTCTATGGTTATCTCAGTCAAACAGTACGGGCATGCGTCGTATGGTCCCGAAGAATTCGCTTGCAAGTTCAAGGCTTTAATGGGATGAGTAAAGATTCTGCCGCAGGAATCATTCGGACAAGTTAACACACTACTTTTTTTGGTTTTGGTTTCGATGCGAGACATGAATAGCCTCCTTGTAGGAGTAAAATAAATACTTCAAGTTTATAGTGTTAACGAATTCGAAATAAGTATCCAAACTATTCAATGTCGCAGGCTTGTGTTGGAGAAGCAAGCTTCTTGAGGTCTTCAACGCCTTCAGCGTAGCCGGAAGCAAGCAGCACGTCGCCCGGATGAATAACGGTGTCGGGTTTGGGGCGCAAACTTTTCTCGCCGCGTTTTATCGCTAACACCCACATGCCCGTCTCCTCGTGCACCCGTGCCTCTTTCAGAGTTTTATCCACAAGCGGGGAATCAGCAGTCACACATGCTTGGGTAACGGTTTCTTCAGCTTCTCGTATGGCCAATTTCAGCACGGGATGCGGTTCGATGCCTCTCAGCACCACTTCAGCCATCTCAGCGGCGGCGTCTGCAATTTTCTCCGTTGCTACACCCAGCCTGATGAGCCCCAGAAAGCCAGAAGCCTCTTCCTTCTTGAAGCCGCTGGTCAAAGCCAAAAGCTCGAAATCCGTGTGCAGCTTGTCCATGTACTCTTCAAGGCGCTGCACCTCATCGGCTATTTCCTTGCTGTTCAGCATAAGGGAAGAATAAGCTAGGTCAATCATGAGTTCAGAAGTGTTCTTCAGCTCCACGAACCTTGCAACGATCTCTTCGAAGACTTCTTGTTTGTGCTCCACCATGCTCATTCCTCTAGTTTCTTGAGTGTTCCCTCAGCCAAATCCTTGAACTCCTTTATTCCCATGGGAGCGCCGCGGGTTATCAAAGTGTCACCAAGGAAAACTCGTTCATTATCCGCAGGGTCCAGTATCCACTCTTTGTTCCGGCGGACAGCGATTATGTCCACGCCCATTCTTGCGGCTAAATCCAGCTCTTCAATCGTCTTTCCCGCGATTATTGAACCCTCTTTGACAGTCGCCTTCATCAGGCGCTCCTCAACTTTTTCGAAAATCTCGCCGATTATCGGGTGAATCCCTATGTTGCGAGTTACTATAGCGGCGATGTCGGCGGCAGCGTCTGAGATTTTATCTGCGGCGGCAGCCACCGTGGACACGCCTATCAAGGATTCTGCGTCTTTGGCGTCTCTGGCGGCAATCATAATTTCCATGTCTAAAAGATAAGCCAACGTGTCAGTGCGACCTTCAAGTTCAATAACGTCTTCGGCAAGCTCTTTATCGTTGAACAAGGCGGCGGAATACGCCAAGTCAATCATGAGCTCGGAGAGGTTCTTCATCTCAAGAAGAAGGTCGTGGACTGGTATGGGTTTGTACTCAATTTTCTCAAATTGTGGCATATTCTTGGAAGTCGCTCCGCGGTTAATTAACGGTTATGAAATATTTTAATTATACCCTAAAAGGCTACACAATCAAGAGCAACGCTACGAGCAGGGCGATTGAGGTTATGCTGTCGGCGAAGGAACTCTCGATTGGAATTACGAAGTTGTCCGGGTCTAAGCCTCTTTTGAACGTTAGTATGGAGATGGAGTAGGATAGGAGCACTATGGCGGGGACGGCGATGACGTTGGTAATCAACAGTATGGTGATTAAGTTGAGGAAAGAGGAGAATGAGAACAGGTTGTTTATTGCTAGAGACAAAACAGCCAAGATAAAGAAGACGATAAGGGAGGATGACCAAGCGCTGAAAATGTTCTTGGCGTGGCTCCGCATGGAAGCTAAAGAAGGAGTAAGCAGTCCCAGAGCAAGCTTCGTGGTTGCGGTAGAGCCCACAACGGAGCCGACGTCGCCGATTGTGTCGATTAAAGCGGGATAGACCGTGAAAACCTCTTTCCTGTCCGCTACAAAAGCGCTTATCTGTTTGAGAACGGTGCCGGTCACGTTAACTATGAAAGCCACCAGCAGCATGGTGGTCATGGACTCCTTGATGGTTTTTATGAAATCAGCGTCATGCATGTTTCTAGGCAAGATGAATAAAACTAGAAAGCCGAAAGCCAACGCGATAGCGGCGATAATCCAACTGCCCAAGAAACTGAAGAAGAAGAGGCTGATGACGCCTATGTAAAAGAGGGTTATGAAAATGTCTGCAACGGTGGACATGATTGGGTAAACTACGATGTCAGGGTCTAAACCTCGCTTGAACGACACAAAAGCCACTTTAATCGTTACTAGCGAAAGCAGCAGGCCGATAGCCATGGTCGCCATCATAACGGATAAAATCGCAGGGAAATCTGCGTATGTTATTCCCCAAAAGAGGGTCCCGAAAACTATAGCGATGCTGCTCACCGCAACGCTTGTCGCCAAGGTTATGACGATTAAGGCTTCAAACAGCCTGTAAAAACTTGTGGTGTTCTTAAAAAACCTAGGATGGATTGTGCCGAGGTGCAACGCAGTGCTTAAACGACCACTTAGCAGACCTCCGATGACGCCCTTCGCGCTGACTATGGCTGGGTAGAGGGCGATTGCCCAAGGTGAAAGCAGAAACACGCCCAACTGGGAAGCCACCATGAAGCCGGCGAGCAAGCCACCTATGTCGAAAAAGTAGGCAAGTGACGTTTCTTTAAGCATTGCCATGAAACTTTTTGAGATGCCGCCGTGAGACATTATATGCTGCCTCCGCGGGTTTTTGGTGGCGAGTTGAAAAATAAAACCTGGCTAACCGATTCAGGGATGCGTTTTGGAGTTCTTGAAGTGGAAGCTAGGAAAACATGAAATCGTGAATGAATACGAGATTCTACGCTCATGTTGCTCCCCTCGCAGGCATCGTCTATTTTCGGCTATCCACAAGCACGATTCTTTTCGGGCCTGTGCTTGCAGGCTGCCAAGCTCCACTTCAACGTGCACTCCTGAATTTTTATTGAGATGACTCAGATTACTTAAATAGATTTCTGAACAGGTGTCCAAATCTATAGCGGCGCTTCACAACCGTTTTAATCGTTTTGAACCAAGTTATCTTGCGGCTATCCTGAAGTGTTGAAACAAATGTATTCAGTATGGATCAAAATAGACAATAGCTTGCCGTGGATTGAGCTTGAAGATATGTTTCAAACCAAAGCAGAAGCTCAAGCATCAATGAAAGGGAAACGAAGCAGATTCAGAGCAAAAATCGTTAAAGTATCCAAATGAAAGGATGGAAAGCGGCAAAAACAACTAAGCTTGGAAAAGTATAGCGGGCATGCTAATTCATGAAATAGCGCTCTTTCACTTAGAGGGATTCAAAAGGTCATTTTTTTGAAGTTTTCGGCTGATAAACACACCAGGGGTCCTCAGCCAAGTAGTCGCCATTCAACTCTCCTGGCTCGTGGAGGTCGCCGCAGTAGTCTATGAAGTCACTTGAAAGACCGTAAGCGCGTGCCCGGCAGCCGCCGCACAGGCTGCGATGTTCGCAGGCGCCGCATTTGCCTTTCAAAGTGTCAAAGTCGCGGATATTTTGGAATACTTCGGATTGGAACCAGATTTCTTTGAAAGGTTTCTCGCGGATGTTGCCGAGTTTAACGGGAAGATAGGGGCAGGGGGTGATGTCGCCGTTGGGGTAAACGCGGCAGTAGTATAAGCCGGCGATGCAGCCGCGAATCCACTGCCTCATGTCTAAGCCTTGGTCCTTTGCGATGCGCATGAACTGGGGGGCACATGATGGGCGCACGTTAAGCTTGTGCTTGGCGGTTTTTGCGAAAACATTGCGTATCATTTCTTCGTATTTGGCGGGCGATATATCGGACATTTTTACGCCTCTGCCGGTTGGCACCAGAAAGAACAGGTGGAAGTTTTCGACTCCGATGTTTTCCGTCAGCGTCATGATGTCATCGATTTCATTGAAGTTCTGTTGTGTTACTGTTGTGTTTACTTGGACGAGCACGTTGTTTTCATTCAGCGCTTTGATGGCGCCCACGGCTTTTTCCCACGAACCTTTGACGCCTCTGAAGGCATCGTGCTTTTCGGGAACGCTGGAGTCCAAACTCACCGAAACAGTGGTTATCCCTGCTTCCTTGAGCTTCTTCGCCACCTTGCCATCGATGAGGGTGCCATTACTGCCGAGCCCCATCTTGAAGCCTTTTCCAGCCCCGTAGCGAATAAGCTCATAGATGTCGGCGCGCAAGAGAGGCTCGCCTCCGCTCAGCACCAGAAGAGGTCGGCTGACTTCGGCAATTTGGTCCATGAGGAACTTAGCCTCCTCGGTGGTGAGTTCGTTCTTGAGTTCTTGCGTTGTAGCGTTTATGTAGCAATGCGAGCATTTCAAATTGCATTTGCGAGTTACGTTCCAGGAAAGGACGAGGGGAACGAACTGGGCTGGCGGGGCGTTAGGCGAATGCGCAAGCTTGAGGTAAAACTCGCATTCTCCGTGAGTGGCGATTCGTTTGGGCTGCCAGAGCGTAAACGTGAAGGGAAGCACCGTGTTCAGCATTGCCTTGGCGTGTGCGTAGCAAAAGTGGGTGCAAAACAGAGAGGACACCTCATCGCTGATGCCTAAGTGTTTACCTATGTACTGGTGGCTGCCGAAGATTGGGCAGGTAAAGAAGGTCATTCGCCCGTCCAGGTTTGCCACGCTCATGGTGTAGTTGATGAAGTGGTCGCTCAGCATTATCGACTGCAGCTTTTCCCGTCGCATCCCAACTTTCAGGGTCACGTCAAGGGCGATTCGGACGGTTTCCTCTCCGAACTTGTCCTGAGTCTTATTCATGAATTCCTCAAGCCGCGGAACACCGACGGTTTTCGCTAGATCCGCCATGAGAAGCAAGCCCTTAATGGTTTCGTATTCTTGGCGTAAACGAATTTCAGCTATGGTCTGCGCCCAATTCTGGAACAGGCTTTCGAGCCGCTCAACCGCTTCTGGGTGCCCAGCGCGCAATGCTTTTTCCAGCGCTTTGGTTCTTCCATTCAGTTCGGTGAACAGTCGAATTTTCTCGTCAGTGGTTAAGCTGGGTTTGGCTGCGGCTTCGGGCGGGTCAAACTTTAACGGAACAAATGCTTTCGTTAGTTCTTCAGCGTCAGAGAGAAAATCTCCGTAAAAACGCCACATCGCCTCATCCACGTCAGGCAATTGCGCACGGAACTCGTTGACGAGAAGGTTGGTTTCGGTCTCCATCTTCGTAACCATAGCCATGTGGTACAAAAGCGACCCCGCCATGCCTGGGTCGGAGCGGTCACCAGCGGAGACCCCGTAAAAAACCTCATTGAACAAGCCCTTCGCCGCACCAAAGTCCTCGGCGGCTAACGAGGTAAAAATCTGGTCCAGTTTCATCCTCCTTTCGCGCAGGAGCATAGTCCATTTATGACAGTGTCTTTCGTCGAATTTTGTTACCGCGGTCACCAACTTAGAAGGTTAATACATGTGCGGTTCAGTAAAAAAGGTAACGGTATTCAATCCGAATTTGTTGAAAACCAGATGTGGACCAGATAAGCTATTAAAGCCCCGTGGATAAGAAGTAGAGACCGTTGAAAGGTGACAGGCAATGATTCCAGACTGGATATTCGCATTAATAGGCTTCCTTATAATGTTCGGCGTGCTGGTCGGCATAGGTATAAACCAGCCGCGCGGCACAAGCATGAAAACATGGTGCTATGGCTACCTCGCCATTAGCGTAATCTTCGACGTGCTCGTGGTGTTGACGCTTGTGAACGCTTCACAGTACGTGTGGCTCAATAACCTGCTGCTTGGGCTTTCAGCGGGCGCCGCCACAGGCTTAGGCATCCACGTGGCACACCACATATCCGAAGAAGGAGAACACGAAGAAGGCTCAGGGAAGAAAGAAGCCTCAATCTTCGGCTTTTAACTGCTCAGAGCAAATGGCGCCAGAGGAGGGGATTGGACCCAACCATCGTGGAGACGGCAATGTAATCAACATAGTCTTTTCTGAGCCGCTCGCCAGAACCAGTTCAAGCAATAGTTGAATCTATATATAGAGAGGGGGTATAGACAAAAAATCGCACAGCAGTCCAGACCGCAACCCTTCAGTAAAAGCGCTTTATCATCTTAGACTTATTTTTTCTCCAGTAGATATGTAAACAATCGATTCGCCCACGTACGTGGTATGATCAGCTATTCGTTCAAGAAACCGCGACACCAACAGATTGCACATTACGCATTTGTTTTGGACTTTCGTTTCCGAGAGTTGCTCTAGATACGCGAAGTACAGCTCATCCGCTTTCTTTTCAACTTCACCCAAACTCTTAGCCATCTCCCCATCATTCTGCTTCAGCGCCCGCACGCTCTTGCTCACCATCTCGCAAACCGTTTCCGCAAGTTTCTGCATCAAATCCGAATTGACCGCGCATTTATCCAGTCCAGCCAGTTTCTTGTGAGTGAAGGATATGTCCCATGCATACCTGCCGTAACGCTCAAAATCGTACGCAATCTTCATGTAAGAATTAATTATCCTCAAATCAGACGCTACAGGCTGATATTTGGCTATTAATTCGAAGGCTTTGTTCTCAACTTCCACCGTCATAGCCGCCAAAACATCCGAAAGCTCACGCACCGCAGCGGTTGCGTCTTTTCCGTCCATGAATCGCGTGATAGAAACATCTATTGCCTTTTCAGCGACCTCACCCATCCTGTAGACCGAGACGGTTAACTGCTCTAAACCAACATCCAAGAGTCTATGCATAGTTTCACCTAACCAAATTTCCCAGTTATGTATTTTTCTGTCAATTCATTCTTCGGATTCTCAAAAATGGCAGATGTCTCGCCATACTCCACAAGCTGCCCAAGATACATGAACGCCGTGAAGTCGGAAACACGAGCAGCCTGCTGCATGTTATGCGTAACAATCACCACCGTGTAAACCCGCTTAAGCGACACAATCAACTCCTCAATCTTCGCAGTCGCAATCGGATCCAGCGCCGAACACGGCTCATCCATCAAAATCACCTCAGGCTCCAAAGCAATCGCACGCGCAATACACAGCCGCTGCTGCTGTCCACCCGAAATGCTTGTCCCAGGCTTCTTCAAATCACCCTTAACCTCATCCCACAAAGTAGCCTGCTCAAGACTACGCTGCACAACCTCATCAAGATTTGCCCCACGTTTCACGCCTGTAAGCTTAAGCCCAGCAGCCACGTTACCGTAAATGGACATCGTGGGAAACGGGTTTGGCTTCTGAAAAACCATGCCCACTCGCCGCCGCACCATCACCGCGTCAACGTCTGAAGCGTAAATGTTCTTTCCATCCAGCAACACTTGACCAGACATCTTGGCACCAGACACAAGCTCATGCATCCGGTTCAGCGTTCGCAGGAAGGTGGATTTTCCGCAACCCGATGGACCGATTATGGCGGTTACCGCGTTTGCCTTGATTGAGATGTTGATGTCTTTCAGCGCCTGTTTGGTCCCGAACCACGCGTTTAAACCGAAACTTTGCATTTTTGCATTATCCATTCCAATGTCACCTTGAGAATCTGCCCCTGCTAGCAAGCCTCACGCCGATGTTAAGAGCCAAAACCATCAATATCAACACCAACGATGCCCCCCAAGCTTGCGCCTGCAACTCGGGCTGTGGCAACCGCGAATTAAGAAAAATCCTAAGAGGCAAAGCATCCATCGGCTGACTGAAGCTTTGAAAATAGTAGCTGCTCCCCAAAATCGTAAGCAGAATAGGCGCAGTTTCACCTGCAACCCTGGCAACCGCCAAAAGTGTGCCCGTGATTAAGCCGCCTTTTGCGGAGGGCAACACCACGCTCAGAATGGTCCGCCACCTGTGCGCTCCCAAAGCCATCGAAGCTTCTCGCACATTGTTGGGCACAAGCTTCATAGACTCCTCGGTGGTTCTTGCCACAACAGGAACCAGCATGAAAGACAGCGCTATTGCCCCGGCAACGGGTGAAAAGGTACCTGTTAAGCCGACGACAATTATGCTGTAAGCGGTAATGCCCACCACTATTGACGGGAACTCGGTGAGTATGTCATTTATGGTTCTCATCCAAGAAGCATACATGTTATTTCCAAACTCCGCAAGGTAAACCCCGGAAAGTATGCCAATTGGAATCCCAATGATGCTAGTTAAGCCTATGAGGATTAATGTGCCCTGTATTGCGGGTCCAATACCACCGTGCAACCCGTCCGCGGTCAGAAAATTGAGATTAATCTGAGGAGCTCCCCGAATTATGACTTCGTAGAGAATGCTCAGCAAAGGCACGACGGCGATGACGACACAGAGCAGGCACAGAACGTAGAAAAGCCTGTTCTTAAAATTCCTAAAACGATAACCGTTAAACATCTACTCTACTGCGCCTCCCTTGACCTTCAAAACCCGAGTCACCATCACGTGTGCTACGATATTTATGAGAAGACTAATCAGAAGCAGAACCAAACCAGCGCCCACGTAGGCGGATTTTTCCAGCGGATTCGGAGCCTCCAAGAAACCGTTAGCAATCAAAGAAGGCAACGTCTGACCTGGCTGGAAGAGTGTGAGGGGCATGGCGGTTGGACCAACAGCGTTTCCTATCACCATTGTAACTGCCATTGTCTCTCCCACCGCCCTTCCCAAGCCAAGAATTACCGCGCCGAAAATTCCTGAGCGTCCATAGCTGAGGACCCAGTGGCGGATGACCTCCCATTTTGTTGCTCCAATGCCGTATGCGCCTTCTCGAATGGAGTCGGGAACTGCACTGATGACTTCTCTTGAAACCGAAGCAACTGTTGGAATTATCATTATTGCCAGAATTACCCCTGCAGTCAAGAAGTCAAGACCGAAGGGTGCGCCGCTGAAAATCGGAATCCACCCCAGATACGTGTTTAAGGGCACTTCGACGTAATCTAGAATCCAGAAGCGGAGAACAAACAAGCCCCAAAGCCCAAAAATAACGCTGGGAACTGCCGCAAGCAGCTCCACAAGATACGAAAGGGGAACGCGCACAACTTTGGGAGCCATCTCTACAAGAAAAATCGCTATCCCAAGACTCAAGGGCACACCTATCAACAAAGCGATTCCGGAAGTAAGCAGTGTCCCAAGAACATAGGGGAATACCCCAAAGGATTCTCTGCCCACCACGGGATTCCAGTTAGTTCCAGTCAAAAAGCCGACTCCGAATCTTTGGAGAACGGTGCCAGACCCTGTGATGAGGACGTAAGCGTTGAGGATTAATACAGCGGCAGCTGAAGCTGCGATAACCGCAGTTAAGATTTGGAATATGCTGTCGCGACTTAGCTGTTTAGCCATTCAAACCTGCTCGGGGGCGTTAATTTTTTAAACAAAAAAGTTGTGGTGCAAGTGCTGTCATCGACTGCGATGTTTAATGTGTCGGTACTGGTTGCCCGTTAAACGTTATCGAGTTCAATGTTGCTTCGTCGATTTGCACTATGTTCGATGGAAGGGGTGCGTATTCCAGCGCATTCGCAAGTTGCTGACCGTCGTGTATGACGTACCAGACGTACTGGACTACTTGTGTTGCCTTGTTCATGTCCATGCCGTTAATCACGCTTAGGTCTTGGTACAGCAGTATGTACGTGGGAGTCACTATCGGATACGCTTGGTCGCCTAGAGCGTTAAGTATAATCACGTTTTCCCAACTATCGCTTCCAGATGGCAGTCCACTTGTCGGAAGAGATTCGGCAGCAGCGGTTGTGGAGGCAAGCGAGGGCAAGACAAAGTTACCTTTTGGATTTTTGAGAGCTGCAACAGGCACGAAATTCTGCAATGCATAAGCCAATTCAATGTACCCTATCGCGTACTCGGTTGTGGTGACAGTGCCTGCGACGTTACTGTTTCCACTTTGTCCAGTTCCGACTGGCCATTGAACTGAAGTGCCGCTTCCCACGGTGCTTTCCCATTCAGGACTAACCAGAGACAGGTATTTGGTGAACCAGTTTGTCGTTCCAGAACCGTCGGACCTATGGACTACGGATATAGCGTGATCTGGTAAGGTTAAGTCGGGATTAAGCGCTGTTATTGCAGGGTCGTTCCAATTCGTTATTGTGCCAAGAAAGATGTCTGCAACGATGGGACCTGTGAGTTTCAGACCAGTTGATATGCCCGGTAGATTGTAAGCTACTGTGATTGCGCCGATTGTTTCCGGAATGTGAAGTGCGTTTGGTGCTGCTTCTCTCTGCGAAGCTGTCAAGGGTGCGTCTGAGCATGCAAAGTCAACAGTTTTGCTTGTAAACGATTGAATTCCTTGTCCGCTACCAACGCCTTGATAGTTTATTTGCAGGTTTGTTCTAATCTGTGTGGTATAGGTTGTGATGGTGGCGTTGAGGAACGGTTGTGGAAATGTGGCGCCTGCGCCGTTTAGAGTAACTGCTTCAGCTGTTGGGGTTCCTAGGTACATGTAGGCGACTACACCGCCTACGATGACGGCTATTGCAACTATTGCCATAACTATTTTTGTTGTATTTTCCATTTTTTTACCTCTTTGCAGAGACTTATGTGTGCGTTATTATATAGATATGCTCCATAAACTCTATAGACTATATATTATAAGAATAAATTTGACGTGGCGTTACATTTATTATCTCAGCAAGTTCCAAAAATTCTAACGGAGTTCATCTTTTTCACGATTGGGCATCAATAAACTATATAGATAAAGAATATATTAATAGTTACCAAATAACATATACAAAGGGTATTTAGATGACACAACATAAACAGATTGAAGAGGCAAGAAAACTACAGTTCACCGGCGGATCCACGTACATCATATCATTGCCTAAAAGCTGGATAACACAAAACCAGCTCAAGCAGGGAAGCGTAATACGCCTCAGAGAAGAGGAAGACGGCTTATTATCAATCATACCCAGCGACGCCGCCTTACCAACGCAAAAAACAAGTGAAGCAGTCATCAAGGTTACCGCAAAAGACGCCCCAGACGCCATAATCAGAAAAGCTGTATCCGCCTACTTGGTAGGCTACAACGTACTGCACGTAAAAGCTGAGAGTCAAAAACAGCTGACTGGAAAACAAAGGCACGATTTAAAAAATTTCTCACGCCAAATGCTCGTTGGAACAGAAATAGTCACAGACACTCCCCAAGAACTTGTGCTTCAAGTTTTGCTAAGTTACCCTGAGCTCTCCGTTCAAAGTGCCCTGCGAAGAATGAGCATAATAACCGCGTCAATGCACCGAGACGCCATAACAGCACTCAAAGAAATTGAACACCAACAGGCAAAGGAAGTTACAACCACCGATAATGAGGTGGACCGCTTCAACCTGTATATTGTTAGGCAGCTCAAAACTGCAATCCAGAACCCTAGAATCATCAGAGAAATAGGCTTGCACACTGCCCGCGACTGCCTCGGCTACCGCTTAGTAACCAAGTCGGTGGAAAGAACCGCTGACCACGCCGCCAGCATAGCCTATAACGTGCTACAGATTAAGAAGCCGCTGGAACCTGAAATAGTTGAAAAACTCGAACGAATGAGCGGGATAGCTATCTCAATGTTTGAAACCGCAATAGAATCCCTGTTCAGGCAAGATTTCAACTTAGCCGAAAGCATCGTTGAGAAAACGAAAGATGTTGCAGCAATCGAAAAAGAAGCGGTGGTCTCTTCTCAAAAAATGGATGTTGACGAAGCGCTTTACTTGCGGTTAATAATTGAAAGCATCCGCAGAACCGCCGAGTACGCCAGTGACATCGCAGAGATTGTCCTCAACCTCACCGTGGAATCCATACTGTCATAGAAAGTGGGCTGCAATCCGCTTCTGAGGGCGACAGGAAAACTTTAGAGCCACGGGCTTGCCTTTTAGATTGTGGAAGAATGGAAAAAGTTTGGGAAGAGCTAAAGAAAATCGAAGCCGAAGCCGAACTCATTGTTTCTGATGCCCAGACCAAAGCTAAGGAAATAGTTAAAACCGCGGAAGAAAAAGGCGAGCAGCTGCTTGCAGATTCGAGAAAGTATGCGGAAGAAGAAGCAAACGCGCTTATGGAAGAGTCCAAGGCAGAAGCATCCCAGAGCAGCGCGGAAATGTTTAAAGCAAACGCCGAAACAATCGAGAAACTGCGGCTTTCAGCAGCCAACCGCATGGAAAAGGCAGTGAACGCTATTGTTGACAGGGTGTTGGAGAACGCGGAAAGATGAGTCAAGCAACTCGGTACGCTAGCGCTATGGTTAAAGTGGGCAGTGAAAGAGGCGTCTTGCTGAGCGAAGACAAGCTGAAGATGCTGGCTGAACACAAAAGCCTCAAGGATTTCGTCTCTGACCTGCGGGGAACAGCGCTGCAGGAGAAAATCGATAAGCTCCAACAACCGTTTACGAGCCGAAAACTTGAGAAACTGTTCCGAGAAGATCAGGTTGAGGCTTACTGCAAAGTAGTCCAAAGCACTGTCGACCCGGCTTTCCAGTTCTTGAAAATGTTCATACAGAGGTTTGAGTACGAGAACCTGAAAGCCGTCATTAAAGCAGTTAACGTTGGAATCACCCATGAAGATACCTTGGGCAGGATTTTACTGTCAGCTGAAGATTTCTTGGGGAACCGCGGGCTTTTTGAAGCTGTTGCCGCAGCCATCAACGTGAAAACACTTGTGGGATTGATGCAGAAAACCGTCTACGCCGAAATATTGAATGCTGCCCTGAGACGTTATGAGGAAACGAAGTCCCTGCAGTTTTTTGACGTACTCCTTGACAAAATGTTTTACGAAAACTTCGCCGAAGCCTTCAAGAAACTGCCACCAAGAGAGCAGAAAAGCGCTTTCTTTTACGCAAGCTTGGACGCTGATGGCTTCGCTTTGCTGGCGATTCTGCGAGGCAAGGCTTTAAACCATGATTCCCGTTGGATTCGACTCGCTGTTCCTCGCTTCCACTTCGACATATCTCGAGAAACTGTTGAAGCAATAATAACCGCGGAGGATTTCGACCACGCTCTAAGCATAACTGCAAGCAGCCATTACGGCAAGTACTTCTCCAAGGCTGAAAACCCAGAAACCTCAATCGCTAACGCAGAAAAAGCCATGAAGGCAGCACGGTTTGAATATGCCAAAGAAAAGAGAATTAAAGACACGTTTTCGATTGGAATGCCGCTCGGCTTCATGGTTGAAAAAGAAGCCGAAACCTACAATCTCATTGCCATAAGCCTGGGAATAGAATATGGTTGGATGGCTGACCAGATTTTGCAGACGCTTCTCCTCTAAAATCCGTCAGCAGGCTATTTTCTCGTGAGAACCAGTTTTGTGTAAACGCGGCTCTGCTTGAACGGGATGAATTCCGTCCCAGTTCCTTGATAGAACTTGCTGAACCACTCATAAAAGTGCAGCCTAAGCGAGTGAATGAAAACGATTAACCCTTCAAAACCAAGCACAAACAAGTTGCCCCCCACAACAATCACGCCAGCAAGCACCACGCCGCCCACGCCTGAAGAGACAACAAGCCCGGCAATCTCGTAGGTTACAAGGATCAGGGCGTAATGTGCCATGAGAAGCGCCAAAATCCGCGTGTAAGATATAGTGTTGCTCAGAAGTCGCGTCACCAAGTCGCCGCTTTCAAAAAGCCTAATCGCGAAGGGCTCATGCTCGGCTGAGAGACTTGAGAAGCGAAGCACCAGAGGTTTTGCGAAGATAAGAAAAATAAAGGGAACGAGCGCAAACAAAATTGGACCGCTAAACCAAGCGGCAAAATCCAGCTGGTAAACCGCAATCAAGTAGATGGAACCTCCGTAAAACGCCATTTTAGGCAGGGAAGTCAAAAGCGCGTCCAGAAAATTCCTTTTAATAGCATAGTTAACGAGTTCCAGAGCTATCCCAATCATGATTTGAACCATGCCAATCGCCAGACTGAAAATGAGAACCTCAATAACATCGTCAAACGGGTTAGGCATCACCGAAGCGAAGATATGGCTGCCGAAGGCTTCACCGAACAGCAACCCGGCGAAAACCGCGCCGGCGCCGCAGGCTGCCAGAATCCAGCAGAGATTTTTCAACCCGCCTTCACTCTTAATTAGCATGGCAAGCGTAAGACCGCCCGCCAGCAGGATTAAGCCGTGACCGAAGTCGCCAAACATGAACCCGAAAAGCAGCGGGAAAGACACGGCAATAATGGGTGTCGGGTCCAGTTCGTCATAATGTGGCAGTCCATAAAGTTTCGTCAACTCTTCAAAGGGCTTAACGAACCGAGGGTTCTGGAAAACGGTTGGAGGGTCTTCCGCCACGGCTATTTTATTCTCTAAAACTAGCATGTTGCCTTCGAGCTGCTCCCTTAAAAGAGCTTCAAGCTTAGACAACTGTTTTTGCGGCGCGTACCCTTTTATGGTTACGAGGCGCTCAGTCTGCAGAAATCTACGTTTAGCCTGCAACAACACCAAGATGTTTTGAGCAGTTTCTCTAAGGGAGAGAAGCTTATTCCTGTTATGCCGTTCAAACTCGCCTATAAATGCCTCAATCTTCGCCTTTTCCTTCATGTTCTCTATAATCTGGCGCTCCACTTCTTCTTGCGCCTGCAATAAACTCAACGGCATGCCTTCGGGAACGGTGAAAATCTCGGCGTGATGCATTTTGAGGATTCTTTCAACTTCACTTTTATGCTTAACAGGCATCGCGAGGCAAACGAACTCTACGCTTTTGACCAGCAAGCAATGGTGGAACATCACCGGTAGAGGCGCCAAAGCCAAATCGAGTTCGGGCAAATTCTTTCGGGGAACACTAGCGACGGTGATGTAAATTAAGTGCATTTCTTTGAAAGCCGCTAAGTCCGCGCCGATGTTTTCGAGGGTCGATAAGATTGCTTTGTTGTGCTGAAGCGAGGAAGCTCTTTCCTCCAAGACTTTTAAGGAATTTGAGAGACCATCAAAGTCGCTCTTTAACCTATCTGCCTCACCGCTCAACTTTTCTGCGAGCGAGCCCCAGTTTTCTGCTGTAATCTGGGTTTTGTCGGTTTTTATTTCTCGAAAGATGTCTAAGGCGCCTGGTTTTTCTGGTGGTAGTTGGTGGATGACGCTGTCGATTTTCGAGTGGGATTCGGTGGTTCGTTGAATGAGTTCATCAAACTCATTTGAGGTTGCGGTGGTCTCTGTTTGGTCGATGTGAAAAGTTCCAAACTGATCCAGAGTCTCCAGTGCGTTATCAGCCTCTCTCCTAAGGCAAATTATCGATACAGAAGTCATCCTTTCTGGTCGGAACATTCTTTCCAGCAAAATCTTGATTAACCAAAGAATTTAAAGGTTTATTGGGACTAGTTGATGCATGGTTTTGTAATCGGCGACCGCGACATGATAACTGGCTTCCGGCTTGTAGGAGTCGACGGAGTAGAAGTCACCACTGTCGATGAGGCACGTCTCGCGTTATCTAAAGCGTTGGCAAACGTGGATCTGGCGTTAATTCTTATCAGCGAAAAGTTCTCCACTAAAATGCGAGACGAAATCGACAAGCTTCGCCTAAGCAGAGTTGCCCCTTTAATAGTTGAAATACCAGGGGAGGAAGGTCCTTCAGGAGAGACCCGAATGTCAGACTTAATGACTAAAACGTTAGGAATAAAAATATAGAAGGACGGAGGATTGTCAAAAATCAAGGATGGACTTGCAGCTATCGCTAGCGAAGTCTTGGAAGATGTGCGAAAAGAGGCAGAAGCACTAATTATTGACTCTGAAAGAGAAGCCAAAGAAACGTTAGCCAGGGCAAAAGGCGAAGCGGAAAAAGCATACGCCGAGATAGTGGGCGAGGCTAAGCAGAGGGTGGATGTTGAAAGGCGAAAAAGCCTATCGGTATCGGAACTGGAGATGAAACATCGGGTTTTGCAGGAAAAAGAGGAGATGGTTGAGAAAGCTTTTGAAAAAGCCCTCGCAAAACTGAATAAGTACGTTCAAACTGCAGACTACAAAGATTACCTTTTAGGGCTTATCCAGCAGTCTGCTGAAAAAGTCGAGTCAAAGAGCCTCATAGTTTACGTTAACACCAAGGACAAGGCGTGGCTTTCCGACGGACACCTCAAGCGGCTAGCCACAAAACTAAAAGTGACCCTGAATCTGGATGATGAAGCCCAAGATCATCTGGGCGGATGCAAAGTACAATCTTCAGATGGAAAAATAATATACGACAACACTATTAAAACACAACTGGAACAGTTAAAACCGATTCTCCGCCACGAAGTCGCCAGAATACTATTCGGAGAGGGAGAATAAACTTGCCCGCTAAAGGCAGCATAATACGTGTCGCAGGTCCAGTTGTGGAAGCCGACGGCATGGCTCAAGCGGTCATGCACGAGCTAGTCGAAGTGGGTAAAAGCCATCTTGTCGGCGAGATAATCAGGTTAGACGGGGAACGCGCCACAATCGAAGTTTACCAGAACACAACCGGCCTCAGGTTGAAAGAAAAAGTATTGGGCACGGGCAGCCCGCTTTCAGTGGAGCTTGGTCCAGGGTTGGTGGGGAACATTTTCGACGGCATCCAAAGACCACTGGAGGTGTTAAGGCAGGAAACTGGCGCGTTTGTGACGAGGGGAATAACAGTTTCGTCGCTATTCAGAGATAAGAAGTGGAGGTTTACTCCTAAGGCGAAGATTGGCACAGAGGTCGTCAACGGCGATGTTCTCGGAACGGTGAAGGAAACGGAGCTTATCGAGAATCGCGTACTCGTGCCGCCCAACGTGCGGGGAAAACTTGTTAATCTGGCAGGCGAGGGTAGCTACACAATCACCGATACTATAGTCACCATCGAGGTTGGCGAGGGCAAGGTAGAGCTTTCGATGTTGCAGAGGTGGCCAGTTAGGCACCCCAGACCTCACACGAGGAGGCTTTTGCCCTCTGTCCAGCTTATCACAGGACAACGAGTCATCGACACCCTCTTCCCCATCGCCAAAGGGGGGACCGCGACGATTCCGGGCGGTTTTGGAACTGGGAAAACCATAACTCAGCAGCAACTGGCGAAATGGTCGAACGCTGACCTGGTTATCTATGTCGGCTGCGGCGAGCGGGGCAACGAGATGGTTGATGTGCTGAAAAGTTTTCCCAGCCTTGTAGACCCCGCAACGGGCAGACCGCTCATGGAGAGGACGATTTTAATTGCAAACACAAGCAACATGCCTGTGTCCGCTAGAGAAGCAAGCATCTACACTGGCATAACGATTGCCGAGTATTATCGGGACATGGGCTACGACGTGGCGTTGATGGCTGACTCCACAAGCAGATGGGCAGAAGCCTTAAGAGAAGTTTCAGGAAGGCTTGAGGAGATGCCAGCCGAGGAAGGCTTTCCACCATACCTTCCATCGAGACTGGCTGAGTTTTACGAGAGGGCAGGAGTCGTTGAAACCCTTGGAACAGAAAAAAGAATAGGCTCAATATGCGCCATTGGGGCTGTTTCGCCGCCGGGCGGCGACTTCTCCGAGCCCGTGACGCAGCATACAAAGCGGTTTACGCGTGTTTTCTGGGCTTTAGACCCTGAGCTGGCGGATGCAAGGCATTATCCTGCGATAAATTGGATGCAGAGTTACTCGGGATACGTGGACGCCCTTTCGGCTTGGTGGGCAAAGAATGTGGATAAAGACTGGAGCTACTACAGGGACGCGGTAATACGCATTCTCCAGACAGAGGACGAGTTGAAAAACATCGTGAAGCTTGTGGGTCCTGAAGCCTTGCCCGACAAGCAAAGGTTAGTGCTGGAGACAGCGAGAACCATCAAAGAAGCCTTCCTTCAGCAGAATGCGCTAGACCCCGTTGACACTTACTGCTCACCTCAGAAGCAGTTTATGATGTTGAAGATTATTGTTACTTTTCATGAACTATCCGAGCGCATCATTAACCGAGGATTGCCCATTTTCAAGATAACGCAGCTTCCAATCTTGGAGGAAATCATGCGAATGAAAACAACGGCTCCCAACGACAAAGTGAATCTCCTAGATGAGCTTTATCAAAGGCTTGAGCAGCAGCTATCGGATTTGAATCAGAGCGTGACGTGAAAATGGCGAATTCAGGATTAGAGTATAAAACTGTGGCGCAGATTTACGGTCCACTAATTATCGTTGAGAACGTGAAGAATGTGGGATACGACGAGTTAGTATCCGTTAGAGCTCCTAACGGAGAAATCAGGCTGGGCAAAGTCATTGAAGTAACTCAGAAAAGCGTAACGGTTCAGGTGTTCGAAGGCACAACAGGGCTTTCCCCGTCAGAGACAAGCACCAGATTTCTCGGAAGACCCTTGGAAGTGCCAGTTTCAACGGAAATGCTTGGGCGAATGCTCAACAGCTTCGGAGACCCCATCGACGGGCGACCAAGATTCTTCACCGAAGACAGGCGAGATGTAAACGGGAACCCGTTGAACCCGACAGCAAGAGAATACCCAAGAGACTTCATCCAAACGGGTATATCCGCCATCGACTGCCTCTGTAGTTTGGTGCGGGGACAAAAGCTGCCCATCTTTTCAGGTCCAGGGCTTTCACACAATGTTCTAGCCGCGCAGATAGTGAGGCAAGCGCAAATCAGAGGCGGGAACGAAGAGTTCTACATCATCTTTATAGCCACGGGGGTGGAACATGACGAAGCGGCTTTCTTCAGGAACAGCTTTGAAGAAACGGGCGCCATAAAGAACGTCGCCATGTTCGTTAACCTGGCTGAAGACCCTCCCGTCGAAAGGCTCATAACACCAAGAGCTGGGTTGACTCTGGCTGAGTACTTGGCTTTCGAGCAGGAGGCACATGTGCTGGTCATAATTACGGACATGACTAATTACTGCGAAGCCTTACGCGAAGTCAGCGCCTCTATGGAAGAGGTGCCCAGCAGAAAAGGGTACCCAGGGTACATGTACAGCGACCTCGCAAGCATATATGAGCGCGCGGGCAGGGTTACTGGAAAAAAAGGTTCGATAACGCAGGTACCCATTTTAACCATGCCGAACGACGATATAACCCATCCTATCCCCGACCTTACCGGATACATCACTGAGGGCCAGATTGTTCTGGCGCGGGACCTAGAGAAACAGGGAATCTACCCGCCTGTTAACATTTTGACCAGCCTTTCAAGGTTGATGAAGGACGGCATCGGTAAAGGCCGCACTAGGGAAGACCATGCAGACGTTGCAAGCCAACTCTACTCTGCTTATGCTCAATACAGCTCAGTTCGTTCCCTTGTCACCATCATCGGTGAAGAAGGCTTGGTCAGCAGGGACAGAGACTACTTGAGGTTCGGAGCTCAGCTGGAGAAGAACCTTATCCGTCAGGATGTAAATGAAAACAGGTCAATCGAGCAGACGCTTGAGCGGGCGTGGGATACGCTTTCTCTTTTGCCTGAAGAAGAACTGACCCGGATTCACCCTGAATTCTTGAAGAAATATTTTCCGGAAAAAGCAGTGCCCAAAGAGGAAACTTGAATGTCGCTGGAATACATTAGTCCGACGCGCATCAACCTGATTCAAACCAAGAAAACGTTAGCGCTGGCTGAATCTGGCCGCGAAATACTTGAACGTAAAAGAGACATCCTCATAAGAGAACTGAGACACTCCATTTACGATGCAGAAAGAACCAGAGACGAAATGAACGCGGTCTTGGCAAAGGCTTTCCAAAGCCTGAAGGAAGCGAACATAGCAAGTGGTTCTGACAGCATAGAGAACGCATCGATGAGCACCACCTTCAAGGCAGATTTCCTCCTAGATTACAGGAGCATTATGGGCGTAACGGTTCCGATAATCGAGTTACAGAGTGAACCAGAGCAAAAGCCTAACTACGGGTTTGCAGGCACGAATGCCGCACTTGACAACGCGTTCAAATTGTTCAACAGCCTGCTTGACCTCATCTCGGAACTTGCCAGAAACGAGGGAACAACGTTTCAGATAGCCAACGACATACGGAAGACGCAGAGGCGCGTGAACGCGTTGAATCATGTGCTTATTCCCGATTACCGAGAAACTGTTAAGCGCATTGAACTTGTTTTGGAAGAACGAGAAAGGGAGGAGTTTGTGAGAATGAAGAGGATTAAGAAGATAATCAGGGAGCGTGAAGTATGATGAGTTTGAGAATTGAAAATTTCAAAAAAATCTTAATCCCGATTGACGGCTCAGACTATTCAATGAGAGCTGCAGAGCTGGGAATAAGTGTGGCTAAACTCTTGGGGGCTGAAATCACCTTTGTCTATGTCATAGACACTGTCGTTCTTGAACAGATAACGAGAATAACCGCAAGAGACGATGTTGAAAGTAACTTGAAAAAGGACGGTGAAATGTACCTAAAATATGGGCGCGGACTCGCGGAAAAGGAGGGCATAAAGGCGAAAACGTTGCTTTCTAAGGGGAGACCTTTTGAGCAGATTGTCCAGTTGGCGAAAGCGTTAGAAAACGACTTGATAGTGATGGGAACATACG
>Ga0210077_1000220_pt1 | contig 24785 bp, 22 predicted proteins | sample RushMan_CattailN_5_FD_185556 | JGI IMG/M metagenome (GOLD analysis project Ga0210077, IMG submission 185556) | Wetland microbial communities from San Francisco Bay, California, USA, that impact long-term carbon sequestration -... | ecosystem: Environmental > Aquatic > Marine > Wetlands ... | reverse complement strand
GGCGCGACCAGTTCCACATCCAGTACGGCTCGCGCATCCTCTCGCAGCGCCTCGCGGCGGCGGGCATCCGCCACCGCTACGAGGAGTTCGACGACGACCACTCGGACATCGACTACCGGATGGACGTGAGCCTGCCGTTTCTCACCCGGGCGCTGGTATAATCCGCGCCTCGCAGTTGGTCCCAACCCGAAAGCTGGCCGCGGCCGGCTTTTTTGTTTCCGGAATCCCAAAGTGATCGTCGCCTCCGGCGTTGCCATGCAGTTCGGGGCCAGGCCCCTGTTTTCGGACGTCTCCGTCAAGTTCGGCGGCGGCAACCGCTACGGCCTGATCGGGGCCAACGGCTGCGGCAAGTCGACCTTCATGAAGATCCTGGGCGGCGAGCTCGAGCCGAGCGCGGGGTCGGTCTCGATCGACGGCAGCGAGCGGCTCGGCAGGCTGCGCCAGGACCAGTTCGCCTTCGAAGACGAGCGGGTGCTCGACGTGGTGCTGATGGGGCACGCGGAGATGTGGGCCGCGATGCGCGAGCGCGACGCGATCTACGCCGATCCCGATGCGGGCGAAGCGGAGTTCCTGCGCGCGGCCGATCTGGAGACGAAGTACGCCGAGTACGGCGGCTATACCGCCGAGGCGCGCGCGGGGGAGCTGCTGCTCGGGCTCGGGGTGCCGGTGGCGCAGCACGACGGGCCGATGAGCGCGGTGGCGCCCGGCTGGAAGCTGCGGGTGCTGCTCGCGCAGGCGCTGTTCGGCGAGCCGGACATCCTGCTGCTCGACGAGCCGACCAACAACCTGGACATTCACAGCATCCGCTGGCTCGAGGACGTGCTCAACGCGCGCTCGAGCACGATGGTGATCATCTCGCACGACCGGCACTTTCTCTCCAGCGTCTGCACGCACATGGCCGACGTGGACTACGGCGGGATCAAGGTCTACCCGGGCAACTACGACGACTACATGGAGGCTTCGGCGCTCGCCAAGCAGCAGCAGGAGAACGCCAACGCGCGCGCCAAGGACCGCATTGCGGATCTCGAGGAGTTCGTGCGGCGCTTCCGCGCCCACAAGGCCAAAGCGCGCCAGGCGACTTCGCGCATGAAGCAGATCGAGAAGCTCAAGGTCGAGGACGTGAAGCCCTCCAGCCGCCAGTACCCGTTCATCCGCTTCCTGGTCGACCCGAAGGAGAAGCTGCACCGGCTGGCGGTCGAAGCGAAGGGATTGAGCAAGGGCTACCGGAAAGGAGAGTTCCTCTTCAAGGACTTGAATCTTTCGATCGAAGCGGGCGAGAAGGTGGCGATCATCGGCCCTAACGGGGTCGGCAAGACGACGCTGCTGCGCTGCCTGGCGGGGAATCTTGCCGCCGACGCCGGCAGCGCGAAGTGGGCCGACAAGGCGCGCCTCGGCTACTGGCCGCAGGACCCGGCCGACGAGTTCGTGGACGACGAGCCGCTCACCGACTGGATGAGCCGCTGGCGCCTGAAGGAGCGCGCCCAGGACGAGCTGATCGTGCGCGCGACGCTCGGGCAGCTCCTGTTCTCGGGCGACGAGCAGAAGAAGTCGGTCAAGGTGATCTCCGGCGGCGAGGCGCAGCGCATGCTGATCGGGCGGCTGGTGCTGCAGATGCCCAACGTGATGCTGCTCGACGAGCCGACCAACCACCTCGACATGGAGTCGATCGAGTCGTTGAACGGCGCGCTCGAGAAGTACCCCGGCACGCTGGTGTTCGTCTCGCACGACCGCGAGTTCGTCTCCTCGCTCGCCACGCGCGTGATCGAGCTGAAAGCCGGCGGCGAAGTGGTCGACTTCCGCGGCGGCTACGAGGAGTACCTCGCGGCGGCCGGCGCGGACCCCGCGCAGGCGCAGCGGAGGGCCGCCGCGTAGCGGGATTCTCCGGGCGGGCCGCGCCTCAACGCGGCATCGGGTTGCGCCGGAAGAAATCGAGGATCACGCGGTTGGCGCTCCAGCCGCTCACCATCGGGCCGATGAGGCTCGCGCGGAAATAGGCCCAGCCGCCGGGCCAGACGTGGCCGCCGCCCACGGTGCGGATCAATTCGGTCTCGGCCCGGCACCCGCTCCAGCGGATCCGCTCGGTCGCGACACCGGCTTCGCTCGCCATCAGCCGCGCAGCCTGCGCCGACGCGCAGCCGTTGATCGCGGCCCAGATGCGCATCGACGCGTCGACCGAGATCTTGGCGGTGTCGTCGCGCTGCAGGCAGGCCGCCTTGCCGCCCGCGTAGGGCCAGCACGGATCCTGGGTGCCGTGGATGTCGAGCACCGGCACCGGGCGGCCCGGCGCGCAGCGCGCCGTGGTCGCGTACTGGTTCTCCCCGCCGAGCGCGGCGATGGCGGCGATGCGCTCGGCCATCTGGCAGGCGAGGCGGTGGCTCATCGCGCCGCCGTTGGACAGCCCGGTGGCGTAGACCCGCCGCGGGTCGACGGCGACCCAGCGCGAGAGGTCGCCGAGCAAGGCGCGAAAATAGGCGATGTCGTCGACGCCGTCCTTGCACGCGCGGCCGCTGACGCACTGCCAGCCCCTGGCGCCGCCGCCGGCGTTCCAGGTGCGCACGTTCGGCAGCAGCCGCGAGGCAGTGCCGTTCGGATAGACCACGGCCACCCCCTCGCGCCCGGCGATTGCGTGCAGGCACTCCGGGCTCCTGGCGTCCCCCCCGGGACAGGTCGTGCGCGCCGCGCCGCGCGAGTCGCCGCCGCCGCCGTGGAGCGCCAGCACCACCGGAACCGGCCGCGCGGGGGCGTAATCCGCGGGCAGCTGGATGTCGTAGGGGCGGTGCGCGAAGCCGGGCACCTCGCAGCTCAGCACCGCGCCCGGCTTCGCGTCCGCCGGCGCGCACGCGCGCGGCCTCGCGCTCGCGCAGCCGGCGACCGCAACGGCCAGGGTCAGCAGTGAAACGAAAGCCGCGCTGCGACGATCGGTCCCGACTTGCATGCGGCAATCATAGCGCGCGTCCGCCCGCCGGCGCGGCGAGACGGTACCAGTCGACGCCGCGCGTGCCGATCATGACCGCGGCGAGCAGCGCGAACAGCAGCAGCGAGCCGCCGAGCAGCGAATAGTCCTCGGCCCGCAGCAGCGCGTAGAGCAGGCCGTACAGCGCGGCGAGCGCGCCGCCGAAGGCGAGGCCCGCCGGCCGGCTCTCGAGCACGCGAACGAGGTAGCCGGTGATGAGCCCGACGCAGGCGAGCGTCGCCGCCGCGTAGGCGGCGCCGAAGGCGATGTGCTCCGAGAGCGCGGTGAGCAGCAGGAAGAACATCGCCAGCGCGAGGCCGACGAAGGCGTACTGGACCGGGTGGATCGCGAGCCGGCGCAGCTGCTCGAACAGCAGGAACGCGGCGAAGGTGAGGCCGATGAAGAGAAAGCCGTACTTCGAGGCGCGCGCGAGCTTCTGGTACAGCCCCACCGGCCGCACGAACGACACCGTGAGCGCCTGCGCGCCCGAGACGCCCGGCGCGGCGTAGCGCGAGACCGCCCAGCGCGCGCTGAAGCCGTCCGCCGAGATGTCGTGCTGCACCGGCAGGAAGCGTCCGGCGAAGGACGGGTGCGGCCAGGACGAGCGCATCGTCACGCCGGCGTCGGCGCCGAGCGGGGCGAGCGAGAAGGCCTGCGAGCCCGCGAGCTCGATCGAGAAGCTGAACGGCAGGGTCTGCGCCCGCGCCGCGCTCAGCTCGGGCAGCGGAACGTGCACGCCCTCGGGGAGCCTCGCGGCGTCGCCCGAGCCGGAGGCGAAGGCGTGCTCGCTGCCGCCGATCACGAGCGCCGACACGCTGCGGATGCCGCCCGGGTCGGTGACGCCGACCACCAGGCGCGGCACGCCCCACTTGATCCGGGCGCCGGGGTCCGCGAGCCCGAAGCGCTCCGGCACATGCAGCCGCCCGCGCGCCATCGCGGTCGCGGTGTACAGGCGCGCCTTGTAGATGCCGCGCGCCTTCTCGCTCGCCTGCGCGCTGATTTCCCAGTTGACCGACTGCGCCGGCAGCCGCAGCAGCTTCGATTCGGTGCGCTCGATGGCGTGCACGCGCGGCACGCCGTCGACCGTCTCGCGCTCGACCTCGAAGCGCGTTCGCTGGTAGGGCACCAGGAGGTAGGGCCCGCCCAGCGTCTGGCGCGCGCCCCAGCCGTGCGCGATGCCGGCCACCGCCTCGTCGCGCCGCGCCTGGCGCTCGGCGACCAGTCCCTGGATCATCGTCACCGGCAGGTACAGCAAGAGCGCGAGCAGCGCGATGACGGCCGGCTTGGCGGCGGCGAGCTTCATGGCATCCCCCTTGGTCGATCCGGGTGAGCATGCGGCGGGAATCTGCCGTGGGCGGGGAGGATCGAGTCCAAGTGCAGGCGAAAGATGGCGAATCCGTGTCGGCGCGGGTGTAGGCTAGGCCGCGCAACAACCGGGAGGAGGGCCCCATGTCGGCCTGTTTCATCGTGCGTGCCCAGGTGCTGGATCCGATGATCGAGGACGCCTTCGACCGCTGGTACGGCGAGGAGCACCTGCCCGAGGCGGTCGAGGCCTTCGGCGCGCGCCGCGCCTGGCGCGGCTGGAGCGACAGCGACCAGTCGGTGCACTACGCCTTCTACGAGTTCGACGACGCCGAGCGCGCGCGCGCGATCCAGGGCTCGCCCGCGCTCGCGAAGCTGGTGGCGGAGTTCGATCGCGCCTGGGGCGACAAGGTCAGGCGCAGCCGCGATATCGTGGAGGCGGTACAGACGCTCGCACGCTGAGCGTCAGGCCGCCGCGCGCGTCGCGGCCGGTGGCCACCTTGTGGTGCGGCATCACCGTCGGCGCCGTTCCGGTCCGTGAAACGGGGAGTTCTTCGCGTCCTTAGTTGACGCAGAAGGATTGTGGTACTCGGATCGGCGGAGTATAAGCACCCAACATAAGCTGTCAGTCGGTGCGGGCGTCCTCGACTTCGCAGCACGGTGGGGCGTGGGGCGTCCGAAGGGAGCCGGCCTGTGTCGCCGTTGTGCTCAAAGGGGAGATTCTTCATGCGCCAAGCGAAAATTCTTGCGGTTTCGTCGTTCGTGCTCGCCTTGATCGCGGGTTGTTCCAGCATGTCCGGGCCGCCGCCCAACAGCGCCGGCCTGTACGGCGACCAGCCGGTCAAGCAGAGCATCCCCGGCTCGGACGCGGAGTACATGGGCACGCGGACCTTCGACTACGGCTTCTCGGACGTCTTCGAGGCCAGCAAGACCGCCCTGTTCAGGATGGGGTACAAGATCGACGAGAAGGACGCGAAGAAGGGCAAGATCACCGCCAGCGGCATGTACTCGCCCGCCTATTGCGGAGCGCTGGTCGTTTCGAGCACCGTCGCGCTGTACATCAAGCAGGTGAGCCCGGCGCCCGAGACCCGATTGACGATTCTGTCCGACCGCCACACTTCGCAGTGCTGGGCGAGCGGCGAGATGTACGTCGCGAACGACGTCCTGGGACAGATCCAGAAAGTGCTGTCCACCTACTGATCGCCACGCGCAGCGTTGCAGCGGCGGCTTGAGCGGGTCGTGCCGAAGCGGGCAATGACGGGCGGCCTGACGCGGATGTGCCTGCTTGCGGCTGTGCTGGCGGGACCGGGCCCGGTCTGCGCGCAAGCTGGCGGCACGCAGGTCCGCTTCGTGTCCAGCCCGCCGGGCGCCACGGTCTGCGAGAAGACGGGCCGGCGCCTGCAGTGCGCTGGCGAAACGCCGCTCGCGGTGAACGTCGAGGGGCTGAACGGCTCCCGCACCGCCAACTTCCTCATCCGGAAGCTCGGCTACGTTCCCGTCGTGCGCGCCTTGTCCGCGAAAGACCGCGAGGTCCGCGCAGTCCTGAACAAGGGCGATCTCTTCTTCGACCCCGCAAAGCAGTCGCCCGCGCTCGCGCCGCTGCAGCGGCGGGTCAACGCGGTGCTGTCGCGCCTGATCTACGACTCGCGCGGCGTCGACCCGGGCGTGATCGCGCTGGCCGGCGAGAGGACGGTGTTCAACGGCCCCGGCGGCGTCACGCTGGGTTTCCCGTTCGTGATCAGCGACCCCGACCTGCAGACGGTCCTGCGCCGCGCGAGCCGCCGTCACGAGGACAGCCGGCGCCATCACGACGTGTTCGCGGCGCTCGAAAAGGCCGGCGTGTTCGTCTTCATGGGCCGGGTCGCCCGCGCGGTCGCCCCGCTGGGCCTGGCCCGCCTCGATTTCGAGCTCGCGTTTCCGACCAGCCGCGCCCGCCTGGGCGAGCGCCAGATCACGACCTACGACACGCGCTGGATCGGCTCCCATTACGAAAACCAGGCGGGGCAGGTGGTGCGCATCGACAGCTACGAGACCCGAGCGCGCCAGCGCGAATTCACCACGGTCGAGAACGCGAGCGGCGTCGCGCACTACCGCTTCGACGTCCCGCTGTCGCTGGTCAAGGGCGACGCGCCGGTCAGGCTCTACGACGAGCTGAAATCGATCGACATCCACTCCGACAACGCGCGCCGCGGCAGGTATTCGAAAGTCCGGCCGTAAGCGAAACGGCATGAAGACCATCCTGATCACCGGCGCCGCGGGCGACGTCGGCACCCACCTGCGGCGCGAGCTCGCCGGCAAGTACGCGCTGCGGGTGTCCGACCTGCGCCCGGTCCGCAAGTTCGACAAGGCCGAGCGTTATATGCGCGCCGACGTCTCGAAGTTCGACGACGCGCTGCGCATCACCAAGGGCGTCGACGCGGTGGTGCACCTCGGCGGCTACTCGGTCGAGGGGCCGTGGCCCGCGATCCTCTCGGCCAATATCGTGGGCTGCTACAACGTGTTCGAGGCCGCGCGCCGCAACGGCGTGAGGCGGATCGTGTTTCCGAGCTCGAACCACGCCGCGGGCTTCTACCGCCGCGACCAGCTGATCCATCACCTCGTCGCTCCGCGCCCAGACAGCCGCTACGGCGTCTCGAAGGTGTTCGGCGAGGCGCTCGGCAGCCTTTACGCCGACAAGTACGGCATGCAGGTGCTGTGCATCCGCATCGGCAACGTCAACCCGGCGCCGATCGACAAGCGGCGGCTCTCGATCTGGCTGTCGCCGCGCGACCTGGCGCAGCTCGTGACGATCGGCATCGAGCATCCGGCGATCCGTTTCGAGATCGTCTACGGCGTCTCGGGCAACACCCGCAGCTGGTACGACAACTCCAACGCCCGGCGCCTGGGCTACCGGCCGCAGGACGACTCGGAAGCCTTCGCGGCCGAGGTGCTCGCGCGCGAGCAGCCGGGCGATCCCATTGCCGAGCTCTACCAGGGCGGCGCGTTCACGGTGGAGGAGGAGATCCCCAACCCGGCGCCGCTGCCGCGCGGGGGGAAGCAAGGCAGGAAGACGAAGCGCCGCCGCTAGCGCCGCCGCGCGAGGACCTCGATCGGCACGATGCGTCCCTGCGCTACGCCGCGCGACATGTTGCGCATCGCCGCGCGCGCGTCCTCGGCGTGCACCAGGATCACCGCGCGGTGCGGGGGCTTCTCGCCGCGCGCGACGATCTCGCGCGAGCGCGCGCCGAACTCGAGCGCCTCCTTTTCGGTGGTGCGAAAGCTCAGGATCTCGAACCCCGCGGCCTCGAGCCCGGCGCGCGTGCCCTCCGGCGTCGAGAGAAAGCTCGCCTCGGGGCCCGCGGCCCAGGGCACCGGATAGTCGACCTCGGGGCCGGCGCCCCTTGCGATCTCGGACAGCATCAGCCAGCCACCGGGCTTGAGCACGCGCCGCACCTCGCGGTAGAAGGCGTCCTTGTCGGCGATGTTCATCGACACGTTCATCGAGTAGGCGCCTTCGAAGCTCGCATCCGCGAAGGGCATCGCGAGCGCGTCGCCGTGCTCGAAGCGCACCGCCTCCGCGAAGCCGAGGCGCCCGGTGAGGTGACGCGCGACGTCGCAGAACTCGGCCGTGAGGTCGATGCCGGTCACCCGGCAGCCGAAGCGGCTGTGCATGTAGCGCGCCGGGCCGCCGATACCGCTGCCGATGTCGAGCAGGTGGTGCCGCGGCTCGACCTCGAGCAGGTCCGCGAGCTCCCTGGTCGCTTCCAGCCCCCGGGTGTGAAACTGGTCGTAAGGGGCGAGCGCCTCCAGGCCCGGGCGCGCGGGGTCGGCGCCGTCCTCGGCAAGCGCCGCCTCGAGCCGCTCGAGCAGGCTGCCGCGGCCGTAGTGGCCGGTCACCTTCTCGCTTGCGCTCACGCACCGAATCTAGGCTGCGCGCTTGATCACGGTCAAGCCGCCTGCCGCGCAGAGGTCTAGGGTGTGTGAATCGTGACCGGCGGAATCACGCGACGGGAATTCCTCAAGGGCACGGGCGGCGCCCTGGCGGGCGCGGCTTTGCCTGCCGCCGCCGCGCGCGCGGCCGAGTCCGCCGCCGCTCGGGCGGCACGGGGCGAGCCTGCACATCCCGGACCGCGCGAGATTCTCATCGACGTGAACGGCGCGCGCCGCGCGGTGACGATCGAGCCGCAGATGACGCTGGCCGACGTGCTGCGCGGCCCGCTCGACCTGACGGGCACCAAGATCGGCTGCGACCGCGGCGCCTGCGCGGCGTGCACGGTTTGGCTCGACCGCGTGCCGGTGCTCGCCTGCATGACGCTCGCGCTCGACGTGGGAGAGCGCAAGGTGGTCACGATCGAGGGCCTCGCCAAGGGCGGGGCGCTGCACCCGGTGCAGGAAGCCTTCGTCGCGCACGACGCGATGCAGTGCGGCTTTTGCACGCCGGGGCTGGTGATGAGCTGCGCGGCGCTGCTCGAGTCGAGCCCGCACGCGACGCTCGAGGACGTCAAGGCCGCGCTCGCCGGCCACGTCTGTCGCTGCGGCTCGACGCCGCACGCGCTCGAGGCGATCGCGGAGCTATCGAAGGGCTGAGCATGGCTTCCGGCATGCAAACGCGCCACTATCCGTCCGGCATCGCTCCCGCGCTCGGCGAAGTCGAGCGCAGCGTTGCGGCCGACGAAGCGCCGCCGCTCGCGCCGAACGCGAAGCTCGAGTGGATCGGCAAGCCGGTGCGGCGCATCGCGGGCCGCGCCAAGGCGACCGGCGCGGCGCGCTTCACGGTCGACGTCAAGCTGCCCGGCATGCTCTATGGCCGGCTGCTGCGCTCGCCGCATCCGCACGCGCGCCTGCTCGGGCTCGATCTCGCGGCGGCGCGCGCGCATCCCGGCGTGCGCGCCGTGCTCGCGCTGAACGAGACCGCGGGCCGCGCGGTGGAGGCGCCGGCGGCGGGCGGCGCCGAGGCGCGGCGCGTGCTCTACGTGGGCGACATCGTCGCCGGCGTGGCCGCCGAGTCGCCGGCCGCCGCCGAAGCGGCGGCGGGCCGCATCAAGGCCGATTACCAGCCGCTGCCGTTCGTGGTCGACCTGGAAGCCGCGCGCCGGCCGGACGCGCCGCCGGTGTTCGAGCGCCCGGTGCACGGCGAGAACTACGCCGGCGCGGTCGCGGGCGCCTCGCCGCCGCCGCAGACGGGCAACGTGCGCGGCCCCAACACCGCCGGCTCGCGCGGCGACGCGGCCGCGGGCCTCGCGCGCGCCGAGGTGGTGGTGGAAGGCGAGTTCCGCACCCAGGTGCAGACGCACTGCTGCATGGAGACCCACGCGGTGGTCGCCGACTGGCGCGCCGACGGGCTCACGGTCTACATGTCGACCCAGTTCACCGCAGGCATCCGGCGCGAGCTCGCGCACGTGTTCGGCCTGCCGCTCGGACGCGTGCGCGTGGTGGTCGACGCGATGGGCGGCGGCTTCGGCTCGAAGTCGAGCGCCGGCAACTACGTGCGCGCCGCGGTGAAGCTCTCGCGCGCGGCGCGCGCCCCGGTGCGCATCGTGCTCGACCGGCGCGAGGAGCAGATCGACAGCGGCAACAGGCCGGCCACGGTGCAGAAGATGAGGATCGGGGCGAAGCGCGACGGCACGCTCGAGGCGATCGCGATCGAGGCCTACGGCACCGCCGGCGTCGCGCTCGGCGCCGGGGTCGGCAACATCGCGCAGTCGATGTATTCCTGCGCCAATCTCTCGCTCGCGCAGTCCGACGTGTTCGTCAACGCGGGCCCGGGCTGCGCGATGCGCGCGCCGGGCAACGTGCCGGGCGCCTTCGCGCTCGAGCAGCTCGTCGACGAGCTGGCCGAGAAGCTGGGCATGGACCCGCTCGCGCTGCGCGACCGCATCGACCCGAGCCCGGTGCGGCGCGAGGAGCGCCGCCGCGGCGCGGAGCGATTCGGCTGGGGCCGCCGCCGCGCGCCGGGTGCCGACCGCGGCACGCTGAAGCGCGGCATCGGCGTGGCGCAGTCCTACTGGGGCGCCAACGTCTACCTCAACGCGTCCTGCGAGGTGCGCATCATGCGCGACGGCTCGGTCGAGCTGCTCTCGAGCGTGCAGGACATCGGCACCGGCATCGGCACCGTGCTCGCGCAGGTGGTCGCAGAGGAGACGGGACTGCGCCCGCAGGACCTCGTCGTTCGTATCGGCGACACCGATTTCCCCGCCGGCCCGCCGTCCTACGGCAGCATCACCACCGCGTCGATCACGCCGCCGGCGCGCAACGCCGCGCATCGGGCGCTCGGCATGCTCTTCGAGGCGGTCGCGCCCGCGCTGGGCGCCGACGCGGCGAGCCTGGTCGCGCGCGAGGGGCGCATCTCGACCGCGGACGGCGCGCGCAGCATGAGCTTTCGCGAGGCCGCCGCGCGGCTGCGCACCGACTCGGTCGGTGCGACGGCGAGCCGCTCGGACGACTACGGCGGGTTCGGGCGCAAGTTCGGCGACATGGCGCAGGCGAAGAACGCCCTCGGCGGGGTGCAGTTCGCCGAGGTGGCGGTCGACGTCGAGACCGGCGTGGTGCGCGTCGAGCGCGTGCTCGCGGTGCAGGACTGCGGCCGGCCGATGAACCCGCGCCAGATCGAGAGCCAGGTCCACGGCGGCGTGATGATGGGCCTGTCCTACGCGCTGTACGAGAACCGCGTCGTCGACCGCCACAGCGGCTACGTGCTGAACGCGGACCTCGAGCACTACCGGATCGCGCGCTCGATGGAGGTGCCGGCGATCGAGCTCGTGCTGCTGGAGAACTACCAGGGCGAGAGCGCGACCGACGCCTACGGCATCGCCGAGCCGGCCAACATCGCCACCGCGCCGGCGATCGCGAACGCGGTCTACAACGCGACGGGCGTGCGCCTGCGCCGGCTGCCGATGGCGCCCGCGGCGGTGCTCGCCGCGCTCGGGCGCATCGCGCCCGGGAGGGGGGCGGCATGAAGTCCTTCGAATGGACGCAAGCGGGCCGCCCGGTGCAGGCGGCAGCGGCCGCCTGCGCCACGGTGGCCGACGCGATGCGCACGCCGAGCGGCGTACCGCGCGCCGACGCGGCCGTGCTCAAGGCCGGCGGCGTCGACCTGCTCGACCTGATGAAGGAAGGCCTGCTTGCGCCAAGGCGGGTGGTGAACCTGCGCGGCGCGCACGGACTCGACGCGATCGAGGAGCGGCCCGACGGCTCGCTTCGCATCGGCGCGATGGCGACGCTCGCGCGGGTCGCCTCGGACGCGCGCGTGCGCGCCCGCTACGCGGCGCTCGCGCAGGCCGCCGGCGGCTCGGCCAGCCCGCAGATCCGCAACATGGCGACGCTCGGCGGCAACCTGCTGCAGCGGCCGCGCTGCTGGTATTTCCGCTCGGCCGCGCATCACTGCGTGCGCAAGGGCGGCGACGCGTGCTTCGCCTTCGCCGGCGAGAACGCCTACCACGCCGTGTTCGGCCACAACGGCTGCGCGATGGTGCATCCGTCCACCGCGGCGACCGCGCTCACCGCCTTCGGCGCGCGGGTCGAGCTCGCGGGCGAGCAAGCGGGCAGGCGCGTGGCCGCGCTGGAGGATTTCTTCGTGCGGCCCGAGCAGGACATCACGCGCGAGAACGACCTCAAGCCGGGCGAGGTGCTCGAGGCGGTGCTGCTGCCGCCGCCGGCGCGCGGCGCGCGCTCGGCGCACCTGCGCCAGGGCGAGCTCGCCTCGTTCGACTGGCCGCTCGCCGACGTCGCGGTCGTGCTCGATATGGCGGGGGGCGTGTGCCGCAGAGCGTCGGTGGTGCTCGGCGCCGCGGCGCCGGTTCCGCACCGGGCGGGCGGCGCCGAAGCCGCGCTCGCGGGCAGGCGCATCGACGAGGCCGCCGCGCGCGGCGCCGCGCGCGCGGCGCTCGCCGGCGCGATGCCGCTCAGGGACAACGCCTACAAGCTGCCGATCTTCGAGGCGCTGGTTCACCGCGCCGTTCTCGCTGCCGCGCGCTCAGGTGGCTAGAATCCCGGCGCAAGTTCATTGCGCCGAGGAGCCACCTGAATGACAACCCTTACTGATGCGAAGCTCGGCTGGATCGGCACCGGGCGCATGGGCTACGCCATGGCCGAGCGCCTGGCGAAGGCCGGCTGCGACCTGACGGTCTGGAACCGGACGCGCGCGAAGGCCGAGCCGCTCGCCGCCCGGGGCGCGAGGATCGCCGAGCGGCCGTCCGACCTCGCCGGCTGCGACGTCGTGTTCGTCACGGTCGCCGCGGGCAGGGAGCTGCTCGAGTCGGTCGAGGCGCTGCTCGCCGGAGGGCGGGCGCCGAAGATCGTGGTCGACATCACCTCGGTCTCGGTCGAGGACTCGGCGCGCGCGCGCGAGCGCCTCGCGGCGGCGGGCGCGCAGCTGCTCGCGGCGCCGGTCTCGGGCAACGCCAAGGTGATCAAGGCGGGCAAGCTAAGCTTCGTCGTCTCCGGCCCGAAGGACGCCTACGCGCGCGTGCAGCCGTTCCTCGCCGTGATGGGCAAGGGCGCGTCCTGGGTCGGCGAGGGCGAGCTCGCGCGGGTGGCCAAGATCTGCCACAACGTCTTCCTCGGCGTGGTGATCCAGTCGCTCGCCGAGATCACCGTGCTCGCGAACAAGGCCGGCATGCCGCGCCACGCCTTCCTCGAGTTCCTCAACCAGAGCGTGATGGGATCGGTCTTCTCGCGCTACAAGTCGCCGGCGCTGGTGAACCTCGACTTCTCGGTCACTTTCACGCCCGAGCTGCTGCTGAAGGACCTCGACCTCGGCCTCGCGGCCGGGCGCAGACACGGCGCGCCGCTGCCGCTCGCCTCTCTCACGCGCGACGCGCTCCAGGCCCTGATCGGCAACGGCTACGGCGGCAGCGACTTCGCCGCGCTGATCCTGATGCAGGCCAGGGCGGCCGGGATGTCGCTCGAGCCCGAGAACGTCGCCCTCGACGACGGGCTGCGCTGAGCGCGCCGCGCGCCCGTGAAGGATTCGCAATGATTCATTGCGCTTGCCCTTCGGAACCTGTATAACGATTGGGCAGGATTCTCAAGCAGTGAAGTAGCTGGTCCGTCTTGGCGTTTGCGCCGTACTCATCAGGTAGTTCCCTTCCTTGAAGTTCCCGCAGGCCCGACCGGGTCTCCAATCAACTATCGAGGAAATGCAAATGAGTACAGGTACCGTGAAATGGTTCAACGACGCCAAGGGCTTCGGCTTCATCACGCCGGAAGACGGCGGCAAGGATCTGTTCGCCCACTTTTCGGCCATCCAGGGCGACGGTCACAAGTCGCTGAGCGAGGGGCAGAAAGTGCAGTTCGACAGCGCGGATGGCCCAAAAGGACCGCAGGCAACCAACATCCGTTCGGCGGAGTAGGCGCGCCTGCGAGCGTAAACGAAGCCCGGGAAACCGGGCTTTTTTGTTTGTCATTCCCCTGAGGCGGCAGATATGGCGGCGGACATGCTGGTGAAATTCAAGCGCGCCCGGGTCGATGCGTGGCCCCGGGACAGGATCGAATCCCTGAGCACGCTCGAGGTGCGCCAATTGGGCGCCAACGCGCTTCGCCTTGCCGAGACCGAGCTCGCGGCGCTGTGCGACGAAGTGCTCGATGCGCGGCCGCGCGGGCACCCGCCGGTGCGCAAGGTCGCGGTCAAAGGCGAGGCGCGACGGCTGGTGCCGCGCGCTCATGCGCTCGGCCAGCGCGGCGTCACGCCGCGCAGCCGGGTCTGGAGCCGCGGCGGTGTGAGGGAAGCCGACGGCACGGTGGTCTTCGCCCTCTGGGCCGACGACGTGCAGGCCGCCGACGGCGCCAGCCAATACCTGCTTTGGGCGCCGAACGTGGAGGGCTCGCGCCCGTGGTCGGATACGCCGGGAGGCCAGGAACGGCTGGAACATTGCCGGCTCGCCGAGGACGGCGCCGCCGCCGAGGGGCTGCTCGTCTACGGCGAGCGCATCGAGGGCTCGCTGCCCGACGACAAGGCGCGCACCGTGCACGGCGCGGATCCGCACACCGTGCTCACGCTGCGGCTGGAGAAGCGCGGCGAGGAGTACTGGGCGACCTGGGGCGGCGGGGCGCGCGCACCGATCTGAGTCGCGGTACCGCGCCTGGCGCGGGGCGGGGGCGCAACCCTTGCGCGCCCGAAACGATTTATGCTTGCCGCGTATTTCAGTGACTGCCGCGGAGTGGCCATGACCGAACCCCTCGCCGTAGACCGCCTCGATGTCCTGGTGCTGGTGGACAACGTCACCGACAGCCTGTCGACCACGCCGAAGAACGTCGTGCCGGAGTGGACCGGGCTGATCACCGGCGGGCGGATGCACATCCTTTCGGGCGGCGCGATCTGCTGCGCGCACCACGGCCTGTCGCTGCTGATCACGGCGCAGATCGGCGCCGAGAAGCGCACGATCCTGTTCGACGCCGGCCCCGAGGGCGCGAGCTTCCAGCGCAACGCGGGAATCCTGGGGGTGGATTTCGGCGCCATCGACGCGGTGGTGCTCTCGCACGGGCACTGGGACCACGCTGGCGGCCTGGTGGCGGCGATCGAGTCGATCGCGCGCCACCGCGGCAAGGGCGAGGTGCCGTGCTACGTGCACCCCGGCATGTTCGCGCAGCGCGGCACGCAGCGCCCCACGGGCGAGATGGCGGTGCACGAGCCGGTGCCCGGCCCGGACCTGCTCGCCGAGACCGGCGCGCGGGTGATCAACACGCACGAGCCGCAGCTCGTCGCCGGCGGCGCGTTCTACCTGAGCGGCGAGATCCCGCGCCGCACGCGCTACGAGAAGGGGCTTCCCGGCCACATGCGGCGCGCGGCCGACGGCAAGTCCTGGGAGCCGGACCCGCTGCTGATGGACGAGCGTTTCCTCACGGTGCACGTGCGCGACAAGGGCCAGTTCGTGTTCTCGGCCTGCTCGCACGCGGGCGTGATCAACGTGCTGCGGCACGCCAAGCGCAGCTTTCCCAAGGTGCCGCTCTACGGCGTGATGGGCGGCCTGCACCTGTCGGGCGCGACCGAGAGCGTGATCCCGAACACGGTCGCCGACCTGAAGAAGCTGAAACTGAAAATGATCGCGGCGGGGCACTGCACCGGCTGGCGCGCGATGTCGGTGATGGCACGCGCGTTCGGCGACGAGCTGCTCGCGCCGTCGGCGGTGGGCAAGCGCTACCTCATCTGAGCCCGCGGGCAGTGCCTCATTCCATCGCCGCCGCGATGCGTTCCGGCGTGAGCGGCAGGTGGCGCGCGCGCACGCCGAGCGCGTGCGCGAGCGCGTTCGCGATCGCGCCGGCGGTGGGGCCGGCGGCGCATTCGCCCACGCCGAGGCTCGGCAGGTCGGGCCGCTCGAGCAGCACCACCTCGATCTCGGGCACCTCGCCGAAGCCGAGAATCGGGTAGTCCTCCCAGCTGCGCGTCGCGATGCCTTCGCGCGTCCAGCGCACCTGCTCCTTCAGGGTCCAGCTCGCGGCCTGCACGATGCCGCCCTCGATCTGGTTCTTCAGGCCGTCGGGGTTGACGACCTGGCCGGCGTCGACCGCGGCCACCACGCGCTTCAGGCGCAGCGTCTGCCCGGCCTCGACCTCGGCCACCACCGAGCAGTAGGCCGAGAAGTTCTTGTAGCGCGCGAAGGCGATGCCGCGCCCGCTGCCGCCGCCGCCCGCGGCGCCGGGCGCCCAGCCGGCTGCGTCGGCCGCGGCCCGCAGCACCGCGCGCGCGCGCTCGTCGGCGAGCTGGCGCAGGCGGTACTCGAGCGGATCGGCGCCGAGCGCGGCGGCGATCTCGTCCAGCATCGATTCGATCGCGAACACGTTGGCGAAGGCGCCGAGCGTGCGCAGCGCCGAGACGCGCAGCGGCATCTGCGGCAGGAAGTGGTACACCACCTCCTGGTTGGGGAAGGCGTACAGCGGCACCGCGTTGCGGTCGCCGCCGCCCGCGGGCAGCGGCATGTCGACGCCCGGCGGCACCGGCTGCGGCGGATCCATGTGCCAGGCGCCGAGCAGGTTGATGCCCTCGCCGCGCCCCGGGCGCTGGACGTGGCTGTGGCTCCAGATCTCGTGGCGCCAGTCGCTCACCGCGCCGTCGGCGCCGACCGCGGCGGCGATCTTCACCGCCATCGCCGAGCCGAACGGCGACCAGGCGAGCTCGTCCTCGCGCGTCCACTGCAGCCGCACCGGGCGGCCGAGCCGGTGCGCCACCAGCGCGGCGTCGAACGCGGCGTCGTCGGCGCCGTTGTGCCCGTAGCAGCCGGCGCCGTCGCGGTGGATCACCTCGACCGCGTCCTCGGCGAGGCCGAGCGCCCTGGCGATCTGCCCGCGCAGCAGGTGCGGCCCCTGGGTGTGCGACCAGATGCGAAGCTTGCCGCCCTCGGGCGCGGCGAGCGCGCACGACGGCCCGATCGAGGCGTGCGCGAGGTAGGGGCGCGAGTAGAGCGCCTCGAAGCGGCGCGCGCCGCCGGCGCCTGGCGCGCCCTGCGCGTGCACGCTCGAGGTCTGCGCCGGCAGCGCGGCGAGGAACTCCGCCGCCTCGGCGGGCTCGGGCATCGGCGGTGCGTCCCAGGTCGCCGCGCGGCGCGCGCGCTCGAGCGCCGCGACCGCCTGCTCCTCGCGCTCGGCCGCGAGCGCGACGAAGTCCCCGCTCACCACCAGCGCGGCGACGCCGGGCAGCGCGCGCACGGCCGCCTCGTCGAGCGAGGCGAGGCGCGCGCCGTAGGCGGGCGGGCGCAGCACGCGCGCGTGCAGCATGCCGGGCAGCTCCAGGTCGTGCACGAACGCGGCGCCGGCGAGCTTGGCCGGGATGTCGCGCCGCGGCGCGCTGGTGCCGACCAGTACGTGCTCGGAGGCGGGCAGCGGCGCGGCGCTCCCGCTCGCCTCGCGCGCGAGGCTCACGCGCGGCGCGAGCTCCCAGTAGCTGCGCCTGAGATCGGTGCCGGGCAGATCGAACACGCCCGAGCCGAGGCGCAGCTCGGCGGCGTCCACCTCGAGCTCGCGCGCCGCCGCGGCGCGGAACAGCTCTCGCACCTCGGCGCAGACGAGCCGCATCGCCGCGCCGCCGACCTCGATCGACTGGCTGCCCGCGGTGTACCACTCGTCGGGGGCGAGGCGGGTGTCGCCGGCGACGATCGAGAGTTGCGCGGGCTCGAGGCCCAGCTCCTCGGCCGCGATCTGCGCGATCGCCGTGACGATGCCCTGGCCGAGCTCGACCTTGCCGCTGAACGCGGTCACCGTGCGGTCGGCGTTGAAGCGCAGCCACTGCTCGAGGAGCGGGTTCTGGCGCAGGCTGAGCGGCAGCGCGGGCGCGCTCATCGTCCGCTGTCCTTCGCCGCCCGGCGGATGGCGCGCAGCACGCGAACGTGAGTGCCGCAGCGGCACAGGTTGCGCTCGAGCGCGGCGGCGATCTCCTCGCGCGAGGGATCGGGGTTGCGCGCGAGCAGGGCGGCGGCCGACATCACGATGCCGTTGACGCAGTAGCCGCACTGCATCGCCTGCTCGGCGACGATCGCGCGCGGCAGCGGGTGGTCCGGTCCCAGGCCCTCGATGGTGGTGATCTCGTGCCCGGGCGCGGACCACAGCGGCGTATCGCAGGACTGAACCGCGCGGCCGTCGATGAGCACCGTGCAGGCGCCGCAGTGGCCGGTGCCGCAGCCGAAGCGCGTGCCCTTGAGGCCCAGGTCGTTGCGCAGCACGTAAAGGAGCGGCGTGTCGCCTCCGGCGCGCACCTCGCGGGTGGCGCCGTTGACCTTGAGCGTGAACGCTTCGGGCATCTCAGGCGGCCGGGGTGTGGCGCGCGAGCCAGGCGTCCATGACCTGCATGAAGCGCTGCGGCTCCTCCATCAGGAAGAAGTGGCTCGAGTCCTCGAACATCACCGTCTCGGCGCCCGGGATGCGCTCGGCCATCCAGCCGGTCGCGGTCGGCGAGCAGATCGGGTCGCGCCCGCCGGCGAGGATCAGCGTCGGGCAGCGGATCCCGCCCAGGCGCTCGAGCGTGTCGTGCGCCTGGCAGGCGTGGTTCTGCTGCACGTAGCAGGCCGGCAGCCGGGTCTCGCCCCCGATCAGCGCCTCGATCGCGGCGACGCGCCCGGGGTTGGCGTTGTAGAACGCGGACGAGACGAAGTTCTGCACCGAGTGGCGCGCGTGCGCGGCCCAGGAGCCGGTCCACTCGAGCACCTCGCGCATGTTGTCGAGCACGCGCCGACCGAGCGGATCGAGCTTGGCGAAGGAAGCGCACATTGCGAGGCTGGCGATGCGCTGCGGCGCGAGCAGCGCCATGTGCTGCGCGATCGCGCCGCCCATCGAGCGCCCGACCACGTGCGCGCGCTCGATGCCGAGCGCGTCGAGCAGCGCGAGCATGTCGTGCGCGAGCTCGAGCGTCGAGACCGCCTCGTCGGCCTGGGTGCTGCGCCCGGCGCCGCGGTTGTCGGGCGCGATCACGCGGTGGCGCTCGCGCCAGGCCGCGATCTGCGGCGTCCAGGCCGTGTGGTCGCCCGCCAGGCCGTGGATCAGCAGCAGCGGAAATCCCGCGCCGTCGTCGACGTAGTGGATCGCGCGCCCGCCGGCCGCGGCGTCGCGGCCGAGGAAGGCGTGCATCATGGCGGTCAGCGCCGCGGGCTGCTCGAGCATCGGGCAGTGTCCCGAGCCCGCGATCTCGCGGTAGGCCGCGCCGGGAATCTTCTGCGCCAGCGCGCGCGCGAGCTGAGGGGGCGTGGTCTGGTCGAGCGCGCCGCACAGCACCAGCACCGGCTTGGAGACGGCGCCCAGGCGCGGGGCGAGGTCGAGCGCGGCGAGCGCGAGGCAGGCGCGCGCGAACGCCTCCGGATCGACCTTCGCCAGCGCCTGCTTGCGCTCGGCGATCACGTCCGGGTTCGCCTGCTGGAATTCGGGCGGAAACATGCGCCCGATCGCGGTGTCGAGCACCGCCGGCATGCCCCTGGCGCGCACGCCTTCGGCCATGGCGCGAAACGGCGCCCGCGCGGGCTCGGGAAACGCGGCGAGCGCATCGGCGACCACCAGGCGCCCGAAGCGTGCCGAATGGCGGCAGGCGAGCTCGAGCGTGACGAAGGCGCCGAAGCCGTTGCCGAACACGTCGGTGGCGGCCGGCAGCGCGAGCGCGTCCATCGCGGCGGCGAGATGGTCGGCGAAGTCCGCCACCGATTCGAAATTGCCCGCGGCCGAGGCGCCGAAGCCCGGCAGGTTGATGCGGGTCACGCGCCGCCCCTCGGCCAGCCGCGGCAGCACGCGCTCGAACACGCCGAGCTCGGTGAGCAGCGAGTGCACCAGCAGCAGGTCGGGGCCGCTGCCCTGCTGCGCGTATTCGACCGCGAGGCCGTTGACTTGGATGCTTGGCATGGCTGGACCGGTGGCGGCAGGTTTGAGGAACGCGCAATTATGTCGGAAGAAGAAAGCTTGCACGCGGCTGACAACGCGTGCGCGAGCCTCCTGCCTAGGTATCATGCGCGCAGAACAACGAAGTCAAACGCAGTCCATAGGAGGAGGGAAGAAAGCATGGCTAACACAGTCAATGCCGGTGCACGCCTCGACCGGCTGCCCATCGGCTCGTTTCACTACCGCATCTTCTGGCTGATCGGCGCCGGGATGTTCTTCGACGGCTACGATCTCTACGTCGCGGGCGGCGTGCTCGCCTCGACGATCCATACCAAGTTCTCGACGCTGCACCAGAACCTGCAGTTCCTGTCGCTCACCTTCGTCGGCATGACGCTCGGGGCGCTGATCACCGGCTTTCTCGGCGACCGCTACGGGCGGCGCTTCACCTACCAGATCAACCTGCTGGTGTTCGGGCTGGCCTCGCTTGCGGCCGCGTTCGCGGCCAACATCGACCAGCTGATCGTGTGCCGCTTCGTGCAGGGCCTGGGGCTGGGCGCCGAGATCGTGGTCGGCTACTCGACGCTCACCGAGTTCGTGCCGCCGAAAACGCGCGGGCGCTGGCTGTCGTTCATGGCCTTCATCGTGGTGGCGGGCTTCCCGGTCACCGCGCTGCTGTCCTACCTCATCATCCCGCACTTCGGCTGGCGGCCGATGTTCGTCATCGCCGGCATCGGCTCGCTGATCGTGTGGTACCTGCGCAAGCGCCTGCCGGAATCTCCGCGCTGGCTCGAGTCCAAGGGCCGCCACGAGCAGGCCGAGACGCTGATGCAGACGATCGAGCGGGAGGCCTCGGGCGGCGCGCCGCTGCCCGCGCCGGCGACGCCGGCCGCCGCACCCGCGGCACTGCCCGCCGCGGCGATGCTGCGCCCGCCGATCCTGCAGCGCATGATCGTCGGCAGCTGGGTGCTGATCACGATCAACACGCTGATCTTCGGCTTCGTCATCTTCCTGCCGCAGTTCTTCCTGCGCCAGGGGCTGACGATCACCAGGTCCTTCGCCTACACCCTGGTGCTCGCGGTCGCCTCCCTGATCGGCTGCGCGCTGGGGGCGTGGGCCTCGGACAGGTACGGCCGGCGCGCGACGATCATCACCGCCTCGCTGGCGACGATCGCGGCCGGCTGGTACTACGCCAGCTTCAACGCCGCGTCGCAGCCGGCCGAGGTGCTGACGGTCGGCTTCGTGCTCATCGTGGCGATCTACGTGCTCACCGCACTGCTGTTCGGGGTCTACACGCCGGAGCTGTTCCCGACCGAGATCCGCCTGCGCGCGAACGGGATCTGCAACACGCTCGGGCGGCTGGCGACCGTGGTCTCGCCCTTCGTGGTCGGCAAGCTGATGGTGACCTACCACCTGCCTGGGGTGATGGGCCTGATGGTCGGCCTGCTGGCGGTCCAGATCATCCTGGTCTGGATCTGGGGCATCGAGCCCGCCAGGCGCGGCCTCGAGGAGTTCGAGCGCGCGGGGCTTGTCGCCGCCGCTCCATCGGCAAGCTCTTAGCGCTCTCGCGCTCGCAGGTCTCCCTGGCGGCTAGAATGCCGCCAGGGTTGAGCCTGCGTGTATCTGCTCGAACAAGCCGCCGTCTTCCTTCTCACCGCGGTCGTCCTCGTGCCGCTGTTCCGCCGCGCGCGGCTGGGCGCGGTGGTGGGCTATCTCGTCGCCGGGATGCTGATCGGGCCCTCCGGCCTGGCGCTGGTCGGCGACCCGGCGGCGACGCTGCAGTTCGCCGAGTTCGGCGTCGTGCTGCTGCTGTTCATCATCGGCCTCGAGCTCGAGCCGCGCCGGCTGTGGGTGATGCGGCGCGCGGTGTTCGGCCTCGGCGGGGCGCAGCTCGCGCTTACCGCGCTCGCGTTCGGCGGCATCGCGCTCGCGCTGGGTTTCGACTGGCGCGCGGCGACGGTCACCGGGCTGGGCCTGGCGCTGTCATCGACCGCGCTGGTGCTCACCGCGCTCGCCGAGCGCGGCCAGCTCGCCGCGCGCCACGGGCGCGAGGCGTTCGCGGTGCTGCTGTTCCAGGACATGGCGGTGATCCCGATGATCGCGCTGCTGCCGCTGCTCGCCGGCGGCAGCTCGGGGATGCAGCTCGTTCCGGCGCTGAAGGGCCTGGCCGCGATCCTCCTGGTGGTGGCGGCGAGCCGCAAGGTGGTGCGCCCGGCGCTGCAGACGGTGGCGCGCTGGGGCGGGCGCGACGTGTTCACCGCCGCGGCGCTGCTGCTGGTGGTCGGCGCGGCGCTCGGCATGGAGCTGATCGGGCTGTCGCCCTCGCTCGGCGCCTTCCTCGCCGGGGTGCTGGTGGCGGACTCGGAGTTCCGCCACGAGCTGGAAGCCGACATCGAGCCGTTCAAGGGCCTGCTGCTGGGGCTGTTCTTCATCGCGGTCGGCATGAGCGCGAACCTGGGGCTGCTCGGTCGCGAGCCGCTCGCGGTGCTCGCGCTCGCACTCGGCCTGATGGTGGTCAAGTTCGCGCTCATGGCGCTGGTGTCGCGCGCGATGGGGGCTCCGTGGGCGAGCGCGCTCGCGGTCGGCGACGCGGTCTCGCAGGGCGGCGAGTTCGCCTTCGTACTGTTCGGCGCGGCGGCCGGCTTCGGCGTGCTCACCGGCTCGGCCGCCGAGCGGCTGGTGCTCGCGGTGACGCTGTCGCTGGTGATCTCGCCGCTCGTGTTCGCGCTGCACGACCGGCTGCTCGCGCGCTGGCGCGCGCGCGCCGCGCCGCCCGAGTTCGACGCGATCGACGACCCGGGCAAGCCGGTGATCATCGCCGGCTACGGCCGCGTGGGGCAGATCATCTCGCGCGTGCTCAACATGTGTGGCATCGCGTTCACCGCGCTCGAGCTGTCGTACCAGCAGGTCGACTTCGTGCGCCGCTTCGGCGGCAAGGTGTACTACGGCGACGCCTCGCGGCTGGAGCTGCTGCAGGCGGCCAAGGCGGGCGAGGCGAGGCTGTTCGTGCTCGCGATCGACGACGTCGAAGCCTCGCTGCGCACCGCGGCGGTGGTCCGGCGCCATTTCCCCGAGCTGCCGATCATCGCCCGCGCGCGCAACCGCGACCACGTGTACCGCCTGCGCGACCTCGGTGTGAGCAGCATCATGCGCGACACCTTTCCCTCCAGTCTCGCCATGGCCGAGCAGGCGCTGCTGCGGCTCGGGATGTCGGCCTCCGCGACCGCGGGCGCGCTGTCGCTGTTCCGCCGCCACGACGAGGAGCGGCTCGAGTCGCAGTACGCGCTGCGCGACGACGAGGCAAAGCTGATCCAGACCACGCGCGCGGCGGCGGAGCAGCTCAAGGAGCTGTTCGAATCCGATCCCACGGCGCGGCGCGGCGGCGGGCGCTAGAATTCGCGTCCCGTTCCCCTCCGGAGAGCAGCATGGCCATCTCGATGTACCAGGCGAGCGCACCGCGCTTCGTCAACACGCTCGGCAACCTGTCCGGGATCCTCGACAAGGCGCAGGCGCACGCCGAGGCGAAAGGCATCGACCCGCTGGTGCTGACCGCCTGCCGCATCTACCCCGACATGTTCCCGCTGTCGCGCCAGGTGCAGGTCGCGACCGACACCGCGAAGGGCGCGCTCGCGCGCCTGGCGGGGGTGGAGGTGCCGAAGTACGAGGACACCGAGCAGAGCGTCGCCGAGCTCAAGGCGCGGATCGCCAGGACGGTCGCGTTCCTCGAGGGCTTCAGGCCGGCGCAGATCGACGGCAGCGAGGACAAGGCGCTCGTCATCAAGCTCGGCAGGAGCGAGGTCAACTGGAAGGGCATGCAGTACCTGCTCGGCTTCGCGCTGCCGAACTTCTATTTCCACGTCACCACCGCGTATTGCATCCTGCGCCACAACGGCGTCGAGCTCGGCAAGCGCGATTACATCGGCAATCCCTGAGCGGGCGCGCCACGCCGGCGCGCGGCTTCGGCGCGCAGCGCGCCCAGCAGGGCGTTGCGCGCCGGGCCGGGCGCGCTGTCGGCGCGCAGCGCGACGCCGATCGGCTCCTCGCTGCCGGCGGTCGAGACGGGCAGGCGGGTGAGCATGCCCGCCGCGAGATCGTCCTCGACCGCGGCGAGCGGAGCGAACCACACCAGGTCGCTCGCGTGCACGAGCGCGCGCGCGAGCGGCACCGACAGGGTGTCGATCCAGTCCGCCGGGGCCGCGACGCCGTGCGCGGCGAGCAGGCTGTCGGCGCTCTGGCGGATGGTGGTGCCGCGCTCGGCCAGAATCGCCGGCCAGGCGGCGGCGCGCGCGAGCGTGGGCTCGGTTCCGCCGAGCAGGGGGTGGCCCGGGCGCACCACCAGCGCGAGCGAGTCGGCGTAGAGATACTCGAACGACAGCCCGCTCATCCGGTCGGGGTCCGACAGGCGCACGAGGGCGACGTCGAGCGCGCCGGACTTGAGCTCATCGAGCAGGCGCGCGTTCGAGCCGCTCGCGACCTGCAGCATCGCGCCCGGCATCGCGGCGCGAAAGGCGAGCAGGGCGGGCGGCGCGAAGCAGGGCGCGAGCGAGGGCAGCAGCCCGAGGCGCAGCACCACCCCGCCGCGCCGGCGCGCCTGCGCCACGCTGTCGATGCCCTGCTGCAGCGCGCCGACGCTCGCGCGCGCGTGGCGCTCGAAGGCCTCGGCGTCGGCGGTGGGGGCGGCGCCGCGGCGCCCGCGGCGGAACAGCTGCACGCCGAGGATCTCCTCCAGCTCGCGCAGCGTCTTGGAGACGGCCGGCTGGCTGATCGAGAGCCGCTCGGCGGCCCGCTGCAGCGAGCGCAGGTCGGCGACCGCGAGGAAGCACTGCAGGTGGCGAAGCTTTATCCGTCCGTCTAGCATGCCTGATAGTTATGCAAGAATGAATTAAACGTAAATATACATAACTTTTTGGGTGGGTTAGATTCGTTGATCTCGATCAACAAGGACCCCTCATGGCTGCCGACAAGCCGATCGCGCCGCGAGACTGGAAGACCCAGCCGCCCTACCTCTACCCGGACTACAAATCGACCGCGAAGCGCGGTCCGACCCGGCCCCTGCTGCCGCTGAAGAGCGCGCTCGCCCAGCGCCATGCGCCGGTCTACGGCCAGGAGGACATCGGCGCGCTCGACCACGACCTGACCCGCAACGCGGTCCGCAACGGCGTGCCGCTCGGCGAGCGCATCGTCGTCACCGGCCGGGTGCTCGACGAGGACGGCCGGCCCGCGGCCCACACCCTGATCGAGATCTGGCAGGCGAACGCCGCCGGGCGCT
>Ga0210077_1000219_pt1 | contig 24809 bp, 33 predicted proteins | sample RushMan_CattailN_5_FD_185556 | JGI IMG/M metagenome (GOLD analysis project Ga0210077, IMG submission 185556) | Wetland microbial communities from San Francisco Bay, California, USA, that impact long-term carbon sequestration -... | ecosystem: Environmental > Aquatic > Marine > Wetlands ... | reverse complement strand
CAATCCGTTTGATTTGACAAATTAGTGCATTGAAATTTTCGGACACAGATTTTCACAGATTTGCACGGATTAGTTAGTCGATCCTGAAAAACCCCTAAATCAGGGAGCAACATAACCGAAATTTTGGCCAGATGGCCGCAATGATCTTTGAAAAAATGAGACCAAAAATATGGGCTGCCCACCTGAGCAGCTTTCTAAAATTCATTCCGGCGGCACTCAGGATGGCATTTACCATATCTCCTTCAGTTCCTTTGAGGCGGTTACGGTCCATCCTGTGTTCTCGTTTGAGATGTCCGATGCCAGGTTCAATCGCTGCGCGTCTTTTCATCCAACGCCAGAGACTCTTAGCTGTTCTGCCTCGTCTTGGTTTATCCACATGAACTTCGGCGCTGCCTTGGTAATCATGCCCGCGGTAGCCTCTGTCGACAAAGACATGGAGCGGTTCTTTTGCAATGCGTTTTATTTGAGCCAGGGTATCTGCCAGTGTATGGCCGTCGTAAGGGTTTCCGTGAACTGCCATGGCGCCGACAAACCAGCCGCCACGGCTGGTGGCCGCAACACTTACTTTGCAGCCGAATTCATAGCGTTTGTGGACCTTTCCCTTGCTGATGCACTCTACTTCCGGAGCATGGACACTGTAGATTTTGTTCTTCTCACTTTTTGTTCTCTGATGAACCCGGGTGGCAATGTTTAGCAGAGTTGCAAGTTTCTCGTCCGGAATCAGCTGTTTTCTTTCAATATCCCGGATGACACGGCCAAGATAGGTTTTAAGTTTGGCGGTACATCGGTCGGCCCTTCTCATCTGTTTGGCATGTGCGTATCGGCTCTGTTTCAAAATCAGTTTTTTCGCGTTCCTGTTGTAATTCTGCCGAAGGGCTATGCCCCGTTCTTCAGCTGCTGCCACCAAACGCTGCCGTGCCCGATCATACAACCGGGCATCCGTTGGAAAACGAACTTCCTTTTCCTGAACCGTCGTATCAACATTCACGCGTTTGAGCTGGGTGGCTTTAACGACCTTGGTTTTTAGTCCGGCGCTGATGGTTTCCTTTAAAAGTTCTTCAGCACCTGCTTCGCCGATTCTCTTCCGCCAGTTGGTCATACTGGAAGGATCAATGGGCGCTTCATGCTCGAAGTACTTCATCCCGCTCAGGTGTTGCCAGTAAGGATTCTCTACCCATCCGGCAACCGTATCTTCATCGCTGAGGTTGAATGTGTACTTTAGGTAGTGAAGAGAAACCATCAAGCGGGTACTTATACCTGGGCGGCCGTTATCGGGACAGTAGGTTTCACCAAAAAGCTCGTCCAATCTGTCCCAATCCACAACAGTGGCAAGCTTGACCATTTCATGACCGCGATTGATGATTTTTATCAATTCCGGCCTGAAAAGATCCAACTGATGGTTTTTGTGCGGCGATTTCTTTGGTTTCATTTTAAAATTTGCAAGATTTTGGTGGTTTTGGGTTGAAAAACTTGCAAATTCATATAGCATCATTTGTTGTTTAAATCAAATAAATTCTTATGGTTAAATGATTTTTCAGGATCGACTAAGTTAAATTTTATACTCTAAAGGGTATTTAACCTTAGTAACTAAAGATATCTATGAGTCCTATGGCTTCTCATATAGTCCATAATGTTAATCCATAGGTTACATAGGTAACCATAAATAACCCATGTTTTTTGCCCGGCCCCCACCAGGCCGGGCCACGGCTTTTCCTTGACTCTACAAAAGATCTTGCATACGGCCTCAGCAGAGGGATAATGGAACACCACACTGCAATCCACAAATGTTTAGCATTTTAAATTTTTACAATAACTTTACTCTTCACGTATGAGCATGGTGCTAAAAATAATCTTGGTAGTTATTGGTGTTTTAAGTTTAATAGCTTTGTTTTTTGCTAAAAAATTCCCTATAAAAATAGTTTATATAATTGTTATTATTGCCATAATTTATACTTTATTCGGAGGATTTGAACAGATAAAACAAATACTAAAAAGCAGATTCACAGATATTTTTGTAACCCCCTCTTCATACACAGTTAATCCGGGAATGGATGAAGAATTTACAATGAAAATTACAAATAATCTGGAATATCCTCTTTATAAAATAGAAGTAAAAATAAGTTTAGAAGATGGGGATTTGCCTCTTGAGGATATACTAATCAGTGCCACCGGTAATGAAGAAGATCTTGATAAAATGGAAATATTGCCGGACAATCAACTTTATAAAGGCCCTCCAAAAGATTCAATTCGAATAAGCATATTTAATGACAATGGAAAAATTAGATTGAAAGAATTATATGTAAGAAAAAAAGAAGGAGAACTGTATAAACTATTTTTTATCGAACATATGAACCCTAAAGAAACAAAAAGCTATCCTCTAAGAATTCATAAAGGAAGAATGCAGAAAAAATCAAAGCTTTCTTTTAAAATTGCAAGCAGTTCCAGAGAACCAGTCCCAACATATAAAACTGCTGATGAGCTAAAGATTTTTATACCAAAGGAAGGAAATCATTAATTGACAACCAAGATTTCGGATGCTCAAGCTATGGATTGAACCACTTTACGATCCAAGTAAATCAAGTTCAGATGGATACAATTTTACCTTAGACTTCCTCCTTTACGACCTAAAGACTCCGTCCAGAACCCTCCAAAGGCTATGCCCCTTGTATATTTCATAAACCGTCCAGACCATTACAGTTCATTACATACTGACACTTCAAACCCAATATACATAACGATTAACGACCCCTTATGCTCTCCATACCGTCTAATTTATTCAGGATACTGTCAGCCATAGATTAATAATTCTTGCAGGATTATGTTGAATAGTAGAGGAAGGAGACTGTTATTAGAAATGTTTCAAGGGGTTAGAAAATTTACCCCCCTGATAACTATATATTGGGCATGTGCATTTGACCCACTTTCCAGAATACTTTTATAAGAGCAGGGGGAAAAATTGATAGGGATACCTTGGAGGTATCATTGATAATCTTCTTTCTTTCCAGGATGCTTGGCAGCTGGTTATTGTATGTTTTATCCTATCATCACAACGGCATAGGGTCCACAGAAGGGGGTTAGGATACTACCGGTTCAGAACTGCATTAACCTGTGCCCGGTGCCATTTCTTACCGGTCTTTGTCCTGATGCCCTCAGCATTCAGCTTATCGGCAATAGCCTGTAAACTCATACCCTTTAGCCCACCCTTCCGGGTACGTCTCATTAGTTTGATTCTCCTGACAACCTCTTGTTCTTCGGGGGAGTCCTCACCATACCGTTTACGGCCCTCACATTTACCCTTTTCCTGCCGGACCTGTTCCCTGGACTTCCTGAGCTTTTTAACAAGCAGTGACTTATCCAACTCGGCAAAGATGTCCTGAATCTGGACCATGGCCTTTTTCATAGGATCTGCTTGAATAGCCTGGGTGACATTTTCCCCGGTATTTGCAGAGATGAGGTCTATCCCCTTGGAAACAAGGTATATCAAGAATTGTTCCTGAATACGGTATTCTCTGGCAAGCCGATCTAAGGACTCAATAATGATTATCTTAACACCATTACGGAGTATTTCAGATACCATCTCCTTGAATGCCGGTCGTTCCTGTTCATCCAGAGTGCCGGAAACACCTTCCTCTCTGAAGACTTTGACGACCTCATAACCATTGCCCTCAGCATACTTGTTGATGGCCTCTAATTGCCGGTCAAAGCCATACCCATCAATTTGCCCTTGTCCACTGACCCTCAAATAACCGTATGCCAGAACCGTCATAATTAACCCCCTTTCCGTATAGTGTCTTATTTGCTTATAGCTTATAGATTAAGGGATTGTCAAGATAAATCGTAATTTATTCTAAAGAAATCTTTACAACCAGTTAATCAGATGACTATGGTTTAAGTGCTGGCATTAAGGCAGGGAAAAGAATGAGGGGATTATGCAGATTATAAGGCTTTTAAATTCTCGATCTGGCATTCTCTTTCAAAATGTATGGCAATACCATGAGGGTGGGAACGTACTACCCTTCCAGAACAGCCCTTTAAACTCTCTATGTCCCTAAATTCTTCATGGTTGTCATGTGGAAGGGTGAAATCCAATTCGAACTGTGTTCCTTCTGGAAAAGACAATAGTGTAGGAATAAATACCCCGGTAAATGATATGTCTTTGGTGGTAAGATCTAAGACATTATTTGTGCCCGAATCTAATGCCTTAAGTCTCACAGGGAGTTTAATTTTAGCTCTATTATGCTTTCTTCTTTCAGTCATTGACACATCCTTCTATTGAATTTCGTTCAAGATATTGGACCGATTAGATTAGGTTCCTGAAAACTGATATGGACCCACAAAATAAGTCAGTACATTTGGATGTCAAATGGATGTCAAATGAAATTTTTGAACCCGGGGGGGATACAAGCACCCCCGGTAGGGGGCCATGGGTCCCATCAAGGAAGTTTAGAGTATTCATATCTGGCATTCACTCTTTACCAATATTCAATCCATAGACAAACATTCAATTCAATTGACATAAAAAAACAGGGCCATTTCTGACCCTGCTCGAACCATAATCAACATACCGATGAATTCGACCCTGTTAGTTCATTTACCTTTTTTTTTTAAATACTCCCACTGACATGCTATGTCGAATTTAATTGCAATACCGTCAGGGGCTGAACGTACCAGATTTCCGATACATCCATTCAACTCCTTCAGCCTTTTAAGCATTTGAATCTTTTTACTTGGGAAGGTGAAACTCATAAAAAACATTGTACCTTCTTGAAAAGAGGTGAATGTAGGAATGAATGTTCCAGAAGCAGATATATCCCTTGTCACAAGATCCGAATATATTTTGTCGTCTGCAAACAAAGTTTCCAATCTAACAGGGAATGGATAAGATAACCTTTCATACTGACGTCTCTCTTTCATAGATACCACCTCCCTTTACCAACGATAATTATTTAAAACCATCGTGCAGAGATGATGAAGCTAATAAATGAGATCAAAAGGTAGGGCAGGATATTTGGATGTCAAATAAAAATTTTGACCCCTGGGGGGGCCCTGGCAGACCCCCGGCAGGGGACCACGGGTCCCATCAGGGAAGTTTAGAGTATTCATATTTGGCACACACTCTTTACCAATATTCAACCTACAGACAATCATTTAATTCAACTGGATATAAAAAAAGCAGGGCGATTTCTGGTCCTGCCTGAGCACTTTGAAACTTTTCTCTTTAATTCATCATCAAATTTGGCCGTCTATCATTTTTTAATGAAGTATTCACCTTCAACATCAACTGAGAGTATTCCCTTTCCAATCATCATTCCATGGTAGGTGCCACCTCCCTGAATACCTTCATATTTTCCAGTCCCTTTAGTATAAGTGTAAGTACCTTTAATCTTTTTGATAGGTTTGCCTTCAGGAGGTTTTTCAGTGAAAGTCATTCCCTCATATTTCATGAAAAAGGTACCCCCTTCTCTGTCAACAACTTTATTGTAGCCTTTGTGGGGACCAACTCCCTTAATATAGTCAGCCTGAGCTGCTTTATAATATATAAATCTTCCGTCAGATGAAATATCCTTTGCTTCATATTGCAAGAGATTGTGACCCTCAGTGTCCCCGACTTCCGTTACCTCTAATTTTGTTATGACAATAAATTTCTTTAACTTTACTTTAACTTTATTTTGTGCCGAGACTGTCATTACACTAAAAGCAAAGATTGAAGCCAAGGTGATGAGGAACATTCTTGATATTTTTGATTTATATTTTTCCATGGTCTTACCTCCATACAATATCTTTTCTCTTTGTTAATTCATATGGGGTGATTCATTGGATGATTACCCTCCAAACAGAAAATGTGAATTTCCTATTTGGAGCAAGGCAGGCAAAATTTGAGGGGTTTCTCCATGGTAATAACCTCCAGAATAGAGGTTATAAACTTGCAATGAAAAAATAGACTTGAGAAAACAGTTAGAGGATGAACTCAGCAGAATAAGAAGTGTCGTAAAAGGAAAATTGAATGTAGAGGGAAGACGAAATTCAAAGAAATATGATAGAATATAAAATTTGTCCTTGTCAACAAAAATTATTGTTATGTCAATAACTTATAACACTTTGTAGTATTGACTTGGCAAATAGGTTATTAATATAAATCATTATTCATAAGCTTCTTTCTCAATATCATCTTTAAGAGAATCAAAGGCCATAGAATGATACTCAATGTCAAACCATTCCAGAAACATTTCGTACGTTATGTTCTCTGGCCACATTTCATCATCAACAACCCAACTTGAAAGCTCTAATTCAAAGACATCTTGGAAAATATCTTTTATGAAAGCCTCTGCATCTTCATCTGAGTCTGTTACTGGCAAAAGAAAAACACTGCAATCAGTGCTAAAATCACTTACCGAATATTGTTCTTCATCGACAATGGAATTAGTCCAGTCTACAAATGGTTGTTTGGGCCTTATTATGGCCACCGATCTATTAATGATGAACATCTGATTCTCCTTGTTGAATGAAAAGTCATAAAATTGCCCTGGGGGGGCATAGGTACCTGGGGCATGGGGGACCATGGGTCCCATCAAGGAAGTTTAAAGTCTTCATATTTGGCATACACTCTTTACCAAAATCCAGCTAAAGCAGGTATCCATTAACTGTATCTCAATTTGCTGCCTTTACAGATATCGTTGTGCGACACAGAATATTTTGATTGAAGAAACTATGTGATCGATTGCAGTAAAACGTAACAAAGTCTGATTTATATTATTCTTGCATTGATTAACTCAAAAGCTTTATCGCTTCTCTTACTGGTATTCTTTTTCCATTTTTGAAAGCAACCACAAAAGCCCCAACGAATCCCTTCCTTCGGAGTTCTGACTGTAGTATATATGCTGATTTTAAATCTTTTTCGTTTCCTACAGTATATTTATAAAGACCGTCGTCTTCATATACCCATACATTTTTTAGACCCATTAATTTTGGGGAGTTTATTGAAAGAAGAATGTCCGAAGAAATAATTTGAACTTTAAAAATGATCTCCTGTCCTAATGAATCTAAATCGGTGTTATCTACCTTAGAGTTTATTTTTATCTCGGAAGAATCCCTGTTTGTATAGGCCTTTTCTATAGCGCCTTCAAGCTGTTTATTGATCTTTATAGTTTTAATAATTTTATCTCGCTTTAGATTAAATTCATAATATATTTTAGAGTTGACAGATGGGATTAAGAAAAAAATCAGTAATGATATTATTGATACAACCAAAAAGGATGTCCAAACCTTTTGAAGTAATTTGATATACAAAATCAATAAATAGGGGAAAAAATATACCGCAGTAATAGCAAATACAACTGTAACAATTACTAAAAAATAATCAACTTTATGCTGATTTCCGTAAAAAAAGTAAAAACACCAAATAAAGTAAGATCCTAAACTGAGTATATATCCTCCAACTACTATCGATAAAGACCTTTCTAATTGCTTATCCTTTATTATCGATAAAGCCCTTTTTAATTGTTTATCCATATTAATTACTTATAGTTGAACAGTTCTACAAACTTCAAATGAAAGATAAAATTATCTGTCTCAATATTGCAAAAAATATGCAAATTTAAGTTGTTATGCAACAATGGTATGGATATCAGATGGTTATCTAAATTATGCTAAAAACTTGGTATGCAAAATCAAAGGAAAAGTTACGTAATTAAGAGGCATATTACATAAAAATTATTACATTTATTACATAATATTATAAATTAATCCAATTGGATATATATTATGTTTTGTTTGGAATTGATAGGAGTAAATTTATAGAAAGTTGGATGTGTCTGATTCAAGATATCCATAATCGGGAATCCACTAAGTTAACAGATATCAAATTCGAACTGTAAATATCAAGTACAATAAAATGGGGGGGTATGCCAGGTACGGGTGCTGGTGGCCTTGGGTCCCATACGATTCGATTTTAGTATCAGTACCTTACGTGCACTCTTTACCAAACTTTTTACAAAAATATATTGGAAATATTTTGCAGTCAGTTTTGTAGTCAGTTAAAAATAGGGGTTAAGTATATAGAATCATTAACCATATACCTTTGTGATATATATACAAAGTTAAAAATAACCCTCTCCCCTTATTAGAAAGAGGGTTATTAAATAATCACAAGGATTTAGGTGTGATTTTAGAGTGACTACAACATTGACTACATTTTTTGTGGTATATAGTGCCATCTCTTTTTCTTGTTATTCCAACCTATCTCTCCTGCTCTTTTAAGATTATCTAAAGCTCTGCTATAAAGCCAAAGACCAGCTCTTCTGGCATTTACATTTTGTTTCAGTTGATAGTCTTTAAGTGCTTTACTCTTCAACTGACGTCTAATTTTCTCCTCCAATTAATGAACTTTGTAGCAACTTCACCGAATGTAGTATTTTCCTTCTCTTTAAGTTTTCTTTTTTGCTCGTCGGCCTCCTTCCTTTCCAATTCAATCTGCCTTTTTTCAGCAAGAGATTGGGGACTTATGCCTTTTGCCATTTTCTTGACATTTTTTCACCCATCCTTTAATTATTTTATGTGGCTGGCCCCGTTAATCCAGGTTCGAATCCTGGTCCCTCAGCCATGAAATTCCAAGGGGTTGTGACCATGATTCACACCCCCTTTTTTTTATTTAAAGTTTGCCATATTTATTAGTCTCTCCTCTTGAACGCGATATAACCTGCATTATATTGAAGATCATCACTTTTCAGCCACTTTTATCGCGCCGATACGGCGACGCATATTTTCTGTAATACCCTACATTTAACAACATATTGCTTCAGAAAGGAGGTTTGCACATGAAAATCAAACCGTTAAACGATCGAATCCTTGTCGCACGAGCGGAAGAAGAACAAAAAACCGTAGGGGGAATCATCATTCCGGATACCGCCAAGGAAAAACCGCAGGAAGGAAAAGTGGTTGAAGCAGGACCAGGGAAAATGGACGACAGCGGCAAAAGGATTCCGATTCAGGTGAAAAAAGGGGACAGAATTCTATTTTCGAAATATGCCGGAAACGATGTTAAAATTGACGGTAAAGAATACATCTTTATGCGTGAAGACGACATACTGGTCGTCTTGGAATGAAAAAGGAGGTAATGAATTATGGCTGCCAAAATGATTTCTTACGGATTTAAAGCCAGAGAATCAATGTTAAAAGGGGTCAATTGTCTTGCAGATGCTGTAAAAATTACGCTGGGCCCGAAGGGGAATAATGTTGTTTTGGAAAAAACATTTGGTTCTCCGACTGTCACAAAAGACGGGGTGACGGTTGCAAAGGAAATCGAGCTGGAAGACAAATTTCAGAATATGGGCGCCAAAATGGTCAAGGAAGTCGCCAGCAAGACCAGTGATACGGCCGGTGACGGGACCACCACGGCGACGGTGCTGGCTCAGGCCATTTATAATGAGGGTCAGAAGCTTGTGGCGGCAGGCGTCAATCCCATGGCATTGAAACGGGGAATTGACAAGGGCGTCGTTGCCGTCATTGCGGAACTGAAGAAAAATTCCAAACCCACGAAAGACAAAAAAGAGATCGAACAGGTGGGCACCATTTCAGCCAACAGCGATGAAACCATCGGCAAGCTGTTGTCAGAGGCCATGGAAAAGGTCGGGAAAGAGGGCGTCATTACCGTCGAAGAGGCGAAGGGAATGGACACCACGCTCGAGATTGTTGAAGGGATGCAGTTCGACCGCGGGTATCTTTCGCCTTATTTTGTCACCAATGCGGAAAAAATGGAGGTGAACCTGGAGGATCCCCATATTCTGATCCATGAAAAAAAGATAACGGTGATGAAGAATCTTTTGCCGATATTGGAAAAAACAGCTCAATCCGGAAAGCCGCTTTTGATTATTGCTGAGGATATCGAAGGTGAAGCATTGGCGACGCTGATTGTCAACAAGCTTCGGGGAACCTTGCATGTGGCTGCGGTCAAGGCGCCGGGTTTTGGCGATCGGCGAAAAGCCATGCTCGAAGATATTGCCATTCTCACCGGGGGTCAGGTGGTCTCCGAAGATCTGGGGGTCAAGCTTGAAAACGTCAATTCCAACGACCTTGGGAAATGCAAAACCATCAAAATCGATAAAGAAAATACGACCATTGTTGATGGTGCCGGAAGCAGATCGGCAATAGAGGGCAGGGTCAAGCAGATTCGGACCCAGATCGAAGAAACCACGTCCGATTACGACCGGGAAAAGCTTCAGGAAAGATTGGCCAAAATCATCGGCGGGGTGGCGGTGATCAGCATCGGTGCTGCAACGGAAACCGAAATGAAGGAAAAGAAAGCCCGGGTGGAAGATGCGCTGAATGCCACTCGAGCCGCTGTGGAAGAGGGCATCGTTCCCGGGGGCGGTGTTGCCCTGATCCGCTGTATCGGCGCCCTGGATAAAGTCGACGCCAAAGGAGAAGAAAAAAGCGGCATTGACATCCTCAAACGGGCGCTGACCAAGCCGCTGGTGCAAATCGCTGTAAACGCCGGTAGCGAGGGTTCCGTTGTCCTCAATAAAGTGCTCGAAGGAAAAGATGATTTTGGATTCAACGCCCAAACAGAAACCTTTGAAAATCTTTTGAAAGCCGGCGTGATCGATCCCACCAAGGTCGTGCGGTTTGCCCTTCAGAATGCCGCCTCGGTGGCCGGGCTAATGTTGACCACGGAGGCAATGATTGCGGAAAAGCCGGAAAAAAAGAAGATGCCGGCGATGCCGCCGGGGGGCATGGGCGAAGATATGTATTGATCAAAAGGATTCTATCACTAAAGGCCGGCCCCGGCAGGGCCGGCCTTTAGTATTTAAAAGACAATTCCCACATACCCCACAAAACTATCCCCAGGGTTTTTATCATAACTGGTGGCATACGCAATGGTTTGCGCCTTTTCGGCGCCGAGATGTTTGGCGGCGGCAATGGCGGTGGCGGCCGCACCGCTGCAGCAGGCGTTCTGATTTGTCATGGCCTCTTTGATGACCTTTTCAGGATCCATGGCCAGCATGGCATCGATAACCCGGCGGTCATTTTCGTTCCGAGCCCATTTAACGGCCGAAACACCTCTGCCGTGGGACACAAACCCGTAGTTGGGACCGTAATGGGTCAGATCCGTAGAACCGATGATATTGATCTGCAGTCCGAGCTGTTTCGATATATCCGCCACGGCTTTTCCGATTTCAAGGGAGTGTTTTGTGGGCGGAACACCGATAGGGACGATTTTTGCATCTTTGAAAAAATACTTTATGAAAGGGAGCTGAAGTTCGATGGTGTTGTCCTGGGTAAAGTTATCTGCGGTTTCAATCTGAAATGCAAATTTTTGAGACAGCTCATGGCTCAGTTCGGTTTCGATTTCGATGGTGCCGAAAGGGGTTTCCCATGCGCCTTCCACCATAATATATGCGGGCGATCCGCTGTGGAGATGCATCCCGAAAATCACGAAGACATCCGGAGTTGTTTTGCCCCCGAGACAGTGGATGACGCTGCATGCGATGCTGCCGGAAAAATACCATCCGGCATGGGGCACGATGCCGCCGATCAATGACTTTTTGTCAATGGTTTCTGCGGGGTATTCTTTTAAAAAACCTTTAACTTCCTTCTCACACGCTGAAGCGCTTCCCGGATACCAACTGCCGGAAAACATGGATTTTCTCACTTTCATATCGCACCTCCTTTCATTTATAATTTCGCACAGGCAGATTAGGATGTCCAATATTTTTAAAGTAAACATGAATTTTGCACGAGTTGGAGAATTGCATTAAACTATAGAGATTCTCATTAATTTTCATTCAAGATTCAGGTTTGCATTCCGATAAAACTTGACAGAATGGATATTCGGTTTATTATTTTTTAGATAATTTTTCAATGCAGGAGGTTCTAAATGCCCATATACGAATACCAATGCGAAAAGTGCTGTCATTGTTTCGAGATCCTGGTTTTGTGCGGTGATGATGAAAAGATAAGCTGTCCCGAATGCGGTCATGTCCGGACAAAGCGGCTCATGAGTTCATCCTGCTTTATCGGGGGCTCGGCCGGTAAAGGATGCGGCGATAATGCCCCAAAAGGTTTTTCATGAGCGAGCTAGTGTTTTTGCGGCGGTCTGCCGCAAATTCATTCAGGCATTTTTCTTGACAGGCTCAAAAAGTGGTGTTAACAGATTCGCAACAATACGAGACCTTTTAAAAATGCTCATTTTTGTTCAAGTTCAAGGAAGGCGATAATTTTAACCACATGAATACATTGAGTATTTTGAGGATTAAAATTTGAGCCTGACTCAGAAATTGGGCAAAAAGGGGTGTTTTGCAAAGGTCTCAATATAGGCACGTAGCTCAGGGGGAGAGCGCTACCTTGACACGGTAGAGGTCATGGGTTCAAATCCCTTCGTGCCTACCATGACAAGAGAGGGCTTACAGGTATTAAACACTGTGAGCCCTTTTTTAATTGTCAAGCACCGGAAAAACATTAAGATCCGTGTTTTGATCGCTATTCTCCTTCAATCTCCGGAAAAATATCATACACATAATCATGAGCATCCAGCGCGGACTTGTTCAGCGTGCCATCCTGAACGCGCTGGACGATCTCCTCGCGGGAGGGGGCGAAGATTGCCTCGAGAAGCTGCGCGCGCTCCTGATCGTTCGCCGGGGCCAAAACAAAGAGCACGCGGGCGCTGTGCTGGATGTAACGGGGCGACAAAAGCTGCTGCTTCAGAATCTCCATAATGACGGGTGCCTTGGCCTGGTCAAAACGGCCTGGATTGCCGAGACGCTCCAGCTCTGCGAAGAACGCCGACGTCCATTCGTTGTGAAAGGCCCACAGTTTCTGGAACAGCTCCTTGGTGAAGCGGGTTCCGGCCTTGACCTCGAAGGCGTTCTCTGCCGGATTAAGCCCGTTTTCGGTGAGCGCGGGCCGTTTTAGGTAGCCGTCTTTGGTGATGACGGCCTGATGATTGAGGACGGTCCACAGCCACGACACATCGATCCGGTAGGTTGCAAGGTCATTCATGAAACGCAGTGAAAGTTCGTAGTCGTCGATGGCGGCTGCGAAGTTGCCGTTTAAAATCTGGAAACCGTAGTTTGCCGCCATATAGAAGGCGTGCTGGATGTGCTCAATAGTGATTTCATCTTTCGGCACACCGTAGATGCTGTCCCAGAGCGCTTGCGAAAAGAGCTTTTCCGGCGTGCTGAATATGTCTTCGGTGACCACCTGGGGTGTAATCTTGCCTTGGGAATTCAGCAAACCGCAAGTTTGCAGCAGACGCCGCTCCGCTTCCACGAGACCGCTGGCGACCGTCGGCACGCGTTTGTCTTTTACGGCCACTTCCTCTGCCGGTGCATCGAGAATCGCCTGGAGCTGTGTCAGGGGAGCCTGCAAAGGTGCATTGCCGGCGGCGACGTAGGACGGTTCGGGGCTGGCAACCCAACTTTGCCGATAGGCATCGTAAAGCCGACCCTTCACCTCTCCGCTAAGGATCTCTTTCAGCGTGGGCGAAAGACCTGCTGGAAGCGGATCTTCGGACACAAAGATGAGGCCCAGCAGACGCTCTCGTATTTTATCGATGGCCATTGCACGCAGGGCCAGCGGATTATACTGCGATCTGCCGTAGGGATCGGAGGGTTGGTAAATCATGACCGCCGCCATCCCGCCGATGGGCCCCCCATGGCTGAACTCGCCGTTTTTCATGCCGGCCATGAGTATCATCAGCGCGTTATACCGCTGATAGGCGATCATGTTCGGGGCGGCCATGCCGATGGACTGAGGATCCGGAAACACGCCCTTCGGATCGTCCTTCCACATCTCGATGAGGCTGGCCAGGTAGTCCCACCGGCCGACGTTGGTCCCAAGGAGCCTGCGCCGAAAAACCCAGGCGATCACGGGCAAGAACCGGCCGCCGTTGCCTTCCTCATAGAGCATTTTAATCTTGATGGTGCCGGGCTTAACGCCGATTAAGTCTTCCACCCGTACCAGGAGTTTTTCCACAATGAGCGCTTCTTGAGGGGTTTGCATCTTTGGGATGTAGTAGTATAGGCCGGTACCTGCCCGTGTGAGGGATTCGTAGTTGTTGAGCGCCCAGATGAGGGTGATGGGAATTATGCCATGCACGGATTGGCCTTGGACCGTTATGTATTCATACTGTACATGGATGCTGGGCGGCCGGGCAAACCGGATGGGCCACTTGGCCGAAGATTCATTGATCCTGTACTGGCGCGTTTTGCCTTTTTTTCTAACCTCATAGGTACGGCCGTCCCAGGCGCCTTCCAAGATCTCCTTTGCGTTCTCCAGGGCAGCAAAAATCTTTATGGGCTGATTCTCGGGCGTGCCGTAGTGCCTAAAATGGGATGGAGAGGCGTCCTCAAAGTCCGGCATATTCATGGGAGCCGGGCTATTCAACGCATTGAAGGCCATATCCAGCGGATACCAAGGCCCGGTGAGCTCCAGGCCGGGATTTTTCAATGGGTGGGCATCTTTTGGGATGGGCACTTCATCGTTGAGCCGCCAGCGCCACTCGCTCTCCCGGCCGAGAAAGTTATCAATCAAGCCCTGGACGATCTGGCGATATGTCCAAGATTTCTCTGTTACAGGGTCTTCAAACGTATCGTCCCACTTCGGCCAGGCATATTTCTCCCGGACCGGCGCGGGAGAATTCAGCAGTTCCCGGCGCGCGGTGAGGGCTTCGGCAATCTCGGGATGCAGTTCTTGGGCGAGTGCGGCAATGGCCTGTTCCACATTGACTTTTCGATTGTTTATGGTTTTGGTCCCGAAAAGCCTTGGGAAACCTTGAAGAATGTCCTCACGAATTACAGCCTTGTCTGCATTGTTTAAATCTCTTTCTCTCTCTTTTGAAGTGTGTTGTGTCATTTATTTCAACTCCTTCATTTCGAACATTAATATTGTTCAGTTGCAACATGGGTGAAAAACTTTCATCCTATATGCAAATATCCGTTTTATCGCAGTCGATTGTGATGGCAGGGTAAGCCCCTTTATTTTTGAACTTTTAGTATCTCTCATCATTTTGTTTACGATCATTTGAGGTAAAATAATAGTCAACATAAAAGACCATGAGTTTATTGGGGTTTTTCAGCCTGATTAGTAGATTCCTTCAACAGGTGAGCTTTTAAGACGGACAAAGCCAATCTGTCTTATGAAGGCAGCGGGTAATCTGCCAAGCACTTACAAAAAATTATTGCAGATTTCCTGACATTTCACAACCCCTTTTTTAAAAAGACTTGAACAAGGAGTATCCTTTGACAGCATTGAATCCTGCTTTCTGCTGGCACGGAGGTTGGAGGTATTGGTCAGGAAAACTAATGGATATCATAAAGGCATTTGTCCATGAATATGTTGTACCAAGAGCGAAGAACAACAAAGCGATAATTATTGCCACTCGGCATAGTGAGATGTGGCAATTGCCGAAACACAGAGATATCGTTGTATATAATTCAGTAGAGTCAAGAGCGGCATATTTAAACCTGAAAAGCAAGGGTGGTAAAAAAATCATAGAGCATCTTGGCTTATGAAAAAAGGGGGTTAACATGTCGCTTGAGTGGAGCATATGCATCCGGTGGGGACCACGAAACACGAAAAGGCCGCTAACATGACACTAAACGCAGACGGCTAATAGCGCGGCGCTTTGAACATTATTGCTGTATACACTTTGTAAACTTGCCGGCAGGCCGTGCCTATCTATCCGCCGCTGGTTAGTTTGCCGTTCGATGCTATAAATTGGTATTGACCTTGCCCATGCAATGTATTACTATTACCGGTAATACTCATTACTGGAGGTCAAATTATGAGAGTAACCACAAAAGGTCAAGTTACAATTCCCCTGCACATTCGCGAAAAATTGGGGATAACCCCAGCAACAGAAGTTGAGTTTGTGGAGGAAGAAGACCGCGTATTTTTAGTGAAACAAAAAGGAAAAAAAGCTGTAACCCGCAAATTTGCAAAATTACGTGGCGTTGCAACCGTCAAAATGACGACAGATGAGATCATGGCCTTAACGAGGGAGGATTGATGAAGGGCGTTCTTGTTGACTCAAACGTTATTTTAGATATTTTTCTTGATGATCCTAATTGGGCTGATTGGTCTGAATCTGCATTGGCAAATTATAGCGCTAACACAACACTTTATATTAACCCCATAGTCTACACGGAAGTCTCTGTTGGTTTTGAAAAGATAGAGGGATTAGAGTCAGCTCTCCATAAAGGGGGGTTTCAGATGTTGGAAATTCCTAAAGAAGCTCTTTTTCTGGCGGGAAAAGTGTATCTCAAGTATAGAGCGGGCAAAGGAACCAAGAGATCTCCTTTGCCCGATTTCTATATTGGGGCACAAGCAGCCGTACTTGATCTGGATTTAATTACACGAGATGTAACCAGGTACCGAACGCATTTTCCAACAATCAGACTGATCTACCCTGAGAACTTATAATGACGCATTATCGAACAAGCCCTTGAACTCAGACTGGGTTTCGCTGGGGCTCAACCCAGCTGGTTAAAGGTGGCGTTCTGCTTTAAGAATGGTCTGAGATGAAGGAAAAAAGCCGAATCCTATTTTACCCAATTTTCAATTTTCAATTTTGGTATTCGAACAAATTCTTTTTCATTGTTGGTGATAAGAGTACAATCGGTTGAAAGCGCATGAGCGGCGATTAGCATATCAAGAGAACCAATGGGCGCACCCTTTTTTTCCAAATGGGCTCTAAGTATGCCATAATATTGAGCGGCGTCATCTCCATACGGCAAAATTTCAAGTGGAGCAATAAATTGGGCCAAAGCAATTTGATTCTGTTTCGGCTTTGAACTTTTTGAAACACCATATGAAAGCTCGCTTAGTGTAATCGCCGATACGCCGATACGCGAAATTTCAGTTTGCTTAAAACGTTCTATTACGTCGAATGGTTTTCGCTTAATGATATAAATACAAATATTAGTATCAAGCAGGAATTCCATTAGAATTGTTCCCGAGAATCCTGATTGGGTTGATTTCTGTTATTCATAAAGTCTTCGGTAAACTGATCAAGGCTATTGACCAATGAGGACCAGGGGTCATCTTTTGGCAAAAGGACAACCATTTTGCCGATTTTTTTTATGAAAACGTCGTTTCCAGAGAATCTGAAATCTTTTGGCAGCCTTACAGCCTGGCTTCGGCCATTAATGAATATTTTTGCAGTTTGCATGGTACACCTCCCATTGATTTTGGTAGATACCAGAATATATATCATTAAGGAACGAAATGTCAATAGAATTAATGCCTGAAAACCAGCAGAACAAATCACTGGTGCGGACACAAAAAAGCTGCGCCGCACAGTTCAGCCGTTATAAGGCCAAATAATAAATGAGTGAATTTTAGGTGAGGCTTCTGTAGATATCTTTGCGGTGGCCGATTTTGAGAATCAGAATCAATAGGATATCATCTTGAATCTCATAAACGATCCGATAAGCTCCGCCCCGAATTTTGTGAAAGGGATTGTCTCCCTTCATCTTGGTTGTATTCGGGTTCGGAAGGTTTTCAGCGAGATTGTCAATTGCCTTGCTGATACGTTTTGGGTTGAGCTTGGAAATCTTTTTAAGCGCTTTTGCCGCAGACCTTTTGACCTCTAACCTATATTTCAAAGTTCGAGTTCCTTTTTCAGTTCTTCCCAATGGATCGGTTCACCAGCTTCATTTTTGGCTTTCCAAGCATCTTCTATATCAATTCGGTCCTCTAAATCTTGCAACAATTTAAGCTCTTTCATAGAAACAATAGCAGCAATAGGCTCCCCCCGACGAGTTAGAACAAAGGATTCATTGCCAAAAGCTACCTGGTTAATAATATTTGCGAACTTTTTTCTGGCATCAGCAGTTGTTATTTTTTTTAGCATGATAATTACCTCAAACATTTGATATGTACAAATAGTACTTTATGTGCATATATTACGTCATGAATTGTCTGCTGTCAACAGAGAATTTATGTTGAAATATTAAGATCTTATAACATACGCCTGGAGCAAACGGCATGAAAATCGCGGTTTTTCGTAAAAGGCTATGGTAGTTCGACTTATGTCATGGCCGCTGCTCAAGCGAGGCGTTATCTTTCAAAACCTTCTTGCAATACACAAAAATTATGATATAATGTGTATAAAAATACTTGAGGAGGTTCAGAAATGAAACGAACGAATATTGTGCTTGATGATAAACTCGTAAAAACCTGCATGAAAGCTACGGGCATTAAAACCCAGAAAGCTTTGATTGATCATGCCTTGCGAGAACTTCTTAGACACGAAGCTCAAACCGAGATTCTTAAACTCAAAGGCAATATTGACTGGAAGGGAAATCTTGATGAGTGGCGTCGCGGGCGTGAATTATGATGGTATTAGTTGATACTACTGTTTGGATCGATTTCTTTGCTGCACGATCTTCAGGCCACGTTGTCGCTTTGGAGAACTTGATAATAAATCGTGAAGACATATGCATCTGCGGTATTGTCCTAACTGAGGTGCTCCAAGGAATTAGGAAAGATTCCGAGTTCAAAAAAACGAGAGATCTTTTCAACAATTTACTCTTCTTGCCAATGCCCTATCCTGTGTTTTTAAAGGCTGCTGAAATTTACAGGGGCCTGCGTCGTAAAGGTATCACCATTCGAAAATCCGTGGACTGCATGATTGCTTCAGTCGCTATAGAAAACGACATACCACTCCTTCACAATGATAAGGATTTTGAAGCCATAGAAAAACACTGTGGCCTCAAGTGCCATAAATAATAAGAAAAGATAACCATGGCATGAACCGTGACTGAGATTTCGCTGCGCTTCATCTCAGCAGGTTATGCCCACAATTCGGCGACAAAATATGATTAAATTGAGTGATTTTGGTTTCGACAAATGGTTTGAGGCACATGTCAGCGACTTTCGCCAAGAGTGCCACGGAATTGCGCGCATATCTGCAGTTGACCGCGGCTCATACCTCATCAGAAATCAAATCAATGAAGTCCCGGCTGAGCTCGCTGGGAAGTTCTATTTCCAGGTTGAATCCTCGGTTGACCTGCCGTGTGTCGGTGATTGGGTAACCGTGCAATACCACAACGACGAAACTGCAGCAATTATCCATGGAGTATTTCCGAGAAAGACATTTCTGCGCCGTAAATCAGCCGGTGAGAAAGTGGATTTCCAGATGATTGCGGCCAACATTGACGTCGCTTTCATTGTCCAGTCGTGCCACTTTGACTTCAATGTTCGGAGGTTGGATCGGTACTTGGTAATGGCAGTCGACGGGGGTGTTGAGCCGATTGTTGTTCTTACCAAGACGGACTTGATCACCCCCGAAGAACTGGAACAGAAGCTTGTAGACATAAAGTCGACCGTGATTACAGCCAGAGTCCTTGCCCTCAGCAATATCACGGGTATCGGATTTGACGAATTCAAACAGGTGTTAGTCTCAGGAAGAACATATTGCCTGCTCGGGTCATCGGGGGTCGGCAAGACAACACTCATCAACCGACTGATCGGGCAGGACGCCTTTGACACAAAGGCTGTTAGTGGAACGGGAGAAGGCATACATACAACTGCACGCCGCCAGCTTATCGTTCTTGATCAAGGCTCCATGTTGATTGATACGCCTGGAATGCGAGAAATAGGCCTTCTTGGTGTGAGTGACTGGGTCAACCAAGGCTTTGAAGATATTGTCGGCCTTTCCTTAAATTGTCGCTATACAAACTGTGGCCGCGAACAGGAGCCCGGCTGTGCAGTCCGAGCTGCAGTCACAAGCGGTGTATTGAATGAGGATCGCTATTCCAGCTATCTGAAGCTAAAGAAAGAGTCGGAGTACCACGAGCTGTCGTACCTATACAAACGGAAGAAGGATAGAGCATTCGGATGCTTCATCAAATCCACAAAGAAGCAGATGAAGGACTGAAATGAGCACCGAACATCTATATGGCCTTCGGTTGTCAAGGAAAAAACCATCCTATAGATCGGAAAATATAAAATAATATGGGATTAAAAATAAAAACCGATTGTTCTGAAGTTGATTGGCAAGCCATAGCTGATTTACTGAAAAAAGTTGGAATGGCCTACCATGAATCAGAAGTTCATCAGAGAGCTTTTGAGGCCAGCCATACAACAGTGTTTATTTGTGAAGAATCTCAGTTGATCGGTTTTGGGAGAGCAATATCCGATGGTGAATATCAAGGTGCAATTTATGATGTTGCAGTCTTGCCAGAAGCCCAAGGAAAGGGAGTTGGGAAACTCATCGTTCAAACCATTTTAGATCGACTTCCAAACTGTAATATCATTCTTTACGCAACTCCTGGAAAGGAAGGCTTTTATAAAAGACTTGGGTTTGGATTAATGAAAACAGGAATGGCTGTATTCACATCTCCACAAGCAATGGAAAAATTCACAAAATAACTGGCCGAACAGCTTTGAGAAGGATGCTCATTCCGTTGCACTTCATTCGCGCCTCTCAAGCTGAGCTTTATGAACATAAAAACCATATAAAAAGCCATATTAATATATTGATAAATAGCTTGCCTCGCCGTATTTTAAAAATATGACAAAACGATCTGATTTTGAGTGGGATTCCGCTAAGGGCGAAGTGAATCAAAAGAAACACGGTGTTTCTTTTGCTCTATCACAGCTTGCCTTCCTGGATCATCATCGTGTTATTTTGGAGGACTTGGAACACAGCGATGATGAAAAGCGGTATTATTATTGTCTTGGTAGAGTCGCTGGCGGAATTATGACCGTAAGATTTACCTATCGAAAAAACAGAATCAGAATTATTGGCGCCGGATACTGGCGGAAAGGGAAAAAGATATATGAAAGGGAAAATAAAATACACGGATGAGCCTATCGGAAAGGTAAAGGTCATTTCCGACTTTCTTCCTTCACCTGAAGAACTGGCTCTGAAGGACGAAACCGTTAAGGTCACTATTGCTCTCAGCAAGGCCAGCGTAGAATATTTTAAAAAAGAGGCAAAGAAATACAATACTCAGTATCAGAAGATGATTCGAAGATTATTGGATGAATATGCGGCCCACCAATCTTAAGCTGTCCATAACCAGTCACTGGTGCGGACGCAAAAAGCATTTAAATTTCAAACAAACTTGCCAAGAAGGAAAATATGAAATTACTATTTATTATATCCACTGATGATGCTGAAACAATTTATAATGCAATAAGATTGGCCAATGTTGCTGTGAAAAAAGAAGATGAAGTGGGCGTTTTTATGCTCGGTAAAGGCGTTCTTTATGAGAAAATCAGCAACGCTCAATTCAATGTAATTGAACAGGTCAATCAATTCGAGGGAGATTTTTATGTCTGAGGGGTGTGTATGAAATCCCACGGTCTGGAGGGATCGAGCTCATGCCCTATTGCCTGGATGGATGATCTTTATGAACTGTCCATGGAAGCTGACAAGGTTTTTACATTTTGAAAGTAAACGAAGCTGGCATAACAACAGCTTTGAGAAAGATGCGCATTCCGCTGTACTTCATTCGAACCTCTCAAGCTGGACGTTCGCTTCTAAAAATGAATGGTTGACGTTTTAACGTTTAGACGCTATAATGTTAAAAAATAATAGGAGGTGACATTATGGCAACACCTGCAAAACGAGCCACGGTCTATTTAGACCCTGTCTTGCATAAGGCTCTTAAATTAAAAGCCGTCGAAACCTCTCGTTCAATATCGGATCTCGTAAACTCAGCTGTGAGAGAAGCCCTTGCCGAGGATGCTGAGGACCTTGCTGCGTTTGATGAAAGGGCTGATGAACCTTTGATCCGCTACGATGAAATGATCAAGAGGCTGAAAAAAGATGGCCGCATATAAGCTTTTTTTCAAAAAGTCGGTACAGAAAGATTTTGATACCATTCCTAAAAAGGATCTGAGGAAAATCCTAAATCGTATAGAGGCACTCACAGAAGACCCGAGACCGCCTGGTTGTGAAAAATTGACCGGTCAGGAAAGATACCGACTGCGCCAAGGGCGGTATCGTATTGTATATTCAATTCAAGATGATGAACTTACGGTATGGGTTGTAAAAGTCGGACACCGTAAGCATATCTATCGCTGAAGCGAACATCGGCATTGAGAAGGATGCGCAAATAGCCGCGCGTCTCTCATGCCGGCCATTCTGCCTCGTAAAAATATTTCCGGCCTCTTGACCCTGCCTGTTACACGTGTTATTATACGTGTAATATTTAAGGAGGTGCTCGTAATGCAAAAGAAACTCACAGTGACCATAGACGAAGAGGTTTATGAAGGCTTGCGAACAGTCATCGGGCCACGAAAAATAAGCCGTTTTATTGAGGATTTAGTTCGGCCGTATGTTGTAAAAAAAGATATGTATGCTGCGTATAAAGAGATGGCTGCTGATCAAATCAGAGAATCTGAAGCGCTTGAGTGGGCCGAAGGCACGATTGGAGATATGAGTGATGAAGAGAGGTGAAGTATGGTGGATTAATTTCGATCCTTCCATCGGAGGCGAAATTCGCAAACAAAGACCAGCCGTCATCGTAAGTAATGATGCTGCCAATCATTATTTGAATAGAGTCCAAGTCGTGCCCATAACAAGTAACGTTGATAAACTTTATCCTAGTGAAGCATATGTGACGTTTCGTGGTAAAAAGGCTAAAGCGATGGCAGATCAGATTGCCACGGTTAGCAAAAAGCGTTTAATCAATTCAGCAGGGTCAATTTCTTACACTGAGATGGAAGGTATCGGCAAGGCCATCACCACCCAACTCGATCTATAAGGCAGAACATTCGCCTGGAGCAGACGGCAGGAATATCGCGGTTTAACGTAAAAGGCTGTGGAAGTCCGGTATAATGCCGGGCCGCTGCTCAGGCGGGGCGTTGGGCAGCCTTGCAAGTAAAGGCAATATCAAAACGTGGGGAAAACCAATTTCAAATTGAAAAACAATACAAGACATGATTCAATGGAGAGGTTTTAATGCTGAATCAAAAAAAACCTCAAAATCAAGCCCAAATTGTCTATTTCTCCCATGGAGGAGGGCCCTTGCCAATTCTCGGAGATGCCAGCCACAAAGCGATGGTAAATTTTATGCTGCAGCTTCCATCTCGGCTGAGGAAACCAGATGCTATCCTCGTCATCAGTGCCCATTGGGAAGAAAACACAGCAACACTGTTAGGCGCACATACTCCTGCCATGTTTTACGATTATTATGGTTTCCCTGATGAAGCCTATGATATCACTTATCCAGCCCCTGGAAGCCCCGAGCTTGCAAATAGGATAGCCAGCTTACTGGTTAAAAATAATATATCGGCTCGCCTCGATCCTCAGCGGGGATTTGACCATGGCTTATTCATCCCACTGAAACTGATGTACCCTCAAGCCGATATTCCTTCACTGCAACTTTCGCTATTGCGCGGTCTTGATCCGACGGCACATATTGCCCTTGGCAAAGCATTGCGGGAATTGATGTATGAGAATATCCTGGTGATTGGGTCCGGATTTTCATTCCACAACATGAGAGCATTTTCTTGGCAAGGAATTAATACGCCGGATCCAGCCAATGACGCCTTCCAAAATTGGCTGATTGAGGTATGTACTGGCCCAATATCCCAGTCTGAGCGTGAACAACTTCTGATCGAGTGGCAAAAAGCCCCTTCGGCGCGGTACTGTCACCCCCGCGAAGAGCATTTGCTGCCACTCCATGTGTGTCTTGGTATGGCGGACAAACCGGCTTCAACGATATTTGATGACTACATCCTGGGCAAGCGTGGAGTCGCGTTTTTGTGGTGAGAAAAAAGCACACAAACAAGGCAATATCCGCCCAACAAGGTCATTTCACCGGAGCGCTGATGCACCCTGCGAATCCGTTGTTGGGCGTTTATTAGAAGAGGTTCACAGATTCAAAGTGGCCGCTCAATCAGAGCCCGTGAAAGGGTGAAACCCATGAAAAACAGATCATTGATCAGACGATTGGCAATGCCGCCAACAAGAACTGATAGCCTGAGCAAGGCGAATTGGAATAGGGGCCAATCCACAATAACAATTTGATATAATGAACTATAAATTTAAAAAACACACTCAAAAAAGGCTTAGGAAGGCATTTGGGGTGGCAAAAACACACGTTTAAGAAAAAAACACGGGCAAAGCTCAAAAAATAGTGAACAGTGAAAAGTGATCGGTGAATAGGGGCTGATAAAGTGATTTGTAAACTTTTTTGATCTGTTCAAAATGCCGGAAAGGACTTGTTTCGCTTTTGACTAATACTACAGGCTCGTTATCATAGAAATTCATAGAGTCGTTAATATGATTTTTCTCAATCCACAAAAACCTTTAGCAACCTGTGAATCAACCTGTTGTGATGATTGCGTCATTGATAATAATCTTCACTGTCATTTCAGACTAAAAGATTTGATCCATTTCCTTCTCATTGCATTTCCTCCATATGTTTTGGATACAGGGACATCATTCAAAGTATTGACAACCACAATGTTTTCGCAAATTGCTTTCTGTGTAGTCCGCAGAAGCACTTGGAAATACAGCCGAAAAAGGAGACTATCATGTATCAAACAAATATGTATGAGAGCATGCTGGCGGAGACGATCACCATATCGGGTGATCATAACCAGTTGATCAATGCTTATTTTGCCCGCCCATTGGGTATCGGCCCGTTTCCGGGGATGGTTTTGGTTCACCATATGCCCGGATGGGATGAATGGTACAGGGAGGCCACGCGCAAGTTTGCTCACCATGGGTATGCCGCTATCTCCCCGAATCTTTATTTTCGTGCAGGTCACGGGACGCCGGAAGATGTGGCCGCCAAAATTCGTGGAGATGGGGGTATTCCCGATGATCAGGCCGTCGGTGATATCGAAGG
>Ga0210077_1000218_pt1 | contig 25013 bp, 24 predicted proteins | sample RushMan_CattailN_5_FD_185556 | JGI IMG/M metagenome (GOLD analysis project Ga0210077, IMG submission 185556) | Wetland microbial communities from San Francisco Bay, California, USA, that impact long-term carbon sequestration -... | ecosystem: Environmental > Aquatic > Marine > Wetlands ... | reverse complement strand
GGGGTGTGCATTATTCTGTTTTTTCGAGGTTTTTTGCTTTTTCTCTGTAAACAATCGTTTTTCGGTGAAAACAGGTAAACAGCCAAAATAGCACAAAAACGAATTGCGCACACCTCTCAGAGCCTAATAGAAATAGCATGCAGAACCTATAGAGGGGGAAGGGGTCCGTATTGGCGCGGAAACACGCCAAACCGATGTTGAAATTCGCCGCTTTATATAGGGGAGGGGGTAGCCGCCTCAGAGTAGATAGGTCCGAAAGCAGTTGAATCTATTTATAGTTCCTTTATATAAGGGGGCTATAGAAAAAAATCACACGTCAGTTTAGCCTCAGCAGGGAGTTCACTTGGTTCCTCACCGTTTAATAGGTGCTTCGCGTAAGATTACTGCGTGATGCCTGATGAACCTTGAAAGCTACACTAAAGAAAAATTGTGGGCGATTCTCGTTGAAACCGTCCAGTCCATTGTGATGTACCCGACGCATAAAGCGTACATCCGCGAAAACATCCTGCCTGCAAACGCTGATGTGACCCCTCAGGAACTCGCGTTGAGGCTGAACATGTCGCTTGGAGAAGCCATCGTCATTCTGGACGAGCTGGCGCAGGAAAGGAAAGCTCCAGCCTAAATTACCTGAACGCTTGACGCTTTAAAGGCTATGAACACTTTATCGTTCAAGTTAAGTTTCATCTCGCCGAAAGACCGCTTCGTGATTTGAACCGCAAAAACTTTTCCCACATCCACCTTAACCTTCACACACGAATCTAAATCTGAGATTTCCACGATTCTGCCCTTAAACACGTTCCTAGCGCTGGACGCCACAGCTTCTTTGGATAAAATGATGTCCTGCGGATTCACGAAAACCGCCGTTTCGCCGCGCCGCTGAGAAGTCACCTCAATCTGCACGCCGCCACTAACATCCACCATCGACGTTCCAGCCGAAGTCGGCTCGGCAAAACCCGTGAACGTATTGTCCACCGCTGCAAAACTAGCCAGATTTTTCGACAGCTTGCCGAAAATCTCCGCTGGCTCACCAATCTCCGTGATTTTGCCCTCATCCATGAGCGCAATCCTGTGCGGCAGCGTCTTTGCCTGAAACATGTTATGGGTTGCCATCACCACGGTGATTTTGTCTTCACGGTTCACCGTGTCAATAACCTCCTCCAAAATCCCAGCGTTCTTCGGGTCCAAATTCGCAGTCGGCTCATCCAAAAGCAGTAGCTTCGTCTTAAGAACCAGCGCACGCGCAATCGCCACCCGCTGCTGCTCCCCACCGCTAAGCTTCCGCGTGTTACGCTTCTCAAAACCCTCCAGCTTAACCAGTTGCAATACTTTGCGCACCTCCTCATCGCGCGCAGGTTTCGGAACCTTCCGCACCTTCAGCCCGAAAGCAATGTTATTGTAAACTGAAGTGCTGAAAAGAGTGGTTTTCTGAAAAACAAGTGTGCTTTGCAGACGCACTTTCTCAACGTTTTTGAAATTAACATCTTCGCCGAGGAAATTTACTTCCCCGCTCGTCGGATTTTCGATGAAAGCTAAAATTTTCAGAATCGTTGTTTTCCCCGAACCGTTGGGTCCAAGCAACGCCAGGATTTCACCCTCGCGGATTTGCAGATCCACCGCGTCTAGCACGATTTTATTGCCATAAGCCTTCGTTACAGCTTTTAATTCAGCAACGGGAGCCATCATCTTTTCTCTCTGTTACGTTTAAACCTAGAAAATGGCGGCTTAGCCAACTCAACTATGTAGTTTACCTTCCTAAATAAAACTACTGTAATGTTTACCGCAAAAACTATAATCATCAACAAAATCCCCTCCGCAACCGCAAGACCAATTTCACCTATCGCCGTGTTACGCGAAATCGCTGTCGTTAACACGTCTGTCCTATTCCCGCCACCCGCGATGTTGCCACCAACCAACAGCACTACGCCTAACTCGCCTATTGCCCGGTTAAAACTAGCAAGGTCTGATAGAAGTATCCCGTTAAACGCTTCTCGCAAAACTGCAACTTGCGCTTGAGACTCCGAAGCCCCCAAAGTCTGAGCTAAACTTATAATCTCAGGGTCAACAGACTCAATAGCCGAAACCCCAATGCTCACCAATATAGGCGTTATCAGAATCGCCTGACCTATCATGATAGCACCAGGCGTATAGAGCAGCCCCAGAAAGCCCAACGGGCCACTTCGAGAAAATGCGAGAAAAAGTATCAAACCCAAGACAACTGTTGGCAAGCCAATCAACGTATTGAATAATGTTTTGACAATAGTTTTGCCTCTAAACTCTTTCATAGCAATCAGCATCGCAATCGGTGTGCCCCAAAGAATAGCTAAAATAACTCCTACTCCAGAAAAAAGAAGGGAACGGTAGACGATGCCGTAGAGTTCTGGGTCGCCTGTGATTACCAGTTCGAAGCCTTTTATGATTCCGCCAAGTATGTCAGCCAATACAGCGTCCTCTAACTGTAGAGCTCTGGATAGCCATTTCTATATTGCGGTGGGCACTCTGAACCGTTGAAGAAGGCGTAGTCTTGTATCCAGCTTACTATGGGTTGAGGTGCATTGTCTTTTAGAGGCTGAACTGCTTCGTAGAAGAGCGGCTGCCCATAGGTGTCTTTGCCAAAGTCGTTTATCAGCTGCTGGGTCGCGGGTGAAATCAGGTACTGGATGAAGTCCATTGCATCAGCATAGTTGATAGAGGAGTGAACGCTTGCGTTCGCCTGCACAGTCGCCGTGTTCACAGCCATCACGCTGTAAACGTTAAGAAGAGACTGTTCCTCAAGTATGAGCGCGTCCAAGCTTATCGTGCCATCTGTGCTGAATTTCAGGTAAGTGCCTATGTCAGAAAGCGTGTAAGCCTCCTTTTGGTCCGTTACAGTTAATGTGGCACCCATGCCTTGTCCTGTGACCGCAAACCAAGGTTTATTCGAGAGCTCAGTGTAGTTGTAACCCGCTGCGGTCCAAAGACTCTTCTCTTTGGAATTTGTGCCTGAATTGTCGCCTCGGGAAACCCAGATTTGAGTTGCCCCTGATTGATCAGGCATGTTTTCCCCGTAAGAGTATATGTTGAATAAGGCTTCGGCTGCGGTTTTTCCTTTGATTTGCGCCGGATCATCTGCTGGTCCCACTATGGTGAAGAAGTTGTAGGCTATGATTTTCCGGTTCACGCCGTAACCGCCTTCCAGAAACTGGAGTTCCGTTGAAGGCGCGTGGACAAGGACGACGTCGGCGTCTCCGCTCTCGGCTTGTTGGATGGCTATGCCCGTTCCCACTGCGGTTATGCTCAGGTCTACTGGATGGGTTGCTTCATAGTCTTTTTCGATGGCGTCTAGTAAGCCGGTGTCGTAGAGGCTTGTGGTTGTTGAGATGAAGAGTCGTCTCTTGGAAAAATAGCTGAAGTACACCAGTGTGCTTGCGACCACAATGATTGTTGCCAGCACTGCGACTATAAGTATTTTCTGCCAAACTTTCATTTTTCCTTCCCCGTTAGGTATTTGCATACATAACGGCTAAACTTTATAAACATTGCGAGCAGAAGATTCTAGACAGGATGCTCACCGATAAAAAACACAAGCCCTCAGCCAAAATATGGATAGAGCACAAAGGACATCCACTGATAGGCAAAGGCGGAGCAGAAATCCTGGAAGCCATCGACAAGGAAAACTCGCTTTCTAAGGCCGCAGAGACGCTGGGCATGTCCTATCGTTACCTGTGGAACTACATTCAAAAAATAGAAACCACAATCGGCGAACCCATCGTGGACACTTACAAAGGCGGCAAAGCTGGAGGCGGCGGAGCAAAACTCACCGCGCTTGGGCAAAGTTTGCTTGCTGAGTACAAGAGGCTTGAGGGCTGTTTGAGTGAGTTTCTCTCTGACCCTGAGTATTGGGAGGTGATAAGTTTGAAGATAAGTGCAAGAAACCAGTTGAAAGGAAAAGTGGTCTCCGTAGAAACTGACGGCGTCACAGCCAAAGTCAAAATCGAAATAAAAGCGCCTGCAGTCATCACTTCAGTCATCACCAAAGAAGCCGTTGAAGACTTGGGCATAAAGGTCGGCGACGAAGTAGCTGCAATAATAAAGTCAACAGAAGTCATGATATCCAAGTAGCGGCTTACTCAACCACGTAACGGAAAGCGAGGTGTTCGCCTGCCGTCTGACTTTTCCTTATAATTTTCAGCACGTCGCCCGGTTTACCACCGATGGCTTTAACCGCTGGATCCGTGGATTTTATCTGCGGCATCTGATAAGGGTGCACCTTCAACTGCGTAAGAAGCTCTTCTTTCTCTTTCTTGCTGAGAATTTCGTGCTTTGGCACCAGCGCGTGCTCGAAAATGTCGAACACTGGAAATGATTTAGGCAGAAGCTCCACGTTCTTTTTCTTAGCCGCCTGCTTAACCGCGTGAGTGTAGCGTCCTTCGGTGATGACGATGGCGCGTTCAAGCTCTTGCTCTTTCATGTACTTGTAAAGCGTGTTCATGGCAGCGATGCCTACAGTCGTCGCACCTAGGAAGCACCAGACTATGGCTTTCTCCTTGTCCTCAGGTATGTTGATGAGGTAGGAGATTGCGCCTTCATGCGTCTCTTTCTGGAGAAGCTTGTACTTTCTGAGTTTAATCAGAACCTGCGCCTTGCGCTCTTCCACAGTCAAACTTTCAACGGTCAAACTTTAAACCTCACAGGTAAACAGGTACGCGAAAATCCTAAACAACGCCTTAACCCTTAAACTTTATGGTCAATTATTGCTGAAGATGTTTACTGCAGCTTCGGCGGATATAGAACTGACGTGAGATTTTTTTCTATAGCCCCCTTATTTAAAGCAGCCAATTTTCAACATGGTTTGGCGTGTTTCGGCGTCAATAGTGACCCCTCCCCCTATCGTTTTCTGCATTGATTGGCTATTAGGCTCCGAGAGGTGTGCGCAATTCGTTTTTGTGCTATTTTGGCTGTTTACCTGTTTTCACCGAAAAACGATTGTTTACAGAGAAAAAGCAAAAAACCTCGAAAAAACAGAATAATGCACACCCCTCGGATCCAAATAGGCTGCAAATTTCCAAAACCTGCTGGGTATTTGGCATTCCTAAAAAGCACTTTCATTTTATGTGGGATTGGAAAAGAGTGTCCACGTAGTCTTTTACGGTTTTGTTCCGCTTCTTCGCCAACTTTTTCAGAACATCACTCACGCCTGTCGCGTACTGCACAGCCTTCTTAGGCTTATCCGAGATGGATTTAGGCAAGCCGAAGTTCTCAGCCACTTTTCGCAACACCAGCTTCCTCAGGGAATCTGACTTCTTTTCGATTTTCAGCTCTAACGGCAGCTTGAGGGCGAACTCGGCGATTTGGAAAGACGCGAAAGGCAAACGTAATTCCACGTCGTGGAAGCGGCAGATTTTCACGTCTCTTTCGATGTTGCTTTCATGAAGCCTGACTACGTCTTCAAACATGGCTCTCCTCGCATCCTCCGCTCCGTGCGCCAAGTAGCCGTTAACGTATCGTTGATAGCCTCCGAAAAGCTCGTCTGCGCCCTGTCCCGCCAGCAACACGCGGAACCCTGCCTCAGCCGCCTCCATCGCAGTCCAGTAGAACGGCACTCCGATGCCTACTTTCACAGGGTCTGGCTCCTCGATTAGCTCCACAACCTTAGAAATCACCTGCTGAACATCCGTTTCTTTGAATAGGTGCACTTGCAAGGGCAATTTCAACTCGTCAGACGCCTTCATCGCCTCTTCAGTCTCAGGGCGATTCTCCAAACTCACATGAACTAAGTTAACGTCTGCTCCGCATTTTTTGGCTAGAAACGCAACCACGCTGCTGTCCAAGCCACCCGAGAATGCCACAGCGACCTTCTTTGTTCCCGCAACGCGTTTGCGGACTGATTCTTCCAGCAGTTTCTGAAGCTCCTCAGCCGCCGTCCGCATCGTTATCGGTTCAGGTTCCGAGTAAGCCAGCGTCTTAACCGGTTCGAATTTGAAGCCCTCGCTGGTGACAAAACCCAGTTTTCCAGGCGGAAACGAACTGGTTTCTTCTATTCCCAGCTTCCACAACGCTTTTCGGCTTGAGGCGAGTGCGGCAACGCTTTCGTTCTCGCCGTAATAGAGGGGCTGAACGCCCACAGGGTCTCTTCCAGCGGTGATTCTCTGCGGCTCCGCTATGAAGAAGGAGAAGTCGCCTTCAACATCCTTAAGCAGATTTTTTTTGGCGGCAAGTTCAGCAACCGAGGTGTCAGCGGGCGAGTATACTCTTCCATCAAAAACCAGCGTGGCATTCTCCAGCCTCACGTGCTGGTGCTCGGTGCTTGGTTCGGGTTCTGTCGCGGCGTAGCCCAGCACGATGCGCGAGTTCAAGCCTCCTAATTCATCCGCGGCTTTTACTGCTTTAACCATCGATGATGTGGCTGTCTCAAAATACGCTAGAGTGCCATCGTGCATTGCCTTGAGGACGTTGACTGCCGCGGCTGTCGCGTCGTCGCCTTTCTTGTCTAACACTGCTACCGTGGTTTTCATGTTTCGGAAGACCTTGCCCCTGCTAGTGGTTCGGTAAAACATTAATCCTTAATCCGTGTATCTTCTGTCGAGGTATAACAACTTGCCGATTCTACCCATAGACACAGGTCGTTACGGAACCGCTGAGATGCGCCGAGTCTTTGAGGAAGAAAATCGTTTCCAGAAACTCCTCAACGTTGAGGCTGCTTTAGCTCTGGCGCACGCGGAAGTCGGCGACATCCCGCGGAAAGACGCGGAAAAAATCGCCGAAATGGCTTCCCTGAAGTACGTGAAGGTAGCGCGCGTGAAAGCCATCGAGAAGGAAATAAAACATGACCTAGCCTCCTTGGTGCGTGCACTCTCGGAAGTTTGCGGCTCCAGCGGCGCCTACGTCCATCTGGGCGCCACCAGCTACGACATTGTGGACACCGCCAATGCCCTGCAACTCAAGGAAGCTGTTGGCATCATCGAGAAAAAACTCGCCGTGCTGAAAAGCATCTTAAAAAAACAAGCGGCACGGTACAAGGGAACCGTGATGATGGGCAGAACCCACGGTCAACACGCCTTGCCAATTACGCTGGGCTTCAAATTCGCAGTTTGGGGACACGAAACTGCACGGCACCTGCAGCGCTTAGATGAATGCAAAAAGCGAGTAGTCGCTGGGAAAATGAGCGGTGCAGTGGGCACACAAGCGGGTTTAGGTGAGCATGCCGAGCAGATTCAAGCTCTCGTCATGAAACGGATAGGCATTAGCGCAGCGGAGATTTCCACGCAGATTGTCCAGCGCGACCGATACGCCGAACTGGTCTGCGTCCTCGCCATGGTTGCCACTTCGCTGGAGAACTTCGCCACGGAAGTCCGCGAGCTGCAACGCCCTGAGCTTGGGGAGGTTTTCGAGTCGTTTGAGGCGGAGAAGCAGGTTGGCAGCTCCACCATGCCGCACAAGCAGAATCCAGAGACATGCGAGAGAGTGTGCGGGCTAGCGCGAATCGCCCGAAGCCTGGTGACTCCTGCTCTGGAGGATATGGTTACGTGGCATGAGCGGGATTTGACTCAGTCCTCGGCTGAACGCTTCATCCTTCCAGAATCATGCATCCTCGTTGACTATCTACTGGCGCTGATGAACGACATCATGGCTAACCTGCGAGTTGACGAAAAACGGATGCTTGAGAACATGGGTTTGACGCAGGGACGCGCCATGTCCGAAGCCGTCATGATGGCTTTGACGCGGAAAGGCGTGAACCGTCAGGAAGCCCACGAACTTCTCAGGAAGCTAACGATAAAGAGTGCCGCTGAGAAGCAGCCCTTCAAAGAAACGCTGATGCAAGACAAGCTGGTAAGCGGCAAGCTCAGCGAGAAAGAGATAGATGAGGCGTTAAACCCGAAGAATTATCTGGGCACGGCGATCAAGCAGGCGGAAGCGTTCGCAAACCAGCCCTAAAACTCAGTTAGCGCCTTCTGCTTCCACTCCTCGCCCTTATCAAGCTTCTCCCAAGTTTCCTTCTTGACGAAACCGCCCACCTGCTCCTTGATTTTCTTAGCCAACCTTGGACCCACCAGCGGCAGGTTCGTCAAGTCCTCAAGCGAAGCGTGCTTTATGTCGTCCACGGTCTTGAAGCCCGCGTTGTAGATTATGCGTCCGCGCACGCGACCAACGCCTTCAAGCTTGACAATCGGAAGCAGCTCCTTCCTTATTCCCTTGGACACGCGTTCGACAAGCTCGAAGGCTAAAGGCAAAATCTCCCTACTACCTAAAAGCGAACCGAGCTCATGGGTGGCGTGGAGCAACCACTTCGCGTTCTCAATAATCCGGTAAAGGTCGCCGGGCTGAACCCTGAACTGCTCCAACAGCTTCTCCTCGCTTATCTCGTCAATCCAGCTATGCAGCACCATGGCGGTCTTGATTTCGCCCAGAAACTCCTCGTAAGCGATGTGGTCATCCCACTCGGTTGGCACTTCCATAAAAAACTCGTCCTTATGCTCCTCCATCTGGACAGCCAACGCGTCCATCTCACGCGAGTACGGCCTCATTATGGGACCCATATCCGGCGTGTGCGCAATCAAGTGCAGCATGCTCAGGTCCGTCAGGTAAACAGGCTTATTCCTTAACGCGTCGCGGAGAACTACGGCTGAAAGGGGGTCGATGTAGAGTTCGCTGACCCGTTTCCCGAATTTAGTTGCGTAAATTTCTTCGCCTGACAGGTCAATCATTTCCTCATCGTACAAAAACTTCAAAATCTTGGCGATTATGCTCTTGATGGCTTTCACGTCGTACTGGTGCGCGTAGAAGGTTTTGCCAAAGAACTCGTAAATGCCGTTCTCCGTGTGCGCAAAATCCGACGCGATGGTTGCCAGCACGTGTCCGCGGATTATCTTTTCAACCGCTAGCCTCGACCAAATCCGCTCGGGACGCGCAAGCACGAAGTTGTCCATCAGGTAATCCGCCTCGTCCGCGGTCTTCGCGATTAGCACCGCTTCGCCCACCTTATCATATTTGGGTCTGCCTGCTCTGCCCGCCATCTGCTTGTACTCCAACACGCTAATCGGGTAATACCCATAACCCGGCTCCCAGCGGCGGTAATCCTGAACGACCACCGTGCGGGCGGGTAGGTTCACGCCGAAAGCCAGCGTGGGCGTGGCTGTTAGCACCTTGATTTTGCCCTGTCGAAACAGGTCCTCCACTATCCTGCGGTGCACGCCCGTCAAGCCCGCGTGGTGGAAGGCGGTGCCGCACCTGACAAGCTCAGCCAGAGACTCGCTGATTCGTGTGCGCTCGCCCGCTGACAGAATCTTCTCTGCTTCATGTTCCAGCGAACGCTTAACAGGCTTGGATAAAACCTCGCCCATGTGGTCGGCGATTTTCTTCGCTGCGGTCACGCTGTTCTTGCGGGTTGAAGCGAAAACCAGCGCTTGTCCGCCGGTCTTCACCGTGTTCAAAACCAGGTTTATGGCTGGGTCGCGTGTTCTTTTCTCGATTTTTCGGGCGTCGCCGTCCTTGTACTGGATTTCCTCGTGCAGCAGTACGCCTTCTTTAAGTGAGACGGGGCGCCACTCCGTCACCACGTAAACCGCTTTCAGCCAGCCCGCAATCTCGTCAACGTTGTGTATGGTTGCGCTGAGCGCCAGAACCTGCAGGTCAGGGTTAACCTGCATAAGCCGTGCCAGCACCACCTCCAACGTGGGACCGCGCTCCGCCTCGTTCAGCAGGTGCACCTCATCCGCCACGACCAGCGAAATCTCATCCATCCATTTGGCGCGGTGCCGCAGGAGCGAGTCCGCCTTTTCGTTCGTGGTGATTATGATGTCGTAGCGTTCCAACCACGGGTCGCTGCTGTCAAAGTCGCCCGTGCTGATGCCCACGTTCACCCGCCGCCCGTTTTGCTTTCTTATGCCCGCGTACTTTTTGAAATCGTCAAACTTCTCGTTCGCCAAAGCCCTTAACGGCGACAGGTAAATCACTTTGCCGTTCTTCTCCAGAATGTGCTTGAGAGCGCAGAGTTCCGCAATCAGCGTTTTCCCCGAAGCGGTGGGGCTCGCCAGAACCAAGTTCTTGCCGTCCAAGACGCTGGCATTTACGGCTTCTTCCTGCGGCGGATACAGCTCTGCAATTCCGGATTTGAGCATGACCTCCTTCACAGACTCGGGCACGGATAATTCTGTTACCTTCACTTGGACACGCCGTCGCTTAGTTTTTACCAAGGCAATTAAGGGAACACTGGCTTATAGTGTTAATCGCGTTTTGCTGGTTTTTCATGTTTACGTTGTGACGGAGATGTTTCATGCATTTCTGGAACTATCTCCTCTGAGCTTCACCAATCCCATATTTAGAGGCTGAAACGAAAGCAAGCCACTCAGTTTTTAACATGGCTTTGGCGTGTTTCTGCGCCAATAGCGCCCCCTCCCCTATCGTTTTCGACAGACCCCAATAGGCTACTGCAATGGCCTCTACTGCAGGTTACTTGGATTTTTATTCTAAGCGCTGATTTTCGGGGGTGGGCGAATCCGCCTGCCGAGTTTTATGCGCAGGGCAATGCGGTACAGTTTCCGCAGCGACTTCACAAGTTGCTCGTTGCTGGGCACCTTCGAGTAGATAAGCGGTATCTGCTCGTATTCAGCCAGCCGAATCGCATCCGCGTCGGGTTCGGTGCGGTGGAAAACCACAACCCGTGGTTTGAGGCTGCTAACTCGCACAATCATCATTGGCAAGCATCCAGTGTCTACGTTCGTGAATATCAAAGCCCGCTCGGTTGTTGCCCCGAAAAGGTGGGCGTACTCCAAGCCTGAGAGGGCTTCCACGGCCTTTCTGCTGTCAACCACCGTGTAGCCGTTGACCTCTTTAACGTATTTGTCGGCGCACGCCACTACTGTGCCTTCTATGGCTTTGCACAGGTACTCCACCCGAACAGGAATGGGAAACTCCCTGAGGTCGAGTATAGCCATGCTCGGCGAACTCGTCAGCTTCGCGAACTCCCTGATGAAACGGCTGCCCTTCTCTTCGTCAATCTGAAGAAGCGCCAGAACAAAGCGCCTGATGAATTTGGCGCCGGGGCTTTCTCGTCTGCCGCTTTCGTAGTCGCTTATTACCGCCGAGGAGGAAAGCCGCATCTTCTCGGAGAGGCTTATCTGGGATACAGCGAAAAGCTCACGCCACTTCCGCATCGTCGCGCCTGGTTTTCCTGAGAGAATTATCTCTCCGGCGATTCTTCTTGCCAAAACCTCTCGGATGCTGGGTGACACGGACATAGGCTGAACCCTTCGGCTTGCAATTCTCCCTTCCATTGACGAAGTATAAAACTTTACCGCTTTTCCATTCGAGGGCAATTTTATCCGCAAAAGGCAGGCGTAAATGCTTATTTGCAAGCCATAACGCAGGTTTTCAGAGTATGTCCAGTTATTGAAGCGCGTTTATAAGGAAGTTCGGCTAATAGAGCATTAACGTTCAGTGTCACAGGGGAGAAAAGACACGACGTTACCAACACCACAACGAACCAAAAAAGGAGTGAGTAGTAAAATGGCAGGTAAACAGGACGTCATCTTCGTTGGAAACAAACCCCCCATGAGCTACGTGCTGGCGATAATCACTGCTTTCTCGCAGGGCGACAACAAAGACATAACATTGAAAGCTAGAGGACAGGCGATAACCACAGCCGTTGACGTTGCAGAAATCACGCGGAGCCGCTTCTTGAAAGACTTGAAAGTGACCAAGATAGCCATCGGAACAGCTGAGATGCCTCCAAGGGAAGGGGAAAACAGGTCCAGAATGGTTTCAACGATAGAGATAACCCTATCAAAATAGCAGCATGAAAACGCAGCGGAGAAAAACGGATTAATCTCTCCACATCTTTCTTCTTTCGTTTTGGTAGTAGTACATTTTTTGACCGACCATTTACGCACGGCTAAGGTTTCGCAGCCTCTCTGCTATCCAAGTATGTTTCTACTTGCTTAACTATGTCAACGAACGCTTTAGCCGCGGCGGAATCAGGATGCGCAATCACGAAAGGCGCCCCCTTGTCTGAGTCGGCGCTCACCTGCGGGTCAATCGGAATGCTTCCCAGAAACGGGACGCCAGTTTCCTTAGCCATCTTTTCCCCGCCGCCAGATTGGAATATGTCGATTTTGTATCCACAGTGCGGACAGACGAAACCGCTCATGTTCTCAACAATACCTGCAATGGGCATGTTCAGTCTTCGGGCAAACATTATGGCTTTCTCAACCACGGCTCTTGAAAGGTCTGAGGGCATGGTGACGATTACGACGCCGTCCATTTCAGGCAAAAGCTGCGCCACGCTTAAGGGTTCGTCGCCGGTTCCAGGTGGCAAATCAATCAGCAGAACGTCCAGTTCGCCCCAGACGATATCCGACAGCAGCTGGCGTATCGCCGTCATCTTCAGGGGGCCTCGCCATATGGTGGGAGTGCTTTCTTCTGGTAGAAAGAAGTCAATTGAAACAACCTTCATCTCCAATGGACCCGTGACTGGAAAAGCGCCGGGCGGACCAACCTTCACCTGCTGCCCAGTTAAGCCGAGGAGCCGGGGAACGCTTGGTCCATGAATGTCAGCGTCTAATATGCCTACTTTTTTGCCGTGCAATGCAAACGCGGCGGCTAGATTCACGGTGACGGTGCTCTTGCCTACTCCGCCTTTGCCGCTTATCACGGCGATTTTGTGCTTAATCTTGTCCATTCTGAATCTGAGAGCCTGACGCTGTTCAGATAATTGTTTTCTGAAGTCGTCGGCACGTTCCTCTTTTCCTGAGCTGGTCATTCTTAAAACACCTGTTTGGTTTAGGTTTTAGGTGTCGGTTATGATGTTTAAAGGTTGCTGAACGTTGAAAAAAGGGGGATTTTAGGTATGTATTGCCAATTCATAAGTGTTTTAATGTTTAAGAGTCAACGTAGCTGATACAAGGTGAAGTCCCATGAGTGAACAAATCCTCAAAGCTTGCAAAGAATTAATTGATGATGCTAAAGTAGGCTGCGCCGACCTCGTTTTTAAAGAGATAAGCTTAGAAATTTTATCCAGAGCACGCAACGTCCTATCAGATAAGCAGTTTAACCAGCTTGTCGCGTACGCCGCCGAAAAAATGAAAGATAAAATCACTTTTGAAGCCCAGCCGGAATTAACCGTCCAAGGATAAACCCGAACCATTTTTATTCCAAGGCAGTGCTTTGCGGGTCTCGGCCATCAAAGCGACTTCACCTTGGCACCTCTAAGCCGTCTAGCCCAGCTTGTAGCCTATTTTCCTCAAGAAGTCTCTGCGTTCCTTTACGTCTTCGGCTGATTCGACGCCGCGTGTTTTCAACCCATCCACCACGCCTATGATGCCTCTGCCCTGTTCCGTTTCAGCTATTATGATTTCAAGCGGGTTCGCGGTTGCCGCGTAGACCGTGCACACTTCAGGCACACGTTTGACCTTGTCCAGCACATTCAAGGGAAAAGCATTCTTCATGTACGCTATGAAGCTGTGTCCGCACGCGATTTCGAAGGCTTTCTCGGTTGCCAACCGCTTCAGTTCCTCATCGTTGCCCTCGCTCCGCACCAGGCAGGGACCGGAGCTCTCACAGAAGCCGATTCCGAACCTTATCCCTGGCACGGCGTTGACCATTGCCTCGTAGAGGTCTTCAACGGTTTTTATGAAGTGCGCCATGCCCAACACCACATTGCAGTCTTTCCCGGGTTCGATTTTAACCGTTTTAAATTCAAGCACCATTCGCGCCTCCACTCAACACTGGGAGTTTCTTGCTTTTAGAACCTCCGCTTTTCCACGCTCCCATGACGGAAGGCTTTTCCTCGCCAATTACCGCGCATTTGGCTCCGTTCTTGATGACAAGTTTTATATCCTTCTGGAACATGGTAGAGAGCATCGTGCAAGAAGCGATTTTTGCACGTGAATCAAGAAATAAGGAGTTGAAATAGTTAATGTCCGAGAAAGAGATGCACAAGGCAGTCTGTTCTGAATGCGGCCAGGAATGCGAAGTTCCATTCAAGCCTGACCCGAATAGGCCTGTCTACTGCCGAGAATGCTGGGCAAAGAAACGACCCCCACGAAGACGATACTAAGCTTTTAACGTTCACCCGTTAATTGTTTCACTTTTTACTTTCTTTTTTTCCTTTGGTTTTTTGTCTGCAGTTGTGGTGGTTTGTTTTTTCTATTAGTAGTTGTGGGTGGTTGCTTAGCACTTCTACTTCTGGGGGTTTGGGTGGTTTGCTGTTTTTCGGTTTCGGGGCTGGTTTGGGTTTGCTTGTTGGTTGTGCGGTTTGTGTCGGCTGCTGTTTGGTTTTTGTTGCGCAATGGGTGGTTTGCAAGGCTCAGTGCTGTAGCGGTAGGATGGTAAGTGCGCGCTGCGGACAAAACCTAAATAACGTGGAACCGCCCTAAGATTCCAGAAAACAGGGCGGGCCGGTAGTTCAGCTGGTATGAACGCCTGACTTGCACTCAGGAGGTCTGGGGTTCAAATCCCCACCGGTCCACATAGGCATCAATTATTTTCCGTCAGGGTTTGCTGGGGCTCTGGGTTCGCAATATAGGAGAGAAAGTGTGAAAACTGACTGGGGTGCCCTAGTTTTCTTTTCCAGAGCCTTTTCAGCCTTTTTCTCTCCGAGCACCTCCAATAACACAGTTATACAACAGCGTTATATTCAATTTTTTGCAGAAAATCAACTCAAGACACAAAGACTCCAGACTCAGCGAAACAATTTAAGGCGGAGGCGAACAGAAAAAAGCAGCAAAGCGTGCCGTCGAATCACCCGCGGCGCTTGTTTCAGTTAATGTAGTCCAAGTTTTTCGTCTGGTCTTCCCTAATCTCCTTCATAGACTCGTACTGCGCCTCAACCAGAATCTTCAAAGCGTCAATGTTCTTCTTTATGTCCTCTATCTCCGTGCCCTTCTGCAGAACCCCCGACTCCGCCAGCTGCAGGCTAATGTTGCTGACCGATATTTCCAGAACCTTGACTTTGAAAGCGAAAATCTGAAGCGTGTACAGCAGGCTCAACTGAGAGGACAGCCGTTCCATGCGGTCTAGCTCCAAAGCCTTCCCCATAACTGCCTTAACCTTCTGCTCCTCGGAGACATCTTTTGATTGCAGAACCTGCTCGTAAGCCGCTATCTGCTTCGTGCTGGCTTCTTTGCTTTCGTCAAGCACTTTTTGAAATCTCTTCGCGGTCTTGTCTAACATCTCTAAGACTTCATCCAAACCTTGAAACTCCTTTTTCCTATTCATTAGCATTGGTAACCAATATAAGAATTATACACATTCAAGTGACAATTCTGCATGTCTCATTTTCTGAAAAGGCTCCGAACCGCCGCTGTTTCAAGGATTAATCCAGTTTTAATCTGTTTTAAAGATTAATAATCTCTTTAAGTCGCCGAAAGTAAATATCCAGTGGCTGACGCTTCTTATGCTCCTTCAAGAAATCGCCCAGTGGATGCAGAACTTCGCCGTCCAATACGGGTACCTGGGCATTTTCCTCATCAGCCTGTTCGGCGCCATGTCCATCTTCGTACCCATACCCTACAGTGTCGTCATCTTCATCCTCGGCGGGCTCCAAACCTTCGACCCGCTTTTAATCGCGGTTGCCGCAGGCATCGGCTCCGCCATAGGCGAGTTTTCAGGGTACCTAATCGGCGCGGGCGGCAGGAAAGTCATCAGCGACAAGTACAAGAAAAAAATAAATTTCTTGGTGAAGCTGTTCAATAAGTACGGGGCAGTGGTGATTTTCATTTTCGCCTTGACCCCGCTTCCCGACGACCTGCTGTTTATCCCATTAGGCGTCATGCGGTACAGCCTGCTTCGCGCTTTCGTTCCGGCGCTGATTGGCAAATTCTTATCCAACCTGATAATAGCTTACAGCGGGCGCCTGTCTCTGGAAATCGTCAAGAACATCTTCGGCGTGGAGGGCGAAGGCATGTCGCTTGTGATTGGCACCGTTATCGGCATAGTTCTGCTGGTCATCGTGTTCGTAATCATGTTCAAGGTGGACTGGGAGAAGCGGTTCGCAAAGTACGTGGAAGAACCGAAGGACAGCGCTGCCGAAGAAAAAGAATAAATCTTAATTTGCGCTCATTCTAACTGCCGACTTTTCAGGAGCACCCGAACATGGAAAAAACCGTGAAAATTTTAGGCTTCGTCGGAAGCCTGCGAAAAGGCTCATACAATAAAGCTTTGATGCGAGCCGCCGTGGAGCTCGTGCCAGCCGACGCCACCATAGAGGTTTTTGACCTCGCAGGAATCCCGCCCTTCAACCAGGACTTGGAGAACCAGCCGCCGCAGATAGTGCGGGAGTTCAAAGATAAAATCCGCGCCGCAGACGCGCTTTTAATAGCCACACCCGAATATAACTACTCAATCCCCGGGGTCCTGAAGAACGCGATTGACGCCGCTTCAAGACCCTACGCTGACAAAGTGTTCGACGGCAAACCCGTCGCAGTAATGAGCACTTCGACCGGTCATCTTGGGGGCGCAAGGGCGCAGTATCATCTTCGCCAATGCTTTGTCTTCCTCAACATGTACCCAGTTAACCACCCGGAGGTCATGCTGCCGTTCGCCGCTCAGAACATCGATGAAAACGGGAACCTGACCAACGAGGAAACGCGGAAGCTTATACGGGAACTGCTGGAGGAGCTGGTGCGGTGGACACGGAAGCTCCAGGTACCGCCGCCCGAATAGCGCGTGCCGTTTCTTCTCGGATGCGTTATCTTTAAAATTGGAGAACGCCACTTTAACAGGGGGCGTTGAAACTTGAGGGCAATCGCTGACCTGCACATTCACAGCCGCTTCAGCCGAGCCACGAGCCAGCGGATGACCATCGGGGAAATCGCCCGGTTCGCCAAGATAAAAGGGCTGACGCTTGTGGGCACAGGCGACTTCACGCATCCCGATTGGCTCAGGGAGATACAGGAAACGCTGGTGGCGGAGCAAGGCACGGGTCTTTACCGCGTCGCCGCTAATCCCGAGTCGCCCGTGCGGTTCATGCTTACAACCGAGGTCTGCACCATATTCGACTCAGGCGGCAGCTCCAAAAAAGTCCACCACGTCATACTCTCCCCGAACGCGGAGACGGCTACCCAAATCAACGAGTCGCTGAAACGTCACGGCGATTTGGCGGCGGATGGCAGACCTATCCTGAACATGACCGCCGCCGAGTTGGTTGAGGAGGTGATGGCTGTGTCGGCGGAGAACATGGTTTTTCCAGCTCACGCTTGGACGCCGTGGTTCAGCCTTTTCGGCGCCTTCAGCGGCTTCGACACCATCGAAGACTGCTACGAGGACATGACGCGGCACATTCACGCCTTGGAGACGGGGCTCTCGTCGGATCCGCCTATGAACTGGCGGCTCAGCATGCTGGACCGTTTCGCGTTGGTTTCAAACAGCGACTGCCACAGCTTTTGGCCTTGGCGCATCGGCAGAGAAGCCAACGTTTTCGAGCTTGACAAGCAGAGCTACGGCGAAGTGGTGGATGCCATCCGCAGCAGAGACACATCGCGTTTCAAGTTTACCATCGAAACTGACCCTGCTTACGGGAAGTACCATTGGACTGGGCATCGCAACTGCGGGGTGTCTCTTTCGCCCGCGGAAGCGCAGAAGCTCGGCAACATTTGTCCGGTTTGCCGCAGGAAACTTACGAAGGGGGTGGAGCAGCGGGTGGAGGAGTTGGCTGATCGGCCTGTTGGTTTTGAGCCTGCGGGTGTGCCGGGTTTTATGCGGTTGCTTCCTCTTTCGGAGATTATCGCTGCGGTTTTGGGGGTTGATTCGCCTTCGACGCAGTCGGTGTGGAAGGTGTATAATCTGCTTGTGGGCAGGTTCGGTGACGAGTACACGGTGCTCATTGATGCACCAAAGGATGCGTTGGCTGAGGTTGTGGATGCGGCGGTGGCTGAGGCTATTGTCAGAGTCAGAGAGGGCTCGGTTAAGGTTGTTCCTGGGTTTGACGGGGTTTATGGGAAGATTGTTTTGGATGCGGCTGCCGCGCGGGAGGTGGAGCCGCCGCGTGGACGCGTACAACAGTTGAATCTTGCTGACTTCTGGTGAGCATGGAGGGGCATGGTGTTTTGTGTGTTTTTGTGTTTTACAGTGCAACAGGAATGCTTATTAAGTCTTAATACACGAGAGTTAGGCGGTGTTACCTGTGAATACACCAACCCGAAAAGAAGACACCATCCTCAAAATCATAGACAACGTCCTGAACCAAGTCTTCGGCAAAGAAGCCACCCACTTCATATACAAGTATCTGGAGTGCAATTATTCTCTGCGCCGAAGCGAGTTCTCCGACAAAATCGAAGTCTTCGCGAAAGGGCTTGAAGACTGCTTAAGCTCAGGCGCCTTCATCGTGGAGAGCAAAATCCTGGACCACATATACTCACATTACGGTGCATTCTGCAAAACCGAATTCACAAGAATCCCCGAAGGGTATGACTTCGCCAGCAAGATGAAAATCGCCATGGAAGGCACCGAGCAAGCACTGTACTCGATAAAATCGGCTTAAACAGCAGCCCGCCGCCGTTTTTCACCTTCATGCGCTTACAAAACGATTTTATTCTTTAACGTCCACTCTTATCCATAGCTCTCCATAACTGAAGGAACACAACCTTGAAGGATATTCTCACAAAAGTAACCGATGTTGCCGTGGAAAAATTCGGCGCCGAATACGCTGAAGCACGGGCGCAGACCCTCTACAAAACCATGCTCACCCTGAAAGAGGGGCGAGTTGAAGCCGCGAAGCAAGGCATCGAAAACGGAGTGGCGCTCCGTGTCCTGGTGAATGGCGCTTGGGGCTTCGCTTCAGTTGGTTCGTTGAAAGTTGAGCCGCTGACAAGCGCGGTTTCTGACGCTTGCAGGATGGCGAAGACGGCGAGTGTCAGGCTGAAAGTGCCCATTAAGCTTGCGGAGGTCAAGAAGGTGGAAGACCGAGTCCGCGTTAAGCCAGAGAAAAATCCGTCTGAGATTCTGATGGAAGATAAGATAAAAACGGCTTCAGAGATTACCAAGACCGCGTTGGGCTTTGACAAGCGAGTTAAGAGCTGCACCGTGGATTACCTGGACTTGACTGGAACCAGCTATTTCGTAAGCAGCGAGGGCTCCGCGATAGAGCAGGACAAGCTGTACGTTTGGTCAAGGATAACCGCGTCGGCCGTAAGCAACGGAGTTTTCACTTTCAGCAGGGAAGAGATAGGCTCCACCGCAGGCTACGAGTTATTCGACAAGCAAACACCTGAAAAAATAGGCACCGCCGTGGCGAAGCGCGCAGCCGAACAGTTAGAAGCCAAATCGCCGAAAGGCGGAACGTTCCCGGTGGTTCTTGGACCTGACGTGGTGGGCGTTTTTGTGCATGAGGCTTTCGGGCACCTTGCCGAGGCGGACTTGGCTTTGTCGGGCGGCGTCTTAGCGAACAACATGGGGAAGAAGATAGCTTCTGACATGGTCACATTTTATGATGATGGCACCATAAACGGGGCTTTCGGCTCCTTCAAGTACGATGATGAGGGTGTGCCCGCCCAGAAAACGCTGCTCATAAAAGACGGCGTGGTCGCTGGCTTGATGCATAGCCGTGAGACCGCGCCGAAATTTAACGCGGAGCCAACGGGCAATGCGCGTGCTGAGGACTTCAGGGTGGAGCCCATAATTCGGATGCGTAACACGTTCATGGCGCCGAGAGACCGGTCCTTCGAAGAGCTGGTTGAGGGCGTGAAGGCGGGTTACTATTTCAAGAGTTTCCGCGGCGGGCAAGCCAATTTGGATGGAACCTTTCAGGTGGGCATCCAAGAAGCGTACGAGATAACCAACGGCGAAATAGGTGAGCCTGTCCGCAACGCTTCCATAAGTGGCACCACGCTTGAGACGCTGCTTAAGGTTGACGCTGTTGGAAAAGACTTCGAGTTGTCGTCGGGTCGCTGTGGGAAGGGGCAGACCGCCTTTATAGGTGACGGCGGACCGCACATCAGAGTTAGAGAGGTGACTGTCGGTGGCAGTGCTTAAGAAAGATGAAATGGTAGGTTTAGCTGAGAAAGCCGTTGGCTCGGCGCTTCAGAAGGGTGGTGCAGAAGCGGAAGCCTACGTTTATGAAGGCCAAGCCACGAACGTGAGCATAGAGATAGGGCAAATCAACAAGAGCAGCAGGATAATCGACAGGGGCATCGGAATTCGTGTCGCCGTGAACAAGGCGGTGGGTTTTGCGTACACCAACATAGTTGAGGACAAGGAAGCGGTTGAAGACGCGGTTCAGAGGGCTTTGAACGCGGCTAAAGCCAGCAAACCCGACCCAGACTGGAACGGGTTCCCCGAAAAGAAACCTTACGCCTCTGACGAGAGAACTTTTGACACCAGAATCTTGAAACTTCAGTCTGAAGACCTTGTGGAAGTCGCGGCAAAAATGCTTGAAGCGGCTTCCAGCGTGAATAGACGGGTTTTCCCGATTGAAGGTGGAGCGGGCGCCGCGTACCTTTCCAGCGCAGTCGCGAACTCCAACGGAATTGTAGGCTTTGACGATGGAACCATGATTGAGTGCAGTTTGGCGGCTGTAGCCAAGGACGGAGGCATGGTGACTCCTGTGTGCTTCGAATTCAACGCTGAAAGAAAATACAACATTGACCCCGAATGGGTTGGGAAAGAGGCGGGTCGGCTGGCGCTTTCCGCTTTGAAAACTAAGAGCATTGAGACCCGAAGCACCAAGCTGGTGTTAACCCAGTTTGCTCTCCAGCAACTCCTTTACTACACGCTTATCAACGCGGTTAAAGCCGACAGCGTCCAGCGAGATCAGTCTCCTTTCAAGGATAAAATCGGTGAAAAAGTCGGGTCAGAAAACGTGACAATCCACGACGACGGCTTGTTCCCTGGAGGTCTGCGCACGTGGGCTTTTGACGGCGAAGGCGTCCCGCAGCAGAAAACGGTCGTAATGAAGAAGGGAGTGCTGAAGAACTTCTTGTACGACAATTACACCGCGAAGAAGGAGGGCAAGCAGAGCACGGGAAACGCTTCACGAGCAGGGTACCTATCAACGCCCAACGTGGAAGCCACAAACTTCCACATACTGCCCGGAACAACCAGCGCCGACCAACTCATGCGCGAAGTCGACGACGGCCTGCTAATCTATTACCTGCAGGGCGCGCACAGCAGCAACCCAGTCAGCGGCGAATTCTCCGTCGTGGCTACGCCAGCGTGGAAAATCAAGAAGGGCGAAACAGCCCACGCCAGCCGCGGGGTCATGCTTGCAGGCAACATTTTTGAAGTGCTGAAAAACGTAAGCGCAGTCGCCAGCAACGAGAGGAAGATGGGGCAGCTGGTGGCGCCATGGCTCGTAGTTGAAGAGGTCAAAGTCATAGGAAGATAAACGCGCAGCCTCAGCCCTTTAAATCTGAACTGGAAAGTGAAAATTCCAAGAGTCAGTCACGGAGATAAATCTTCGACTAAACACTAATTAGTGAGGAGGCTCTCGGTTAGGCACGTATTTGAGAAACGAAAAAAATAGATTCCAGGGATAGCGATTTGCTGAAAAGCATAGGTAATATACTTTAACTCATACTCTGCAGACACAGGCAAACATAAACGGGCGCTTGTCAAGAAAATTTGACTAAGACCTGGTCAAGAAACCTTGACAAAAACCCCTTTATTACACAAACCACTCCAATATTCATGGGAACAAGTCATGGCTAAAAAGGCAACTCTGTTGCTCGTTCTCATCCTAGCCGCCTCTTCAATAGTTAGCGTCTTGCCAGTCAAGGGTGAAGCAAAAACCATTATTGTCCCAGACGATTACCCCACGATCCAATCCGCCGTCACCGCAGCCTCAGCCGGAGACACAGTTTTCGTCAGAAAAGGAACATACAGAGAATCAACCCTGAGAATAAACAAAGCCCTTTCCCTCATAGGCGAAGACCCAGTAACCACCTGGATAACCCTGAGCCCCCCATGGATCGAATATGAAAACCCCATCCCGTTTGACTACAGCCAAATCCCGCACTATGACGACGCAATCAGAATCGAGGCAGACGACGTAAAGCTCTCAGGCTTCACAATCAATAACACCATCACAGGCAGTGGCGGCTTCTGCGTCATAAAGGGAAGCAGAACCCAAATAGTAGGAAACATAATTCTGAACAACCTGTTTCATTTCAGCGGTGCCTATGACGTCTTTGCCCTTAACACAGTAGCAAGCGGCGTTGAATTCTTTGGCGGCTACGGCACCATTGCCGGAAACACGATGCCAGGAGGATCCATATGGATAGGCATTGGCTGCCCAGCAACCGTGATTTACGGTAACACGCTAGTCGGCGACACTGAGGGCATAGCAGTCGGCGGAAACGAAAACATAGTCACCAATAACACTGTGATGAACAGCAAATTTGGCATTGGCGCGGCTGCAGACGCCTCAAACAACATCTTCTACGCAAACAAGGTGGCTAACAACGCAGTAGGTCTCAGAATAGCGGCAGAAGGAAGCAACAACACTTTTTACGCTAACACGGTGGCGAACAATACCTTTGGCGCCGACGTCAGGTACTATTTTCCAGTTGGAAACAATAATACTCTTTACTGCAATAACTTTGTTGATAATGTTGAGCAGGTCGATACGAATTCCACATATGTTCTTGGAGACGGGTCACAATGGTTGGCTTACCAAGGTGGCTATTTCGATAATGGCGAAGAGGGAAACTTTTGGAGCGACTACTCAGGCGTAGATGCCGATGGTGACAGAGTTGGCGACACGCCTTACGTAATCGATGCAAGCAGGCGAGACAGTTACCCACGGATGAATCCGTTTGACATCTACTCAGTGAACCTCCAACTGCCTTCATATGCGTATGTGTTACCCTATCCACTGCCTACTCCGTTGCCTCTTCCCATTCTGGAGGTCACGCCACCTGAAGAAACGACACCGACTATGGAAACCCCTCCGCCAGAAATCAAGTTAATATCGTTATCAAACCAGACACACAATCAATCCAGCATCCAGATCGTTTTCATCGTTGATGAACCGGTTAACTGGACAGGCTACAGCCTCGACGGGCAAGAAAACAGAACCGTCACGGGCAATTTCACGCTTACCGACTTATCAAATGGGCTACACAACCTCACAGTCTATGCGAACGATACGCTCGGGAACATGGGCGCTTCGGAAACACTCAATTTCACGATTGCTGTTTCAGAAACAGAACCAAGTTTTCCAGCCATCCCAGTGGTTGCTGCCTTCGCTGTCTCTGTAATAGCGGTCGCAACTGCTGGCTTGTTCTTCACCCGTAGAAAACTTCGCAAAAAGGATCCACAGAAATGAAGAAAACTGCGCTGCTATTTGTTGCCCTCCTAATCGCATCATCAGTCTTAACGTTATCTTCTACAGCAAAAGCGTCAAAAACCATTATTGTTCTGGACGATTACCCGACAATAGCTGCTGCTGTCGGGAATGCCACGGAGGGGGACACGATACTTGTTAAGAAGGGCACTTATGAAGAAAAGACTCTGGAAATAAACAAGACTCTTTCCATTATAGGCGAAGGGGCAGACTCCACAAAAATAAGTTTTGAACCGCCATATACCGAGGAAACGTTCAACATCTTTGAACACCACATATTCTACGGGAACCCACTCACGGTCTCCGCAGACGGGTTCCAGATGTCAGGTTTTACAATCGTAACCACTGGTGGCTACATAATCATAAGTGGAAATGGAACCCGAATAACAGACAACAAAATAACCACTGATATATCTGTTCAAGGTTCTTACCTAAGTATTCTAGAGAACACCTTCTCGGCTGGTTTGGGTTTCAACGGAAATTATTGCAAGATTTCTTCAAACACTTTCAGTGGTCTACACGCAAGCGGTCAAAACAACATTGTTTCATCGAATAATTTCAACGGGGGAATAACTGTTGCAGGTTCTTTCTTCTTAGTTGATGGGAATAAAGCAACCAACGGAGGTACTTTTTCGGTAGGCGGCGAGGATAACATCGTCAGCAACAACGTAATTGACCACTTGGAGACGGGTTTAGCGGTAGGAGGCTCAAACAACACAGTTTTCTTAAACACGGTCACACATTGTGGGATGGGGTTATCTCCGCGGGCAGGTAACATTTTTTACGCAAATTACGTGGCAAACAACGCATGGGCAATTTACACTGGAGACACTCAACTTAATCCAGACGGCAACGCCAGCGTTCTTTTCAACAATAACTTTGTACACAACGCGTATCAAGTCGACACTATCTCTATAAACACGTTTAAAACTGAGTATTTTGACAACGGCAAAGTGAGGAATTACTGGAGCGATTATCGAGGCAAAGACCGTCGATGGTGACGGCATAGGTGACACACCATATGTTATTGATGCTAACCGTTCAGACCGCTATCCGCTCGTGAAGCCCTTCGATACCTCTATTGTCTCTTTGGAGTTGCCTGATTGGGCGGCTCCGCCTTCTGTGCATATGATTAATCCGGAAAACGCTACGTCTGCTTCTGCGAATGTTACATTAGAATTCACGGTTAGCAAACAAATCCTATGGATGGGGTACAGTCTTGACGGGCAAGATAACGTTACAGTCACAGGTAACACCACGATAGCGGGGCTAGGCAGCGGTTTACATAATGTAACCGTTTATGCGGAGGATGCGTTTGAGAACGAAGGAGCATCTGAGACAATCACTTTTAACATAGAAGACCCCACAACGCTTGTCGCGGCTGCTTCTGGAGCATCGGTGGCAATCATCGGAATAGGTCTGCTGGTCTACTTCAAGAAACGCAAACACCAAACAGAGCAGCATTAGCGCGAACTTAAAAGAATAACCAACCTCGCTTTACAATCAACAGCAAATACTCATTTTTTCTTTGGCAGCATTGGTGCACCTGGGACATAAACAGCTTTTGCACTAATTTCAGCGCTGCATGAACCATGATGAGCTCTGCAGTAATCCTCACACTCCTGAGCCGTTTTCCTATCTGCGTATCCAAGACCGCAAATGTCACAGAGAAAAACCGTTTTATCTCCAACCTTCTTTTCCGAAACCATGAATCTGAAACTCCCTCAGAAGAATGGGAAGAATTACCTTCTTGCTACGTCGT
>Ga0210077_1000217_pt1 | contig 25032 bp, 23 predicted proteins | sample RushMan_CattailN_5_FD_185556 | JGI IMG/M metagenome (GOLD analysis project Ga0210077, IMG submission 185556) | Wetland microbial communities from San Francisco Bay, California, USA, that impact long-term carbon sequestration -... | ecosystem: Environmental > Aquatic > Marine > Wetlands ... | reverse complement strand
AGCCGATGCACGCCGTTCACCACGTAGTCGCCGTCCGGTCCCTGTCCCATCACGACGGGGTCCATCCGGCCCGATTCCTTGATCTGCTGCACCAGCTTGGCGACGCCCTCGGGATCCTCGGATCCCCACTTGGCCTCGATGTCCCCGAACACCGAGAGCGGCACCTCCCGCGTCCCCGGCAGGAGCTCGTGGGGGCCGATGCGCTGCCGGATCTGCTCCAGCTCTGGCACGTCCGAGCCGACCTTCAGCCCGCCGACCGTCTCGCCGGCCAGGGGGAACTCGCCGCCGGCGGCAGCTGCGGCCCGCGCCTTGCGGCCCTCGACGCCCGTGGAGCCTGCGGCCTTCTTGGCGGCCATCAGGTCCTCGTGCATCCCGGCGTCCACCCTGGCGAGATCCGTCTCGCCCGGGGGCACCTCCCGGAAGACCATGCTCAGGCTCATCGGGTCGGGCTCCTGGCCCTTGGCCCGGATCCTCTCGGCCCACGGCCGGAGCGCCTTGGTGACCGCCGCCTCCACCCTCCGCTGGATCGGCCCCAGGTCGGTGCCGGGCTCCATCGCGGCCAGGGCCTTGAACTCGTCGCCACCGGCCCGCGCGGCCTTCCCGGTGGGCACCTCCACGTTGGCGTCGCGCAGCGCCGTGGTGAGCGCATCGCCGGCGGCCTTCAGGGCCTTGTCTCCCTCCTCGTGGCCCAGGACATCATTGATCTGCTTGAAGCCGTTGATGTCCCCGCTGGCGCGGACGGCGGCCACGTTCTCGCCGCTGGCGCGGGCGTCCTGGATCTTCTGGAGCACCCGGCTGTTCTGCTCCGCGTCGCCCCGCTTGTTCAGCAGGCCGCTCAGCTCGTCGGTCTGCGCGGTGCGGCGCTCTGTCTCGGCCTCGGCCCGGGCGGCCTTCTCGCGCTCCCTGGCGGCGCGGAGGCGGTCCGCCGTGCGGCTCCGCTTCCACCGCCCGGTCATCTCGTCGTAGTCCGAGGCGGTGATGTCGTCGGCGCGCTGGATGATGCGGGCGCGCACCTCCTTGGGCTGGCGCTGCAGCACGGTGGCCACGGCCATTTGCTCCGAGGTGTCGGACTGGCCAGGAACGCGAGAGCGCGCCAGCTGACGCGCTAGGGCCTCTTGCTCGAGGGTGAGCTTCCCGGCGGGCGCCGCTGCCGACGCCGCCTGGGGCGCCGGCGCCTCAGCGAAAGGGCTCTGACCGGGGGCGCCTCCACCACCCCCGTTGCCCGACAGGCCGAGCTCCTGGAGCCTGCGCTGGATGAACTCGGCGGCCAGCTCCGCGTCCGGCCCAGTGGCTCCCACAGCGTGCAGGTCCGAAGCCGCGGCGAAGGCGTCCCTCATGTTCGTTGCCGCCGCCACGTTGTCGATCACGGCCTGGAGCTTCTTGCTCCGGACCTTCGGCACCTCCGGAGCGGCCGCTTCCGGCGCCCGGATGGCTTCTGGGGCCGCCGGCTCCGCCGGAGCCTCGACCGCCGTATTTGCCCTCAGAGCCTCGGCACCTGCGGGGGCGGCCTGGGGTGGCTCGGGAGGCGGCGCGGCGGCAGGGGGAGGCGGTTCCGGCACCGCTGGCGCCGCTTCCGGTGTTGCCTCCACCCGCCGCGAGAGGAACGGCAGGCTCCTCTGCTGGGTGACGTCCTCGGCCATGCGGGAGGCCTCGGCCTCCCCCACCGTCTCCCCGCCCATGAGGCGCGGGCCGCCGGCCTGGGGAGCGAGGAGCGCGCGCGGGGTCGCGCCGACGTCCTCCAGCTCCGGACCGTAGCGCAGCGTGCCCATGTCGAACACGTCGCCGCGGCCGCGGAAGCGGGCCGGCTCGAACTCCGGAGGGCCAGCCGGGAGGCCCCGGCCCGCGCCGACCCCGGGCATCGCCTCGGCCACGTCGGCGCGGAGGGCGTCCGCCGGATTCACCAGCTCGCGCCGCAGGATCTCCTGGCCGCTGGGCTGCTCCGGGACGGGCAGCTCGCCCGGTCCAGGCATCGCGCCCCCCACGTCGCTGCGCAGGCCTGCGAGCGGGTCGTTGGCCACCTGGTCGTGGAGCATCTGCTCCAGGTCGCCCGGCCCGGAGCGGCCGGCGGCCATCCTCGCCTTGTACTGAGCGACGATGTCCGGGTCCAGCTCGCCCCGCTGGGCCGCCTGGTCCAGACGGTTGAACAACTCGCGGGTGGTCTGCGCGCCCTGCAGCCGCTCGAGCGTCTGCTGCCGAAGGGGCGTCCGGACGGGCTCGCCGGCGGCCTGCTCGGCGCCGAGCCTCGAGACGGCGTCCTCCATCCCGGCGGCCACCTCGCGGTCGATGTCCACGTTGGACGTCTTCAGCCGGTCGATGAGCGCCTGGGCGCGGGCGCCCCGGACCCCGAGGACCATGCCCAGGCCGAAGGAGATGGCGGCGCCCAGGCCGGTCTGGATCGCGATCTGCCGGATCCTGCTCTGTCCGTCCGCGAGCTTGTAGAGCGAGCCCGACGTCGCGCCGTACAGCATCCCGGCGTAGGCGTCGTGCCCGGCCCGCGCCAGGAGCCTCACGCCGAAGCTCGCCTTCTCCGGGGCCTCGCCGGCCAGGCCCATGAGCACCCTGGCAGCGGCGGGCGCGCGCGGGGCGATCCGCTCGGCCATGCTGGCGGCCGCCATGGAGCCCAGCCCCTCCGTGGCCAGCGCCAGCGGGATGCCGCCGAAGATGTGGCCACCGATCTCGCCCAGGTCCGTCAGGTCGAAGCCGGGCTTGTTGAGGAGCTCGTCCACGCGATCGGACACGCCCCCGATGGCGGCGCTATGTCCGAACGTCAACTCAGACGTGACGCCGTGGGCCGTCCTGGCCATGAGCCGCTCGGCCAGCGGGACGAACTGGTAGGGCCGGAACTGGTCGCCCATGGCCCGGGCTTCCTTGATGAACTGCGCCTGCTCCGGGTAGATCCCCGCCGGTGACGGAGGCGCGGCCCGGAGGCGGTCCATCTGCGCCTTCCTGCGGATGTCCTCCTCGCTGGTGGCCATCACCCGCCTCCGTAGAGGTTGCTGTAGTCGCCGCCGGCGCCCCCAAACAGGTTCGGCTGGTCGAGCCAGCTCCCTCCGGGCAGGTTGAGCGAGTAGTCGCCGGTGCCGACGTTTCCGCCCATGAGCTGCTTCACGGCGTCCTGGACCTCGGGCGGCAGGGAGTTGAAGTACATCTGCCGCAGGCGCGGATCCGAGAGCATCGACAGGGTCCGCGCGTAGGAGCTGGGCGTCCTCGCCGGCGCGGCCGGCCCGGTGCCGAACAGGTCGGCGGCGCGCCCGTGGGCGATGTCGATGAGCGCCCGGGACTGGGCGAGGTTCGGCGGCCCGCCCTGCGTCTGGAACAGCTCGTCAGCGATGACGCTCGCCATCGGCCCCAGCGTCGGCCGGTTCGCCTCGATCGCGTTCCTCCACGCCTGGTTCTCCAGCGTCCCCTCGACCTGCTTCCTGGTGAGCGCCACCCTCTCGCGCTCGAGGGGCGCGCGCAGATTCCACGCCGCCGCGTCGGTTGACCTGGCCTGGTTGCCCTCCTCCCCGATCTCGGAGAGGCGGTAGCGGTGGGCGTTGGCCGCCTCCGCGAGACTGTACTCGCTCTGGTCGAACAGGGTGTGCCGCGTCTCCTCGCCCTGGAGTCCGATGTTCCTGGCCTCTGCGCCCTCGCGCATCGACTCCATGGTGACGTCGTGCTGCCGGGCGTCCGCGAGCTCCTTGGCGCGGATCGCCTCGGCCTTCTTCTGCTCGACGCTCTGCAGGTAGAGGCCCGTGGCCGCCCGGATCGCCTGCGCGGGGTCCGGAGACGTGTCGTGGGGCAGCGTGTAGAGCGGGATGTTGACGATGGCCATTAGAAGCCTCCTCCGACCGTTGAACCAAGCTCGGCCCCCAGCGCGGTCCCCACGCCCGGGATGAAGCTGCCGGCGACGCCGCCGGCGACCGCCCCCGCGGCCGCGCCGATCCCGGCCCGCTTCTTGGCGTCCTGCTCGGCCTTCATCTGCTCCCGGGCGAGCTTGAGGTTCAGCTCGGTGCCCAGGAGCGAGATCCCCTGCCCGTACTGCTCGGATCCGGCCCCGGTGATCCCAGCGGCGCGCTGCCACGCGAGCTGGGCGGCGGTGCCCCCGGCCTGCGCCGTGGTGGCCAGCAGGTTCCGTTCGAAGGCGCTGCTCAGGTCGCCCTCCAGGGCCCCGGCCAGCGGCCCCCTGACGCCGCGCGAGGCGTTCCGCGCCTGGAGTGCTCGGAGCTGCGGCATGAAGTTGGTGACGGTCGCCTCGTCGAACATCGACTTCAGCGCGTCGGCGCCGAGGTACTTGCTGGGATCGAAGCTCTCCATGGCTCCGACGCCCAGCCCCCGGGTGTACCCGCCGGCCGACAGCTCGGTGGCCCGCTGCTTGGCCAGGATCGTCTCCGGGTCGTTGGCCTTCTTCAGCGCGATCCGGCGCTGCAGCTCCGCGAGGGCGGGGCTCAGCCATCCGCCTGGTGTCGTCGTCGCCATCTCCTCTCCTAAGCCGCGGTGAACACCAACTTGTAGAGCGTGCCGTTCAACTTCGTCCTGAGCTCCGGAGGCGACAGGTCCTTCCGGATCCAGGTGTAGCCATCGATCGGGCTGCTCGGGTCCTTGTCCAGCGAGCCGTACGTCCTTGCCGCCCGCCGCACCGCCTGAAGATCGGCGCTCTGCGGGCTGTCCGGAATCTGCGTCGCGGGGGTGCCCTGGGCCATTAGGCGATGCTCGACCGAAGGAACGGAACCTTCTCGATGACGAGCTGCAGCTCGACCTCCACGTCAGCGGCCGCCCCGCTGGTCTGCTCCACCACGCAGAACAAAACCCACTTCTGGGTTCCGGCGGTGGTCCCCGGGAAGACCTCGACGCCGAGCTCCCGGATCCCCGTCTCCGGCCAGGAGCCGACGGTGCCCTGGGGAGAGATCATCACGGCCCACGTCTCGTCGTAGGCGTCCGGGACGGAGGTGTTGCGCGCGCGCCCCATGGCGGTCTTGAGGATGTAGCCCGGCGGCACGTTGTCGATCGCGACGTCCCCGAGGAGCCAGGGCGTGCTGTCGGCCAGCGCGGCCTGCGAAAAGATGCCGGAGGCCTGCAGCATCACCGGAGGCGAGTAGGCGCCGAGGTTCGGCTTGAACGTGGCGACCTGCGCTCCCGCGAAGGTCACGTCGTTGTCCACGGCGACGGTCGGGGAGTGCAGCCCGTCGATACTCGCGTACTGGCCGCCGTGGATGACCACGGGGGCGTTGTAGGTCGTGATGGCCGTGTCGATCTCGTACTCGCCCATGACGGAGAACGAGAGCTTCGGCGGGAGGGGGTTGGTGGAGTCGGCGGCGCCGTCCTCCGCGGCCTGGATCGAAGGCGCGTCGTCCACGGTGGGGTCGTCCGGTTTCGCGCCGTACGCGATCGGGTCGTGCCCGTCCCAGGGACCGCCCTCGTGCACCATGGCGATCGACGTGTCGAACATCGCGGGGGCGAAGCCGGCGTCGGCAGCGTAGCCCCGCATGGAGTACGGGACGAAGACGATCTTCTTGGTTCCGGCGACGGCTTCCGCGATGGCGGCCGCGACGAGTTGGGAGTTGTCGAGGCCCCCGGTCTGGAACCGACTGTCGCCCGCGTTGACGAACGGCGGCAGGTCCACCACGCCGGCGGTGAAGTTGGACGACTCGAGTTGACCGTTGACGACGTCTCGGATCGCCTTGAACTGCGCCATGAGGTCGGCGGCGTTGAGGTGCGCGCCCTCCACCCACACGATCGGCAGGACCACGTTCATCAGTAGATCTCCAGGTTGTCCACCAGCCACGGCTGGTCGCCGATCTGGGCCTCGCCCAGCTTGACCGGCGCCGCTTCGGCGGTGAAGTCGTAGATGGCCACCTTCGGGATGTCGCCAGCCCCCCCGTGCGCGACGACGACGTAGTAGTCCGTGCCGCTGACCCGAACGGCGCGGATCTCGCGGGAGAACGCCACGTAGCCGAGCCGGACGGGCACGGCGGCGGGCGCCGAGACGTCCCAGCACTCCAATCTCCAGCTGCCGCCGGCGACGTCCTGGACGCCGACCCAGAGCCGGTTGCCGTCGTCGCTGATCGCTGCGGCCTGCGGCCGGAAGTTGACGGCGCTCGCTGCGAGCTCCGTGTGCGAGCTGACGAACGGGTTGGACGTCGAGGTGAGGTTGAGCCCGTACACGCGCTGAGTCGGCCTGCTGACGTACCCGACCGCGCGGCCCTGCGCCCTGACCGGGAGCACGGCGTACCCCGTAGCGTCGCGTCGCGCGATCCAGCCGTCCCCGACGTTCCCCTGCACGGCGACGGCGGTGAGCGTCGTCAGGTCCAGGACCAGGATCCCGCCGGCGCCGAGATCTCGCCCGACGACGGCGACCGAACCCAGGACTGCAGCGCAGTAGGGCGGCCAGTCCGACTCCTCCGACTCGAACGTCTGCTTGAGGGCCGGCGCGGCCGCGCTCAGGTCGTAGATCCAGAGCTTGCTGCCGATCCCCAGCGAGCCGGATCCGGGCTGGCTCTCCTGGACGACGACGGCGGTGTGGCTCGCGACTGCGCTCCCAATCCCGAGGCCGATGGCGTGCGCCACCGCTGCGGACGTGCCGCGGACCGCCAGAGCGGCCGCGTTGGTCAGGTCGAGGACCTGGAGGTACGTCGTGGCGCCCGAGCCCACGAGGGCGGCCACGTAGTCGCCGCCGCCCACGTAGCGGCCCTGCCGGGCTCCAGCTGCGACCGTGGCCACCGTCGAAGCCTCGGCCGGCGGCACGCCAAGCGTGTAGGCGACGGCCAGGGCCTCGCCTTCGACCCAGCCGACCGCCTTGCTGTTCGCCACGGCGCCAGCGCAGAGGACGCGGGTGTCCGACAGCTCCGACGTCAGGACCGGCGCCGCCGGCGCGGTAACGTTGACCCGCTGGATGGTGAAGCCCAGCTCCTCGGCGCCGAACAGGACCACCTCGTTAGCTCCGCTCATGGCCGCCGCCGCGATCTGGTTGCCGGCGTCGTACGTGGCCAGGTGGAGCGGACCGACCGGGCTGGAGACGTCGAAGATCTCCAGGCTCGACCCGTTTACCACGTAAACGTGCGTTCCGTAGAGGACCAGGGAGCCCACGGCGTCGCACGTGCCCAGGTGCACGTAGCCGACCAGCGTCGGCGGCGTGCTGGTGTGGTTCACGACGGCGAGGCCGCCACCAGCCACCTCGTTCCACAGGTAGGCGTAGGTGGCGTCCAGCGCGACCGCCCTCGTGGCCCACAGCTCCGGCGGCAGCGTGCTCCCGACGCGGAACTGCGTGGCCTGCGAGATGAACGAGGGGCCGAACTGGTCGTTCACGATGAGGGTCGCGTTCCGCGCCCTGGCGACCGCCGAGCCGTAGTCGGGCGTGCCCAGCCACGCCGGACCCATGGCGGTGACGGTGAGCGCCGGCGCCGTTGGGTCCGACAGGTCGATCTTGATGCACCTCGACCGCTGGGTGACCGTGTAGAGCGTCTCCTGGAAGCCGTTGGACATGAGGCCCCGGGCGCCAATCAGGTTGTCGTCCTGCAGGCGCGCCACTTCCGTGAAGGTCGCCCCGAGCTCGTACACGATGACCGTGCCGGTGGCCCCGCCCAGGACGACGAGATAGAGCCCGTCATACACGAACTGCGCGGTGGGCCCGAGGCGCTCCTCGAGGGCCGCCTGTTTGATCCAGGCGTCGAACGTGGGCGCCGCGAAGTCGGTGAGCCCCAGCAGCCCCACCACGTTCTTCGGCCCCGTGACGACGCCGACGTTGGCCCCCACCGGAGTCGGGAGGACGGACGTGTTCCGGTCGGCGCCGAACCGGGTGCACTGAGGTCCACGCGGGAAGCCCATGCCCATGCACTGGTTGCCGGCGGTGGGGCCGGTGTCGATCCTCACGGCGGCGAGATCCACGCTTACGTCCCACGTGCTGAAGCCCGGCCCGTAGCCCATGACGACGAGGTAATCCCCGAGGCCGGTCGGAGACGGGACGTAGTGGATCCCATTGAAGACCTGCACGCCGCCCACGCCGCCGTCCGTAGACTCGTTCTGGTAACCGAGGTAGGCGATCGCGCCCGGATCCGAGACGTCGAACAGGAGCCAGCCGTTCTTGAGCGCCGGCGTCACGTAGACCTTCACGTAGGCCCGGGTGTTGTCCGGGTTGATCGCGATGGGCCCGGCGCGGCCGTGGTTGTCGCCCGTCGCCGTGGTGAAGTCCACCCAGCTCAGGACGGTCATGGCCGCGGGGTTCGAGATGTCCACGCAGTCCATCCGCTGCGTGTAGTTCCCCGCGCTGGCCATCAGGAGGTGGGTGGTGTCGAGGCGGCGCAGCCACACGCCGTCGGAGGCCTTGTGGCCCGGGTGGGGGTTGATGTACCCCAGGTACGTCGCCGCCGTCCCGGCCGCGTTGAGGCTCAGCGCGTGGAGCTTCGGCCCCGGCGTGTTGTCGCCCTGGTCCCCGATGAAGATGTAGAGCTCGTCCTGCGTCAGCTCGATGCCGCCCAGGTCCGAGACCACCCCCGTCTCGAAGATCTTGTGGAGGAGGAGCTGCGGGCCGGCGACCAGGTCGCTCATGTCGTAGATGAGCAGGTTGTGGTTGTTGGCCGGGTAGTTGTTCCAGACGACCAGGTAGAGCCGCTGCGTCGCGTCGGAGTAGAAGGCGCCCCAGCAGTGGTCGACGCCCTCTCCCAGCGAGCCGAGGTCCGCGTAGATCGGATACTCCCACGCCGACTTCACCGGGGCGAGCGGGTCGGTGAGGTCGTAGTGCATGATCCGGATGGGATACGCCGCGGCGCTGGTCGCCGTCCCGTCAACGACGAACAGGTGCAGGCCGTCCTCGCTCACCATCACGTGGTTCGCGTCGTTGTGGTACGTGTAGGCGTGCGTTCCATAGTCCAGGACGGCCCCTGGGACGTTCCCGGGCACCGGGGAGTCGTCGATCTTCGTCACGCCGATGGTGCCCGAGGCCGAGCTGGGGTCGTAGGGGTCGGCCGTCACCATGAACGAGACGTCGGCGGGGTCGCCGCCGGGGAGCGGCGGCGGCGCATGCGGCACGGTCGTCGAGCCGTCGACGGAGCTGGTTCCCACACCGTCGCCCGCCAAGAACTCCACCGGCGTCGTCGCGAGGCTGTCGGGCGGGACGGTGGGCATGCTCCGGACGTCGTCCTCGGCCTCGGGCTCGAGACTCCGGACCATCTCGATCCCGATGACGGCGGCGCTCTCCATCGAGCCCGTCCACGACATCTGCAGGCGCACGACCTTCCCGATCAGGCGCTCCCAATTGGCGGCCCGGATGTGCATGGGGTGGAACCGCTCCTCGAACAACCGGGAGCCGTCGTCCGTCGAGCTGAGGTCCATCGGGAGGCGGCCTCCCGCCTGCTCGCGGCGGATCGCCTCGACCTGGAGCCACTCGGTGTGATCCATCTCGGCCGAGACGGTGAAGTCCACGAGGTAGCCGCCCAGGAACGAGACCAGCAGGCTCTCCAGGATGGCCCGGTAGCCCGCCGGCGCCACCTCGACGTTCCCCCACCGGATGCAGCTGGTGAAGTCGGTGCCAGCCTCCCCGGCGACGGGCGAGCGGACCTTGTCCGGGCTCCGGTTCGTCCAGACCCACACGAAGCCGTCAGCGTCGCCGGCGTAGATCCGGCTGTTCCCCGTGATCGGGTCGCTGTGGTTGGCGAGGGCGGTGTACCGGTCCGAGCCCATGGGCGCGTCCAGGACGGTCTGCTCGCGGAGCTCGAGGGCGTCGAGTGCGGTCGTGTCCGCGCCGAACGCCCAGGCGCCCCCGTCCGGGAAGTATGACATCAGGAGGCCGGCGCCGGGCAGCTCGAAGCGGACGCACTTGCCCCCCTGATCCCAGCGCACCACGGCGCCGGTCAGGTCGTCCACGCCGGCCTCGACCACCTCCCAGAGCGAGTAGGCGTCCTTCGCGAAGCTCGCGTCCGGGGCCGAGAGGCCGCGCTGCCACCGGAGCGGCCCCCGGTTCGGCGCGATCCAGTAGACCCAGCCGTCGCCGGCCTCGTCGGCCGCCAGCGGGCCCACGATGCCGTCCGTGGGGCTGAACGTCGCGCTCTGGATGTCGCCCAGCTCGACGGCGCCGACGAGCGCCCAGCTCGCGGCCCTGGAGCCGAAGGCCACCAGGAGCCCGGCGTGCTCCAGGAGCCGCAGGATCCGGTCCGTCTTGGTGCCCAGCTGGAAGGCGAGCTGCGGTTGGAACGTCGTCGGGGCGTCCGGATCCGAGGGGTAGACGAGATTCGGGTTGCCCGGATCGCCGGCCACGAACAGGCGGTTCCCCACCGCCGTCACGGCGGTTCCGCTGACCCCTGGCACGCGCACGTCGCGCCCGGTGTCGAAGTTGTGCTCGCGGAGGGCGTACGTGATCGTGCTGCCGGCGTAGTAGAGCTTGTCCAAGAAGCTCTCGAAGTGGAAGCGGTCGGTGTCCCGCGCCGAGATGGGCTGGGCGGGCTCGCCGTTCACGAGGGCGTCCGCGAAGAAGGCAGCGGAGCCGCCAGCCACGCCGTCGTTCTCGCTACCCCGGGTGTTGGCCTCCGGGTAGGCGTTCGCGACGATGGCCACGAGGCGGCGACTCCGCGCCGTGATCTCGAAGGTGTGCTCGGCCACGCCCAGGACGGGACCGGCCCCCAGCCTGGACCCGAACACCGATCCCTGGCGGGCCACCGGGCGCCCCTGCGTGTCCAGGTCCACGTTGAACAGGGCCTCCGGCCGCGCCGGCGGGACAGCCTGCTCTGGGGTGGAGAAGTCCATCCCCGGAAGGGCCGTCATCGGGCCGATGTTGTCCGACAGCCGCCCCGTCTCCTCGGGCATTTACCCCTCCGATGGGTAGGGGTCGGCGCCCGGCAGACCGCCGGCCTCCTCGAACAGCCGCGAGCGAGCGGTCGAGAGGAGCGCCTTGATCTCCGCGAGGGTCTGCTGCGCGACCTTGCCCCGGACCGCCATGTAGTGCGCGAGGAACATGGCCAGGTAGGGGATCGCCTCGTCGGGAGCGTTGAGGGTGGCGTCCAGCGAAGTGAGCTGGCGCGGCTCGGCGATGAACTCTAGGTCCAGGCTCGCCGCGAGGCTCCAGCCGTAGCGGCGCGTGGCGCCCCCGTCCAGCGGGTAGAGCTTCGAGCCCTGGAAGTACATCGAGGGGTGCTCCCTCGGGATTCCGTTGCGCCAGTTGGCCGACACCATCCTCACCGGCCTCGAGTCGCCCGCGGAATACGAGAGCGTCGCCTGCCGCACGCGCCAGAGCGTCGCCGGCAGGTCGTACGAGGCCGCATAGACGGAGACGTCTACGGCCGCCTGGCTGTCACCCGGCAGCGCGAGCGCCATGTTGTCGATGCGCACCAGCTCGGACAGGAGCGACCGCTCCTCTCTCCAGAGGCGCCGCATCAGCTCGTCGTCCAGCGGGAGGAAGCGGTAATCGAACCCGCGCATCGTCTCCCGGGCGTACTCGTCTACGTCGCTGACCTGACCCATCAGTCGTAGAAGCTCTTGTGGGGAACGTCCTCGATCCTGAGCCCCTCATCGACGAAGCCGGTGGCGTCGTCGTCCATCTGCTCCAGCGCGCTCTGGTGCTCCGAGGCCCAGAGCTTCAGCTCCAGGTCGGTCGGCTTGAGGTGCGGCGCCACCCGCAGCAGGAACCCGCTTTCCAGCGCCGCGACGACGGGCTGCGGGTAGTCGAGCACCACGGCGAACCCGTCCGCGGCCTGGGGGTCCAGCTTGTCGGGCACCAGCACACCGTAGATCCGGAGGTCGTACACGGTGTCCCAGCCCCACACCTTCTTGAGCTTGTTCATGCCGTCGAAGAAGTAGGCAATGGGCTCGTCCAGGTGTGCGAACTCCGTGTAGAGCCGCTGGCGGGCCTCCTGGGTGCCCACCACCACCTCCCCGTCGTACGTGCCCGAGGAGGAGCTGCGCCAGTCGATCCCGAGAATCGTCATCCAGTCCCGGGTGCCCGACGACGTGAGATCGACGTCGTCGCTCGAGGCGGCCACGTCTGAGGCGTCCACGATGTACTCGAATGCGAGCCGCTCTTTGTCGATGGCCAACACGCGCCGGACCAGGGTCCGGAGGATCCCCGTGAACTGCCGCGCGATGAGGTCCGGCGGCAGGCGCGGGGCCCCCGTCCTTCCGGACCGGTCCAGCGCGTAGTTGACCACGTCGTCGGGGGTGAACAGCATGGCTCAGCTCGATTGCGCGGCCTTGTCGATCGCCACCTTGGCGCTCTCCAGGGCTGCGGTGATCTCCTGGTCCGTCGCCCCGAGCTCCTTCGCCCGCTTCTCGATGGCGGCGACGGCGGTGCTCCGGTCCTGGCCCAGCATCTCCAGCACGAGGAGCTCCACGGCGGCGGGCTTGTGCTCGATCTTCGGCAGCTCTGCCTCGATGTCGGGCACGCGCTTCCGGGAAAGCTCCAGAAGCGTCGGGCCGCGCTGGGCCGTCTGGGCGGCCTCGCCGCCGGTCGGCGCCGGTTCGCCCGTGGCGGCCTCGCCGTCGCCGGGCTCCGTGGCGTCCTCGGATGAGCCGGCCGCGTCGTCCGCGCCCTCGTCGTCCGCGCCCTCGTCGTCCGGAGCCAGCTTCCCCGCCACCGCCGGCGCGCCGGCCTTGATGAGCGCCTGTTCCAGCGAGAGGCCCTTCGCCATGTGCTGCGCCGTCTCTCTGGTGAGCACCGGCGAGACAGCCCCGGCGTTCCGCAGCTCGAGCAGGATCTGCTTCGGGGTGGCGCCGGGCTTCTTGGCCCTCATCTCGGCTACGGTCATCCTCGCCCCCGCAGCCACCTTGTCCGGGACGGGGACGGTGATGTCGCCCTTCTCGAACTGGTCCATGACGGAGGCGAAGGCCTCGTCGGCGGGCTCGCCGGCGGCCACGGCCTCGTCGAGCGCCTGGGAGAGCCGCCGCAGCTGGAGCCCCGTGAGGAACCGGCGCGTCCGCAGGATCACGAGCTTCTGCTTCGGGCTCGCCGCGACGAAGGACTCGAGAGCCCGGCGGTCCACGGCTCCCTTGAACTTTTCGAGAGTGGTCGATCTCATATCCCCATCTCCTCTGCTGAGCGCCTGAAGGCGTCACGGTAGTAGGCGGCGAAGTCCAGATCTTCCTCCTCGCGCCGCCGCTGGCGGTCGAACTGCTTGCGAAGATTGTGCTCGTAGAGGTCCCGGTTCAGGCCCTCGCCGCCCTCGCGCATCGTCGTCGCGTTCCTGCGGAGATGCGCGTAGTCCCTGTCCGACAGGGAGAGCGGGTCGCGCCACGCCGGGACGTCGTAGACGGGGTAGGGCTCCAGGAGCACGATGGCGGTCCAGCCCCACCCCGGCATCCAGCCGACGTTCTCCGGGACGCGCATCCACTTGACGATGTCCCACGTGGGGCCGGGGTAGAGCGGGTTCGTCCCTTCGATGTTGAGCAGGATGTCGTACTGCTCCGGGCGCACGCGGGGGACCGACGAGATCTCCCGCCTCATGCGGGCCACGGCCGCGGGGTGAGCCCGGTACTTCCCCAGCCCGTAGGCGTACGCCGGCGGATAGGCCTTGTCGCGGATCCGGACCCAGGCCGTCGCCTCGAACTCCTGAAGGAACCGCTCCAGGTACTCGTCCGTGAAGCCGCTCTCGACGGCAGCGCCGAGCAGCTCCTCCGCGAATAGCTCCCTCATGCGGCGGCCCGGAGGTCGTGCGCGCTGTGCCTGCCGGCCGTCTTCTTGTGCTTCTTCTTCGGCGGCCTGGGGAGGTCCTTGTAGCGCCGGTGCACGGCCTTGTGGACCATCGCCCGCGTCGCCGGCGACTTGTTCGCCACCCGCGAGTCGGCGTTCTCCGCGCGCGACCTGTCCTCGATCGGGTACTTGCGGTGCTTCGGGTCAGCGAAGTCGCTGTCGGGTAGACGCTTCCGCTGTGCAGCTGTGAGCCGGGCCATCCTGCCCCCTAGTGGTGAGCCCTGATGCTTTCCGCCGTGTGGCGCCGGCGGCGCTTCTTCTTCGGTACGCCGGCCTCCCGGAGAGCTGCGGCGACGGCCACCCGGTGGGGGTGACCGTGCGCCTGCATCTCCTCGATGTTGCGCGAGATCACAGCCCGTGATCTGCCTTTCTCGAGAGGCACTTCAACCTCACCCGCCTGCGGGCGGTGCGGAGGCGGCGGCCTTCTTGGCCATGCCGCGAGAGAGCGCGTAGGCGACCTGCGCCGCTCCCGCTGCCACGCCTCCTGCGATCTGGACGGCCGTCCCGCTGCCGAACAGGCCAGCGGCCGCCCCTACTCCGGCGGCGGCCTGCGTCACGGTCGCCGCGGTCCCGCCGCTGATGTGGACGCCGAACATCGCCAACAGCCCTCCGATGGTGGCGAGGGTGGTGGTCCAGAATTCGGTCGTCTTCCATCCGGCCTTCAGGTCCATCGTGTTCTCCCGTCAGGGTGCGCGTTGCCCCCGGGGTTTCCCCCGGGGGCGCCCGTTTCACGTGGAACCGCCTACCAGCTCAGGCCTTAGAGCGTGTAGATGTTCCAGGTGAGCCCGTCCACGCTCACCAGCGAGTTGCGGCGACTGACGCCATACTCGTAGATGGCGGTGAGGAGCACGTCGAACACGGTCTTGTTGGGGACCAGGTTGAGCGTGCTTCCGGAGTCCTGGACGAACTCGATGAACTGCGTGACGGCGTACCGCTGGATGTTCGCCCCGGAGGGCACGAGGAACATGATCCCGTCCGGCGCCGTGTGGTCCATGAACCACGGCCGGCCGTAGAAGTTGGTGAAGTCCCACCCGCTGTCGAAGCGGTTGACGTTCCTGAACTCCACCTTCGTGTCCAGCGCGTTGGCGAACCGCTCGTGTGTCTCGTACGAACTGATCGCGTACGCCACCTGCCCCCTCCGGATGCGCTTGGCGATCCGGTTCCTGGCCCTGCGAAGATCGGCCACGACGCTCGTCTGGGTGGCCGACATCTGCTCGGCCTTCCACTTCGAGACGGTGGTGCTGTCGAGGCCCTGCAGCGTCGGCCGCAGGTCGTTCCGATAGAACCCCAGCATCCCCATGGCGGGGCTGTTGTCCTCCGACTCGCCGGCATCCGTCCAGCCCTCGATGGTGTTCTGGAGGAAGATGTAGCTGCCGGCGGCGAGGGTGGCCGTCGTGAAGGTGTGGCCGGCCTCGAACTCGACTTCGATCTGGCCGTCCGTCCCCGTGTCGGGGTTCACGTTCTTCACGGTTCCGGTCCCCAGGTCCGTCGAGGTCCCGGCGACGTAGTTGGCCGTGTCGAGGGCGTGGAGGAGCTGGCCCTCGCGGATGATGGACTCGGGAGCGCCCCCGTTCGTCAGGCCGTAGGCCCGGTCCAGGATGCACTTGTTGTCCGCGTCGACGGTCGCGCTCACGACGCGCGCCATGCACCCGGAGCCATCGCCCCAAAGGTACTGGTTCGCCGTGAGGGTCACGGCGTCCCTGGTAGCGGTCATGTGGTGCTGCAGCGCCCGTGCGAAGGCGGCCGCGTTGGTGCGCGCCTTCCGCATGAGCTTGAGGGTGATCCGGAGCCTGAAGGTCATCTGCTTCAGGCGCACCGACACCGTGTTCAGCCGGGAGTACCCGCTGTCCGGTACGTCGGCGCTCTCTCCGTGGAACCCGCCTCCCTCGTTCAGCCCGGTCTGGATGGCGATGACAGCCTCGTCGCCTTCCGCGCTGATCGAGGAACTGTTCTGCCGGATGAACCGGAGGTTCGGGAAGTCGTCGTTGAACTGACGGTGGATCCCCGGCAGGTAGTTCTTCTGGAGGAGGTTCAGGACGGTGGTGGTGGTTGCGCCAGCCATTGCGCCAACCTCCTGATGTCAAAGTGGTTACGTGCCGGCTAGCCCTCCTCGTTGGCGGCCCGAAGCTCCCGCTCGATGATGCCGGGGAGCGCGTCCCACTCGGGCGCCTTCGCAGGCTTGCCGTTCTTCGGGGGCTTTCCGCCTCCGGTACGCACGCGGCCACTGGGCGGTCTGCTCCTCGCTCCCGGCGATCCCGCTCGCTCTCGCTTGCGTTCGTCGCGCTGATGGCTGGCGATGAGTCCCGCTGCCACGTCCGTTATCGGACGGGTCTTGCCTTCTTCCACCCACCGGTCCACGACGTCGTCCATGGTCACGCCGAGCGGCTTTCCCTTCGGCTGTTGCTGCTCAGCCGCCTTGAGGATCACCGTCGTCTCGCGCCAGGCCTGTCGGAACCAGCGGTCAGGGTAGCCTTGCCCCCGGATGAAGCCCAGGTCATCCGGTATGTCGTTGGAGGCACCCTGACCCGGCTCGTCGGGCTCCTCGCCGGTCTCGTCCGCTCTCGCGGGCTTCCGGCCGCCCTCGCCGCCGTTCGCTGCAAACCCTCTTTCGACCAGCTTCTCCAGCCGGCCGAACCGCCTTCTCAGGTCGTAACTCGTGGGGTCGGCCTCCGCGGACTGGATCTCCTCGTCCAGCTGCTCGCGGAGGGTCTTCAGGTAGTCGAGCGGGGCGAGCTCGCGGAGGAACGCCGCGTGCTTCACCGGGTCGCCCACCTCCTGCTTCATGCGCTCGAACAGGCCCGTGGCCTCGCGCTCGATCTCCTGGGCGCGCGCCAAGGCCTCATCGGCCCTCGTCTGGGCCTCGCGGACGCTGCCCGCGCGCCGGTCCACCTCCTGCTGGCCGTCGTATCCGGCGGCCTTCTGGAGCGCCTCCTCGATGGTCTCGGTGACCATCTTGCCCTTCGACTTGTAGGTGACCTTGGCGCCCCTGGCCGCGAGGGCGTCCAGGAGGTCGTCCCGGCTCTCGTCGTCCAGGTTCTTGTCCACCCACTCGCCGTAGGGGTCCTCGCCGGCCGCGCCGGCCGGCTCCTCGCCGGTTCCCGGCTCCTCCCCAGCTCCAGGCTCCTCCCCCGCTCCAGGCTCCTCCCCAGCTCCCGGCTCCTCCCCAGCTCCCGGCTCCTCGCCCGCTCCGGGCTCCTCGCCGGTTCCCGGCTCCTCCCCAGCTCCAGGCTCCTCCCCCGCTCCAGGCTCCCCGCCCCCGGCAGGCTCCTCCTCGGCGTCGGCCTCGGCCGTGGGCTTGGCCCTCTCCCTGGCGCGCTGCTCGGCCCGCTCCTTCTCGAGCTTTTCCTGCTGCTCCATGATGGCGACGTTGTCTTCCAGCCCGGAGAGGGCCTGCTCCTCAGTCAGCACGCGCTCGATCGTCTTGGTGTCGATCCCGGATGCGTTGACCGTCTCCCGTTCGACGTCGTCCAGCGGTGCGGCGGCCGCCTCCTCGCCCTTCGCTTCTGACGCGGCCGCGTCGGATTCGGCGGCTTCGGTGTTGCCCTCGAGGCCGAACTCTTGCTCGAGGCCCCCCATCGAGACCTTGGCGGGCACTTCCGTCTCGCCCGCCACTACAGGCTCGCCGCGATGACGTCGGACACGCCGGTCAGCGCCAGTTCGGGCGTCGTGCCGGTGGGGAACGACACGTAGAGGCCGTCCGTGAACTTCAGGCCCGAGGGGAACGAGATCGTGCGGCTGTCCCCCGCGGGCGCTTTCATGCGCCACAGCACGGCGCCCCCAGCGCCCGTGACCCGGAGCTCCACCGACGCGGCGTCGACGCCGGCGTTGAGCGACAGCGCCGTGACGAAGCCCTGGGTGCCGGCCGCGTAGACCAGGCCGGCGGCCGCTACGACCTGGGCCTCCGTGGACCGTCGCAGCAGGTAGATGAGGTCCTGGACCGACGCTGACATGGCGGCTCCTAGCTGGCCTGCTTCTTGGCGGGTTGCCCGCCGCCCTGCTGGTCCTGGCCCCCCTGGGCCTGCGGCTGCGGCGGCGGGATGAACATGGCGGCCACCGCTGGATCCGCTTGCGCCAGGAGCGGCAGGGCGCCCATGACGGTCACGGTCCAACGGAGCTGCAACAGGGCACGGTTGGGCTGCGGGATCCGCTGGTCGGACTCGATCTGCTTGAGCCGGAGCCGCGTGCTCCTCTCGTGCACGACGAGGTTGTCGTAAGGCGCCGGCGCGAACGGCGCCGGGAGCTGCTCGGTCTTCTGGAACACCTCGATGAGCCGCTGGGCCATCAGGGGGTCCAGCTGGAGGATCATGTCCTCCGCGTTCCGGCTGTTCTGCTCGTCGAGCTGCTGCTCGCCGTACAGCTCGTCGTCGCTGCCGAACTCGAAGATGCGCAGCAGGCGCCGGTAGTCCGGGAGGTGGGTGACCGGGTCCACGAGGGCGCCGATCTGGAACAGCTCCAGGGCTGTCTGCCGCGTCACGGAGGCGCTGCGGGGAACGCCGCTGCCCTTCTGGATCCGGATGTCCAGGTCGTGCTCGATGTCGGCCCGCATGAAGGCCTGGAGCTTGAACGGCGCGTCGCCGGCGAGCTTGACGAGCCGCGGGTCGTTCTCCGGGAAATAGTCCTGGACCGTTCGCAGGGCCATGGCCAGGACGTCGCCGTGGCCCTCCTCCAGCTCGTTCCCGGCGAAGCCGAGCTGCGCCGCGTCGGCCTCCTGGAGCAAGCTGACGGCGACCCCGGAAAGGCGCGCCGGGAGGGTCCCCTGGCTCACCTCTCGGCGGCCGCCAATCTCCATCCACAGCTCGTTGAGCTGGCCGAGGAACTGGATGATGTCGGCCGGCATCTGCGGCGGGTCGGCCCACTCCGGCTTGGCGCCGAAGCGGTTGGCGCGGTAGCGGACGCGGACGCTCGCCCCGGAGAGGCTCTGGCGCCGGGAGATCCGCGCCTCCTTCGGCTCCAGGAAGGGCGGGATCGCGGTCTTGAGCAGGTGCTCCTCGCGGAGACTGAAGGCCCAATCGAGCGCCTGGTTGATCTCCCGCATGAACGTCGCCCAGGCCGGGCTCCAGTAGCCGGCGCTCTGGGAGCTCTTGAACTCCCGGAACGGGAGGCCCTCCCCGGGCCAGTCGGCGTCGGAGACCTCGAGTATCCTGCCCTCGGGGGTGAACAGGATGCGGACGCCGCGCGGGAAGCGCACCAGGGGCATCGCTCCGCTCGTCTCTCCGCTCAGCACCTCGACGGTCAGCGGGACGCCCTGCGCCTGCTGGAGCATCGCCAGCCCGTCCAGGTACGCCCCCTGGAGCACCAGCCCCGCGCGGCCGAAGAACTCTGGGCAGATCACGTCCTGCTCCTCCATGGCCCTCCGCGCGACCGCCGGCCCCGCCGGCACGCCCCACGGGTCGGCCATCGCCAGGAACGTCTGGACCTGCCTGAGCGTCCAGTAGCCGTGCTCGTTCGGGTCCGTCAGCTCTGCCTCGGTCATCAGCAGATCGGCCCGGTCGTCGCTCACGTACAGCGCCCGGGCGTCGGCCTCGCGCATGAACAGGTCGCGCCCGATCCAGGGCAGCTCCTTCACCGTGCTCGCCGTGTTGTTGTTCCAGATCTCCATGGGCGAGTGGTACTTCACGTCGATGTCGGGGCGCTTCCGCATCCCCGTGATCTGCGTGTACTCCGGGTCGTCCGCCCACTTCACGCCGACGTAGGCGGTGCAGACCCCTCCCAGCATCATCCACATCGCGTTCGCGCTGCGCTGCTGGAAGCTGTAGATCGAGGGCATGAGCCAGTCCCGAAGGGCCGTCGCGTACTGCGCGGCGTCCCGGTCCTCCTGCTGGCCGCCATTCGAGGGCGCCACGCCGCTCTGAGGGGCCGCGGAGCTGAGCTGCCCGTGCTGGTGCTGGTACCAGGGCTGGAACTTGTGGACGGACCGGCGCGTGTGGGTCCTGGGCGCCGGCAAAGCCACGACACCACGACGGGCCTTGTCGGCCTCGATGTAGTGGTGCCCGTTCTTGAAGGCGAAGTTGAGCAGGGTGTTCTCGTCCTGCGCCCAGCGGGCGTCGATGGCGTCCATCCGCATGTTCGCCACCAGGTCGCCCAGCGACAGCATGGCCGCGGAAGCGAGCGCGAGGCCGTTCATCGGACCGAGGTCCGGAGCGCCGAGGAGCCCCCGCTGCATGAGGTACTGATCGACGGGCTCCATCTCGGGGCTCATCGCCCGCATGACCTGGGAGCCGGGGCCGTCCTGCTCCTGGGCCATCAGGTCGAAGGCGATGTCGTTGCCGTCAGCGAGCGGGTCGCGGCTGGCCATCAGTCAAGCTCCAGAAGCGGGCGGCTTTCGAGGTACTTCCCGACGTCCTCCTCCGACCAGCCCTCGCTGAGCTTCTCGGCGATCCACTCGTCCTTGACCTGGGCGCCCGCGCTCCGTCCCGCCTCGGCGGCATATGCCAGCATATCCGAGGCTACGCCCCGGTCCTCGTCGTCGGGCGGCAGGTCGGCCTCCAGGGGACGCCGCAGCTCCGCGTCCGCGTCTGCTTTCCGCTCCCGCGCCGTCTGGAGCACGAGGTAGGTCGCGGCCAAGAGCAGGAACGCCATCGAGGCCAGCACCGCGCCGCCGAGGATGTAGAGCCCGATCACTTCCGGTCCTCCCGCCCGTGGCTCCGGGCGCGCTCGGCGCGCTCGACCGCCGGACTTTCGCCCTCGATCTGGCGCACGGTCTTCGGCACCCTGGAGCCCGTGAACGGCGAGATCTCCTCGTTCTCGGACGGCCCTGCTGGGGTTGCTGGGAGGGGCCGCGGATAGATCCGCGGGTTCTGGATCAGAGAGGAGATCCACATGAGCTGCAAGCGGTTTGCCCTCAACCAGTCCCCCTCGAGACTCGGCGCCGGTAGCGAGCGGCGCGCTGTTCGTGCGCGCGCCTCGCGACCTCGTCTGCAGGGACAACTTGGCGACGTGTGACTCTCGGCGCAAATGCTTCGAGATCCCGCAACTCCGGGTCGGCCACGTCGCCCGTGTCTCCGCGCAGCCGCCGCAGCTCGTTCACGAACCGGATCAGGTTCGTGATGCTGTGGTCGTCCTTGTCCATCGGCTTCTCGGGTTCGTTGCGCCGCGCGCTGACGTCCGCAGAGGCCCAGACGGCCCACACGTACTTGCGCATCTCCAGGATGGTGTGCGGGCAGGTGGGGTGCACGAACAGCGTCGGCCGGGCCAGGTAGGCGCCCTCCAGGATCTCCTCGTCGGTCGGCCGGCGGTAGCTGTCCGTCTCGTCGTACAAGGGCACGCCGTTGTGGTCCACCCAGTAGTTCGCGAGCCGGGCGATCATCTCGACGATGGCCTCCTCCTTGTGGTTGTTGCCCGTCCGCACAGGGACGTCCCAGCCCAGCGCCAGGACGGCCTCCTCGAGCTGGTCCAGGACGTTCTCCGCGCCCTCGTCGGTCTGCTCGGGGCTGGACGCGCTCTGGTGCTCCTGCTTGGCCTGGGGATCCACGATCACCTCCTCGATCGTCTCCAGGGCGCGCTCGCCGTTCCGGCCGGGCGGCGAGCTCATGTCGTGCATGAAGTGGGCGATGGCGTGGGCGTTCCGGCGCCGCTCGTAGAACTCGCGGTAGACGTGCACCGGCAGGTAGCCCCAGGGGCTCGGATCCGTGTCGATGTCCACCGCCGCCCAGAGGACGGAAGTCGGGTTCGTCCAGCCCGGGTCAACCAGGAGCCAGCGTGGCCAGTGCTCGGGGATCGGGAAGGCGAGCCGCGGCACGTGGAGCTTCTCGTCCCAATTCTCGAAGACGAGCCGGCCGCTCCTGGCGGTCCAGTCGATCTCCTGCTCCTTGCGCCACCGCCAGCTCCGGAGCCCGCCGTACTTCGGCGCCGCCTTGAGCCTCCAGTCACCACGCCGCGCCGGGTCGGCCGTGTAGTGGACCTCGACCACGAGGAACTGGTTGCCGGCGTTGCGCCAGGCTCGGATCCCCGGCATGGGCCGGATCATCTCGCCCTGGCGGGGGGTCGGGACGGGGACGATCATCGCTTCGGCGGCCGCGCAGTCTTCCGCCAATGTGCACAGGGAGCACAACGCTTCGCCCCGCGCTGGATCTCGTGGCCACAGTCCACGCAGATGAACTCGGCCGGGTCGGCGCCCAGCTCCTCCATCATCAGGTCGCGGATCGAGTCGTCCGGGAGCCGCCGCACCTCTGGCACGAAGTCCCGGTCGGGAAACGCGATGACGCCCTGGACCTGGGCCAGCTCGACGTACTCCTGGAACCGCTTGCTGCGGACCATGACCTGCACCATCGGGCGCGGGAACCGACCGTCGGGAAGCCGGTCGCGCCACCGCCGCTCGAGCGTGCGCACGACGTACGCTACCGCGGCCTTACGTTGCATCGGTCTGGTCGAAGATGAGCCGCTCGTAGAAGCCGGGCTCCGCGCTGGACACGGCGCTGTACTTGCCGCCGCCTTCAATCGTCGGGATCGCCGCCGTGAAGGCCTCCTCGGCGTCCAGCTGGAACGCCGTCTCATCGGAGAAGATCGCCGAGAACGTGTACTGGCGCACAACGCTGGCGCCCTGGGCCACCGCCATGATGAGCGAGCCGTTCGGGAAGATCCCGCGGGCGTACTTGTAGCGCATCTCCGGCCAGGGCAGCACCGGGTACTTCTCGCGGATGATGTGCAGACTCTTGTCGAGCCGCTGCAGCGTGGCGTCCGCGTCCTCGAGCTTCTTCGACTGGATGGCGACGCGCTGGCCCGGGTACATCATGGCCAGCCACCCGTGCAGCCCCACCATGAGGTGCGTCATCCGGAGCTGCCGCGACTTCGGGACCGCCAGCAGGTCCTCGTTCCACCACTGAGCCGCGACGTAGAGCAGGTAGTCGTCGGTCGAGCCGTCCAGCTCGCGAAGCGGCTGGAGCGTTGGAACGTCGATGAAGGGCTCGCCGTGGTAGAGCTTGCGCTTGTTGTCGCCGTGGCGCACGTGCTCGTCCACGGTCCAGGCGTACCGCTCGATGAAGTAGACGGGGTTCCGGCGGATCCGCTCCATCTCCAGGCGGATCGCGGCGCGCGTGACGCGCGCTCGCTCCTCGTCCTGCACCGGTCACCTGGAGCCGGTCACGATCCGGCGCTCGGGTGGCAGGGCGACCTCCACGGGCTCGTCGGGGACCCTGTCCCACCGCTCGTCGGGTTGGACGAGGCGCACCGGCAGGCCCATGACCTTCGACAGAATGTCCTGGCGCGCCGCCACGAAGAACTGCGTGCCGGGGATGTCCATGCCGCTGAACTTGTTGACGGTGACGACGTCCCCGATCCCGATGAACTCGGCAGACTCGAGCGTCTGGATCAGCGCGCGGTCCGCCGGCCCCTTGTTCTTCCGGCCGTCGATCCTCCGGATCTCGTTGAGGACCTCCGCGTTGACCTGGTAGCCGACCGACACCACCACCGCCATGTCGGGAAGCTCGGGGCGCCCGAGCCGGACCACGGTGATGTCCACGGGCCGCTCCTCGTCCGGGACGACTTGGCGCAGGCACACCCGGTCGCCCAGAGGGATCGTCCTGACGGGCGTCCCGGCGACGGCCTCCTCCACCAGCCGCTGTCCCATCGCGATCTGACCTTCCCACGCCCGCTCGCCGTCGTCGCTCATGCGCCGCTCGCCCTGTCGTTGAGGAACTGGATCAGCCGGCCCTCGCCGGCGCTGCTCGCCCGCGTGAAGTCCTCGTCGCTGAGCCCGCGCAGCAGGTCTTCGAGCGCCTCGCCCGTCTTGGCCGCGCTGGCGACCTCGGAGATGCGCGCCCTGACCTCCATCAGCCGCGCCAACGTGATCGAGAGCTTCTGGATCTGCGCCTCGGCCTGCTGGATCTGGACGTCGTAGTCGCCTCCGCCGAGCCCGTAGGGGTTCATGTCGGCCTGCATCCGGCGCAGGCGCACCCACCGCAGCCGCCGGGCCATCATCAGCCGGTTCAGCTTGATGTCCTGGTCGAGCACGGTGATCGGGTCGGTGGGCATCGTGCGGTAGGCCTCGAGCTCCTCGGGCGGGATAGCCTCCCCGAGCCACTGTTCCCAGCTCTTGCGGAGCACGAGGAGGTGGCGAGCGCCGTGCCGCTCGCTGGGGTCGCCGTCCACGCCCAGGACAGCCTTCCACTCGTCGTCCGTGAGCGGTCCGCACCAGGGCGCGAGCGCCTTCTCCTGACCCTCGCTGCCCTCGGGGTGGTGCATACAGCGGCCGTAACCCAGGTGGTCGGTGCCGAACCCGGCCGGCCGCGTGCAGAACTCGCCGCCGAAGGCGCTGCTCGTGCTCTCGGAGCCGTTGCTCCTGGCGACGATGCCCCCGCAGAGCCCGGCGAGGGGGTCCGAGAGGCTCGTCCGCACGTCCTGGCCGTCCAGGATCCGTGCCTCCAGCTCCTCGGGGATGCGCTCCAGTCGTCGGCTCATCGGCTCATCGGCGGCGGGGGAGCGGCGCGGGGGGAGGCTGCCGACGCCCGAGGGTGAGCAAGGGCGACCCGGAAAACCGGACCTCCGCCACCGCGCCGCGAAATCTGCGGGGCCTCGCCGCGCCCCGCGCAACGGTAAGGCAATCAGCCCGCTTCGCGCAATCCCGAACGGCGAGCAGGGTTGACGAGCGGCGGATCGGCGTCGAGGGGGACCCTGTCCGTCCAGTCCATCGCCGAGAGCATGCCCTCCAGTCGGTCGTGGATCAGCCGCTTGAGCTGCTGCTGGATGTGCACCTCGATGCGGCGCTCCAGCCGCCGGCGCACGGCCTCCTTGCCGGCTCTGATCTCGCGCAGATCGGCCCAGGGGATGCCGAGGTTCAGCATCAGGGTGAACGGCGCGAAATCGGGCTTCTGGCGCGCCATCAGCCGAGAAGCACCCGGACCGCGCGATAGAGCATCACGGAGGACCTGACCCACCGGATCAGGCTCGGCAGCTCCATGTAGAGCTGCGGGTGCCACTCCGCGTTGTCCGCGTATTGGACCGGGCTGGAGATCAGAGGGCACGAGACGTACGCGCCCTGGCTCTGGAACACCTCCTGGCCCTGGTACATCACGTAGAGACAGGCCTGCGCCTGCTCGCCCACGGCCATCGGGTAGGGGTTCGAGGGCGAGCCCCACGTCGGGGCCGTGTCGCCGGGCTTCAGGAACCCGACCAGGGCCGTGTCCGTCTCCACGGCGTGCACCTTCGCGTAGACCCAATCGACGCCCCTGAGCTTGCGCAAGATCAGCCCGCGCGGGGCCTGCCCCATGACGTCGATCATGCGCATCGTCGCCGTGTCCTGGCTCGTCCAGAAGTACAACGCCTGGACCGGGTCGCCGGCCGAGTCCACCGCCTGGGCGTGGAACTGCACCGTGTCGCCCGGCTTCTTGGGGCCCCTGACCGAGTCCACCATCACGGCCGCGATGAGCCCCTGCAGCTGGACCTTCACC
>Ga0210077_1000216_pt1 | contig 25205 bp, 26 predicted proteins | sample RushMan_CattailN_5_FD_185556 | JGI IMG/M metagenome (GOLD analysis project Ga0210077, IMG submission 185556) | Wetland microbial communities from San Francisco Bay, California, USA, that impact long-term carbon sequestration -... | ecosystem: Environmental > Aquatic > Marine > Wetlands ... | reverse complement strand
GTCAGCCCTCTCCCGGAGTGTTCCTTTCTAAAAAACTTGATGATTATTTAAAAATGCTTCCTTCTGACCATAAATTCGTTAAATGGATTAACGATATGGCAGACGTTCTTAAAGAAAATAAGCTTGCAGGCGAATCAATCCCAAAAAAGCAAATTCCTAAAGAGTATATAGAACAATACAATGCGACTCATCTATACCGTTATCAACACCCAGAAGGTTATCGTTCCTGTTACTTGATTTTCAACAAGTGTCCTCATATTTTGGATATAATGTCACATCCTGAATACGACAAGAAATTTGGGTATAAAACAAGTTAACGAATTTTTACGCTTGTTTTTATCAGTTCTTCTAGCTTTGGACCACTGATACCAGTGTAAATAATTTTTGTTGTGTCAAACATTATTTTCCCTGAAGCTTCCAGATAATCGAGCACTCTCTTGAAAGTTTGGTATTGAACTTGTCTCGGCAAGCTTTTCCAGAGTTCCGTTCTTGTGGGGTAATCTTCAGCATCTAGAATGGCTTTTTCAATCATTAGAATCGTATCTAGCTGGGGTTCGTGTAGGACTGTTTTTGCCATTCTTCTGCCTCCGTTTACAGTAATAATAGTGGTGGTTTATCAATTATATAAACTTATACATCTCTATTTCAGTTTTCATATTAACTTAAGGAAGAAAGCAAACCATATAAGAGCTTAGCCGAGTGTTGGGAAGGGTAAACTAGAAATAAACGTTGTTGTGTATTGCTTTTGCATGGGTTGATGTGGCGTTTGACGGACATCGTGTTTGTGTTTGAGGTGCATCAGCCGCACAGGCTGCGGCGGAACCTGTTCTGGGAGAACAAGATTTTCAGGCGGCTGAAGAAGCAGGAGCTTTTCAACTACTATTTCGACAGCGAGGTGGACAGGGAGATTTTCAAGCGCGCCGCGCGGAAGTGCTATTTTCCGTCGAACAGGCTGCTGCTTGAAGCCATCGACCAGTTCCGGCATGAGCGGCGGCAGGTCAAAGTCTCCTTCAGCGTCTCAGGCGTATTCCTCGAACAGTGCGAGATGTTTGAGCCCAACCTTCTCGAAACCTTCAAGCAACTCGCTGAAACCGGCTGCGTGGAGTTCCTGAACCAGACGTATTACCACTCTATCAGCAGCCTCTACCCCGAAAAAGACGAGTTCCGCGAACAGGCAACCCTGCACCGCGAAACCGTCAAGGCGCTCCTCGGCTACACGCCCACAGTTTTCGAAAACACCGAACTCCTCTTCAACAACACCATCGCCGCGCTCACGGAAAGCCTCGGCTACACGGGCATCTACACCGAAGGCGTCGAAAAAATCCTCCAAGGCAAATCCCCCAACTACCTCTACACCCCGAAAGGCAGCAAAAAAATCCGCGTGCTCCTCCGCAACTACAAACTCACAGACGACATCGGCTTCCGCTTCAGCGCAAGATGGTGGAGCGAATGGCCACTGACAGCGGACAAGTACGCGCACTGGCTGGCGGACACCCGAGGCGACCTCATCAACATCTTCCCCGACTACGAAACCTTCGGCGAACACCACTGGCCCGAAACAGGCATCCACAGCTTCCTCCGCCACCTGCCCGAAGAAATCCTCAAGTGGCCCCACCTCCAAATGGCAACACCCTCCGAAGCCATCGCCCGCCACCAGCCACAAGGCGAAATCGACGTACCCGAATCAGGCGGCACCGTCTCCTGGGCAGACATGGAACGCGACAGCAGCGGCTGGCTCGGCAACACCATGCAGTGGGCTTATTACACCAGCCTGCAACGACTCGCGCCGCTCATAAAGGAGGCAGACGACCCCGAACTCCTCCGCCTCTGGCGCTACTTCCAAACCAGCGACCACCTCTACTACATGTTCACCGCAGGCGGCGGACCAGGCGAAGTCCACAGCTACTTCAGCCCCTACCAGTCACCCATGGACGCCTTCGTGGCGGCGGAGTCACTCATACTCGACTTCGAAAACCGCGTCCGCACCGCCACAATCACCGCCAACGAACCCTTCCTCTTCTGCACAGGCATCGGCAAAGAATGCTTCACGGGCACCATGACCTGGAGCCTCAAAGGCTTCGCCCAAGCACTCAGCACCGCAGACCCCACCGTGCTGGAGTTCCACAACAACCGCGGAGACTTCGAAAGCTGGGCACAACACTCCCTGCTGGACTCGGTTCTGGCGGCGCAGCTGAAGCAAATCCGAACCCAAAAGCTCCAGAGCAAAGCGCTCAGGAAAGCCCTCGCCGCCACAGCCAAAGAACGCTTCCAAACCCTAACCAAGCAAGCACAAACCGCAACCCGCCTCTACTGAACCCGCAAACTGCGCATGACTTTATAAGAGAAACCCGCCATATTCCACCTGTCGCTCAAGGTGTTTTAAAGATGAGAGAAGAGCTCCCGTTCCCAGAAAAAGTCCTGCAAACACTCCACAACCTCTGCGCAACCGCCGCCGACCTCGCAAGAAGAGGCGACGAAGTGGCGCGGATTCTGCAGCGCGACCCCGCAGAAATCGAACGCATCCTCGACACATACAAGTCCGAGGGATTCGCCGAAAGCTTCTACGACAACGAAGGAAAAAAACGATACTACCTAAACAGTAGAGGAATAATCAAAGTCTGCTCACTCTTCACGTAGGGAACCCAAATGCGCGTCATCATCTTCTCATGGGAGTACCCCCCAAGAGTAGTCGGACGCCTCGCAGAATACATCAACAAACTAGCCACCCAACTCGCCAAACAAGACATCGAAACCCACGTCGTCACCTACCACGACTTCCTAACCGGCACCGTAACCGAACCCACAGGCGTCCAAACCACCCGCGTCGCCAACCCCGTCCACACCCACATCGGAGTTCTAACCTGGGTCCTAACCCTGAATCAGGAAGTGGAAAGAGCAGCCGCAAACATCTACTACAACGCCAACAAACACATAGACCTCATAGACGTCTACGACTGGCACTTCATCCCAGCCGCAGTCACCCTCAAAAACGCCACAGGCATCCCCTTCATCTACTCAGTGGAAAGCCTCGAAGACCACCGCTCGCCGGGGACGAACATGCCCTACAACATGGCCATCAAAAGCATCGAGTGGCTAGGCTTCTACGAAGCAGCAAAAGTCACCGCCAAAACCGAATGGATGCGCGATGAGATAGTGCGAATCTACAAGGTTCCCAAAGAAAAAATCGCAGTCATATCGCCCGAAGCAGATTCATGGGTGAAAGACGTCCTCACCGTTTACGATGAAGTGGCAGGAGGCGCGAAAAGCAGATGAAGCAGCCGCTGAGCGTCATGATGCTTTCCTGGGAGTTCCCGCCCAGAGTCATAGGCGGCATCTCGCCCCACGTCTACTTCCTATCGAAAAGCCTCTCCCAAAACAGCGTGAAAGTCTACGTGGTCACCTGCGACTTCCCAGGCACACCCTCCCACGAGGTCATCGACGGCGTGGAAGTCTACCGCATAGACTCATACAAGAACCCCGCCCCCGACTTCGCCACGTGGGTCTACCTGATGAACCTGAACATGCAGAAAGAAGCCGCCGCACTCGCCGCCGGGCTGCCCGACAAAATCGACGTTTTTCACGCGCACGACTGGCTGGTGGCGACCGCAGGCATCGGGCTCAAGCACGTGTTCCGCAAACCGCTCTTGGTGACCATGCACTCCACGGAGATTGGCCGCCGAGACGGGCTGCACACGGGCACGGAGAAGATGATCAGCGAAACCGAAGCGTGGCTAACGTACGAGGCGTGGAAGGTCATATGCTGCAGCGGCTACATGGTTTCGCACGTGCGGTGGGCGTTCGGGCTTCCAGAAGACAAGCTGGTTATGGTTCCGAACGGCGTGAACACGCGCGTTTACAACGCCTTGGACGGCGAGGACCTGCGTGATTTTCGTTCGCGGTTTGCTGCGCCCAGCGAGCGGCTGGTGCTTTTCGTGGGCAGGCTGGTCTACGAGAAGGGCGTGCACATCCTGGTTAACGCGGTTCCGAAGATTCTGGAGAAGGTGGACGCGAAATTCGTGATTGTCGGCAGCGGCTACATGAAGGAGCAGCTGCTGAATATCGTGCGGAGCATGAAGCTGGAGCATAAGGTGCTGTTCGCAGGGTTCGTGGACGACGAGACGCTGCTCAGGCTGCAGAAGTGCGCGGATGTCTCGGTGGTTCCGTCGCTTTTTGAGCCGTTTGGGATTGTGGCGTTGGAGGCGATGGCAGCTAAGAGTCCCGTGGTGGTTTCGGACACGGGCGGCTTGTCGGAGATTGTGGAGCATGAGGTGACGGGCGTGAAGGTTTACCCGAACAACACGGATTCGCTGGCTTGGGGCGTAACCAAAGTACTAACGGATGACGGCTTCCGACGGTACATCGTGGAGAACGCCTACAGGCGGGTTCAGGAGAAGTATGACTGGGAGAAAATCGCGCAGCAGACCAAGCGGATTTACGAGTCGGTTCTGGGCGAGTACTCCAAGAGCTTCTGGGCGTAAAACCCGCTGAACTGACGTGTGATTTTTCATCTATACCCCCTCTGTATATAGCTTGAATTATTGGTTGGTTGCTTTCTTTACTGGGAGATTAAAATCCCGAATCCGTCATGGAGAAACTAATTAGTGAAGAGGTTTAATTGTTGAATGTGCATTATCTGAAAAACGAGAGAATGGCGCCGAGAATAGCGGTTTGCCGAAAAGCATAGGTATTATACTTTAGCTTACTCTACAGACATAGGTAAGCGTAAGCAAGGTTTGTCAAGAAAATTTGACTAAGGCTTGGTCAAGAAACCTTGACAAAAACGCTTTTTACAGAAGAGTACCCAGTTCAATACTGGGAATTCGAAACCTGAGAGAGATTGGTGCACATGAAGAGAAAAACTTTGGCACTAACGCTCATCATGGCGCTCTTGCTTTCAGCCGTGGCTGGAACTTTCAGCGTCGCCAATTTTGTGGTTGTTGGAGGTACGGGTTCAGATGCTGGCGATTGGCCTTTGTTTCGCTGTAACGCCGCGAACTCTGGCTCTCCTGACAACGTAGCGCCAGTCACTCACGACCTGCTATGGACAACAGATGTACTTATGGACGAAGACGCTTTTTCCATAGTCGGCTCATCCCCCGCTATAGTCGGCGGCGTAGTTTACATTGGCTCAGATGATGGATACATGTACGCGTTAAACGCCTCTAGCGGCACCCAGCTTTGGAACCATGCCACTGATGGATCTTCTGCTTCTTCACCGGCTGTTGCAGACGGGGTTGTTTATTTTAGGACATGGTATGGAATGGATTACGCCTTGAATGTAGCCACTGGTGAGGAAATATGGAATTTTTCGGCTGGTTGGAGCTATTCGTCTCCTGCGGTGGTTAATGGGGTTTACTATGCACGTTCAACAGGGACTGTTTCTGCGTTAAATGCCTCAACAGGCTCAGCAATTTGGCGAAAATCTCTGGGCGGCAACGGAGATGGTTCCCCCATAGTTGTTGACGGCACCATTTACATCAGCGAATCTGGCTACGTGTATGCTTTGGATGCCGGGACAGGGACGCTCAAATGGACTCGTGACCTTCAATTTTTAAGTAACACGGATAATGCTCCAACAGTTGTCAACGGCGCTGTTTACATAGCTTCTGGAAGCACCCTCTTTTACGCCCTTGACGCTACAACTGGAGAACCTATATGGAACTACACAATCGGTCAAAGTCCTCACACAACTGCTGTAGTCTCCAACGGCGTTGTTTATCTCGGAAGCGCTCACAATGGTGTTTTTGCTCTCGACGCTAACACAGGCGCCAAAATCTGGAATTACCCCACCGCTCCAGGGATGGGCTCATCTGTTGCTGTTGCAGGAGGAAACGTCTACTTGGCAGGCAATGACGGCGTCATGTACGCGCTTGAGGCTGCAACAGGCGCCAAACTGTGGAGTTACACGATGAGCAATGTGGGCACATCTTCGTCGCCTGCAATAGCCAACGGAGTACTATACATAAGGAACAGCAACGGGTACCTTTGCGCCTTTGGCGAGGCATCTCAATCTTCGATATCAATTTTACCAGCGTTCGGTCTAGCAGGCACCGCAACAACTGCTACAGGAAGCGGCTTCACAGCCTACTCAACAGTAACTGCGACCTTCAACGGAGCACCCATCACCCTAAGCAACCCAAGCGTGGATTCCTTGGGGCATTTCTCTGCAACAGTAACAATTCCCTCTTCAGCACCTGCAAATTACCCAATCACCATAACTGACGCTTCCGGTCGTTCCGCTTCAGCCAACTTCACTGTTGTTTCAGCCCTCACCACATCTTGGCCTATGTTTATGCACGACCTACAACATTCAGGCACGCCAGACAATATCGCCCCAGTCAACAACAGCTTGCTTTGGAAATTCAATGTCGACATAGGCGAAATCGAGAATTCGGTAACGTCTTCAGCAGCGGTTGTCGGCGGTGTCGTGTATGATGCATCCCACAACTCCAACGTCTACGCATTAGATGCTTACACCGGCACCTGTTACTGGCGCTACAGTCTACCAGGCATAGGTACGCTTTCTTCTCCTGCAGTTGTCGACGGCGTAGTCTACATAGGAAGCCTTGACGGCGTGTTCGCAATAAACGCTTACACCGGAGCAAAAATCTGGCAGTCTCCCGATGTCTCCGCTGACACTTCTTCCCCAGCGGTTTCAGGAGGGATGGTTTACACTGGCTCTTTCGTTGAACGCAGCATCTACGCTTTCAGAGCCTCAGACGGCCAACAGGTATGGAGCTTCCAAGCTGACGACTACGTTAACTCTTCCCCAGCCGTTGTGGATGGCGTCGTCTACATATGCTCGGATGACGGGTACCTTTACGCTTTGAACGCCGAAACAGGTGCCCTAATTTGGAAGTTTAACTGTCTCGATAACTATCCCTACGAAGGCCTTTCCGCCTCTCCCGCCGTTGCCAACGGAGTAGTGTATGTAACCTCAAGTGTTGGTAACGTTTTTGCTATTGATGCATCCAGCGGAAACAAAATCTGGAACCACACCACCGCAGACCTGCAGTCTTTCACCTCATCCCCCACCTATTCTAACGGTGTAGTTTACACTTCCACCGGAAGCGGCGTTTATGCATTGAACGCCAGCACCGGTCAAGAGATTTGGCATTCAACATCGATGTTTGCACAGGCATCCCCTGCCATCGTAGCTGGAGTTATCTATGTGGGAGCAGGCGACGGCAAAATCTATGCGTTGGACGCGCTGACAGGAGCAGAAATCTGGCATTACGAAACGGGCAGCTTCATCCGAGGGCAAACTGCGATAGCGAACGGCGTCATCTATGTAGGCACCGGAAACGGAGCCATTTACGCAATAGGCGTACCCCAACCCTCTCCAGAGCCCACGCCATCGCCCTCTCCGTCCCCAACCCCTTCCACCTCACCCTCTCCAACACCTTCAGCATCTTCATCCCCAACTCCACCTCCTTCATCGTCTGCAACCCCTGCGGAAGGGCAAACACTTCCGCCTTCACCTACGCCCACAACAACACCAGACGAACAGTCTCCGCAGAAACCTACAAGTACGCCTAGGCAGCAAATGCCCACGGATTTCCCAACGATGTTAATAGTATCCTGTGTGGTGACGTTAGCATTGGTGGGAACAGGGCTCCTGCTTTACTTCAAGAAACGCAAGAACCATTCACCTAACGATACCTACAATTAGCTGTTTCTCCAAGCTTTCTCCCTTTTTCAAGTGGGCACATGTTTCCTCAAAAACCCAATCCTATCAGACAGCAAAGGCAGAATCTTCTCGACCGCCACGAAAGCCACGGTTGCGTAAGCGATTCCGCCTAAAACATCCACGACATAGTGCTCGCCGAGATAGACCGCGCTAAACCAAGTTCCAACAGGAAGCGATAATACAGGAAGCGCCTTCCACCTCCAGATTTTGAAGGCGAAAAGGAAAACCAGCCAAGGCAAAGCTGAATGCATACTCGGGAAAGCAGCGTAGAGGTTGGGGCTTAAAAAGTCAAACATTGTCTTGTAAACAGGGACGCCTAAGTTGACATCAACCGACCCCGTTAAGATTCGCGTAACATGCGGAACCTCAATCCATGGGGGCGCCACAGGGTAAAAAAGAAACGTCACCAAAGCGCCATACGTGCATACGCCGAAAGCAACCGTGTACTTCCAGTAGTTCTTGGGGCTTTTCCTCCAAAGCACATAGGCAAAGAGGGTTGGCACGAAAAAGTATATGGAGTAGAAAAACGCACCCATGTAATCCAAGAACGGCAACCGCCAAGTTTGCTGAAGGAAAAGGCTTGGAATTTGACCGAACATATCCAAGTCAAAATTGTACGGTCCACCATGAAGATTGTACTGTGAGATGATGCCTACAAAGCTGTACATGATTTCGTAGGAGATAAACACCGTGATGAAGGGCAACCAGTCTTTTAAAACACGCCACGTTCGTTGATTATACCCCGCGTAGATTAAGATGCCTAAGACCAGGAATTCGGGTCCAGGGATGATTTTGTATTCTAAGCAGAAGATGCTTACAGCTACCAAGTAAAGTGTTGGGAAAAGAATTGAGAAAAAGCGGGTTGAATGGTAGTCGAAGTTTATGTCGAGCTTGAATTTGTTGTCGTCTTTCTTTTTCACCATAGGAAATCGCGACCAGCCATCAAGATTGCGTGCCTAAACCGCAAATGTTCAGACTCCAAGAACCTGTATTCTCCCATTAATCAACTTTTAACTTGAAAGTAAAATGCGCCCCATAGACTCTGGAAAGTATGTGTGGCGGACATAGATTTAATCATTTCTTTTCGCGGGCTAAACTTTGAAACGAATAATTTATAAAATGTACGGTAAGAACGGTGTTAACGTTGATTAAGAAAGGAGAAGCGCGTGCCAATAAAGACGCCCACAATAGTAAACTGCAAAGTGAGTAGCCAGACAACGCCGAGCTCATCCTGTGGACATGGGAGGAAAACGTGAAGTGCTAGAATTCTTCAAAGAATTCTGGTACACCCTTGTCTTGCTGTACGGCCTCTCACTCATAGTTATCTTCTGTGGGCGCGTAATCTACCAACTTTTTTTCTTCGGTCTCAAATACTACAACGCAGACTTCTGGAATTGGACGGCAATCTCATTCACCATCTTCACCGTCATCTTCCTTCTCACCTTAACAGCCTACTCATACATTCGTAACAAACACTTTGGCAGGTCCCCGAATCGCGTTCCCTAACGAGAGCCAAAAGCGCAGGGGTTATGCTCTACGGGCGCAAACGAGAACTGGCAGCTTACGATTAACTGCACCAAAATGCCCGGCGGCGCCAACGGCTGGACAGACGTGTACACCTACCACGGATACTGGGACAAAGGAACCGACAACAAGTGCATGTCAGGAGACCTGTACCCGATACTAGCGGACATAGAGAGCGCTGACGCACAAATCCGCAACGGCGCACCCTTCACCATAAATTTCGGCGGGTCAGCACCTGAAAGCTACACAGTGTTCTTCATCTTTCCACCAGGCGGACAAGCCACATTCCACGTGACATTAAAGCAAGTGTGAGCAAGCAACTATTATAGCAAAGGCGGTCTGTGGAGTATGTCCTAAATTATACTGCCTATGAATTACAGCTCGGCATCTTGTGATTTGGCATTTCGGTGCGTAACAGTTTAATTCCGCCCATTTCCTCTCTAAGTGCTGACGGTGCCGAGTGTTGCATGTTTCAGTTCGGTTCTTCACCAGCCTAAGAGAAATAGTTGACAAGCGAGAGGAAACGCTGGAGTTTCCAGACGGCTCAAAGGTCACAGTGGACACGGTTCTCAAGGTGCTGGCGCAGCGTTACGGCAAGCGCTTCGTAGAGTACGTTTACGACGGCGACACTGGGCAAGTCAGGGGTTTTCTGCAGTTTCTCGTCAACGGGACAAGCGCCTCAACCATGAACGGGCTGCAAACGGAGCTGCGAGACGGCGATGTTTTGGCTATTCTTCCACCTGTAGGCGGCGGTTAGGCGCCTCGAAAGGCTGGTTTTGAGGGGATTCGCCCGATGGCAAAGCTAAAAAGGGGCAAAAGCCGAAGTAGTACGCATTCTAAATGGAGGAAACAGGTTAATGTTTGACGCTAAAGCGTTTATCGAAAATTCCCTTGCAGAAATCAGAAAAGCCGTCGGCGAAAATCGTGTAATCTCTGCCTGCTCAGGCGGAGTAGACAGCACCGTCGCCACGTACCTTGTCCACAAGGCGGTGGGCGAGCAACTCTTGGCGGTCTTCATAGACGACGGGCTTAGAAGAGAAGGCGAACCCGAATTCGTCGTGCGCACCCTCAAGACCTTCGGCGCAAAAACTAAGTTCATCGACGCTAAAGCCGAGTTCTTCGCCGTGTTCAAAGGAAAAACCGACGCTGAAGAAAAACGCAAAGCCTTCCGAGAAAAATTCTACAGCACACTGGGCAAAGCCGCCAAAGAAGAAAACATAACCTACATCGTACAGGGAACAATCAAAGCCGACGTCATAGAAACCGTGCAGGGAATAAAATCCCAACACAACGTCCTCTCACAAATCGGCATCAACCCCGAAAAATACGGCTACAAAATAGTTGAGCCATTACGAGAACTGTTCAAGCCAGAAGTCCGCATGGTAGCACGAGAACTAGGTTTGCCACCTGAAATCTCGGAGAGAATGCCCTTCCCAGGTCCCGCCCTGTCGCTTAGAGTCCTCGGCGAAGTCACACCGGAAAAAACCGCAATCGTGCGTAAAGCCACCCAAATCGTCGAGGAAGAAACCAAACAGCTCGGAACCTTCCAGAACTTCGCGGTTCTCCACAACGATAAAGCCACAGGCATCAAACAGGGGAAACGGCTCTACGGAAACATCGTCACCGTCAGAATAGTCGACTCACAAGACGCCGTAACAGCCAAAGCCGCACAAGTCCCACATGAAATGCTCAGGAAAATCGCCCAGAGAATCACGCAAGAAATCCCCAGCGTCGTCAGATGCCTCTACGACATAACCGACAAGCCGCCAGCAACCATAGAATTCGAATAAACCCGCCAGCCAACCTCACAGCCTTTTCTTCTAAACCTGAGCGTGATAGAACGCAAATGGTAAAATTACTAAACATTAGACGTTTATCTCAAGAACCATCATGGCAATAGGTTCGCCTTTTATTGCCCGTTCCCTTTCCCAGTCTTCTGCGTTCTCGAACCAAAGCTTAAAGGCTTCCTGAAAATTCTTCAAAGCCTCATCAACGCTTTTGCCTTGGCTTGCAACGTTGGTCACTGAGTACATTGCAATGTAACATTCGCCCTCTTTATGTATCATGACGCCAACCTGCAACTTTAACCCCTTCACGCCGCCCAGAAAGGTATCCTCTTTTGCATCATCTCAGCGTACTCCCGTAGCACCGCCAACTCGTCCTCAGAGAGCTTATCCGCGTAAGTTGACAGTAATAGTTTCGCGTCAGGCTCAGGCACCTTCACGTACAAGATGTCCCGCTCAAAAACGTGCCTGCCCACAATAGGCTTATCCATCGACACCGCCACCTGCATCCCCACTTTCGCTTCGGACACCGCTTTGCCCCTGTCCTGAATCTGCTGCACCTCCCCGATGTCCTCGCCGTCATCAGCCCTGACAAGCGCGCTTCGCGGCTTAATCTGCCCGCCCAGCACTTCCACGCCGAAAATCGCCGGCTTAGCCCTGCGGAAAACGAAGCCCTCCATAACCCTGATTTTTCCAGGCTTAACCAGCTTCTCAAACTCCTGCGCAATCTTGGCTTCGCGTTTGGAACGCAGCCACTCCAAGTAATTATCAATCAGGTTATAGATGATTGGCTCCTTGAAAATCTGGACGTCGCTGGCGGCGGCTTCTTCCTCCGCGTCAGGCAAAATCCTAACCCCGAAAGCCAAAATAACACCAGCTAACGGCTCCCGCGACTTCACCACCGCCGCCTCGATTACATCCCGCTTCGAAACATCCCCCACATCCGCAATCCTGATCTGCACGTTGTTCTGCCGCAGAATCTCGGCAATCGCCTCCAACGACCCTAACGTGTCCGCCTTCAAAACCACGCCCTCAACCTGGGTGGCGATGCGTATCTTCTGAATCTCATCCGTCACAATTTTCGCGTACTTATCGGGCGACTCGCCGGGCGCCACCGCGTATAAGGGCGCACCCGCAAGCGCACCCTCCAAACCCGACGCCACAACCTTCACCCCAGCCGCCGCGTAAACGCAGTCAACCGAGGTGAAACGGTCGCGGGGGTCGCGGATTTCATCCAGCGGCTTCGGCACCAGAATCGCCCGAATCCGCGTCACAATCGGCTTTTCCTTGCCGCCCACCACGACTAAGTCGTCTTTCTGCAGTGTGCCATCGTAGATTATCGTGTTCAATGTCAAGCCCAAGCCTGGCTCCTCTTTGACTTCGAGAATGGAGCCTTTCGCCGCGCCCTCCGTCGTCTGCAACCGCTTCTTCAGGTACTGCTGCGTCAAGCCGACGAGGACCATTAGCAGTTCCGCGATGCCTTCGCCTGTTTTTGCGCTGGTCGGCACCAACGCCACCGTCGAGGTGAAGTCTTTGATGTGGTCGAAGCGGTCGGTGCTGAAGCCTGAACGGCTGAAAGTGCCCATGATTTCGTACAGCCTGTTATCCAAATCCTCCCTGACGTACGAGTTTTGTGTGGCGTAGGACTTCAGGAAGGGCGTTGAGGTTTGGGGTTTCCAGCCTGGAACGCGGTCGATTTTGTTAACTGCCACGATGAACGGGGTTTTCCGCGCCTTCAAGATATCTATGCACTCGTAGGTCTGCGCCTCAAAGCCTTTCAGGATGTCGATGACGAGGATGGCTATGTCGGCGACGCTTCCGCCTCTGCGCCGCAGGTTCGTGAAAGCCTCGTGACCAGGCGTGTCCACAATCAGCAAGCCTGGGATTTGGATGTCGCCCTTTAGCGAGGACAGCAGCGGACCGATGAGCTGCTTGAGGGTTTCTACGGGGAAGAAGCTGGCGCCGATGTGCTGTGTGATTCCGCCTGCTTCGCGCGCTTGAACGGTGGTTTTGCGGATGCGGTCCAGCAGCAGAGTCTTACCAGTGTCCACGTGACCGAGAACGCACACGATGGGTTGGCGAATAGGCATTTTGGCTCATCCTTCTGTGTTTGCCTTTAAACAAGTTACTGGGCTGACCGAACAAATAAGTGGATATTTTGCTTAATAAACACTCAGCCCGCAGGCTCAGCACTTCGAAGCTTGCTCCACACATCAACAAACATGGAGTACGCGAATAATCCAAGGTAGAACAGGCTGGGCACGACAAGCAGCGAAGGCAGGAACTGCTCGTATCCGCGTCCGAACTGGAATAGTGGGCCTAGAACGGCGCCGAACGCTATGAACAGCACTAGGTTGTGGTTGCCTGGGCGCAGTAGCTCTTTGATGTCTCGGGTGCCAACGAGGAGCACAAGGGTCACTGCGAACAAGGCAAGCTCGATGGTGACGCTTGTCAGGCTTGTCACGCCGATGTCTACGCCGAACCAACTGTGGGAGAGAGGCCAAAAAAGTTCGACGCCGCCTGTGAAGTAGTCGCCGATTAGCGAGTGGGAAAACAGCGCCGCATAGTATGGCGCGGCTCGTTTTCTGTAGATGAGGAAGAAGGGAATCATAAGCACCGTGAACGTGATTATGGAGTGCGTGGGTCCTCGGTGTTGGAGGAAGGGGAAAATCAGGTCGATGTCGGGAAGAACCGACACGGTGAGGAGGAGGGGCAGGTTCGCTTTGACCTTGAGGAGGCTGGATGAGCCTTTGCCTGACAGGTATCCTAGTGCGAAGTGGCCGATTGCGAACGTTGCGTTTCCCTCGATGATACTTCGCAAGTGTTGAGGGTGACTTTTAAACCCAACTCAAAACGGCACTGCAGGTGTGCGTTCAATACCGCTATGTTTAAGTGATTAAGCGAGGTTTGGCACCTTTGGAGGGAATGGGTTTGCCTTACTGCACAAAATGCGGCTCACCATTAAAGGATGAAGACAAGTTCTGTCCAGTGTGCGGTGCAGCCGCGGCGAAAGTCACGCGGGAGGAGTATTCGGTTTCAGGCGGCAACCTTGTTGACCGCGTGCGGGAGCTGCTTCATGAGGGGAACGTGACGAGGGTTATCGTGAAGGATGAGGGCGGGCGGACGCTGCTTGAGATTCCGGCAACCGTTGGCGTTGTAGGCGCGGTTTTGGCGCCGTGGCTTATGGCGTTAGGTGTTATTGCGGCGTTGGTTGCGAACTGCCGCATTGTTGTTGAAAGAAGAGAGTGAACCTATTCGGGCGGTTTGACGATGAGAAGGAACACGCCAATGGCGAGGATGACGATGCTTAGGAAGCCGAAGAGTCCGGTGAAGCCTCCTAGGTTGGTTGTGGTTGTGAACGTGAAATAAAGCGTTATGGCGCCTATGATTAAGAGGAGAAGCCCTAAAAACTTCTCTGAAAGCGATACCCAGAATGTGTCTCCTTCTTCGCTCATGCTGTTCCTTCCGTGTTTCTCCGCGTGGTTTCTACATAAAACACGAACAGTTATTTTAAATTTCTCTATTTGCTGGGCTATTTTGCGGGGGTTGGGTGGAGTTGAAAAAGCAAATTGGTAACTTTTTGTTACTTTTTATGCTTTTGCAGCGGGCTGAACTGGCTTGCGATTTCCGAGTTATACCCCCTCTATTTATAGCTTCAAGCGCTGAGTGGACAAGCAGTTAGATTGCCTTTGGAAAAACAGTCACTCAAAAAGCGAAAATGAACAGGACTTTAGTGTTTGCGTTTCTTGATGAGGTAGATTAACAGACCTACGCCGACAACAGTCGCTGTCGTTGCAGAAGCAACCGCGACGGGCACAAAAGGAAAAGGTTCTGGCACTGCGACGGCGAAGCTGATTGTTTCGGACGCACCCATGTTACCGAAAGTATCAGTAGCATATACTGTGACGTTGTGCAGACCGTTTGATAGTTTAGATAGAGAAACGTTGCCGGTGAATGTTACGTTTTCCTTTCCGTCAAGACTAAAGCCTGTCCAATTAACTGCTTTATCTGCATTGAAAACCAAAGAAACACTTGACTCATTATAAACTGTGTTTGATGGAGATAGAAGCGATATTTTGGGCGGAGTAATCTTCAGCCAGTAATATGTGCTGTTGAAGGGCGCAATTAGTGGATAGTTGTCTATGTTTTTGGCATTACCCTTGTAGGGCGTATCGCCAATGCCATCGTTGTTTTGGTCAGTTCCATTGTAGTTACTCCAATAATTCCCTTCTTTTCCATTATCCCACGAGTTAGTAGAAGGGTAATTGTAGTGGTCTAAACCGCTGTCAAAGAAGTTGAAAGTGTTGTTAAAGTTGTTATGGTAAAAAACATTGCTGGACGAATCAAAAAATGAGATGCCTATAAGATTGCCAATTATGGTATTGTCAACAAGTGTATTATGTTCTGAGTGCTCTCCCAAATAAACCCCATCTTCATTATAATCAAAATGATTTCCTGCTATGTTGTTGTAGACGCTCTGCCACATGATGATTCCCGCTGCTACAATGCTAAATGGCATGTCATTCCATGCTCCTGTTATATTCAAACCGTAAAGTGTAGCGCGTGAGCAGTTATCTAAGGAAACTCCAAAAGAACAGTTTTCGATTAAAAAATTCTTCACTGTTACATTCTCAGTATTAGATATATGAATGCCGCCCACGTCATTTATCTGGGTAAATTGGGTGGAACCAATCGGGAGATGAGTTTTCCCCTGAATTCTATGCCCCTGTCCATCAAGTGTTATGTTGCTTTTCTTGACGAAAATCGAACCGGTATCCTTTGTTACCAAATAAGAGTCGCCAATTCTTTGGATGGGTGCGGTTGATGGATTTACGCTTCCGTCAGCTTCGATGGTGATTGTGCCGTTAAATTCAGCTTTAACAGGCGAAAAAACAAGGATACTTGGTAAAATAAAAGCGAGGACAAGAAGCAGCGAAATGATTTTGCTCATCCTTGTTTAGCCTCTCTGCGGCGTTTCCTACGGTACAAGAGCAAGCTGGCGCACGCTACAAATGCAACAATGGTAACGGCGGCAGCCACAGACATAACTATAGAAAGCAATGGTTGTTGTGGCTCTTGAAGTTCAGAGTACGAGTTTAATGAAGGAACTGCGGACTCTGCTGCTTGGGTTACAGTTTCTGATATTTGGGATTGTACAGTTTGAGGTTCAGGGAGATTGGATACCCATTGCGGCAACTCTATAGAGATGCTGTCTATGTCTACTCGGGACATGAGGGGAAAGTTGTCTTGACCGCAGACGAACTCTGACTCGGTGTGGTCACGGTTGTAGACGACTTGTTTAATCGTGTAGGGAGAATCGCCTATACCGTCGCCGTTTGCATCTGAGCCGTTATAGTTGCTCCAGTAATTGCCCGAAACGCCGTCGTCCCAGAAGTTGATTGATGCAGTCATATTTGGAAAAGCGTCACGATAGTTCGGGTCGGTGTAGTCGTCATAGACGTAAGGAGTGAACTCGAACGTATTGTCCGCGAAGTTGTTGAAGTATATCTTGTTGTTGGAAGAGCCTCCGAGGCTTATGCTTGCATGAAGGAGGTCTGTGAAGACGTTTCCAACTATTATGTTATCTGACGAGAACCAGAGCCTGATGCCGGAACTGAACCCGGAAATCCGATTCTGGTAAAAGTAGTTGTTGCTGCTCCAGGTTGAGTCGATACCGCTGTAGTCGCGTGAATCTGACCAGACATTATTTCCCAAAAAGACGTTCTCAGTTGAATTCGACACCCATAAAAACCGGCATGTGTTCTCTTTGATGAGATTGAAGGACCCAAGCGTGTATGTGCTGAAAAGATTGTTTCTGGCGACCTCGTTGAAGGTTCCGTTTATCTGGACGAAGCCGCCCATGGAGTTGTCAGTTATCTTGCAATATGAGCCTTGCACGGATACGCCTGTGGTGCACCCAGTCTTTATGTCGCAGTCTACAATCTGTATTCGGTTGCCTGTTGCGGATATGTATCCGCCTGGATTGGATATCATTACTGTTAGGTCACGGAGTTGGCAGTCATCGGCGGTTATGGATATTGCGTCCGTGTAGCTGAAGAACTGCGCGGTAAGAATCCAGCTCGTGTTGTAGGCTGGGTACAGTTTTATTATGGTGCTTTCCCTGCTTTCGCCAACGATAGTAAGCGTCTTGTTTATAACAATCGTTTGGTTTATCGGTCCCTCGTAAGTTCCGCTTTTCACGTATATGGTTGCGCCTTCTGCAGCATAATTTACCGCATCGCTTATGTTGGCGTAGTCATCTGGCACTACAACATACTTTTTCAGGGTTGGAGAAGGCTCCGGTTCTGGTTGTGGTTTAGGCGTGGGTTGAGGTTTCGTGGGTTCAGTGCTGGGCATCGGCGTTGGAACAGGGACTGCGCTCTGAGAATTCATGGCGTGAATTACGGCACCCAATATCAGGGCGAAACAAGTCACCACGAGCACTATTAAGGCAACTGCCTTATTCACTGAACCCTGACCTCCATTAAACTAGCCTCGTTCCGATGATAAAAAACGTTTTTGTCAAGATTCCTTGACAAGGACTTAGTCAAGTTTTCTTGACAAAGCATCTCAGGGTTAAGAACTATTTCACACATAAGCGTTCTGAGGGCTCGCCGCCGCTTTCGAGCTTCAGGGTGCATTTTTCCAAGAAATAATGTGCAGAAACAGACATCGGCGGGTAAAAACATATATCTTGTCATCTGCTCTCTTAAGCGCCTACACTATAAGGCGCCAACCATGAACAAACTAACCGACAAAATCCTCCAACTCAAAAAAGAGAAAAAAGCCCTAATCCTGGCACATAATTATCAGCGTCCAGAAATCCAGGACATCGCCGACTACATCGGCGACAGCATCGAACTCAGCCGCAAAGCCATGCTGGAAAAAGACGCGGAAATCCTTGTCTTCTGCGCGGTGGATTTCATGGCAGAATCCGCCGCGATTCTGAACCCAGAGAAGAAAGTGCTCTTGCCCACGCTTGGCGCACGCTGCCCGATGGCGCAGATGCTCACGGTTGATGAGATAAAACGCGCCAAAGCCAGCTACCCCGATGCTCCTGTGGTGCTATACGTGAACACGCTCGCGACATCTAAGGCTTCCTGCGACATCTGCTGCACCAGCGCCAACGCCGTAGAAGTCATCAACTCGCTAAACGCCGACACGGTTTTGTTCGGTCCAGACCGTAACCTCGCTGAGTATGCGGCGGAGAAAACAGGAAAAACCCTCATCCCCATCCCCGAGTGGGGCTTCTGCCCGACCCATGTGCTCTTCCAGCCCGAAGACATAGCCGTGCTCAAACAGCAGTATCCAGACGCAGCTGTGATGGTTCACCCCGAGTGCAGCGCCGAAACACGCCGAGCAGCAGACTTCGTGGGCAGCACCTCGAAAATGTGTCGTTTCGCACGCGAAAGCAGCGCCAAAACCATAATCGTCGGCACTGAGGAGGGGCTTCTGCATCGCCTGCGGAAGGAGAACCCGGAGAAACGGTTCATCATTGCTTATGAGGGCGGGGTTTGTCCGAACATGAAGTTGACCACGCTTGACAGGCTCTACGCCGCGTTGAAAGAGGAGAAGCACGTGGTCAAGATTCCTGAAGCCACGGCTAAGCAGGCTAGAGTTGCGTTGGAAAAGATGTTTTTGGTGAAGAGCTAAACCGACACTATCATGGGCTTGAGGATTTTTACGCCTCTTTTGGTGGCTAACTCGTCACTTAGCTTGCGGATTTCGGAAGCTTTGCCCTTCACGGCTATCGCTTCGAGGCAATCTCGTTCGCTGAGGTGGATGTGCAGCGTGGACGAGACCAGTTCGCTGTGATGATGTTGTGATTCGGTTAACTCATGTTCCAAGCCTCTGGCTTCATGGTCGTAAACCATGAGCAGGACGCCTGTTTGGTTGCCTTCTTCCTTAAGCCACTTCCTCTCTGAAACGTACAATCGGACGGCGTCTTGGATGGCTTTGCTGCGGCTTTCGTAGCCCATTTTGCCTGTTATTTCGTCAAACTCTTTTAGAAGGTCTGGCGGAAACGTTACGCCGACCCGGACGACTTTTGCCATGTTTGTTCACCAATGAGAAATGGTTTATTTCACCTAAAAGCTTTTATACAGATGGTAACACTAAAATTAATAATCGTGTTACTGAGGTTCAAGCATGCACATATCAGACGGACTCATAAACCCGCAAAACCCCGCAGACCTCGCAGCCGCAGCCCTGATGTGGATAGTCTCCCTCTCCTTCCTCGTCTGGTCATGGAAAAAAGCCAAAAACACCTACTCTAGCTCCATAACCGCGCTCCTCGCAATCTCAAGCGCCTTCGTCTTCGCCGCCCAAATCCTCAACTTCCCAATCGCCTTCGGCACCAGCGGACACTTGGTTGGCGGAACCTTCCTCGCCGTGCTTCTGGGACCTTACGCAGCCATACTCAGCATGACCATCGTCCTGTTGATGCAGGCGTTCTTCTTCGCCGACGGCGGTTTAGTCGCGTTCGGCATGAACGTCTTTAACATGGCAGTCATCGGCGGGTTAAGCTTCTTCCTGATAAAATTCTTCATGAGAAAATCCGAAAGCAAAACACGGTTCGCAGCCAGCGTCTTCGCCGCGTCCTTCCTCGCAGTCATGCTCGGCGCACTGGTCACCAGTTTCGAAATAGCCCCAGCATTCGCGGGCGGCATCGCGGTTACCTTGCCTTCGATGCTGTTCTACCACACGCTAATCGGGTTAGGTGAAGGCGCAATAACCACCGTGCTGGTGACCTCGCTTCAGCGGGTGCAACCGACGTTGATGAATGGGCTGGCGCTTCTGAAAGGGAGGGCGAAACTGTGAAGAAGCAGATTGCCGCAGTCGGCTTAATCGTCGTTTTCCTGGTGATATTGATTCCGTTTGCGTCCAGCAGTCCTGACGGGCTGGAAAAAGTGGCAGCCACTTACGGAGCGCAGGAACACGCCAGCCTTTGGGACGGGTTCATGACGGATTATTCGATAGGGTCGGTTGGCGGTTCTTATGGGTCCACGGCGCTTGCCAGCGTCTTCGGCGTCTTCATGGTCTTGGCGGCGGCGTTTCTGATGGGCAAATCCTTAGCGAAAAAAACCGAGGCAGCGGGCAAACAGTAACTTCCATTCCCTGTTCGGCTGAGTCATCGTGCTCGGAGCGTGTACCCCCTCCCTTATTTAAAGGCGGAAAAAGCCGTTAGGGATGAAATAGTATTTTTAGAAGCGGTGCAGTTTAATCTATGAACAGTCATGAGCGACCTGGATATAGCCAAGCACGAGCTTTACGAGGAAAACCTAACCCTATCCATAGTGAAGGACGGCGCAGTCCTGTTTGAAACACGCTCCCACAGAATCACGGGTTTCTTGGAAGCGGTTGAAACGCTCGGCGACAAGCTGGAGGGCGCAACGGTGGCTGATCGGGTGGTGGGAAAAGCCGTTGCGTTCCTCTGCGTTTACGCCAAGATACGTGCGGTTTACGCGGCGGTGCTCAGCAGAAAAGCGCAGGCGGTTCTCAAAAAAGACGGCATAACCTGCCAATGGAATGAGCTTGTGGAGAATGTTCTTGACTCGAACAAGTCGGGCATGTGTCCCTTCGAGAAGACGGCGGCGGACATATCCGGCGCGGAGGAAGCTTACAGTGCGTTCAGGCGTTTGCGGGATAACCTGAAGCCTTGCAGGTGAACTGTTCGCGAACGGTTTATATCACAGCAAGCGGAAGAGTTAAGGTATTAACTCTAGGAGAACAAAGTAAATGGGTAACGAACCTTTCCATGTGACTGACGCGAATTTTGACGAGACCCTCAAGAAGAACAAGCTGGTTCTGGTGGATTTCTGGGCGGGATGGTGCGGACCATGCCGGGCTTTGGCGCCTACGATTGAGGAGTTAGCCAAGGATTACGCGGGCAAGGTTCTCGTGAGCAAACTGGACGTTGACGAGAACCCCAAGACCGCTGAGCAGTTCCAAGTGTTCAGCATCCCAACCGTCGTGCTCATCAAAGACTGCTGCGAAGTCGAGCGGCTCGTTGGACTCTGCCCCAAAAAGAACCTTGACGCGCTGATACAGAAGCACTTAGAGTAGCTTTCGCTTTAACCCTTTATTTTCTCAAACATTTTTTCCAGCGTCCAGCGAATGCTCGATTTCAGCTCCTTCAAGCGCTCTTCATCCACGTTCCGTATTACTATTTCGCGGATTAAGTCGCCTTCGCGGAGGATGTTGTAAGCAAACATCTTGTCAGGTGTCAGCTGCCCCATCCTGACGAGTTCGTTGTCTTTCTCCTGCATCTTCGCCAGAACCCGCTCAACCAAGAAGTGGCTGAAGGGCGGCGTGTTCACGCTGAAATTCTTCCTTTCATCAGGCAGAACATGCATCGACTGCTTGTCCACGTAAATTATCGCCAGAGGCTCATCATCCAAAGTTTTCAAAGGTATCACGCTCTCGGATTCCTGAACGGGCTTTGCTTCTTTAGCCACCGGAGGTTGCGCGGCAGGCTTTTCGGGTGCAACCACAACCACGGGAATTTCTGCCGCTGGTGCAGGCGGCGCCTTCTCTTTGGGCGCAGGCGGAGGTGGCGGCGGCACCTGTTTCAGGTCTCCGCGCTTGAAGCCTTTTTCGAGAAGAATAGTGTTCACGGTGTCCAGCATGGCTTGGAACTCTTTAGTCTCGGCATCCAGCTTTTCCAGCCGTTCCTCAAGCCGTTTCTTGAAGGCGACAAGAGCTTTCATCTTATCAGAATCTTGAGACATCTCTCTCCCCGTCCACTATTTGGCGCTTAATGCTTATCAAGTTTTGGAACCGGTCTGAGGCAACGCGGTTTAGGCTTCGCTGATTTTCTTTAGCTGCCCACGGTACATCTCCACCACTTCCGCTGAGGTGGTTGCGTCTTCCGCCGCCTTGTCTGTCCTGTAGTTCCCGGTGAACCGTGGAAACCGAATCGCCAACCCTGCTCCTTTGCGTATGGAGTCCATGGCGCACGTGTGAATCGGGCTCAGAGTGATTTCGGCACCCAGAATCTCCAGCACCACGGCAGGCTCGAACCAGACATCAGCCTCCAGCGTCGACTGCACACGCGAGTGCTTACGCGGGATTTCATGTTTCCCCAGCATCTCGGGCAGGTTTGCCAAGTCCTTGTCGGTGAAGCCCGTGCCGCACTTGGTGACTGTTTCAAACATGTCAGCCTTCTGGTTGTACGTGGCAAGGAGCAGGGCGCCGTATGTTCCCGCCCGTTTTCCCCTTCCGTGGAAAGCGCCCACCACCACGAGGTCCACCGTGTCCGTCATCTCGCTTTTGTAGTCGCGCTTGTACTTTATCCAGAGCCACCCTCGCGCTCCAGCCTGGTAGACTGAGTCTTTTCCCATAGCTTTACACATCAAGCCTTCGCAACCGTTCTCTATCGCCTCCTCAAAGAATGCTTCAAGTTGCTTCGCGTTGCGGGCGATTATGTGCTTGGCTGGCTTCACTCGGATGCTCTCCTTAAGCGAGTCCTCCAGCGCCTTCCGCCTTACGGGGTAAGCCTCCAGCGTCAGGTCTTTCCCGTCAACGAAGAGCGCGTCAAACATGAACAGCGACACCGGGTACTCCGCCATAGCCGCTTCGACTCCGTACTTGCGACGACGATGCATCAGCTCTTGGAAGGGCAGCATCTCGTCGGTTTCAAGGTCCATAGCCACGCATTCAGCTTCCACGATGGCGTCTTCAGCCTTCACGTTTTCTTTGACGAGGTCAACCGCGTCGGGGTACTGGTCAGAAATGTTCTCCAGCCGCCGCGAAAACAAGGTGACCTTGCCGTCTTTTTTGTGGGCTTGGATGCGTTCGCCGTCGTACTTGTATTCGGCAATGCATTTTCCGCCGAGTTTTTCCAGAATCTCCTCAGGAGAACCGAGCCTCTCCGCCAGCATCGGTCTAATCGGCTCAAAAACCATCACTTGGAACTTCTTTATTCCCTCCAAGCCCTTTTCAACCACTACGTCTGCGACTCTGCCGAGGTCAGAGGAGATGTTGTAGGCGCGCTCAATCAGTTCGCGGTTTTCCTTGCCGCCGCCGTACGCAATAGCTAAAGCGTCCAGAACGGTCATATCCGCGATGCCTAACCGCAGGTTACCCGTGACCGTTCGCAGGATGTACTTGGCTTCTTTAGGCGAAGCATTTGCCAACAGCTCACGTAAGAAATTCATTTTAGCATCTATTGCACCTGAACCTGACTTTTTTGCCATTTTGTCTAGGACTTCGTAGACTTTCTCCACCGTAAGTGCCTTCGGTACTCCTCCAAGCGTGGATTGGCGTTTTTTGGCGAGGAAGTTTTGGGCGGTTTCGCCGATGTCTCCGGTTTTTTTCAGGTCTTCTTCAATTTCGCTTTCCCTTCTGCCCGTGGCTAGTGCCAGTGCTCGTACGGCAAGTTTTTCAGCCACCCCCATTTCAACGCCTTCGAAGTCTGGGTACAGTTTTCCCTGCGTAAGGTATACGACTTTGTCTATGACAGGTTTGGTTTCTGGGTCTTTGAGCAGGTTGACGAGCAAGTCTGTCATTTCAAGCCGTTTCGTGGTGGCTTCAATTTTCTCGTACGCATCAGCGATTACAGCGTAATCCAATCAGGCAACCCTCAAGGATTATACAACTGGGACATGCTTTTAAGATTTCATTTTCCTAAAAAATGATATATCCCCTTCGCATAGATTAAACCCGACGCAAAAATGAGGTGTAAAGCATGAGTTTGAGTATGGAGCTAATAGTCATAATCAGCAACACCCTAGTCGTGTTCGCCACTTTTCTGGCGACGCTGTACAGGATAAAGATAGAGCGTGAACAGATACGAACCGTCAAGCAGGACGTGAAAGCCAAAGAATGTCTGGAGGCGCTACGCAAGTACGTCAAAGCCGAACGCCACTCCCTGGCGTCCATGAGCAAAGAAGAGCTGAAAGGATTTCTGGATTATTTGCAGAAACTTGGCGAATGCTGACCTCGGCTTTTCACCGTGCCGCAGAGCTGATTAAACTGAAAACATTCGTCGATAAGTTTTTATCTTCTCGAAGTGGAGATGTCTCCCGTCAACCTTCCTCTTTTTCTTTTCGGCGTCTTCTTTTGAAGGAATTTCGTATGAGTATGGAGGTAAATCTTGATGCCGCAGAATTCTCAAAATGATAATGCCAGTGACATTTCAACGCCTCAAAGTCGATAACATTATCCTGCTTAAGCCCTTGTAGCGGGAAAAGTTGGAGTTCCAAAGCTGAAAGCCTCTAAACCAATTTGATAATGCTCGCAGAAAATGAAGCGCTCTTCAACTTCCCTCTCTTTTTTCTCCGGAAACAGGTTTTGTTATGTGGTTCTGATAGGACCACACTTTAGCGTTCTAAACAGAGAATAACACGATTTGGGTTTAGGGATAGAAATTCTATGCAGAATCGTATAGAGGATCTGCCTGAATCCTATAGAGGGGGTACTATTGGCTCAGAAACACGCCAAACCGATGTTGAAAACTGCGTTGAATAGAGGTAGGAGGGCAGGGGCACTTTTTTTTCTCCGGGTTTTGATAATTGCTTTATACTTCTTGTAACAATAACCGAGTTCACGGCTGCGAGCATTTCGGAACTGTGGAGTTTGAGGGGTTAGCTTGGAGGCAAGTGGTGAGACAGAAAAACTTGGCAATGAAAGCAGGGAAGACTTGCTTGTTCCCCTTTTGATACTGTTTTTTTTAGCATGCGCTTGGTTTGTGTTCACCTTTGAGAACCGTAATTGGTTGCCTGCGCTTGGGCAAGTTGCAGCTTGGATGCTTAACCCAACCATCAACTACACTCCAGTAGAGATTTCAGGTTTGCCTGTGGCTTTTTTGGCAACGATTGAACTCTTGTTTCTGGGATTTACCTCTGCTTACCTGTTGCTGGGCAGTGAGCAGGATACAAGCATTAAAATCATAAGCACCGTGGGTTTAGGGTTCGGGCTGACGGGGTTAGTAACAACTATCCTCGGCATTTTCGGTGACCTTTACCCGCTTCCGCTAAACACTATATTGCTTGCCTGCATCGGGTTCACCTCCGCACTGATTTATTGGAGAAAACGAATAGAGAAAATACCGCTAAAGCAGTGGTTAACGCCGCATTTTTCCGTTAAGAATTTTGTTTTGCCCTCTAACATTAAGTTCTGGCTGCCCGCGTGTATTGCAATAGGCTTCATCTTCTTCTTCACCTTTTATCATGCCCTCTTAACCGTCATAGTACATTGGGATGCCA
>Ga0210077_1000215_pt1 | contig 25212 bp, 21 predicted proteins | sample RushMan_CattailN_5_FD_185556 | JGI IMG/M metagenome (GOLD analysis project Ga0210077, IMG submission 185556) | Wetland microbial communities from San Francisco Bay, California, USA, that impact long-term carbon sequestration -... | ecosystem: Environmental > Aquatic > Marine > Wetlands ... | reverse complement strand
GGCGCCGCGAGTGTCGATGAATCCGCCATTACGGGCGAATCCGCTCCCGTCGTTCGGGAAGCCGGCGGTGACCGGTCGGGTGTCACGGGCGGTACGCGTGTTCTGTCGGACCAGATCAAAATCCGAATCACAGCGGGCGCTGGCGAGTCGTTTCTCGACCGAATGATCGCCCTGGTTGAAGGGGCCGTCAGGCAGAAAACGCCCAACGAGCTTGCGCTGACCGTGACCTTGGCCGGTCTTACGCTATCTTTCCTCATGGTCACCGGCACTCTGTGGCCCATCGGCCGTTTTTTCAAGGTGGAACTGCCGATTCCGACCTTGATTGCCCTGTTGGTCTGTCTCATTCCTACGACCATCGGCGCCCTTTTGGCGGCCATCGGACTTGCCGGGATGGACCGCGCCCTCTCAGCCAACGTGCTGGCCAAAAGCGGCAAGGCGGTAGAACTGGCCGGCGATATTGACACATTACTCCTGGATAAGACCGGTACGATTACTATAGGCAACCGCCAGGCAACTGAATACCATTCTTTGCCGGGTGTGACCAAAGATCAACTCGCGGAAGCGGCAATGTTGTCATCCTTCGGTGATCAGACGCCTGAAGGAAAATCTATCGTGAAGCTCGGAGAGAAGACGCTTGGGGCGAACGCGCCTCGCGAGGCCTCAAGCGGGAAGATCATCCCGTTCACCGCAGAAACCCGATTGAGCGGTATCGACCTGCCTGACGATCGTTCTTACCGAAAGGGCGCATCGGATGCCGTCCAAAATTACATTCGTGAACTTGGAGGAGAAATCCCTGTGACTTTGCAGGGTCTTGTGGAAGATGTGGGCCGCCAGGGCAGCACTCCCATCGCAGTGGTGCAGGGAAAAGACGCTCTCGGGGTGGTGGCGCTCTCCGATGTGTTGAAACCCGGCATCCAGGATCGATTCGACCGGCTTCGCGCCATGGGGCTCCGCGTTGTCATGGTGACGGGTGATAATCCTCTTACTGCCGCTGCCATCGCCCGGCAGGCAGGTGTGGATGATTATATCGCTGAGGCCAAACCCGAGGACAAGCTCGAATACATCCGGAAGGAACAACGGGCGGGAAGACTCATTGCCATGATGGGAGATGGGACAAACGACGCTCCGGCGCTGGCCCAGGCAAATATCGGCATTGCCATGAATTCCGGCACCCAGGCGGCCAAGGAAGCGGGAAATATGGTGGACTTGGATAGTGACCCCACTAAACTTATCGAGGTTATCGAGATCGGAAAGCAATTGCTTATGACCCGAGGCGCCCTTACAACCTTTTCCATTGCTAATGATGTTGCCAAGTACTTCGCCATCATTCCGGCCATGTTCATGCTGGCCATTCCGCAGCTTGCGGCTCTCAATATCATGGGACTGGCAACACCTCAAAGTGCGATACTCTCGGCGCTGATTTTTAATGCCGTCATCATCCCGCTGCTCATTCCCATAGCCATCAGGGGAGTAAAATACCGGCCCATGGGTGCGGACGGCATCCTGCGGCGCAACCTTCTGGTTTATGGGCTGGGCGGCGTGATCGCTCCTTTCATCGGCATCAAGCTGATCGACATGGGCTTGAGTTTGACCAGAGTTTTATAGGAGGAATCATGAACACCGCCGTTGAAAAGGTTGAAATTTTGGCTCAGATCCTGGTATCTATTCGTATTGTGCTGATCACCATGGTAATTTGCAGTTTTCTTTATCCCTTGGTTATCCTCGGGCTCGGCCAGGTATTGGCGCCATATACCGCAAACGGGTCGCTGATCCGTAATGAGCAGGGTAAAATCATCGGCAGCCGCTCTATCGCGCAGAAATTTTCCAGCCCCGGATATTTTTGGCCCAGACCCTCGGCCGTGGACTATAACGCTTCGGCATCGGGTGGCAGCAACTTGTCTCCGACAAACCCTGAGATTTGTTCCCGGGCAAAGGCCATCATTACAAAATTAGGAGGGAACATAGAGAATAAGGTTCCCGCCGATCTTGTGACGACATCCGGCAGCGGTTTAGATCCTCATATAACTTTGAGTGCCGCCGAGTACCAGGTGCAGAGGGTTGCTTTCGCCCGAGGTTTGCCCGTTAACACCGTAATGGGAATTCTTGGCAGGCACGCCAAACGGCCAGCCGGCCCATTTACTCCTGAACCGCTGGTGAATGTGTTGCTGGTCAATATCGCATTGGATAGATTAGGTAAATGATATGGATGGGAGCCGTGCTGATAATTTTTTACGTCTGATTCGCCGGTCGCAGCGAGGCAGGTTAAAGATCTACCTGGGCTATGCGGCCGGTGTAGGCAAGACCTTCCAGATGCTTCTCGATGCACACCGTCTCAAGGAGGATTGGATCGATATTGCGGTTGGTCTCGTGGAAACCCATGAGAGGGCGGAAACCGAGGCATTATTGGCAGGACTGCCATTGATCCCTCGCCGAAAGATCACTTATCGCGGAATCGTGATCGAAGAGATGGATCTCGACGCCATTTTATCGCGCCGTCCAAGTGTAGTGCTCGTCGATGAGCTCGCCCATACCAATGTTCCAGGAAGCAAGAATACCAAGCGCTATCAGGATGTGGAAGAGATACTCTCAGCGGGTATCCATGTCATCTCAACCCTTAATATCCAGCACCTTGAAAGCTTGTATGAAACCGTCGAACGCGCTACCGGTGTCAGGGTAAGGGAACGAATTCCAGACCTCGTTGTTCTACAGGCCGATCAGCTGGTCAACGTGGATATCACCACCGAAGATCTGCGCCGTCGCTTGAGGGAAGGAAAAGTCTATACCACGGAGCGTATCGAGATCGCCCTGGACCATTTTTTCAAGACGACAAACCTCGAACAGTTGCGTGAACTTACTTTAAGGGAGTTAGCCTCTCAAATCGATTCACGGTGGCGAGATCCCCTTGCCGAAGACCTTCCCTCAAGTCCGGACCAGGTCATGGTCGCTTTAAGTTCCCGGGGACCCAACAGCGAGGCGCTTTTGCGTTATGCTTCCCGCTTGGCCGGACGTCTGAATCGGAACTGGTACGCCGTATACGTGCAAACATTTCGGGAACATCCCACAGTCATCGATGCGGCCACTCAACGGATACTTTCCAATACTCTGACGCTCGCCCAACAGCTGGGAGCTATAGTTTTCACTTACAAAGGTGATGATATCGTGAAGACTCTTTTGCAATTTGCCAAGGAATACCGAGTCGGGCATATCGTCATCGGCACTCCGGGTAGAAAGCTGCCTTTCTGGCGGCGGCTGATGGGAGAAGCCAGCATTGTGGAACAGCTTATTGCCGAAGGAAGAGATATTACCATCGTTGTCCTTGATACCAAGGCAATACCCAAGGAGTTGCCGACTGTGAAGATGGCCCGGCGGTCGGGGAAAAAACATCGAAAACGAGCTGAAACAACTAACCTGATCTTGAGAAGCGGCGCTGCTTTGTCTAAATCCAGCGTTCTCATTTGGGATGATCGCATTGAAAAAGAGGACGCGATAAAACAGCTTCTGAATGTCTGTTTCAATGAAAGCCCAGATCGTATAGAGCCCGCATGGGCATCTGTTATTGAGCGTGAACAACAAGGAAAAACCTTTGTCGGCGAGGATGTGGAAATTCCCCACGCGCAGATTCCGGGCCTCCGGTACTCCGTGGTTGCCCTTGGTGTCGGCAGATCGGGCATCCAAGATTATGAATCCGGGCGCACCATTCGAATTATCTTGCTTTTGCTTTCTCCCACCGATTCGCCCGAAAATCATGTAGAGATGCTTAGCGTGATCAGCAAAATGGCACAGGACGATCAATGCCGCAAAGAGATCCTTTCCGCGAGAACATCTTCGGATGTTAGAGGGGCGATCCATAAGTGGGAAGAACGTTTCAACCCAACCCCATAATAACACACTGAATGCCGGTAAAGAAAGAGGCGCTATTTTAATACAAGACCCTTTGATTTGAACCTTTCGAGGTTTGGCGTTTTCGATTTAACCTTGATTGATAAGATTTCCTTTTAGGTAATGAGCACTATTGCTGGATTCAATAGATTAAAGATCGCCGGTTTCCATAGATCGAACATACTCACTTGCGCAAATCACTTCGTCCTTTAATGTTCATATTGGCATAGTAAACGGCATTTTCGATTTCAGCGTCATTGGTCTCGTTCAATCGAGCTGACTGTATGTCACATCGTTTTAACCGCTCCTGTAATATACAGATTAATCACCAGAATTATGATTTCGATAGGGGGAAAAATATGTTTTTAGGACACTTGCATTATCTGTGATGTCTTAAATTAAGAGCTTAAAAATTTTAAATCAGGCCTCTTTATGTGTTTAGGTCTCCAAAGACAATTTAAGATGTTGGCAATTGGATTAATATTTCATAAAAACAATGAGACGTCTGACAGAACCGAGATTGAACCTAATTGAATATAGCTGCGATCGATCGCATGGTTCTTCCAATCAAAGAGATTTTGTGTTTCAAAGATAGATCTGTAAAAGAACCGACCTTGTGATCACTAATGGATATACGATAGTATCAGATTTTGTTTGAACTAAAATTCTTAAATGTAAGATGAAATTTCAATTTTTACAAAGTGAACACTACGGCTATCATGGTTCACTTTGACCCAAGGAACACAAAGCGAGGATTAATGTTAAAAGTCTTCGCTTTCTATTTACCAGTCTGGTTGTACTTTTTCGTTCGGAAAATGTCATTCATGGTATTTCAGCAAGGTGAAGAATGATCGGTGGTATACACCTAAGGATATCTTAAGAGAAACGCTTGAATATGAAAAACCGGTGGCCCTAACGGAGCCTCGAAAAAAAGCAACCGCGTGGCATACCCTTGATAACTGTCAATGTTACGTAAGTTGAAGACTTTACGTACGGTGAGAGAGGAAAAAAAACAGCAGGCTTTTTACCAGTTGAGCCATAAAACCGTAGTCCAGTTTTTCCATAGTATCCGAGGATGTGTGATAATGGGGGTTTCGGTAAAAGGCCGTGTCGGTGATCATAACCGCTTTATATCCCCGGTGCCAGAATGATGAATGGTCGCTGAGTCCAATGGAAGGCAGCAGATACCCCCCGCCAGGCACCGTCAGTCTGACCACAGGAAGATCCGGATTTTTAGAAAACGCTTTGGATAGGTCCCTTGCAAATTCCCTGGATTTGAAATTGCCGACAATACCGATATAATCTCCCTGTTTCGGATAATCGAGAAACATCAGCGGAAACGGATAATCCTGGCATCCCGGGTCATAACAGGTATAACCCACCATTTCGAGACAGATCATGCCGTCGATCTGTTCGTTTGATTTCCAGGCATTGTAAGCATAAACGCTGCTGCCCATGTAACGGCTGCCGAAGGCGGGAGGTTCTTCAAGGGGAAAGGAGACAAATTTTACGGCAAGATCCAGTTCATGCGCGTCTTTCAACAGCATGAGATGACGTGCGATCTCGAGCTGGACGGCTACCGCGCTGGCGTTGTCATCGGCGCCCACGGTTCCGGCGACAGAGTCATAGTGGGCGCCCACAATATAGTGTTTTTTAGGCCGGCCGCAAAAAGAGATTTGCGCCACGATATTTGAGACCGTAAGATTTCCGTACGCATAAGATTCACATCGCACAGGAAGGTCGATATTCCGGTAAAAATTATCGATATAAGCTCTTGTCTTTTCCAGGTTATGGGGCAGAAAAACACTCCGCTCGCCAATGGTCTGCGTCAGGGTTCCGACATGGTCTCGCAACCTTTTTTCAGTTTTTTGGATGTCTATGGTCGATATGTCCGCCATGACGATATCCTTTTCCTTTAATATTTCATAAAATATTCGGACTATTCGCGAAAAGCCGTCATCGGTTCATGGACCAGATCGTTTTCTCGGAAGCGGGTCGGCCTTAAAGGATAAATATCTTCCAATTGGACTTTACCGTCGGCAATAAGCTCGGCAACGACCATGCCGGCGGCCGGAGAATGCTGGAATCCATGACCGGAAAAACCCGCGGCGCAAATAAAATTTCGAAGTTCCGGAAACGCGCCGATGACGGCGTGGTGATCCGGGGTCATTTCATAATGTCCCACCCATCCCCTTATCATCCTCGCATGTTCCAGTGCCGGCACCCGGTGCACGGATTGCGAGGCCGTCCATTCCCCGGCATTAAAATCCACATGATGGCTAAAGGATCTTTCTCCCGTGGGTCCTCCCAGAATCAGGCCGCGGCCTTCACGCTTTAAGTACCATCCGGAATCAACATCGATGATCATGGGAAGCGTATCCGGAATCTCATCGAAAGTATCCGTAAAAAAAAGATGGCGCTTCAGCGGTGTGACAGGGAGTTTGAGCCCGGCCATGGCCGCGACCTGACCGGCCCATGGGCCGGCGGCGTTGACCACTATGTCGGGTTGGATAAGGTGTCCGGTTTCGGTTTGGACGCCGCCGATCTTTTGGTTTGAAATTGAAATGCCGGAGACCCGGACTTTTTCCGTAAAAACAGCGCCGCCCTGACGGGCCTTTTTGACAAAAGCCCCAAGGATTTCCATGGGATTGTAGAAGCCATCGTTTTCGGTATAGGATCCTCCGATAAGATCATCGACCCGTATAAAAGGCCAGCGCAGCGCCATCTCACGGGGTGCAAGCAAATCAATGGGAAGCGTCAGCTTTTCCATCAACTGCTTTGTATGTTCAAAAACCTTCCACTGGTCGGCAGTGGACGCCAAAAACAAATATCCCGAAGGAATGAACCTTGGATCAATTCCGAATTCGTCTATAAATCTCCTGAAAACTTCTCTGGAAATCATAGAAAAGCGGATGTTGACCGGGGTGGAAAACTGCGTTCTCAGGCCCCCCAGACAGGCTGAAGTGGCGCCTTGGGCGCCGATTTCTCCCTGTTCCAGAACCAAAACGTCACGGATCCCTTTTCGGGTCAGATAATAGGCGCATGCGGTGCCGATAATGCCGCCGCCGATGATGACGACCTGTGCTTTCGGAGGCAATTGAGTCATGATTTAAAAATGAATCCAATGTACCGGAACTATTACAAAATGTCTTCCGATTTGTTCAGGACCGGTCAATTATCAGCGCGCTTCCAACTTTCCGGCCGTATGTTTTAAAACATCCAACATTTCATTTATGTCATCCAAATGGGTACGAAAGCATAAGACGGCTGCGCGAAGCACCAGTTTGCCGTCTATGCGCGTGGAACTGATGAAAATGCGTCCATCTTGTTGAATGGTTTCCACCAATTGCCGGTTAAAAGCATCGGCGTCTCCTTGCTTTGGGAGATAGCGATAGGTAACGACGGACAAATCAGGATAGGGACCGGTTTCAAATCCGTCGATTTCCTTTATCTTCTCATAAAAATAGCGCGCGAGATGGATTTTTTCCGATAAGGCGGCCCGAAACGCCGCGACACCAATCAATTTCAATGCCAGCCACAAGCGCAATCCCCGAAAGTGTTTGGTAAGCTCCGGTGATAAATCGGCGGGGGAAAGCTCATCGGCATCATCGATAATATGTTGAATATAGTCGGCTTGCGCATTGAACGCCGCATACAGGCTTTGCCGTTCTTTGATGAGAACTGCACCGGTGCCGTAAGGTAAAAACAGGGTTTTGTGCGGATCAAGGACAATGGAATCCGACGTATGAATCCCTTGCAGGACCTTTTTGCCTTCAGGGCAAAGCGCAAATAGGCCGCCATAGGCCCCGTCTACATGTAACCAGAGTTGATGTGTGAATGCAATTTCGCTGATGTCGCCGAGCGGGTCCACGGCTCCGGTATTCGTCGTACCGGCGGAGGCCACAATGAGCCATGGAATCAATCCTGATTTTTTGTCGGCGACAATGGCTTTGACCAACGCTTCCGGATCCATCCGGTATTTGGCATCCACGCGAATGTTTCGTTTGATGCATGCATCTAATCCGCTGATATGAAATGCTTTATCGATACAGTGGTGGGCATGCTCCGTAACATACACAACAGATCGGCCGATTTTCTGGCCCTTAACGCCGAAAGCATCGCGGGCGGTCACTATGGCGCTCAGGTTTGCCAAACTGCCGCCCGATGTCAGGTTTCCTGCGGCTTTGTCCGGATAACCCACAGCATCGGCCAGCCAACGGATCACGATATTCTCAATCCGAACCGCACCGGGACTGGCAAAATAAAGGCCGGCAAATCGGTTCGAAACGGCTGCCAGGTAGTCCCCCAGGGCCGCATGGTAAAGCCCGCCGCCGGGGATATACCCCAAAAACCGTCCGGAAGTTGGATTAATGCCGGTCGTATCCACATTCTGCTGCAGCAAAGCGAGCACTTGTTTGATATCCATGGCTTCTTCGGCAATAGGAAAATCCCAAAGCTCTCGTCCGCCGTCCGGCCGCGAAATATAAGCGGGCGCTTCGGATATCTTATCAAGGTAATTGTTTGCGTAAGCGATCACATGTTTGCGTAAATATTCCCGCTGGGTGGAATCCGGTTCCAAGGGTTGAGCACATTTTTGCATATGTCTGATATCGGTCATTGATTTGCCTTTATACCTTTATTCCAAAGGAAATAAACGATTAATTCACATTTGCGTTTGTCTGTACCATGCAATCATTTTCAAATAAGCATTCACTCGGCATTAGCCAGCGGTGGCCGGACTTACGGCCGGGAGACATTCGGATTGCCTCGGATGTAAAAGCGAAGCAGCTTCTTCGCCCAATCTCCTGCGTAGTCAACTCCGACCCTGGGACGCCGCATGACGGCGAACGGTTCACTTCCCGCTTCTGCGATGAAAAGGTCCCCGCCACAGAGATCGCAGCCGTTTAGCCGGCGGTCGATCCCCATGGCGCGGCAGAGAAGCCCGGGCCCGCTAGTACGGCTATCTATGCCATAGACCGGCTCAAGCGCCCGGAGCAGTGCCGCGGCGCCATGCCCTTCCGGTTCGGTCACCACGTTCATGCAATGGTGGATGCCGTAGACCAGATACACATAGGCGTAGCCGGGTGGGCCAAACATCACACGGGTTCGGGGGGTCTTTCCCCGGGCGGAATGGGAGGCCGGGTCATGGGGGCCAAGATACCCCTCCACCTCGACAATCCGGCCGATCCGCACGCGATTTGCAAATTGGTGTACGAGATGTTTCCCGAGCAGCTCCAGGGCCACCGTCTCGGTATTTCTGCTATAAAAGTCGCGGGGAAGGGTTCTTCCCGCTGGAATTGCATCAAAAGGTTTCATACCATTTTCGTCGTTTTGTTTCCTTTAAACATTGGAGTCGAGTCATTGAACTTCTTCTGCTTTGAATTTTTGGAAGACTTGAAGCTTTAATCCCCGCAGCCGTAAAAGAATTTCTTTTTCTATCATATTATCAATTAACAGCCAATATTTAAAGGTAATTGATCGCTTTGAACCAGGATGCGGAATATGGGCTATGTTCATCACATGATTAGGATGAAAGATTATTTGATTGATTTGGAGAGGGCATAAAAAGATTGGATCAAAGAGGATAATAGCGAAAGCGCTTGACAAATTGAATTTCCTTGGGTAATTGGAAATATCTTTTTGCCCGATAATAACATAAAATTCTAAGAGTTAAAAACACTCATGGAAATAAGGCTTTGGTGCTGGTGGTGGCAAAAATCGTGAAGCTTGCTCACCATCTTTGAGATAAGGAACGGATTGATTTCAGGGCCGTGAGAAGCTTCGGCAGTCGGTGTTGAGGAGGCTCATGGCTCTTTTAATATAAGCCGGCGCTTCTTCAAAAGTGCTGGCTTTTCTGTTTTTCTTAAGTTGATCGTTGCAAATTTCTGAGGCGCTAAACTTAGGTCTTTATTTTGGAGAAAGTCATTGAACAACCGAAAGTTAATGCTGGGAAATGAGGCCATCGCAAACGGGCTGTTGGAAAACGGCTGCGCTGTGGCAACATCCTACCCGGGAACGCCGGCGTCGGAGATTCTTGGGGCATTTGCCGCGCTTAATAAAAAAAGACCCGATCAGAGACATATCCAGTGGGCGGTAAACGAGAAGATCGCATTTGAAATCGCCTATACGGCCAGCATGGCCGGACTGCGCGCGGCGGTGAGCATGAAGCAGGTGGGATTGAATGTGGCATCCGACCCGCTGATGAGCGCGGCATACCTGGGGGTGAAGGGCGGATTTGTCGTGATCAGCGCCGACGATCCCGGGCCCCATTCTTCACAGACCGAGCAGGACAGCCGGCTTATGGCCATGATGGCAAAGATCCCGGTGCTGGATCCGGATTCTCCCCGGCAGGCCAAAGAAATGATTGAAACGGCATTTGAACTCTCCGAGGCATTTGAAATTCCCGTGATGCTGCGCCCCACGACCCGGGTGTGCCATGCCAGGCAGGATATTGAATCGGGAGAGATATTACCGAGCAAGCGCGATGTCGGCTTCCAGAAGGATCCGGCGCGATGGGCCGCAACGCCCAAGTTCCGCCTTCATTTGCACCATGAACTGGAGAAAAAACTCGATGCTGTTTCCAGGTATCCAAAGACAGCGCCGGTTCGGCTCAATGATGCGGCCAAGTCTTCAAAAGCGTTGGTGGTATCCGGCGTTGCAGCAGCCCATGCCAAAGAAATCCTGAAAGATTTAAATTTGTGGGATGTCATTCCCATGTACCAGGTGCTGCAACCCTTCCCATTGCATCAGGATTTTATATCTCAAATGGTCGATGTCTATTCGGATATTCTGGTCATCGAAGAAACCACCGGCATTATCGAAATGCAGCTTGCTGATCGACATCGCGTCAAAGGGAAGCTTACCCGTTCGGTGCCTGCGGTGGGTGAACTTCTTCCTGAAACCATCCAGAAAATCATCGGAAAGTTTGCGGAAATCGACACACAAGGCATCGAATTGCCGTCCGAACCCGGCGTGAGGCCGACCCTTTGCGCCGGCTGTCCGCACCGAGCCGCTTTCTTTGCGATTAAAAAGGCGGCCCCGAAGGGGATATATCCCAGCGATATCGGATGCTATACCCTCGGGTTAAATCTGGGTGCTGTGGACACAGTGCTCTGCATGGGGGCTGCCGTCAGCCAGGCGGCGGGCTTTTATCATGCCTATAAACATGTAACAAAACCACCGGACATTGTCGCCACCATCGGCGACTCGACGTTTTTTCATGCCGGTGTTCCCGCACTCATCGATGCGGTAGTTCAAAACGTCCGGTTTGTCCTTGTGATTCTGGATAACCGCACCACCGCCATGACCGGAAATCAACCCACACCGGCCATGGGGATAGGTGCCTGCGGAGAGATGCTGAATCCTGTGGATATCGAGGGGCTGGTTAAAGGATGCGGGGTTCGATTTTGCCGTGTTGGAGATCCCTATTATTTAAATAAATTTATTGAATTGTTGAAGGATGCCATCCAATACAGCCGGGAAAACGGACCGGCGGTGGTGATATCCAGGCATCCCTGCCTGATCGACCGGTTGAAAGAAGAAAAACCGAGATGGGAACCAATAAAGGTCGAGGTCGCCGATACCTGCGACGGCTGCGGATATTGCATCGACCATTTCGAATGTCCGGCCCTGGTTTTAAACCAAAATGAAAAACAGGTCTGTATCGACGGTGTCCTGTGCAATGGATGCGGCGTATGTATCAGTGTCTGTCCCAAAAAGTCAATAAGGGAGATAAAGAATCCTGGCTCAAAAGACCAGGATATTGAAAGTGCCTAAAGTTATGGTGTCGCTTCGCTCCGATGATTTTATATAATTGACAGAATTCATTAACTTTAGCTCACTTTTAACTTTAGTTCACTTCAAACTCTTACAGTGATTTTTCAGGATGCATGAATCCTATATCTTGTATAATGTATCCTGAACGAGGAGTATGGATGAACAATTCCATAAAACAGCAGATCGTCATCAGCGGCGTGGGCGGCCAGGGCGTGCTTTTTGTTACGCGCCTTCTGGCGGAAGCGGCAATTTTGAAAGGACTTCGTGTCTTTACTTCGGAGACCCACGGCATGGCCCAGCGGGGAGGAACGGTCTTGTCACACCTTAAAGTAGGGCCTTTTTCAAGTCCGCTGATACATGCGGGCAATGCCAATGGACTGCTGGCGTTAAAAGCGAACAGTTTGGCCCAGCATGGGTATTATTTGAAACCGGGCGCATGGGCTGTGGTCAACAGCAGTCAAGATGTAACGGCAGGCGCCGAGGTTTTGGCATATACCATCGATGCCGAGGGACTGGCGAAGCAGATCCAAAGTCCCAAGTCGGTCAACCTGATTCTTCTCGGTTTTACGCTTGCGGCCGGATCAGCGATGACTGAGAATACTCTTTTTTGCCAAATGGATGATATCAAAACGGTTTTACAGCACCGGATGGCAAAAAATAAAAAAATGTTGGACGATACCGTAAAAGCCCTTGAAGCGGGGTTTAAAGGTTTCAAATGATCTAAAGCGATCTGATCCGCCAAAGTGCGAAAGCGGACAAGAATGCCTATAGTGTTCTAATATTTCGGCTTTAGCTCATTTTAGCTCATTTCAAACTTTAGTCACTATTTTGGGTTTATCCGAGATAGGAGTTTATTATGACATTTATTCCATATGATCTGGATGAGGATAAAATAAAAGAAATTCAACTCAAAGGCCTTCAGTGGACGATCCATCATGTCTATGATCATTCGTCGTTTTATCGGAACAAATTCGACAAAGCCGGCATCAGACCTGAAGATGTTCGGTCTTTGGAAGATATCCGGTATCTGCCGTTTATCGATAAAGATGATTTGCTGCAGGATTATCCGTTCCCTTTGCGGGCAATGCCATACAAAGATATCGTTCGAATCCACGCATCCTCAGGGACGACGGGAAAGCGTAAAGTCCTTTGCTACACACAAAAAGATATCGACGTTTGGGCAAAGCTTTTTGCCCGATGCTACCAAATGGCCGGCCTGACGCGTGATGATCGCGTACAGATCGCCGTCGGGTACGGTCTGTGGACGGCAGGCGTTGGATTTCAGGCCGGTTGTGAAAGATTCGGCGCCATGGCGGTTCCCCTCGGCCCCGCCAATGCCGAGATGCATTGTGAAATGCTGGTGGACATGGAAACCACTGTTTTTTGCTCCACGGCTTCCATGGCCCTGCTCATGGCCGAAGAAATTCATAAACGGAACCTTTTGTCCAAAATAAAAGTCAAAAAGATCATCCTGGGCGCGGAACGGCACAGCGATGCCATGAGAGATCGAATAAAGGAACTGATGGGCGTTGAGCATATTTTTGACATTTACGGATTAACCGAACTTTACGGCCCGGGAACCGGTCTGGATTGCGTCCAGCATAACGGCATTCATTACTGGGCCGATCATTTTATCTTTGAAGTCCTTGATCCAATCTCATTAAAGCCGGTTCCTTCGGGTGAACCGGGCGAGCTTGTGGTGACGACTTTATGCAAAGAAGGCAGCCCCCTTGTTCGCTATCGAACCCATGATGTTACCCGGTTCATAGATCAGGTATGTGCCTGCGGCGCGCCGTTTCCCATGCATGACCGGATTCTCGGCCGCACGGACGATATGTTTATCTACCGGGCGGTCAATATCTACCCGAGCCAGATCGATCACGTATTAAGCCGAGTCAAGGGCATCGGCAGTGAATTCCAGATTCACCTCAAGCAGCGGGAAAGCGGTCGCGACATGATGGCCATCAAGGTGGAACGAGAGGCGGGTGAAAGCCAAACAGACGATGCACATCTGGCCGAACTGGTGATGGCGGAGATTCGACATAAAATACTGGTGAGGTGCCAGGTGGAAATTGTGGATTACGGGTCCCTGCCGCGTACCGAAAGAAAAAGCAGACGTGTTTTTGACCATAGAAACAATCCATAAACCATCCGGGAAAAGGCAACGGTTATGGTGAGCGGTTCCCAGTACATTCTGGAAGTAAAAAATGTTTCGAAAAATTTCAAAGGACTGCGGGCGATCAATGGATTATCTTTTAAGGTGGGACATGGTCTGATCTTTTCCATTATCGGTCCAAACGGAGCAGGAAAAACAACGGCGATCAATATGATTACCGGCATCTACCCTCCGACATCCGGCGACATCTTCTTTGAAGGCTGGAACCTTTCCAAAAAAAAGCCCTTTCAGCTGGCAGGTATGGGAATCGGCAGAACATTCCAGAATATCCAGGTCTTCGGACATATGACGGTTCGAGAAAATATCATGGTGGGTCTTCATACCAAAAGCCGTTCCGGATTTTTAAGATGTCTGTTCCACACCCCGATGGTGTGGGAAGAAGAGAGATGCATTCGTAGTAAAACCGATGAGACGCTGCAATTTATGGACCTTGAACCCAAGGCCGACCTGCCCGTCGGCGAGCTCCCATACGGGGATCAAAAACGGGTAGAGATTGCCCGAGCGCTGGTCATGGAACCCAAACTTCTTCTTCTGGACGAACCGGTGGCGGGTTTGAATTTGCAGGAAACCCAAGAAATGGGTTTGACGATTATCAAGATCAGGGAAAAGGGGATCGGCGTCATTCTGGTGGAACATGACATGAACTTAATTATGAGCATTTCCGACAAGATGATTGTTCTAAATTACGGCGAAAAAATTGCCGAAGGGGATGCCGATACCATTCGAAATCATCCGAAAGTCATAGAGGCCTACCTGGGAAAGGAAGTGTAACCCGCTGTGCTGAGTATCGATGGGATATCTGCCCGTTATGGCGGTGTTCGCGCACTTGATAATGTCTCTTTCAAGGTAGATGAAGGAGAAATTCTGGCGCTCATCGGCGGCAACGGTGCCGGTAAGACGACACTTTTAAACCTGATCTCCGGTATTCTGAAACCGTCTCTGGGAAGAATCATTTTTCAGGGGGAAGAAATTTCATCATTATCCCCGGAAAAGGTCGTCAATCGGGGAATCATTCAGGTACCGGAAGGCCGGCATGTTTTCGGGCCGTTAACGGTTCGGGAAAATCTTGAACTGGGGGCTTATAGAAGACGGGGTAAGAAGAACAGGGAAAGCATCGTCAATGATTTCAAATATATTCTCGAACTTTTTCCCATCCTTGAAAAACGGCTTAAACAACGAGCGGAAACCCTCAGCGGGGGAGAGCAGCAGATGCTCGCCATCGGCAGGGCCCTGATGGGACGGCCGATACTGTTGCTTTTGGATGAACCGACGCTGGGACTGGCGCCCCTTGTGGTGAAAGAAATTCTGTCCATCATTGAAACGCTCAGAAAAGAAGGGACGACCATATTGTTGGTCGAACAAAATGCCAGAGCAGCCCTTAGAATTTCCGACCGGGCGTATGTGCTGGAAACCGGTAAGATACGGATTCGGGGAAAAGCATCCGACCTTTTGGAGAACGAAGCCGTTCAAAAAGCTTATCTGGGATAAAGATATCAATGCGGTCTTAAAAAAGAAAGGGGGTGGAAACGGTAAATTTGTCATCACCGAACATGCGAATACGTAAATGAATGAGGAGGTGGAAATGAAAAAAAGTTCTCTGATCATCGTTACTGCGGCGGCGATCATCTGTTTCATGCTGGGTTCATCACTGGGTTATAGTGCGGAACCCATTAAAATTGCAGGAATATTTGCTTTAACCGGCCGTGCGGCACATATCGGAACCGCGCAGAGAGATGCGGTTATGATTGCCATTGATGAGGTGAACCAGCAGGGCGGCATCAACGGCCGCAAGCTGGAAATGGTGATGGAAGATACGGAAAGCAACCCGACCAAAGCGGTTATGGCGCTGAAGAAGGTTTTAGAGTCCGAAGACGTGGTGGCCATTATCGGACCGACCCTCACCGGAACCGCCATGGCCATGAGAGGATTTATTGAAAAAGAAAAGATTCCCGCTTTCATGCATTCAGGCGGGGATGTGATTCTTCTGGCACCGCTGAATAAAAAGGATCCGAATTCGCGGCCCAAATGGACATTTAAATCGCCATATAAAGCCGCGGATGCCATGGGTAAAATCTGTCAGTACATGAGCCGGCACGGCATTAAAAAGATCGGATTTATCTATTCAGACGAAGGGTTCGGCAAAGACGGACTCAGAAACGTAAAGGTCCAGGCACCCAAGTATCGGGTCACGGTGGCGGCACAAGAGGCTTTTCAACCCAAAGATGTGGATATGACAGCTCAGCTCACCCGCATCGAGGCCAAAGGCGTTGACGGGATCATCGCCTGGACCGTAGGGCCGGCCATGGGAATTATTGCTAAGAATGTCAAACAATTGGGTATCAAAGCGCCGTTGTTCGAATGTCACGGCGCCGGAGATCCCATTTTCTGGAAGGTTGCCGGAGAGGCGGGAGAAGGCGTTATGATGCCGTCTACTAAAATTGTGGTGGGCGATCAGCTTCCCGACAGCGATATTCAGAAAAAGAAAATCATCGACTTTGTGAACGCCTATCGGAAAAAATTCAACCGTGAACCCGGAACTATGGTGGCCTATGGGGCCGATGCCGCCTTTATCGTTGTGAATGCCATTAAAAAAGTAGGGCCCGACAGGGCAAAAATTCGAGATGCCATAGAAAATACAAAAGGCTATGTAGGACTCAGCGGCATCTACAATATGAGCCCAATGGATCATAACGGTCTTTCTATGACAGACATTGTCATGATAAAGGCAACCAAAGGGGGATGGAAACTGCTCAAATAAACGGTTCTAACAGGTACACGATATACTCCCCTTTCCCGGCGAAAGGGGAGTATTATATTTATTATGGTTATGGATTTTTCCCAGCAAATTGCGCAGTATATTATCACCGGTTTGACCATCGGGGCCATTTACGCCATTGTGGCCATGGGATTCAATATCATTCATAATGCCACTGGAATCGTCAATTTTGCCCAGTGCGAGTTTATATCCCTTGGCGGCATGTTTATGTATTCGCTGGTGGTTCTATTTAAGGTCAATTTGGCCGTCTCATTTGTCCTGTCCATGGTCGGCGTCGCACTCATTGGCGCCCTGATAGAAGTCGGACCCATCAGACATGCCCGGTCAAAAGACATCATTATCCTTATTTTTTTAACCATCGGAATATCGGAAGTTATCCGAGGATCCGCCCAGGAGATTTGGGGAAGCGATAATGTCGGCGTTCCGTCATTTTCGGGTGACACTCCGATTCATCTATTAGGCGGAGCAACCATCGTTCCCCAGCATATTTGGGTGTTTGCCATCACCGTGCTGGTCATGCTGCTGCTGCGTTATTTTTTCAAAAGAACATTAATGGGAAAAGCCATGCGGGCAACGGCGGTGAATCGGCGGGCGGCGGCCCTTACGGGGATTTGCGTGAATCGCATGATCCTTTTTTCTTTTGCCTTCAGCGGAGCGCTGGGAGCGGTGGCCGGAATGATCATCGCGCCCATTTCAACGACATCCTATGATACGGGCATCATGCTGGGTTTGAAAGGGTTTGCGGCAGCCATCTTAGGCGGTTACGGCAACTTTGCCGGCGCGATACTGGGCGGAATTATTTTGGGTATTTTGGAATCGCTGGGAGCGGGCCTCGTATCGTCTCAATATAAGGATGCCATTGCATTTTTCGTTCTTCTTGTGGTTTTGTTTTTAAAACCAACGGGGATTATGGGGTATGGAGAGTCGGAAAGAGTATAATAGTTTCCAACCAGAAATTGTCCTTTTCCGCAATCTCTACGTCAATCTGCGGAATTACTTATGCGGCGTACCATTTGTACGCCTCCGCGCAATTCCTTGATTTCCTTGACCTTGCGAAAAATTGCTAATTTCTGCATTGGAAACTTATTTGTGTCCATATAGATTTATGGATGGACACTATATAAGATATAAAAATAATGAACATATTTTTTAAACATAAAGACATTTTCGGCTTCACCCTGCTGGCCGTAATGATCATTATCCTGCCGGTGTTTGTTAAGAGCAAATACTACTTCATCGTTCTTAATGTGATCGGTCTAAACACTATCGTGGTGGTGGGACTGAATCTGCTTATCGGGTTTGCCGGGCAGATTTCATTGGGGCATGCCGCCTTTTACGGCCTGGGCTCATACTTTTCAGGTATCCTTACGGTAAATTACGGATTCCCTTTATGGCCCGCGATGGTCGTGGGGATGCTGGCCACCGGTGTTGTCGCCTATTTGATCGGCTATCCTGCGTTAAAGCTTCGAGGTCACTATCTGGTCATGGCCACCCTGGGGTTCGGCATCATTGTGAATTTCCTCATGGGAGAGTTGGAGCAGTTCACCGGCGGACATGATGGTCTGATGGGTATTTCTCATCTGTCCATCGGCGGCATGTTGTTTGATACGGATCTTAAAAACTTTTACCTGATCTGGGGGTTTGTTTTTGTGTCCATGCTGGCTGCCAGAAATCTTCTTAATTCAAGAGTGGGCCGGGCATTGCGAGCAATTCACGGCAGTGAGGTGGCCGCAAACTCCCTGGGCGTCAATACCGCCGACTATAAGGTAAAGGTTTTTGTACTCAGTGCCATGTTTGCGTCCATATCCGGCAGTCTTTATGCGCATTATATCACGTTTATCAGTCCCGGATCTTACGATTTTTATTATTCCATCCAGGTTGTAACGATGGTCATCGTCGGGGGAATGGGAAGTCTTTGGGGTTCGCTTTTCGGTGCCGGAATTCTCACTTTTATTTCCGAAGCGCTTCATGTCGCCAAACAATATCACGTAATTGCATATGGCATTTTTTTGTGTCTGGTGCTTGTTTTTCTGCCGGAAGGGGTCCTGGCGGGAATTTATAATTTTTTTGTAAGGAAAAAGGCTCAAAAATTGTTAACCTGAATGTTGCGCGAATCGTCGGTATTCAAATAACCTAAGGATTCTCGTTCATGTCTATGCAAGATTCAGGTGCCAACACCCAAGGAGAAAAAAATAAAAAAAAGCATCCCTGATTAAAAAAATACTTGATTCGTTGTTTTAATTCTGTTAGCTGAAGCTACAATAAAGCAATATACTGCCGAGTCCTTTACTTTGCCTGGGTCGTAAACCGATGATTTGTGCGAGAAAACGTAGCCTCCCACTGATACGGCCCAGGCCTTTTTTTATCCCCTTTTAAATTTGTTGCAATACTCCGGGATTTCAATAATGGGGGGCCTTTCGTGATCCTCAATTTTATAAATATCCGGCTTGTATTCACCCTTAACAAGGTTAAATTGGATCATTTCATCAAAAAGTTTCTCTTTATAATTCACTAATCCCAATTTTATTTTGCGTTCAATAAATGTTTGCAGGATCGCAAAGGCCATTCTCCCGAGCGCTTTGGTGTCACGGTTTCGGTGAATCCGTCTATCCAGATCCACTTGCGCGATCACATCGAGCCCCCATTTTTCATAAATATCGAGGATCATGCTGGTTTCGACGCCGTACCCGATGGGGAAGGGGATTTGTTCGAATATTTCCCTATAGCCGGCATATTCACCGGACAGCGGTTGTATTATCTGAGCAAGATCCGGGAAAAAAAGAGAAAACAACGGCCGAACAACAAGTTCGGTCACTCTGCCGCCGCCGGTGGGTCTGATTTTGCTTTTTCCAATGGCAATGGGACGGTCGTAAAAAGCCTTAACATATTTTATGTGATCGAAAAGAATCAGCGGTCCCAGAAGCGCATAGGCAAACCGGTGATGAATATTCTTTATATCAGCATCCAGGTAGACGATGATGTCCCCTTTGGTGATGTGCAGAGCCTTCCAGAGATTTTCGCCCTTGCCGATGAATTTTTCAAGATGGGGAAAGATTTCCGATGCTTCATACACATCGGCGCCATATGCTCTCGCAATTTCTCTGGTTTTATCTGTTGAACCGGAGTCCACGACAACGATCTCGTCGAGAATGGGATAGCGTGTCATCAGCTCTGATTTCATGATAAGGATTTCTTTAGCGATGGTTTTTTCTTCATTCAATGTCGGCAGGCATAGTGAAATTGTCAGATTTTTCCGCTGTTTTTCATCGACCAGCCGATGAAGATCGCTGAATTCCGAATAATGAAAGGTATTGGTATCAATCCAGCGCTTATTCATCACATACCCCGTTGTCAATGGCCATGATGACACCGATGATTTGTGCAATTCCCGTAAATATAGGGTCGATTTCCACACGGGCGTTTGGTTGATGATGGTTGTCCCCCCGGGTAATGCCGAGGGTGATTGACGGGATGTTACGTGAAAGAAAAATGGAAAGTTCGGATTCACTGGGACCGCTGACCGGTGTCAAATCGAGTTTTTTCATCACATTCACGGCGCTTTTTACCAAGGGATGGTTGAACTGCAATCTCGCAGCGTGAATGTTGCTCAAGGTGTTTAACGTTAAATCAACCTCATACTCGTGGCTCGTACCTTCGACGATATCCTTGATACTGTTAAAAATCGACTTGACCATTTTATCGGAATTGCTTTGAATTTCAAATCCCAAAGAGGCATCGTACGCGATCACTCCATGCTTGAATCCCCCTGAGGTTTTGCCGATAATCACCCTTGAACGGGGTTTTTGCGGCAAGCGCAGTTTCATGATCTGATTGATGACTTCATTGATTACCAGGATGGCATTGGGCTTGAACTTATGCTCGAATCCGCTGATCGGTGAAATGTTGCAGTCGATTTCGCATCGAATCATGCCGTCGGCATAATAATTCAGTCTGCCCAGCTCGGCGCCCTCTATGCAGACCGCTCCTCTGATAGGGGTTGTCCATGTCTTCAAGAGATGCCGGATGCCCCTGAGGTTGCCCTTGCCTAAAGATTGTATGACGCCGGCTAAAACAATGTCCGATTCAAAACGCAGACCCAACCTTCGAAAGATTTCCGGCAATGAAGCCAGAACGCCGACTCCCACGGAATTGTCTATGATACCCGCACCCCTGATCGTGTTTTCCTGAATGGAATAATAATGGTCGACGTCTTTGTCGAAAATGGTGTCCAAATGGGCGACCACAAAAATAGGCGGTTTTGATTCGGAAGTTCCTTTAATGATGCCGATGGGGTTTCGATAGCCGTCGGTGGTGCATTCATCCACCTGAAATTCAGCCAGCCTTTCCATGAAAATACTGGTGCGTTGCTTTTCTTTGAATGTGGGAGCTGGGGTTTGACCGATCAAGACAATGTTCGTAATGACGGTTTCCTTGATTGATTTGATCGTATCGACAAATCCCGGCAATTTTTCAAGATAGTCGCTCATAACGGCTCCCTAAACTTGAAACAGACCGCAGTGATTTCATTGTGCCGAGTCATTCGGATATCATCAAGGATATACCACATCATTAAAAGAGGTCAATATGTCTTTGAAGTTCGATAGAGCGTTATCGCTCAATTGGGGTATTAAATCTTGAAAGATTTCATGATCGACATTATGATTATAAATATGGTCCAGACAAGCCGCATCGCCACAGAAAGCAAGTTTTCAACCTTTGATTTTATGACCAGCGCCGATCAACGATCTCTTCGCTATGGTATATGGCCTATTCAAAAAGAAAAACGGAAAGGATCGATCCTTTTGCTGGTCGGCAGAAGTGAATTTTTGGAGAAATATTCGGAAACCATCGGCGAACTGAATCAAAAAGGGCTTGACGTTTACAGTTTTGACTGGCGCGGCCAGGGCCTTTCAAGCCGAATGCTGGCAAACCGGCATAAAGGATTTATCGACAATTACGATATTTATTTGAATGACCTGAAGGTGTTTTTCGATAAGATCGTAAAGCCTGAAGCCGTTCGTCCGTTGATCATCATCGCTCATTCCATGGGCGGGCACATTGCGCTCCGTTTTTTGCATGATCATCCGGACACGGCAGATATGGCGGTACTGACGTCACCGATGGTCGACATTTTTAAATCCAGTCTGTTCCGGCGGCTTGTCAAACTCATGACCCGTATTGCCGTCAAAAGCGGATTCAGCCATGCGTATACCATAGGGTCAGGCGATTATACGGATGAAAAATTTGATGGAAATCAACTGACCTCGGATCCGGTGCGTTTTATGGATGCCATCAAAGCCATTGAAAAACAACCTGATCTCGCGCTGGGGGGCGTAACCTATGGATGGCTGTCCGCCACTTTGGCATCCATCGATATTCTCAATCAGCCCGGATATGCGGCAAAGATTACCACTCCGATGTTAATGATCAGTGCGGGCGAGGATAAAATTGTATCCATCAAGGCGCAGAAGAAGATGTGCACATGGCTCCCAGAGTGTCGATTCGTTGAGATCCCGGGAGCGCGTCACGAAATTTTTAAAGAAACGGATGCTGTCCGATCGATCGTCTGGCGGGAATTTGAAAGATTCACGCTCATCAAAACAGAACCGAGTATTGAATGCATTGGCATTAACGGTCGCTCTCTTTTTGCGCCGTAAAATGAAAAATTGAAATAATAGGAAATTGGGCCTAAACATGGAAAATAAAATTCGTACCCAACGCCCTTTAAAAAGAACTAAAATCATTGCGACACTGGGTCCGGCCAGCGATAAGGAAGACACGCTCCGACGAATGATTCTCGCCGGATTGGATGCGGTTCGATTTAATTTTTCTCACAGCACCCACGAATATCTCATACCGCTGATTCAACGGATTCGGAAATTGGAAGATCACATGGGGGTCCCTGTTGCCGTTATCGGCGACTTGCAGGGGCCGAGAATACGTATCGGAGAAATTGCGGAAGGTAAAGCGACATTGACAACCGGTCAAGAGATTTGTCTGACTCCCCGGCAAATGACCGGAAACAAGGATATGGTTTCGGTCAGCCATCTCAACATGGCAAATGACGTCCATATCGGCAGCCTGATCCTGGTCGATGACGGCAACATTGAACTTGAAGTGGCAAACATTGATGCCAATGGAGATATCCGTTGCCACATACTCAGGGGTGGAGATCTTTCGGCCCGGCGGGGCATCAATCTGCCGGGGTTGCGGGTCAACCTCCCGTCCATCACGCCGAAAGATTATGCGGATATTGATTTTGCCGTTACACAGGATTTCGATTTTCTGGCACTGTCTTTTGTACAATCTGCCGAGGATGTTCGCATTTTAAAGAATTATCTGAAGCAGAAGGGATCCAGCATCTCAATCATCGCCAAGATTGAAAGACAAAACGCTTTGGATGAAATCAAGGCGATTGCTTCCGAAACCTGGGGCGTTATGGTGGCCCGGGGGGATTTGGCTCTGGAAATGAGCTTGCAGGAGGTTCCTATTGCACAAAAGCGCATTATCGACGTTTGCCGCCGGGCGGCGATTCCGGTGATCACCGCCACCCAAATGCTCGAATCGATGATCGAAAAGTACAAGCCCACCCGGGCTGAGGCCACGGATGTGGCCAATGCCATTTTGGACGGCACGGACGCATTAATGCTGTCCGCCGAAACAGCCGTCGGTCGGCATCCCATTGAAACCGTGACAACGATGTCGGAGATCGCTTTAGCCGTTGAAAATGCCTGGTTTGAAAAGAAATTGTCCGGACCCATGCCGTTTGCGCCCCCCGATGATATTGAGCCGATGGTTGCATATGCCGGCAATTTGGTGGCGGAATCTTTAACGGCAAAAGCGATCGTGGCCTACACCTCTTCGGGGTTGACCGCTTGCCGGGTGGCCTGCCACCGGCCGCATCGCCCTGTGCTGTCATTATCTGTAACCCCTCGGGTTCAACGACGGCTTGCACTGGCCTGGGGTGTGGAAAGCGCTTTAATTGAGCCCATAAAAGCAACAGACAATATGGTCGATGTTGCTTTGAAGCAGGTACAACATCTCGGTCTTGCCGGAACCGGAGATATCGTTGTTATTGTTGCCGGCACGCCGCCTCTTGGACGAAGCGGTCGCACCAATACGCTCAAGGTTGAGAGAATACCCTGAATAAGGAGGATAACATGGAACTTAATGGTAAAAAAATCATAATCCTGGTTGAAGAGATGTTTAATGTGTTTGAATTCTGGTATCCTTACTATCGCCTGAAAGAAGCCGGCGCCGAGGTCACGGTGGTCGGTTCCGGAAGAACCGATGAATTTACAGGTAAACCCGGCACCCAGGTCCGGCCGGATATCAACGCGGAACAGGTATCCGCCGGGGATTATGACGGGGTCGTCATTCCCGGAGGATACGCGCCGGATATGATGCGCCGTTATCCGGCCATGGTACAAATCGTTAAAGATCTGTTCGCTGCAGGGAAAGTCGTTGCCGCCATTTGTCATGCCGGCTGGATGCTGGCCTCTGCCAATATACTCGACGGCCGAAAGGCCACCTCATATTTTTCTATAAAGGACGATATGATTCATGCCGGCGCCCTGTGGATGGACGAATCCGTGGTCATTGACGGCAATCTCATCACCAGCCGTAGACCCGATGACCTTCCGAATTTTATGAAAGCGGTTATTGCTGCACTAAAGTAAAAAGCCTGTCAGAAAATAGAAAATAGTTAACCGCAAATGGACGCAAATGGACGCTAATATTATTATTCGTGTTCATCCGCGGTTCCCTTTATCCACTTGCCTAATTCTGGCCGGAGGAGCAAGATCTTGGCAGCCGGATTAACTGGGAAAGTATCACCGATGGCAAAAGGGACATTCCGTTTTTATGAAGAATTAAATGATTATCTGCCGGATTGGCAAAAAAAAGTCGATATCGGAACCGAGTTCACCGGGAAAAGATGTATCAAAGAGACCATCGAGGATTTCGGGGTCCCACCTTCAACAGTCGATTTGGTATTGGTCAATGGGAAGCCGGTGGATTTTCAGTATACTTTAAATCACGGCGATCGCGTGAGCGTATGCCCTGTTTTCGAGAAGCTGAATATCCAAAATGTATCAATGCTCAGAAAGTCCCCGCTTCGGCGGGTTCGATTTATAGCAGATGTTGATTTGCAAAACATGGTTCAGTTTTCAAGATGTCTTCGATGCAATACGCGGCTTGAAGATCGCCAAATAAAAGCGATTTTGCATCGAATCTCACCCGAAACAAAACGCATTTTCGAAAAATATCTGTTATGCAGATCGTGCCGTAAAGATGATCGTCAGAAAAACACATGGCAACTCAAAGTTGACATTATTCGTTTGTAAACCAAAAAATTGTTGTGGAATCTATTGTCCTTGTGAACCCTAAGTAAAAAAGGAGGTGAAACATGCGTATCATACTGATCGGCCAGGCGGCATTCGGCGCAAAGGTCTTGGAAAGGCTGTTGGAGCGGAATGAAAACATCGTAGGGGTTTATACGCCGCCGGATGGACCGGGAGGACGGCCTGATCCCCTCAAGGATGCGGCGATCGCCAGGAAGATCGATGTTTTTCAGCCCCAAACGTATAAAGATGACGCGGTTTTT
>Ga0210077_1000214_pt1 | contig 25250 bp, 25 predicted proteins | sample RushMan_CattailN_5_FD_185556 | JGI IMG/M metagenome (GOLD analysis project Ga0210077, IMG submission 185556) | Wetland microbial communities from San Francisco Bay, California, USA, that impact long-term carbon sequestration -... | ecosystem: Environmental > Aquatic > Marine > Wetlands ... | reverse complement strand
AACGCTATTAATTGCTACAGCAGTCCTAGTGGCAATCGTTTGTGCTGGTTTGCTGCTCTACTTCAAGAAACGCAAACGCTAAAGAGAATTATACACCATTCACTCCATCTTTCTAAATTTCAATACTGCTAATCTTGACAGTGGTAAATTTCGTGAGAGTTCAAATACCCCGCAAGCGCCACCGACCAGCGGTGAAAACCAGACATGCAAACCAGCCACGCAGGAGGTGAACGCCACACACAGCGCCTAACCGGTTCAGCATTTCGCGTGCCGCCAGCATATTTGCAGCCTATTAGGAGCCGAGGGGTGTGCATTATTCTGTTTTTTCGAGGTTTTTTGCCTTTTCTCTGTAAATAATCGTTTTTTGGTGAAAACAGGTAAACAGCCAAAATAGCATAAAAACGAATTGTGCACACCTCTCGGAGCCAATAGCGGTTCTATGCAGAAACCTATAGGGGGCAGGTCAGAAAACGACGGGGGGAGGGGTCGCTATTGGCGCTGGAACACGCCAAACCGATGTTGAAAACTGCCTGCTTTAAATAAGGGGGTATACACTCGAGCTGACAAGTCATTCAAAAACCCCAAAACCCACACGCGAATCGTGGATATGTACCGCAACTTCATAATAAACAAATAAGCCTTTCCGAATAGGCAGTAGCTGAAAAGCCTACAGGTGTCCCAATGGCATTCACAGATACCCCAGCTGCGCGGGAAGAAATCAAAATGCTAACCTTTTCAATCGACAATGTAATCTACGGCGTAGACGTAAACCAAGTGCGGGAAGTCAAAAACTTCGAAGGCGCCACACCCGTACCATACGCCCCACACTACGTCAAAGGGGTCACAAACCTCCGCGGCGAAGTCATCCCCGTAATAGACCTCCGCAAACGCATCGGAATCACCGACAAAAAAGACAACCAAACCCCCAGCATCATGATAATAGTCCAAGACAAACACCCCATCGGCGTAATCGTCGACACAGTCGTAGAAGTCCTCACACTCCAAAAACAAAACATAGAACCAAGCCCCGAAACCCTCCTCACCGGCCACTCAGAAGGCGTAATCGGCGTTGCCAAACACGATAAAGACCTCATTGTCATGTTGGACGTGCTCAAAGTCGTATCAAATGATGCGGGCAACACAAAAGAAAACATCAAAGGCTTCCAAATACAAGTCCAAAACGCCACAAAATAACAGTCAACACGACTTTTAAAAAGGCTAAACTTAAATTCTTATGACTCGCGGGTTAAATATAGGCGTGTTGATGATTGAAGGGTCAAATCAAAATTCTCGTCGTTGACGACTCCCTACTCATGCAGAAAATCCTCATCGACCTACTGCAATCAGACCCACAAATCTCCATAATCGGAACCGCCCGCGACGGCGAAGAAGCCCTCCACAAAATCACAAGCCTACACCCAGACGTAGTAACCATGGACATAGAAATGCCCAGAATGGACGGACTCACAGCCGTAAAAAAAATCATGGCAACAACACCCCTACCAATTCTGATGATAAGCGCCCTAGCCCAACCAGAAGCCCAGCTAACATTAAAAGCGCTCGAACTCGGAGCAGTTGACTACGTCCCCAAACCCTCAGGCCCAATCTCACTCAACATGGACCCCGTCAGGACAGAACTTATCTTAAAAATCAAAACAGCCGCATCCGCAAACGTACAGCGGACCAGCTTCCCAAAAACAGAAGAAATCGAATCTGCAAAAGCAAAAAACTACGACAAAGTCATTTCAATAGCTGCCTCAACAGGAGGCCCAGCCGCCGTCACCTACGTCCTAAAACACATCCCGAAAAACACACCCCCAATCCTAATTGTACAACACATGCAAAAAGGAATGACCAAACTCTTCGCCGAAGGATTAAACCACGAATGCAAATTCAAGGTAAAAGAAGCCGAAGACGGCGACCCAGTAAAAGAAGGAGCTGCATTAATCGCGCCGGGCGGCCTTCACATGCTCGTAACAAAAACAGGCAAAATCAGCCTCACCACCAGCCCGCCCGTGAATTACGTGCGACCTTCCGCAGACATGTTGATGAACTCAACCGCCAAAGCATACGCCTCCAAGAACATCGGAGTAGTCTTGACAGGCATGGGCGTAGATGGCGCAAAGGGAATCGAAGCCATAAAAAAGAAGGGTGGATTGACGATTGCCCAAGACAAGAAATCATGTGTTGTGTTTGGGATGCCTAATGCCGCCATTAAAACGGGTTGTGTTGACTGTGTAACGTCTCTTGAGCAGATTCCCAAGGCGATAATGGATGCTTGTGAAGATTAAATGGTCAAAATCTGATTTGAATTTTGATTTTGAATAAATTTTAGTAATAATCATCCGTCTTAATTATGCATACTTCATAATCCACATATAAGTGGAACACAAAATTCAAAGGAATTCGAAACAGGAGCCGACAAAAAATGGCAGAGGCCTCTCGAGATAAACATAATTCTGAATTAGAAAAGGAACTAAAACTCCTGAAAAAGGAGAATGACCGCCTACTAAACGAAAACGCAGAACTGAAAACTGAGATAATAACCCTTCATAAAGAAACTGTTGAAAGCTGCGACGCAATGTACAACAGCATGGATTTTCTCATACAAAGCGCCGCCAAAACAGCGGACTTCGCCCTGACAGTGGAAAAATCCGCCATCCGAGTCGCCGAACTAACTACGAGTGCCGCTGACACAGTGAACAAAGTTTCTGCCACCGCACAAGACATGGGCAAGGTAGCCGACAAATTAGCAGTGAGCGCAGAAGGCGCCACAAAATCAGTCATGAAAGTCGCGGAAATGGGCAAACATGCATCCAACGTGTCAAGCCAGATGGCGACAGGCATGCAGCAAGTCAGCGCTGCCTCCCAGCAGGTGTCATCAGGGTCACAAAAACTCGCTGACCTTGCACAGCACGCAGCGAGGAACACGGAAGCTCTCAAAAGCGTCATGGATGCAGCGGGCAACATTGCGCGAGAAGCGTCGAACGTCACTGACTCAGTTTTAAGGAAGTCAAAGGACAGCAACGAAAAAGCGCAAAGAGGCCTCTCGGCAATTGAAAACATAAAAAACAACATCGGGAGAGTCTCAGACGCCGTCTCGTCGATGGTCAACTCCATAGACCAGGTTGGCCAAATGGCTAACTCCGTTTCAGACATAGCCGGCCAAACAAACATGCTTGCTTTGAACGCCGCTATCGAAGCCGCCAGAGCAGGTGAAGCCGGCAGAGGATTCGCAGTAGTCGCTGACGCTGTCAAGGGCCTAGCTGGCCAGTCGAAGGTTGCCGCGGTTTCCTCGATAAACCTTGTAAAAAGTATAAAGGATGCAGGAACCCAAACCAGCACGATTACCCAGCAGTCTCAAACCGGCGCCGCAGAAGGCTCCACCATAGTTCTGGGCGCTATTAAGGAAGTGGAAGAGATTGGGAGAACCCTTGAGGAAATGAGTGTTAAGGTTGGTAAACTAACGAACAGCGTTGAACAAGGACTTGACGCTTTGAACTCTGTGGTGCGGTCCATCGAAGAAGTTGCCAGCATCGCCGAGGAAAGCTCATCGGCATCGGAAGAAACTTCTTCAGCGGTGGAGGAGCAGACTTCTGCGTCTGGAGAGATGGCTGAAATCGCGAGGACCGTTTCAGAGACCGCAGAGAACGTGGCGAAGACGACTCGAACTGTCGTCACCGAGGCGGAAGGGGTTTCAGTGTTAGCTTCAAGCGTGGTTAATGACGCAACAAATGTTGAAGTCTCAACCAAACACATAATCACAGAAACGGACAATGTAGGTAAAATGGCTGAATCGGTGGTTTCTGAAGCAACTGAGATGGCTGGAATCGCGGAAAAACTGCAGACTGACCTTCAAAGACTGATTGAAAAACGCACGCAGTTGTTGAATGATTTCTTTGAAAAGAAAGCTTTAGACACCGATGTAGTGGAATAATCGTCTAAAGGCTTCCACACCACCTTTTCTTAAGTGCGGTTCTGCGGGCGTTTTGAAATTTTGAAATATTCCTGTTGCCGAAATAAAGTATTATGTAGTAAGTTACAAGTCTCTTTTGTATTGGTCAAGGCTTAGAGAGAAAGGTTTGAAAGATGCAGGTAAACGGCGGTCGTTGCCGCGTTAGTGCTTTCGAGCAGAAGGAGAAGGTTGAGGCTACTTTGGCTAGGCTGCGTTCTTTGAAAAACCAGATTTATCGGTTGAGGCTGCAGTGTGAAGCTTTGAAGCAAATGGAGTCGGAGAAGAAGGAAGATTTAATGTGTGGCGAGTGCGGGAAGCCGATTGTTTCGGGTGAAGAGGTTACGCTTAAGGGTTCTTCGGGGGAAGTGAAAGGTTACTACCATAGGGATTGCTTTAAGGCGATTTGGCTTTCTCAGTCGTGGACTTTTGATTATTCTCAGCCTGGTTTTCTTAGGATGTCTGGAAAGGATGGGTAGATTTTAGTTTAGCTGTGTTTTGGTGTTGTGGTTTGATTTTTTATCGGATTCCGTTTCAAATAAGTATTCGTAAATCGTAATATTTAAGTTGGGCGATGCATATCACAATAAAAGAAAAAACTGGAGGGAAAAAGCAGTATGCCAGAATATTTAGTACTGATGAAATTGAACCCAGGAAAAATAGTTGACACCCTTGGAGACATAAGGAAACTCGAAGAGAAACCCATCGCAGGTGTAGACGTCTGCTACAGCATAAACATTTTCGGATCATGGGATGTCGGAATATGGATTAACGCTGAAAACAGTTCTGAAGTGCTCGAATTCGTCCAGCGAAAAGTAAAGAACCTCAACGGAGTCACCGACGTATATACAGTGCCCACGTTCCCACACGGAAACGGTGTCAAGAGCGGAAAGAACTCAGAGGAAAAAGCCCCTTTAGGGTAAAGCCGAAAACTAGAAAAAAGAAACAGGGCTCAACCGCTTCGTAAAACCGCAATTATTTCCAACATCTTTCGTTTCTCAAATCGTTTAGAACAACCTCTGCTCAGCCAAAAGGCAAATGAAAGCGACAAGAAAGGTAAGCGCAACATGTGTTTTGGAGCCAAATGTGGAGCGCTGATTCACAAGAGTTAAGTCGGAAAAAACAAAAGTAACGGCAAGTGAAACAATGGCAGAAATTGAAATCTTGCCACAGAAGATAGTTGATACAAGAACTATTATTCTTAAAACTAGACTTGACCCGAGCAGAGTAAAGCTACAGGGCGAGAAATTGAAAGGCAGTTTCTTCAACAGGTCGGGTCTTTTGAAACCTAAATCTCAGGATATTTTGCTTGTGGCTTTCAGCAAATACTACGAACCGTACATTTTGATTGGTGGCAGATATTTTATTGATTACGCCAAGAAACATAGTTATGCCCTGAGAGTCGAAGATAAAACGCAGGCACTTTTCATTGATGGCAAAAAAATGAAAATCGAACCGCTGTCCTTGCAAGATAACGCTCGGGTAATCAAGCTTGTGGGTGAAGAGCGTTCCCATTACGAGAATGAAACATACATTGTCTTGGATAGAACGCTTCAGGAAGTTTCTCCCGAAAACCTGTTTTTCGCGCCTTTTGAAAGTGATGTGGAAAGTGCGCCCGTCGATTATGACCTGAGAAAAGTGCAAATTTCGCTGGAGGAGGAAATTTCATTCCTTCGTTCACGAGTCGCTAAGAGACCTTCTGACGTTGCAGAAATTGTCAAAGAGGTCTTTGAAATCAACGAGCGCATGATAATTTACAGTCCCGTTTATGAACTTACGTACAAGAACAAAAAAACCGGGAAAAATGTTACTGCGCTAGTGAACGGTATAACGGGCAGTGTGATGATAGGCACTTTTGAAGTGCAGTCCTCAACAAAAGTTGAAGTTTCTTTGAATGCTCCGGCTGAAAACCTCGCGATTGCGCAAGAGCATTTTTTTCGGGCTGAAGTAGAGCAGCCGCAACCGCAGGCTCGTGATGAAGCGTATGTTCCAAACTCAACAGGTGCAGCGTCAACCGCAAATCTCGTAGTTGAAGAAAAAGTAAACAGCCTATCACCTAATCCACCCATCACTCCAAACCCGCCCAGTTCATCTGAAACGCGCCCGCCAGAAGAGGCTTTTCAGTTTAAAGCTGAAGGCGTGACGCATTTGGCAACAGACTTCATGACGCGACTGGGTTACAAGCAAGGCCAATTCCCCACAAGGCTGTACGCGGAAGGCGAAAATGAAATTGTGGAGATTAAGCTTCAGCAGGGAACAGCCAGAGTGCAGATTGACACTAACACAAAGGAAGTTAAAGAGTACGAGATTCAGGAAGAGGAAGCTCAGCATGGCTTTTTTGGTTCCAGAAGACGGGTTTTGATGTTGCTGGCTTCTTCCGTTGGCATAGTTGCTGTTGTTTTGAAACTTTTGAATATTTTTTAACGCGCTTCTATCCAGCCGTAATTCACTCTTTAGAGCATTGTAAAATAACGATGTCAGACCTTGTTATAATTCCCAGCAGCGCGGCGGGATCGTCAGGGTTCACCACAGGCAATCTTCCCACATGGTATTTCTCCATTTTGTTAAGAGCTGAATAAACATCGTCATCTGGATAGATTAAGTGGAGCTTAGTCGTCATAACCTCCTCCACAGTTGTTTTACCCCGCTCTCCAGCAGGAACCTTCAACAAGTCAGAGTAGGTTACTATCCTAACAAGTTTTCCATCATCTATCACTGGATAGCCCATGTGCCCAGTTGACTGTATAAGCTGAGACATATCTCTCAAAGACGAGTGTGGGATTAAGGTCACAACGTTTTTGGAGGCTACTTCCGAAACGCGCACCTGCTCAAGCAGTTCGCGGTTAAATTCGCCAATATGTGCCGGTGACTCTTCCCTTCTTGCCACCTGTTGTTCGTATATGGTCCATTGGCGAACCAGCAGGTAAGACAATGCGCACGCAATCATAGCTGGGATAAGAAGGTCGTAGTTTCTAGTCATTTCAGCCACCATTATTATGGAGGCGATTGGAACGTGAGCTGCGGCTGCTAAGAAGGCTCCCATTCCGACTATTATAAAAGCGCCGGGTTCCGGGAAAACTGAGGGAGCAGCTAAGCTGAAGGCGGCGCCGACTGCGCCACCCAACATTCCGCCGATGACTAGGGATGGCGCAAAAACTCCTCCGCTGCCTCCTGAGCCCACAGTTAAAGAGGTGGCGATTATTTTGAAAACTCCTATGATTAAAAGAGTGGTTAAGGCGATTTGCCCGTAGATGGCTAATTGAATCCACCCATAACCTACACCTAAAACTTCAGGAACGAATAACGCTATCGCGCCGAGCAGTAAACCGCCGATTGCTGGCTTGAGCGGATTTGGAATTTTAATTCGCTTAAATACCTTGTTTTTTAGCCCATAGAAAACTTTCACGTAAGCTATGGCGGCTGGCGCAAGCAGCAGACCCAGCACTGCATACGGGATTAGGTAAAGAGCGTTGGTGAAGGCGTATGTCGGCGTGACGAAAATGGGTCCAAAACCGTAAAAAAGCGAAAACACCCCGTAAGACACCGCTGAGGAAACGAAAGCAGGTATCAGCGCCTCCACCTCAAAATCCTGCAGGTAAAGCACTTCTATGGCAAATAAGGCGCCGCCTAAGGGTGCCCTGAATATGCTGCCTATACCCGCGGAAACACCTGAAACGACTAGTATTCTTCGGTCTACTTCGTTGAGTTTTCTTAGTTCAGCGAACCATGACCCGATGCCGCCGCCTATCAAGGCAACCGACCCTTCTCTTCCAGCGCTGCCTCCGAATCCCAAAGTCGCTATCGCCGCGGCTGCTTTGACCACAGGAACTCTTTTTCTTATTTTGCCCTTCGCCTTATGGAATGCCGCTATAACCTCGTTCGTTCCAAGCCCAGCACCTTCCGGCGCAAACGTGTACACTAAAAAGCCTGAAACTAAACCACCTATAGCCGGCAGAAGCGCTAGAAGCCACAGTCGAGCGTTGCCAAAGTTTGGAGCTATTGTGATTCCTTCTCCGCTGGGGATGGGAATTCTGTAACCTGCCAGGTCTCCAACAAGGAAGCTTGTCGCCTGCTGCTGAGCGTAGTAGAATGCTACGGTTCCGAAGCCCGCAACTAAACCTATGAGAACGCCGTAGGATACCCAATGCTCAAGTGATAGTATGGTGGTTGGCAGTCGTCTCGACAAAAATAGTTCAGCCTGTCCTGTTGATAAATGCTGACTTATAAGGATATAATCCCTTCTGTTCTCGTAATTTTTATATTTTGTGCTTTTGCCCATTTTTATTGGGTGCCCTCCGAGATAATCGTATTAATTATAGATCTAAGCTGTGTATCTTTCTAAGCAACGCTCTCAGTCCTTCAGCCCTTTCTCAGTTATCTCTGCAACCTGGTGCGTGCCACCCCACGACCTAACCGAGTGAATTCTGACTAGACCAGATGCCTCCAGCTTTGCCAAGTGATTCTCCAAACTCACCTTTCCTATCCCAAATTTACCTGTGGACCGTTTTTTATGAAACATTGACATTTAATAGCAGGCAATCGGCAACGTATAATCAGGAAGTACTAGCATTGATAGATACTGATGGCCTTACCAAAAAATTCGGGGACTTGACAGCCGTAGAGAACCTAAGTCTGCATGTGGACGATGGTGAAGTTTTCGGTTTCCTTGGACCGAATGGCGCGGGAAAAACCACTACTATCCGGATGCTTTGCTGCCTAATTTCGAAGACCAGCGGCAGCGCTAAAATCGGCGGTTATGAGATTGGCAACGAGGAAAATGCTCTTCGGATCAGGAAAATCATCGGTCTCGTCCCGGATAACGTGGGGCTCTACGAGTCTCTCACTGCTTATGAGAATCTGGACTACTACGGAACGCTCTACAAGCGGACCGATTCTCAACGAAAGGAAAGCAATGAGTACTTTCTCAAGTTACTTGGCCTTTGGGAGAAGAGGAACGCTTTGGCTGGAACTTTTTCCAAAGGTATGAAGCAGAAACTCGCCATCGCACGCGCTTTGGTACATGACCCTGAAATTCTCTTTATGGATGAGCCGACAGCCAATTTAGATCCAGAAGCGGCGAAGACAGTCAGGGAGTTTATTCTTGATCTGAAAAAGCAGAAGAAAACAATTTTTCTTAATACGCACAATCTTGACGAAGCGCAAAGAATCTGCGATAGAATTGGCATCTTGAATACCCAGTTCATGGCCGTGGGCACCCCTGAAGACCTCGAACGTTCTATTCACGGAAGGAAAACAGTGGTCCAGTTGAGACAGGTGAACGAAGCAATCTTAGAGGCGCTCAAGAAACTAAAGGTGAAGAATATAATTAGAGAGGGTAATAAGTTGACTTTCGATGTCATGGATCCTGCGGAGGAGAACCCTGATGTGATAGATGCAATCGTCGCAGTGGGCGGACGCATCGAAACAGTTACCGTGACTAGCAGTTCGCTCGAAGAAGCTTACCTGAAACTAGTGAAGGAGAAGATACAATGACCACTTGGATACCCTGGAAGATAGCGCGTAAAGAGTTGAAGGTAATCGGCAGAAAGAGAAGCATCATCTTCTACACTGTTGGGCTTCCCCTCCTAATCGCAGTTGCTTTCTCACTCGAGATCAAGAGCCTAACAGCTTCTGGAATTCCCGCGACATTATCACTCGGTGCCGAATCAATCATTTACATTTTCGTTATTTTAACAACTGTTCTTCCCAGCACGATTGCAGCGTACAGCATAGTGGGTGAAAAAATTGAGAAGACATTAGAGCCATTGCTTGCGACTCCGACTACTGACGGCGAGATTCTCCTCGGAAAAGGCATCGCAGCGTTCATGCCGCCTATTCTATCCGCATGGTTGGGAGCATCAATCTTCATGGCAACGACGGACTATATACTACTCAACGCTGGGTTAGGCTACTATTATTTTCCTAATTGGAACGCTGGCGTTATGCTGTTACTTCTTGCTCCTCTTGCAGGCGTTTTGAGTATTGAAGTAGCAGTGATTGCCTCATCTCGAGTAAGCGACGTGCGGGGCGCAAACCAGATTGCGGGACTCATGTTTATTCCGTTTGTTCTTGTCTTTGCGGCAGGAGTGCAAGGACTTTTTGCGTTCAGCATCGGTAATCTTCTGATATTCTCTGCTGTTGTTTTAGTTGTTGATACAGCCCTATACTTTTTGAGCAGGGCTACTTTCAAGCGGGAGGAGATACTTACCAAATGGAAGTAAATAATCACGCCGCCAACTATCTGACGAGCCGAAAGAGTGTTGTTACCGTGAGCCATCTCCGCAAGATTTATGGAACAACAGTGGCTGTTGACGATGTCTCATTCTCTATCGCTGAAGGCGAAATTTTCGGCATCATAGGGCCCAACGGCGCAGGCAAAACCACCACGGTTGAATGCATTTCAGGGCTTCGCGTCCCAGATGGGGGTTCCGCAACTGTTTACGGTCTCAGCCCCAAGAATAATCGTGAAGAACTGCGTAAATCTGTTGGTGTCCAACTTCAGGAAAGTTCGTTGCCCCCACGTATCAAAGTCTGGGAGGCTCTCGAGCTGTTTGCATCTTTCTATTCAAACCCTGTCGATTCGCGTGAGTTGCTGGAATCACTTGGAATCGCAGCGAAACGAAACTCGACATTTAAGCAATTATCTGGGGGTCAAAAGCAGAGACTTTCAATCGCGTTGGCGCTTGTTGGAAACCCCAAAATCGCCATTTTGGATGAGCTCACCACAGGGTTGGATCCTGAGGCGCGACGTGAAACTTGGGGACTTATCGAACGGGTTAGGGACCGGGGAGTTACAGTTATCCTTGTGACACACTATATGGATGAAGCTGAAAGACTGTGCGACCGCGTAGCTTTGATTAACCACGGAAAAGTAATCGCGCTTGACACTCCTGCAGCTCTCGCCGCCAAGGAAGGCGGTGAAGTTCATGTGCAATTTGTGCCCTCTGGACCTGTAGATGATAAAGTTCTGACCGCTCTGCCAGGTGTAGTTTCGGTTGAGCATAGAGGCAATCGTATCGTTGTTGCTGGTTCTGGTGATGTCACCACTCGGGTTCTTTCTGCACTACTTAAGGTTGGAGTGCAGGCTTCGGATGTTCAGGTTAAAAGCGGCAATCTTGAGGATGCCTTTGTGAAACTTACGCAAACAGACGATAAAATCGTAAAACGTGAGGTGGTTCAGCAATGAGTGCTCAAGATTCCAATGCGACACTTCAGAAGCCCTCTAAACCCTTCTGGGAACTCGTCAAAGTCCAGGGGAAGCTTGTTTTAAGGGAGCCGTATAGCATAATATTCGGAGTTGCCCTGCCCATATTTTTGCTTCTATTATTTGGTAGCATTCCAGCTTTCGGAGAACCTATTTCCAGCGACACCACGGTGACGATTTTCGATATTTACATCCCGATTCTTATGGTAACAGTGCTCATAATGATTGGATTGTTAGGTTTGCCTATTCCAATTGTACGAGACCGCGAGATCGGCTGGCTCAGGCGAATCTCCACCACACCCGGATCTCCAGCGAAACTGTTGGCTGCGCAAGTAACAATTAACATTATTCTGGCGACAGCAGGCTTCGTGATACTTGTAGCTGGAAGCATCTTAATCTTTGGCGTGAATATAGTGTTTGATATTCCCGGGTTTGTTCTTTCGCTAGCGTTGGCAACAACGGCTATGTTTTCTCTGGGGATACTCATAGCAGCTGTTGCTCCCTCTCAGGGGGCTGCAAACGGCATGATGATGGCTCTTCTATACCCGCTCTTGTTCTTTGCAGGCATCTACGTTCCAATCCAAATTCTTCCAAGCGGTCTGCAAACGGTTGCCAGTTTCACTCCTGTAGGAGCAGCCGTGAAGGCTCTTAACAGCTCCATGACCGGGTCTTTTCCTTCTTTTGTGCCGTTGCTTGTTATGGCAGCTTACACCATTTTCTTCGGCTATATTGCCGTTCGCTACTTCCGCTGGGAATGATGTCATTACAACCATTCTGCTTTACAGCACTTCATCTAGAAACCAGCCAGCCATTCATCTTCCCTCATGAACCCTCACAGGTAGATAAACAGGAAAAATTCATGCACAGAATGGCGGGCCCGACGGGAATTGAACCCGCGACCTACGGATTAAGAGTCCGCCGCTCTAACCTTACTGAGCTACGGGCCCGCACGTTTCTTTTTGAAAGAGGCTTCTTTGAGAAATATAGAGGTTACGGTGCCTTCTGCTGCGTGAGGATGTCTGGCTTGTCGCTGGCTATACCGTCCACGCCTTTCTGGATGTACGCGGCGACCTCTTCTGGCGTGTTAATCGTCCAAACTATGATTTTCAAGCCGTTTTCATGCGCCTTCTGAACGTTGGCGGTGTGCGTGAACCTGTATAAGGCGACGAGGTACTGTGCTTTCAATTCCAGCGCGGTTTTCAGCGGGTTCTTGTGCTTTGCGTAAATCAGCCCCGTCGCGATGTCTTTGTCCAGCTCTCTCACCTTCTGCAGGGCATCCTCAAGAAACGATGTAACTATCACGTTTTTCTCGAGCCTGTTTGCTTTAACGAGCGCCAGCACTTCATCTTCCACGCCTGCCTCCTTCAGCTCGATGATGACTTTCACTTTCTTGTCCAAAAAATCAAGCGCCTCCTTCAACGTGGGGATTTTCTCGCCCTTCTCAGCGGAAAACCCTTTAATCTCCTTGAGCGTTAACTCGCTTACCAAGCCTTCGCCGTCGGTTGTTCTCTTCACGTCAGCATCGTGCATAACGACAAGCTGCCCATCCCTGGTTTTTCGCACGTCAAGCTCAACTGCGTCTACGCCGATTTCTATGGCTTTTTGGAAGCTGCGGATGGTGTTTTCAGGCTCGTATGCTCTGGCGCCCCTGTGACCTATACGCAACATAATAGATTGTTGGGCAGTTGAAAACTTATAGGTTTTATGCCAAACTTCATATCTGAAAAACATGTGTGGTGCACTTGTTCGTTTTATAGAGGTAGTCCTCCATGGCAGGACCAGCCTATTTGGAGCCTATTAGAAATAGTATGCAGAAACCTATAGAGGGGGAGGGGTCCGTATTGGCGTTTTTCAGCGCCAATAGCATGTTGAAAACAGGTGACGCCTATAGCGTTGCCTCTTTGAATGGGGGGGGGGAGTTTAGCTATTGCTTGTAATGAGATGTTGGGACTAAGGTGAAAAAAGTTGAAAGAGAAAGAGTGGGAATTGAGTGTTTGTTACTTGCCGCGCAACATTGCTTTGGCTCTGAGTACGCTGCCTTTCAGGTCAATTCTCGCGGGACAGACGAAGCTGCAGTGTCCACAGCCGTCACAGTAGTCCGCGTTGAGCTTCACAAGCTTGTCCACGTTCATTTTGTCGAAGGCTTCTTTGATGAGTATTGGGCTCAGTTTGTGGCAGCAAACACGCATGCAGGCGCCGCATCTGATGCAGTCGTAAATTTTGACTTCAGCGAATTGCTTGGCTTTGGGAAGCTTCGGCTCCTTCTTTTCTGTGGTTGGCTTCATCTTACCTACTCTATCCAGCAGCGGACATGTCAGGTTCATTATGACCAACGCTAGTATGGAACCGCCCCAGAAACCCATGTACGTTTGGATCAGCACCGTTAATACTCCCAAGCCTACACCGAATATCACTTGACCCATGTTCGTTAGAGGCGTGGTTGCCGGGTCTGTCGCCATAAAGAACGCTAAGAATATCGAACTGCCGATGAACAGTTCAAAGCCGAGTCTTAGCAGTAAGTCGCCGCCTGGATAAGCATAGTTCAGAATAACCGACATGAGTGCAATGGTTACAAAGTACGTTCCTGTAATTCTCCATTTTATGTATCGGCGTGCAAGAACAAACAGAGCGATGCCAACAACTATTACCGCGAGAGCTGAGGCGCCCCCTGCCCAAGCGTGGAACTTGTCGAAAATCAGCAGGTTGAATATGTCGCTTTGTGTTGGTGTTACAGGAATGACTCCTCCAGGGTTCCAGAAGCAACCAGCAAGGTAAAAGCCAAAGCTTGCAATGCCGTTGTTGTTTATTACGTTGTAGCCGACTGGACCAGCTAGTGAGGGCACTCCTAACGCGCTTGTGCTCAGATGCTCAGCTGGAATCAGTATAGTAAATAGACCTACGAATCCGAATACTACAAGTTTTGCTGCTGCTGCCGGATTTACGAATTTTCTTCCTCCAATGGCTTGGACTTTTTTGAATACCACCATGCCGACTAAGCTGATGGCTGCAATCCAAAGGAAGGATTCAGGTCCTAATAGCGGCAGGATGTCACCGATGCGCATCTGCGGTTCACCGATGGTGTAGGAGAGCGATACGATTAGTCCGAACACTGCTGCTGACATCGTGTTAAGCGGGCTGTCCGCGGCCGTTTTGTATAGTAAGAGATCTATCAGAACCGCAATTCCGACTGCGATGATGCAGTTGATTAGCACTGTGAGTCCATATTGCATGCCGATTGTGCCGCCTGTGGAGGGGTCAATTGCATACACGTTCCACCATAGGATTATTGTAATCGCTGCAAGTACTGCAAGTGCCACAAAAGTGTAAGTCATCAGTTTGTCTTTAGTCATCCAAGAATACTCTTTTACTTTAGACATTCTTCACACAATCTCCTCAATTATGAATACGGCACAATCTAGGATGGTAAGTTTATAAGACTTTCTCCAAACTACATATTGCTTCAACATCACCCATAGAGAAACCATGAATTTGGCTGGAACTTGGAGGGTTTCACTGTTTTTCTCAAGCGACTGACTTAACAGTCTTTTCTTTTTTCACATAAGAAAAGCTGTGATGAGCAAGCTGTTCTGCTGATGCTCTGCGCGGGTCAGCAATGCAGTAAAATTAGCTTTTTAGGAGGAAGTTTTATATCGCATATGTTTATCTAGCTTTGCTTGTGACCTTGATGGCTTCGAAAAAGGCACCATTATACATGGTGACTTGGCGGTGTACCAGAAGATGTGTTGGCAGTTGCTTATATTGCAGTTACACTCCTGAATACGCCAAAGACACCGAAATAGACACCAAGACCGCCTACAAGATGGTTGACGAAATTCACGAATTCGGCGCTCCATGGTTCGGAATAAGCGGTGGAGAACCTCTTGTAAGGAAAGACATTTTTGACATCATAGCATACGCCAAAAAAGAATACGGAATGGAAGTCAGCCTGATAACCAGCGGATTCGCCTTCGACCAGGAACGCCTCGACAAACTTGCGAAGTACGAGGTGCACACGGCAGTCAGCGTGGACGGAACCAGAGAATCAAACGACATAATCAGGCGGCACGGCAGCTACGATAAGGCCATTTACGCCATGAAGAAACTTTCTGAAAACGGCATTCTCGACTGCATAGTCACCACCATGACCAAGTACAACATCAAGGACATGGCTCACCCAGCAGCCCTAGGCGAAGAATACAAAGCGCGCATGGTCGTCTACCACAACCTTGTTCCAGTGGGCAGGGCAGGCTCCAACATGCCTGACTTGGCGCCTACACCAGACGAGTACGAAGCAGCTTTCAACGAGATTTATGACCTGCAAGTAAAGCTGGCTGGAAAAGTCAAAATTAACGTTTACTCGCCCTTCTACGCGAGAATCGTACGCCAGAAAAACCCAACGTACTTCTGGGACTGGTTCCAAGAGGGCTTCCTAGGAAGATGCACCATCGGCGGAAACTATATCAGCGTAACTGAGAACGGCGATTACCGTTCATGCGGCTTCCACGAAGGCTACAGGCTTGGAAACATGAAGGACAAGAAAATCACAAAAGTGTGGGATGAACTCCAACACAGCGAACTGCACCTTAAGCTTCGTGACAAGAGCAACCTGAAAGGCAAGTGCGGCGTTTGCGAGTACCGCGAAATCTGCGGCGGCTGCAGAACACGCGCAGAATACTACACCGGCGACCTGTTCGAGTCAGACCCAGCCTGCAACTATATCCCGAAAGTTCTCCGTGAACAATAAGCGCCTATAAACAACCTTTCTTTATTTTCCATGAGTATAAGCGGGAAGCGTATTCGCCAATTTATTGGTTAAATCAAGATCCTTTTATCTTGAAAATTACGTATCGGTCATTCGCATAGATAAGTTCTAGCAGCTTGCAGTTGACGATTTTGGGGTCAAGCTGGTTTTTGTCGTACACCATGAATTTTATATCGTTCGCGTTGATGTAGTCGTGATAGTCTCGGCTGCTTACGCTGAATGTTGTCTTGGGCTTGGTGTCGAACATGGTTTTCAAGTCGCTGGGCTGCTGCATCATCGGGTAACTGCTCTTTGAGAATGTGAGCATCTGATACGTGAATGATTCGGTGTGGTTGACGCTTATCTGGTCGAAGTTATACTGGAAACGCACCGCATCAATCTGCATGTTGCCTAAAGCCCCAACGTTGCCCCAGTCAGGCAGCTCTTCAAACTTTAGCCCGAACGCAACCTGCTCTTTCTCATCGTAGAGTCCAATGTAATTGTCTGTCAGCGTTGAACGAGTGAAGTTAACGACCGCCCATTCGGTTCCTTGAGTGTTTGAAGGATGACTCCACGGGTTCTCCCAATTCAGCACACCCGGCACGTATGCTTCCATGAAAGAGAATTGCAGGTCAAAGAAGTTGCTCACGTACAAAGATACATCGGTTATGTCGCTTCTAAGAGCGGACACTGTCCAAGTCACGCCTATCGGGTAACTGTCATTTTGCATGAGAACCGTTTGAGTCACGGCTACTTCGCCGTTGGAGTAACTGATTAGCAGCTTCTTCGGCATGCCGTCGTCTTCAAAGGTTATTTCGCGGCTGAAGTTGGACAGCTTCAGGTCGTTGTAGGCGACGCCGTTTTGTTGATATGACACAGTGTCTCCGTCGGCTGAGGAGTACGAAACCCGCTTCCAAACATCGTTCATGGACACGTAGTTTTCGTCTGAGATGGCGCCTTTCGCCTCATAAGCCCGCACCAGAGTCAACGGATGCTCCATTTCATAAGATAAGTCTAAAACAGACTCGGAAATCTCGTTCCGTTGAATAACAGGGTCGGTTGCCGCTATTACGTTCTTGCCTGAAAACATCGTGAACCAGAACCCTGGAACGTCAGTGACAACTACCGTGGCGTTTCCGGGATAATTAGCGTTAAGCCATTCGCCCGCGTCTAAGGCTTTCAAGTCGGATGTAGAGTAGTACACGCTGCCTTGCATGATTTCTCCGTAGACCGTTCCGAACCGGAAGACAAGCAGCAAGCAGACCATAGCAAGGACGGCGACGGTGACTGCCTTCAACCTGTATTTTCTCCAGCTTTTTCTGTACTTAAGATAGAAAGCTGAAAACTGGTCCATTGCGAAGCCGCATGAAACAGCGGCGAGAATCACAACTGGCGGCATCAAATAGTAAACGAACCACTGGAAAGGCAGATACAGCCCAAACAGGTAGGATTCTGCAAGCACCAGCGGGACTAAGAAACTCATGAGCATGATGAGGAGGAGAAGAGGCTGCTTTTTCGCTCTCAGGTTAAAGAAGGCAATGGCTATGCCTGTGAAGGCGATTATGAACATGAAGCCGAAGTTCATCATGAACGCGCCGAAAGTGGTGCCGGGAACCTGATACAGCGTTGCCTTTTGCATGAGGAAAACATGTTCGATGATAAGGCCGAGGTAAGGCAGCATCGCCTGGAAATAGTAAAGGAAGAACGCTATGCCGCCGCCTAGAATCACAGCGATAAGCGCTTTCAGATGGGTGCCTCGGGACTTAATGAGCATGTACAGGATGATAGGCGGGAAAATCAAGACCGCTATAAACGCGGTTAGCTGATGGGACAAAACCAGGGAAAACGCCGTAAAGAAAGCAACCACAATGTATCCAAAGTCTCTCACTGCTAAAGGCAGGTACAAAAGCAGCAGAAACAGGAACGCCAGGCCAAGCACAGTGGTGTAGCCACCCCACAAGTTAAGCTCATACATCGGAACACATAACAGCAGCAAAACCGCTGCGATGCCGCCGATTTTTTTGCCGAAGAACTTGGAACCAAGCAGGTAAACTGAGAAGAAAAGCAACCAGTCGATGAGCACGGCCAACGACTTTTCCAGCAAGATTAGCTGTGTTAGGCTGGTTGCGCCCGTGAAGGAGATGAGCATGGCGAGCAAAATCTGGAACAGCGGGGGAGTCCAGCCCAGGTTTTCCAGCGGTATTTTACCAGTCTCCAAGAAAATCTGGGCTTTTTTCAGATGGACGGCGGGGTCGTTTCCCAAGACCAGGCCGTTCATGGATATGATGGAGTAGAAGAGGACCAGAATCACGGCTGAGAAAACCGCTGCGAACGTGAGCTCGACAAGCTTCTTTTTTTCACTGGTAAGCGTCAACGTGAACATGCCGTTCCCCATCTATGCGGAGCCTCTTTTCACCATGAATACTGAAACGGCATCATTAATAAAGACCAAACTAAAAGCTGGGTCACGCACAAACTTCGGCGCTACTTCAGAATCGCGGCAGGCTATGTAGGAAATGTTCCAGTCGACCACGGCTTTCTGGTAGTCGAAAACGTCAAGAGCAGGGGAGTTTGGTGCCTTCATTTGGTACGTGTTGAGGTTGTCGCTGATGATTTTGTTGAAGTAGTCTGCTGTGACTTCTGGGCTCTGGTAATACTCCAAGCTATCAGTGACCGAGTAGGCGGTTACCGAAAACTGGACGCCTCCGCTGGCTTTGCCTTGCAGGTTGTAATCCAATTCGAAGACGCAGGGGTTTTCAGGATTAACCACATCCACGCTCGGCTGTTCCTTGTCGAAAATCAGCTGGCTGAAAACTTTCACTCCTTCATCCAGCAAAGCCACTGTGTTGTATCGCTGCGCGAGCACCCTGCCGTTGCTGTGTACCGTCAAGTCAAGCCAGTCGAGAGAAACACCGTTAGCCGTGCTTAAAGCGATTGACATGTTAACGAATTTTGAGCCCTGATAGACCGTGGTTAGCTCGGTGTAGTTGAAGTAGCTATTTCCTTTGGTGACAGCGATGGTGGCGTAGTCAGAATCGTTTACCACGTACATCTCTCTCACCGTAAGCTGGTCTAAAGTTATCGACTGCAAACTGTCGTTGACGCGGTATCTGATTTCTGTGTCGCTGTTGTTGAAGTTCATGAAAGAGTAGGGGAAATAGGTCCAGTTGAGGTCCGCCACAATAACTGGGTTGTGCCGTGCAATGTAGCCGCCGTCTTCACGAACCTGAATCAAACCGTTATCTATCATGTAGTCCGTGTCGAGCAGCAACTTGGCGGTCTTTGCGGGCTCAAACTCGCGGGCAAGTGTCAAGTACTGCGGGTCAACCGCGCTCAAAGTGGGGCGCTGCGCGAAGCCTGAGAACCACCAGCCGTAAAGGGCGTCGGAAACGAATATGGAGCCGACGGGCGTGTTCTGCCGTGCCCATTGTATGGCTTCGTATTCTGGGTCGTTCATGACTTGGTAGAAACTCTGCACCGTTACGCCCTGAGATGGTGTCAGGAAGATTGGCACCATGAAGAACGCGACAAGCAGCAAGATGATGACGGAGACGGAGTACATGTTCCTGCGTGTCAGGCGAGGCATCAACCACTTTGTGACCCTGCTGTTTTTCGCTGTCTGAGACACCTGTTTGGTGAACGAGAGGTACGTGTCGGCTATGCGTGCGAAGAATCCTGAGCCGTGGTCAATGCCGAACGCGATAAGTATGACTACTGGTAAGACCGTGTAGTACAGGAACCGATTGTAATCCGTATAGAGCCCAACCAGAAACGCTTGGGTGAAGAGCAGCGGAACCAGAATCCAGATAACTAGGAGCACGCTGGGAACAGTGAAAAACCGGTTTTTGTACTTCTTTGAGAACAGAAAGAAGAAGGGGATACAAATGAACAGGGGCAACACAAGCTCTAGCGGGAGCACTCGGGTTGAAAGAAGCGCCTGCGTGATGTCCGCCATGCCGCCCGTGAACGTATCGAGGTTTGCGCTCAAGTACGCAGGTGCCGCGTTTATCAGAAACGGTGAAACGAGCGCGGCTCCGAGAAAAATGGGCGCAAGCCAAATGAGCGCGTGCGTTCTCGCCACTCCCATTTGTTTAGAGAACAGGGTTGTCAGTATAACGGCGAGGAACGTTATTAAAACGAACATGACCGCGCTGAGGGAATGCGTTAGGAAAATGGAGCCTGAGAGAATCGCTGTTGTGACGAGGAACGGAATCCGGGAGAAGCGGTCTCTCTGCAGGAAAAAGTAGAAGACCAAGGGAATCAGCATCAGCGTAACCGCGTTGGGGTAGCCGCCCCACAGAAGCATCTCAACGTCAAAACGCGAGATTGCCACCAGAAAAGCCACGATTAAAGCGGCTGATTCTCCCTGTATCGCCCGAACAATCAGGTAAGCGCACAGAACTATGAGCGAGGAGAAAAGCGAAACCACCACAGAGTGAGCCAGGTAATCCGGCATGCCAGTCATCATGATAACATAAGAAACAAAAATGTGGTAGCCAGGAAACGTAAGAGAGAGTCCGCCGCCCATCTGGTAGTAGTTCCAAAGAAAATTAACGTTGCCGGAGCCCGTTATCGACTGGATAACGCTTTCATGTAATCCGATGTCGGCTCCAGGAGGGTAAGTTGCCCAATGCATAAACAGCATGCGGTAGGCGAAGGCGAACACAAAAATCAGTAGCAGTAAGAGGTATTTTCGCTGTGTTCCGAACATGTCTGCCTTCCCCGAATGGTTATTTTTGTTCTGAATGGACAGAGGAGTGATAGAGTTAAAGTTTAAATATAGAGTTCGAATATAAAAACCGAGGGTATAAAAACCAAAAATAAAAAGTTGGTGTTTAAATGTCATGGCTTAAATCTATGATGGAAAAAGAACCTCCTGAACCAGAGAACCCAATCGGCACAGTAGTCATCGGCAACATCGAACCAGACATGCACGACACAGCCAAAGAAGCAGTAAGACGAGCACTGAAAAGAGCAGGATTCAAAACCGTTGACGTAGGCAAAAGCGTTGCCCCGCAAGTTTTCGTTGACAAAGCAAAAGAAAGCAATGCAAACGTAATTGCTGTTTCAGTGAACACGGTTCCAGCAAAGAACAACCTGGCAAAACTTGACGAAGCGTTGAAAGCAGCCGGATTGAAAGGCAAAATCGGAATAATTATGGGCGGTGCAGCGGTCAAAAAGGAAGATGCGGATGCACTCGGAGCGCTCTTCGGCAAAAACAAAGAAGAAGCTCCTGAATTAGCGAAAAAGGCAATGGGCGCAAAATAAACTCACAGTTCAGATGAGGCAACATGATAAAATTCAACACGAAACAAAACATCTACGATGTAGGAAAGGTAAAAGTAGGCGGTCAGCCGGGAGAACTTCCGACCTTTTTGATAGGCTCTATTTTTTGGCTAGGCCAGAAAATGGTGCAGGATGCAAACAAGGGAATTTTTGATGCACAACAGGCTGAGGACATTATTAACCGGATGCAAATTCAAAGTGACATAACAGGTGTTCCATTCGCATTCGACATTGTTGGAACTACGGAAGAAGCATTCACGAAATACGTTGACTTCGTTGCTAAACACAGCGACGCTCCTTTAATGCTGGACGCTATGAGTCCAAAGGTTCGCATGGCAGCTTCTGAGATGGTCAAGAACATGGGCATCCAAGACAGATGCTTGTACAACTCAGTCTATAAGGGCGTCACCGACATGGAGCTGGCAAAGCTGAAGGAAAGCGGAATCAAAATGTCCATCGTGCTCGCTGACAACCCCAGAGACAACAGCTTAGACGGAAAAATGGCAATCCTACAAGAAGCGTTGGCGTTAGCGGATAAAGGCGGAATCACAAAACCACTGATTGACACGGCGATTCCTGCGTTCGCACCGGACATGGGCACGGCGGTCAGAGCGATCCCGAAGATTAAAGAGAAGTTCGGTCACCCCACAGGGTTGGGAACTGGAAACGTTGTCACTACGATGGGATGGGTCAAAGCCAACATTGAAAAGACATACAGAAAAGGATGCACCACTGCAACGAACGCGATAATACAGACGGTTGGCGCAAACTGGCTGATGTTCGGACCGGCAGAACAGGCGGAATGGGTTTTCCCCGCTGTAGCTATAGTCGACACTTACGTTGCATCTGCGATGGCTGACTTAGATATCCGACCACTGGAAGAAACACACCCGATATTCAAAGTCTTCCTCTAAATCCTCCATTCTTTATTTTTTAGTTAAAGTGATTTTGTTGAAGGGCTGGAAGTGAAGCCGGCTCGCTGGTTTGAAATAATAGTCTTGTTCACAGCTTTAACGATGTTAATTGTCTACTTAGTCCCAAGCGATTCGCCATTATTCATAATCCGCTACGTGTTCAGCTTCGTTTTCATCGCGTTCCTGCCAGGCTACTGCCTCGTCACCATTTTGTTTACCAAGAAAAACAAGCTTGACGTGGTTGAGAAATCCGTGCTATCGGTGGCTCTGAGCTTCGGCATCGCTGGGCTTCTCGGTTTATTCTTAGGGCTGTCACCTATCGGTATCGAGTTCGCTTCGATAACTTACTCGCTAACGCTCATCGTACTCGTTTTGTCAGTTATCGCCTTCGTAGTAAAAATAAGGGAGTTAAGAGAGCTTCAGGTGCAGGGCACGGAGCATGTAAGCAGCGGAAGTCTTCAAAGCTGAAACGCCGTAAGTGCCGCCTCGACCGAACATTCTGATGATGTAGCCTGGTCTCAGGGGCCTGGGCAGGTGCAGGAGGCTGTACCCGCACCTTCACGAGAGCAACGGCTTCTTCGCAGCCAAACTACAAAAACAATAAACACCTATCCCGTCTTATCTGCTGCTTCAGCATGTCTGCGCTTCTTGAAGTACAACAATAAGCCCAAGCCGACAACGGCCACTGACGCGCCAGAAGCGGCAGCAACAGGTGCTACTGGAAAAGGCTCTTGTGATTGAGCAATGTTAAAATATATTGTTTCTGAGACACCCATGTTTCCTGCATCGTCCCAAGCGTAAACCGTCACGTTATGCAATCCGATATGCAAATTAGTCAAAGTCGTGTTACCAGCAATCGTCACATTATCCCCTCCGTCAAGATTGTAAGCGATTTGCGAAACCTGCTCGTTCACTGTAAAATCTAACGGAATATCAGAAGAATAGTACGTTTTGTTTTCTAAAGCCAATAAAATGCGTGGAAAAACTGTGTCTAACCTGAAATTCACTACAGATGAACTGTTTATCTCTGCAGAAGTATTTGGCTTCCATTCACATCCCTCGATGACTCCTGCCCCATATGCAAAAATTCGTAAGCTATGAATTCCATCCCTCAAGTTTGACAAATTCTCAGAATAGCTAAAAGGAGACGACAAGTTGCTGTGAACTTCAATTAACCGATACAATTTTTCGTCAACTTCAATTGTTATGTGGTCAAGCTGTTGTACATCCCCATACCGCGTAGGTGTACCCAAATACACCGTAGGATAACTTTTCCACTTTTCTGGCTTTGTCATAGTGAAATTTATCAGAATAACATCGCGATATGTTTCGTTTGTTGGTGAATGTATTGAAATCACAGGAGGGTCAGTCCATCTGTCTTCATACCAAGGATTTGCCACCCCTAATTGAACAAAGTTGTCAGTAGCTAAAGCTGAAAATAATAGCGCCAAGATGAAAGCTGCGGTAGGGATTGCTTTCCACATTGCAATCACTTCTCTAACAATGTAATGGTTTGTCTCAAGAGTTAAAAGGGTTTTTGTCAAGGTTTCTTGACCAACCGCCCCAAATTCAGTCAAGATTTCTTGACAAACAGCATATTTGGATCCTATTAGCGGTTCGTTGCAGAAACCTATAGGGGGTAGGTCTCTGTTGGCGTTTTCAGGCGCCAAAAGCATGTTGAAAAAACCGAGACAAGCCTATTTGGAGCCTGTTATTGCAGAAACGATAGAGGGGGGGTCTGCCAGCAGAGCAGCAGCGCCTTCAGAACCATACATGGCTCCTTTAAATAAGAGGGCTATAGACTGCTCCGAACGACATCTCAAAAGCCAATTTTTCAAGCCGCAAACGTCAAGAACCCGTGAAGCTTATGCGAAGACTAATATCCCTCAATTCATGCATATCTTGCCAAGTGAACTCGTATGCCCTATTGTCCAGAATGCGGCGGAGAAATGCACTACGCCATAGCCACCAAGCACTACATCTGCAAAAGCTGCGGCTTATCCGTGACCCAACAGGAACTCTGGGAACTCCGCGACAAGCTGAGACCCAACACGGAAACAGCCGAGGAAGAGAAAGACAAGCAGCGTAAAGAGTACCTGAAGTGGTGGCTCAGCAAGAAAAAGTAACCGCCAGACAAAGCGTTTATTGACAGTTGGTTAGTAAACAGTATAAAAAAGTTCACTCTTCTTGAATCTTACAGTGGGATGTTCATGACTGCGGATATGGAGATAATCTGCGTCGGCAACGAACTATTAATAGGCAAGACGCTGAACACGAACGCGCAGTGGCTAGCTAAGCACACAACGCTTCTCGGAGTCAACGTCAAACGCGTCACCGTGATATCCGATGACGTCAAAGAAATCGCCGCCGCAACCCAAGAAGCGCTGAAACGAAAACCCAAGTTCATCATCGCCACAGGCGGATTAGGACCAACCTTCGACGACAAAACACTGGAAGGCATCGCAAAAGCATTAAAACGCAAACTCGAAGTCAACCCCGAAGCGCTGAACATGATCGAAGAAAAATACGAAAAATACGCTGCAAAACTCCACACGGGGACTTTGGAGTTGACGCAACCGCGAATCAAGATGGCAACCCTGCCTCAGAAAACACAGCCTATCCGCAACCCAATCGGAACCGCACCAGGAGTCAAAGCCCGCATTGATGGAACGATTTTAATAGTGTTACCCGGTGTACCTAAAGAGATGGAAGCTATTTTTGAAGAGGCTGTGGCGCCGCTGCTTAGGCAAGTCTCAGGTGACAAGGGATTCCATGAAAAAAGCATTTACGCTGATGGCATTATGGAGTCAGGGTTGGCGCCGCTCATAGACACGGTGATGCAGGATAATCCGGATGTTTACGTGAAATCGCATCCTAAAGGCGAAGAGAACAAGCCGCACATCGAGATTCACCTGTCAACTACCGCAGCGGAGTCTGAAAACCCGGAGAAGAAGCTGCAGAAAGCCGCAGCTCAGCTTGCAGGGTTGATAGAAAAGGTCGGCGGCAAAGTGTTCCAGAACGAGAGTCGCACTTAGTTATTTTCACTAATAATTGATTGTTCACAAGACCAATAAACCCGCTATCCGTTAAAATGTTTGAGAAAAATGAACCGGCAGCTCACAAAGGCAACGATAGTCATACTGACTGTTCTTG
>Ga0210077_1000213_pt1 | contig 25278 bp, 24 predicted proteins | sample RushMan_CattailN_5_FD_185556 | JGI IMG/M metagenome (GOLD analysis project Ga0210077, IMG submission 185556) | Wetland microbial communities from San Francisco Bay, California, USA, that impact long-term carbon sequestration -... | ecosystem: Environmental > Aquatic > Marine > Wetlands ... | reverse complement strand
GCCGCCTCCCCGCCCGCGGCGCCGGACGGCCAGGCCGGCCGGAGCGCCGCCAGGTCGGTGGCGACTCTCTGGAGCTCGATCGTCAGCTGGTCGATCTTCCTGAGCATGTCCTGGTACTGGGCCGGGATGACCCGCAGGTCCTCCCTGACCCGGGCCTGGTCCGAGACGGACTCGCGGACCAGTTCGGCCAGGGCCGAGAGCTGTTCGCGGAGCAGACGGAGGTCCTCGGCGTTCCGGTCGAGCCGGGCCTGCAGGTCCTGGACCTGCCGCCTGAGGATCTGGACGTCTTCGTAGATCAGCTCGTAGGCCTTCTTGCTCTTGTCCTGAGCGGCGGACGGCAGCGCCAGAAAGACGAGGCAGGCGGCCGCGAGAAGCTTCTTCGACACGCGCTACTTTTCGATGACCAGGAACTGATCGCGGCGGTTCTTCTGCCAGGCGGCCTCGTTGTGGCCGGGGTCGAGCGGCTGGCTCTTCCCGTAGGAGATGATGCGCAGCCTGTCGGGGGCGATGCCCATCATGATGAGGTAGTCCTGGGCGGCCTTGGCGCGCCTCTCGCCGAGGGCGAGGTTGTATTCCTCGGTGCCGCGTTCGTCGCAGTGGCCTTCGATCAGGACCTTGACCGTCTTGAATTTCTTCAGCCAGACCGCGTTGGCTTCGAGGACCGGCTTGGCGTCATCGCGGATGACGGCCTTGTCGTAGTCGAAGTAGATATTGGCGAGCGGCTTTTCCCGGTTGATCTCCTCGAGCGATTTCTGAAGGAAGAGCTCCTCCTCGGAAAGGGCCGGCTCCTGAACGACGGGCGGCTCGACCTTCTCGACCTTGGGCTGTTCCTGCGCCTGGGGCGGCGGAGGCGGGACCTCCTGGGGCTTCTTGCGGCAGGATAGGGCGAATGCAAAAACCAGGATTGCGGCCAGGGAGAAAATAAGAAACCTTTTCATTTGACCTCCTACTTGAAGTATGTCCTTCATCCTTAAATCCGGAGTCCGGCATTTCTCCAGTGTCCTTATACAATGAGGCGCAGGACGTGTCAACTGGAAACAGAGGCCGGGGGCCTCCGTCCCCCCGGGGCGCGGCGGGTCAATTCGTCCAATTCGGGAGCTTGTTCTGGCCCAGGTCCGTGAGGCGCCGCAGGTTGGCGCCGTCGTAGTCGATCGTGTAGAGCTGGATCGAGCCCGAGAGGTTGGAGGCGAAGACGAGATGCCGCCCGTCGGGCGACCAGCTGGGGTTCTCGTTCCGGGCCCGAGTTTCGGTCAGCTTGGAGATCTGGTTGGTCCGGAGGTTCAGGATGTAGATGTCGAACAGATTGTCGACGCGCGAGATATAGGCGATCCGGTCGCCGGTCGGCGACCAGGCCGGCGAATCGTGGTAGCTGCCGCCGAAGCTCACCTTGCGGACGTTCGAGCCCTCGGCGTCCATGGTGTAGATCTGCGGCGCGGCGGCCCCGGTGCGGTCGCTCGTGAAGGCGATCTCGCGGCCGGTCGGCGACCACGACGGCGCCGTCTCGGAGGCGCTGTTGTAGGTCAGGCGGTGGATCTTGGTCGTCCCGACGTCGAGCACGTAGATCTCGGCGTTCCCCTCCTGGGTCATCGAGGAGCAGAAGGCCAGCTTCTTCCCGTCCGGGGAGAAGGCGGCCGAATAGTTGGTGCCCTTGGAGGCGACCAGCGTCTCCTTGCCCGCGTAGATGTCGCGCAGGTAGAGGCCCACCGTGTTGGCGCGGTAGGACGAGAAGGCGATCGTCCTCTGGTCGGGCGACCAGGCCGGCATGTAGTCCCGGACCTTGTTGAAGGTGATCCGGGTCGGGTTGGCCCCGTCGTAATCCATGATGTAGATCTCGTCGTTGCCGTCGCGGTTGCTGACGAAGGTGACCTTGGTGGAGAACACCGGCTTCTCCCCGTAGAGCTTCATGAGCTCGTCGGCCATCCGGTGGGCGACGAGGCGCCAGCTGCTCTTGTCGGCCTGGTAGCGTTTGCCGACGATGAAGCGCTCGCTCTTGACGTCGTAGATCTTCCCGTCGAACGTGGTCCGGCCCTGGCCGTCCTCGCTGATCTCGCCCGTGAGGAGGAGCTTGGCCTGGATCGAATCCCAGTCCTTGAAGACGATCTTCTCGGGGTCGATGGCCTTGATGTACCCGTAGTAGTCCTTGGGCAGGAGCTGGAAGACGCGGCTGTACTTGATGTCGTCGCCGAGGACCTTGTGGATTTCCTGGGCGGCGGCCCGGGCCCCCTCCGACTGGGAGCGGAGGACGAAGTCCGGGAGGGCCACCGAGACCATCGGCCGGCCTTCGCTGATCTTCATGACGACTTCCTGCTGGGCCTGGAGCCCGGCGGCGGCCAGGCACAGCGCGATGGCGATGAGGATTTTTTTCTGTGTCATTTGGCATGCTCGAAAATGAGATGGATGACGAGGAACTGGCCGTCGTACTCGCTCGGCAGGGGCGGGAACGGGGCCGCCGACTGGATGGCCCGCTGGGCCGAGAGGTCGAAGGCGTCGATGCCGCTCGGCACCTCGACCTTGAGGTCGGCGACCTGGCCGTTCCGGTAGATCTTGAACCCGACCTGGGTCTGGAGGAGCCCCCCGACGCCCGGGTCGACGAGCGAGTTGAACCAGTTGGAGGAGATCCGGTCGGAAAGGATCTGCAGGTAGTAAGTGAAAGGGAAACCGGACAGGCCGAAGGGGTCGCCGCCGCCTCCGCCCGCCCCCTCTCCGGTTCCTCCGCCCGGCCCGCCGCCGGTCCCGAACCTGAGGCCGAAGCCCGAGCCGCCGGGTTTGCCGGACTCCGCGCCCGCCCGGGCGGCGTCGGGGCGCCCGGTTTCCGTCTTGGCGGGGGGCGTCTTGGATGTCTGCGGCTTGCTGATCGCGGCCTTCTTCGGGGGCGCCTTCCTGGCCGTCTTCGGCTTTTCCACCGGGTAGCGCATCACGTTCAGGTCCTCGACCTTGCCGGGGACGGTGAGGTCGCGGAGCGATTCCCGCTTGGCCGGAAGAGGGGCGGTCTGAGCCTCGGGCTCCGGGGCGGGTTCGGACAGGGCCGGCGCGGCGCCTCCGGACCCTCCGGAGCCGCCTCCCGGACCGCCCCCCGGGCCGATGAAGTTCACGTACTGGACGAGGCCGATCCGGGACGGTCGGGACAGCGAGGGGGAGACGAGCAGCAGGATGACCAGGCCCACGTGAAAGATCGCCGAAAAAACGAGAGCCCGGCGGAAGGGCCCGGGCAGGGCCCGGCTGCGCGCAGTCATCGTGTCTTGTCTTTGATATCGATCGGTTCGGTGATGATGCCGAGGAGCTCGATGCCCGCCTTTTTCGTGATGTCCATGACGCGGACGACGTAGCCCCAGCTGAGGGACTCGTCGGCCCGGAGGTAGGCGACCTTCTTGCTCTTGTTGAAGAAATACTCCGACAGGCGGCGCTCGAGAAGGTTGATGTTGACGGTATCCTCGCCGATATGGATGTACTGGTCCTTCGTGACGGTCAGGGTCAGCCCCTCCTCCGAAGGCGCGGAGTCGGTTTCGGCCTGGGGCAGGTTGATGCTGAGGCCCGACTGCATCATGGGCGCGGTCACCATGAAGATGACGAGGAGAACGAGCATGACGTCGACGAAGGGCGTGACGTTGATCTCGGAGAGGGAGGTGCCGATCTGCCTGCGGCCTCGCGAGGAGGACGGCATCGACTGGGTGCTAAGAGCCATGGAGCCTCTCGGCGATGCTCAGGAATTCCAGGGAGAAATCCTCCATGTCCGAGATCAGGTCCTTGATCCGGCCGAGGAAGTAGTTGTAGGCGATGACCGCGGGGACGGCGGCGAAGAGGCCGACGGCCGTCGCGATCAGGGCCTCGGCGATGCCCGGGGCGACCACCTGGAGGCTGGCCGAGCGCATGGCGCCGATGCGCTCGAAGGCGATCATGATGCCCCAGACCGTGCCGAACAGCCCGATGAAGGGCGAGACGCTGCCGGTCGTGGCCAGGAAGAACATCATCCTCTCCAGCCGGGCGATCTCGTTGTTCGAGGCCTTGAGCAGGGCCCGATTGAGGCTGTCGGCCTTCTGGCCGCTCCAGCCGTTGCCGGCCGTGGACTTGTTCTGGTAGGTGAGCTCCTTGAAGCCGGCGTGGAAGATCGTGGCCAGCGGGCTCGACTTGTACTTGCGGGCGGCCTCGGAGACATCGGACAGGCTGCGGCTCTTCCGGAACGCGGCGAGGAACTTGTCGGACTGTTTGAAAGCCGACTTGATCGTTCTTCTCTTGTAAATGATGATGGCCCAGGAGAACACGGAGAAGCCCAGCAGGGCCAGCAGGATCAGCTTGACGACCGGGTCGGCGCCGGCGACGACTCTGAGTATGTTGAATGTAGTCATGGCACTTCCAGCATCAAATAGTAGCGCACGGGCCTACCCAAGTCAATAAACCGCGCGTTCGCCGGAAGCGTTGCCGGCGGCGTCCGCAGGGGGGAACGGGGGACGTCCGGCGCAAGATGCCGGCCAGCCGGCAAGTGACAAAAATCGTCCCAAGAGCACGAACCGGACCGGGTTCAGTTGATGAGGCCGGAGCTCCCATCGGGGCCGGAAGCCGCCGTCGGGGGCACGGGCGGCCGCAGGCCGAGCAGGCGCCGCAGGATTTCGCGGGCCACCCGCTTCGCGTCGCGGCCGCTCTCGTTCGTGGCCCCGACGCAGGACGGGCAGCCGTCGCGGCAGGGGCAGGCCTCGAGCGTCTTCAGGGCGTGCTCGAGGAGTTTCGTCTGGAGCGCGTAGAGCGAAGGGCTGAGCCCGATGCCGCCCGGATAATTGTCATAGATGAAGATGTTGGGCTCGAATTCGGCCTCGACGAAGGTCGTCGCCTCCTGCTGGGCCTGGGTCCGGGCCGGGAGGTTCCGGGGCGGCAGCGTCTCGCCGGTCGAGTTGTCCCCGATCGAGACGCCCACGTCGTGGATGTCGCACATCATGAACAGCGGCGAGACGTGGTGGATGAGGTAGGAGAGCCCGAACAGCCCGTTGATCCGCTGCTCGGACGGATAAGGGACGGCCTGGAGCAACGGCGCCGGCACGGTCAGCCACCAGGCCGTCGTGTGCATCTCGTTCTCGGGCAGGGTCAGGTCCCCGGCCCCGACGTTCTCCATGGTGTTGAACTTGATCTTCTTGAAGCCCACGACCTGCGTCGACACGTGGACCTCCCCGTGCGAGACGCGGCAGCTGTCGAGGGGCATCGACTCGAACATGTCGATGACCTTGATCTTGGTGTAGTCGATGGCGTCCGTGTAGTAGTCGATGTCGGTCTTCTTGACGTAGGCCTTGCGCTCCTCGAAATCGAGCTTCTCGACGAAATACTGCTCGCCCTCGCAGATGTAGATGGCCTTGGGATGGAGGGCCGTCAGGGCGGACGTGAAATCGACCTCGGCGATGACCCGGGTCTGCCCGGTGATGTCCACGACCACGAAGTTGTCCGAGCTGACGCTCCTCAGGTTCACCGCGTCGGCCGGGTACGACTCCGACGTCCAGAACCATTTGCCCTGCGAGTGGTGGAGGAGCTTGTCCTCCTCGAGGAACCGCAGAATCGGCGCGACGTCGGCCCGGCCGAACATCTCGCCGTCCTCGAAGGGCAGCTCGAACGCGGCGCACTCGACATGGCTGACGAGAATCGACAGGTTGTCGGGGTTGATCAGCGCCATCTCCGGGGACTTGGAGAAGAAGTAGTCGGGGTTGTTGACGATGAACTGGTCGAGCGGCGAGCTCGAGGCCACCAGCACCGCGGCCGAGGTCCCCGTCTTCCGCCCGGCCCGTCCCGCCCGCTGCCAGGTGCTGGCGATCGTCCCTGGATAGCCGGCCAGGACCGCCACGTCGAGCGTCCCGATGTCGATCCCGAGCTCCAGGGCGTTGGTCGAGACGACCCCCAGGATTTCGCCGCTCCGGATGCCCTTCTCGATCTCCCGGCGCTTGAGGGGCAGGTAGCCGCCCCGGTAGCCCCGGATCAGCCCCTCCTTGCGGATGGTGGTCTCGATGTCCTGCTTGAGGTAGGTTAGCAGGACCTCGGTGATCAGCCGGCTCTGGGCGAAGACGATCGTCTGCAGGTCGTTCCGGAGGAAGATCGCGGCCACCCGCCGCGACTCGTTGACATAGGACCGCCGGATGCCGAGGGCGGCGTTGACCACCGGCGGCGTGTAGAAGATGAAGTACTTCTCCCCGCGCGGCGCCCCGTTGTCGTCGACGAGCGTCACCGGGGCCTCGATCATCTTCTCGGCCATTTCGGCCGGGTTGGCGATGGTGGCCGTCGAGAGGATGAACTGCGGGTCCGAGCCGTAGAACCGGGCGATCCTCCGCAGCCGCCTCAGGACGTTGGCCAGGTGGCTGCCGAAGATGCCGCGGTAGCTGTGGAGCTCGTCGATGACCACGTACTTGAGGTTCTCAAACAGCTTGATCCACTTCGTGTGGTGGGGCAGGATCCCGGCGTGGAGCATGTCGGGGTTGGTGAGGACGATGTGCCCCCTGGCCCGGATGGCCTTGCGGGCGTCCTGGGGCGTGTCGCCGTCGTAGGTGAAGACCCGGATCTCCTCCGGCAGGCGGGCGTTGATGTCGTCGAGCTCGGCCCGCTGGTCGTTCGCCAGGGCCTTGGTCGGGAAAAGATACATGGCCCGGCTCGAGGGCTCGCGCATGATGGCGTCAAGGACCGGCAGGTTGTAGCAGAGCGTCTTCCCCGACGCCGTGGGCGTGACGACCGTGACGTTCCGGCCCTCCTTCAGCGCCCCCCAGCAGGCCGCCTGGTGCGAGTACAGGCGCTCGAATCCCTTCTGCCGCAGCGCCTCGAGGAGGGCCGGGTGGACCCCGTCCGGGTACTCCCTGTACTTCCCGGCCTGGGCCGGCAGGTGCTTGACGGCCGCGATGGAGTCGGTCCGGTAGCCGGTTTTCTTGAGCAGCTCGACCGCCCGCAGCAGGTTCTCGTCTTTGGTCATGGGGCTCACCCCATCCTAGCCAATTCCCCCGCCTCGGTCAATGCGCCGAACGCGCCCGCGAACCCGCCCCGGACTGCCAAAGCCCCGGAAACGTGGTAAAATGGACTGATTATGCTCGACGAAATCCGCGTCAAGAAGGCGGCCCAGCACAACCTCAAACACATCGACGTCAGCCTCCCCCGCAACCGCCTGATCGTCGTCACGGGCCCGTCCGGCTCCGGCAAGTCCTCGCTCGCCTTCGACACCCTCTTCGCCGAGGGCCAGCGCCGCTATATCGAATGCCTGTCGACCTACGCCCGGCAGTTCATCGAGCAGATGGAGAAGCCGGACGTGGAGTCGGTCGAGGGCATCTCGCCGTCCATCTCCATCGACCAGAAGACGATCTCCTCCAACCCGCGCTCGACCGTGGGGACGATCACCGAGGTCTACGACCTCCTGCGCCTTCTCTACGCCCGTGTCGGCACCCCGCACTGCCCGAGCTGCGGCCGGCCCGTAAGCTCGCAGACGCCCGAGCAGATCGTCAAGCGGATCGCGGAGGGCTTCCGCGGCGAGCGGCTGCGCATCCTGGCCCCGGTCATCAAGGGGCGGAAGGGGGAGTACTCCAGGCTGTTCGAGAGGATGCGGAAGAAGGGCTTCCTCAGGGCCCGGGTCAACGGCCGCCTCCACGACCTCGAGGAGGAGATCCTGCTCGACAGGAACCGCAAGCACACCATCGAGATCCTGGTCGACACGATCCGGGCCGAGCCCGGCTCGGAACGCCGCCTCAAGGAAGCCGTGGCCAAAGCCCTCGAGGTGTCCGGGGGCGAGGTCCTGGCCGTCGGCGACTCCGGCCGGGAGGGGTTCTTCTCCCTGACCCTCCTCTGCCCGCGCTGCGAAATCAGCCTGCCCGAGCTCGAGCCGCGCAATTTCTCCTTCAACAGCCCCTACGGCGCCTGCGCCCGGTGCCACGGGCTCGGCTACGAAACGACCCTCAACGAGTGGGGCGAGGTCGAGCTGACCGACGACGTCTGCCCGGAGTGCGCCGGGGCCCGCCTGAAGAAGGAGAGCCTGGCGGTCAAGATCGAGGGCCTGACCATCCACGACCTGGGGGAGCTCCCGGCCGGCGACCTGATCGCCCGGGTCGGCCGCTTCGGGTTCCCGCCCTCCGATGAGATCGTCGCCTCGAAGATCCTGAAGGAGATCCGGGACCGGCTGGCGATCATGGACGACCTGGGCATGGCCTACCTCCACCTGAACCGGACCACGGCCTCGCTCTCCGGCGGCGAGGCCCAGCGGGTCCGGCTGGCGGCCCAGGTCGGCGCCCGGCTGCGCGGGGTCCTCTACGTCCTCGACGAGCCGACGATCGGCCTCCACCAGCGCGACAACGGCCGCCTCATCTCCCTCCTCAGGAGGCTCCGCGACGAGGGCAATTCCGTCGTCGTCGTCGAACACGACGAGCAGACCATCCGGGCCGCCGACTTCATCCTGGACCTCGGGCCGGGCGCGGGAGACGCCGGCGGCTCGAAGGTCGCCGAGGGCCCCATCCAGGCCATTCTCGAATCCCCCGGCTCGCTGACGGCCCAGTACCTGCGTGGCGAAAAGTCCATCCCGGTCCCGGCCGAGAGACGGCGTCCAACCTCCTGGCTCACGATCCGCAAGGCCAGCGAGCACAACCTGAAGCGGATAGACGTCCGGCTGCCGCTGGGGTTGATGACGGCGGTCACGGGCGTATCCGGGTCGGGCAAGAGCACCCTGGTCTATGACATCCTCTACCGGGCCCTGGTCAACAGGCTCTACAAGGCCAAGCAGCGCGCGGGCGCCTGCGAGAGGCTGGAGGGGGTCGACCGGATCGACAAGGTCGTGGCCGTCGACCAGAAGCCGATCGGCCGCACGCCGCGCTCCAACCCCTCGACCTACACCGGCCTCTTCACGGCCCTGCGCGAGCTCTTCGCCCGGACCCCGGAGGCCCGGATGCGGGGCTACACGGCCAGCCGCTTCAGCTTCAACGTGAAGGGCGGCCGGTGCGACGAATGCGAGGGCGCGGGCGTCAAGAAGATCGAGATGCACTTCCTGCCCGACGTGTTCGTCACCTGCGACCGCTGCCAAGGAAAGCGCTACAACAAGGAAACCCTGGCCGTCCTCTACAAGGGCCGCAGCATCGCCGACTACCTGGCCATGACGGTCGACGACGCCTATGAGCTGCTCAAGGCCCAGCCCCAGCTCAAGCGCAAGCTGGCCACCCTGAAAAAGGTCGGGCTGGGCTACATCACGCTCGGCCAGGCCGCCCCGACGCTCTCGGGCGGCGAGGCCCAGCGGATCAAGCTGACCAAGGAACTGGGCCGCCGCAGCACGGGCAAGACCCTCCACCTCCTGGACGAGCCGACCACGGGCCTGCACTTCGACGACGTCCGCCGGCTCCTCGAAGTCCTGTCCGAGCTGGTGAGGCTGGGCAACACCGTCATCGTCATCGAGCACAACCTTGATGTCATCAAGTATTGCGACTATATTATTGACTTGGGCCCCGAAGGCGGCAAGGCGGGCGGCCGGATCGTGGCCCAGGGGACTCCGGAAGCCGTGGCGGCCGCGGCGGGCGGCTCCTACACGGGGCAGTACCTGAAGCGGGTCCTCCCCGACGGGCGGCGGCCCCGGAGAAAGGACGCCTGAGAGATCATGGCCTTCAAAGATATCCCCGGCGCGGGGCGGATCAAGCGGACCCTGAAGCTGGCCCTGTCGCGCGGCCGGGTTCCGAACTCGCTCCTCTTCACCGGCCCCGAAGGCGTCGGCAAGAGGCGGACGGCGCTGACGCTGGCCAAGGCCCTGAACTGCCGGGAGATGAGCGACGATTCCTGCGACCGCTGCTCTTCGTGCCTGGCCATCGACGGGGGCCGGTTTCCGGACGTCATGGAGATCGAGACGGCGGAGGACAAGGCGGGCGTGGCCATCGAACAGATCCGCCTTCTCAAGCACCTGGCCTACCTGAGGCCGATGGCCGGGAGGAAGCGGGTCTTCATCGTGTCGGCCGCCGAGGAGATGAGCGAGGCGGCCGAGAATTCCGTGCTCAAGGTGCTGGAGGAGCCGCCGCTCTTTTCCCACATCATCCTGGTCACGGCCAGCCCCTTCCTGCTCCTGCCGACGATCGTCTCCCGCTGCCGAACCCTGGCCTTCGCCCCGGTCAGGCGGGAGGAGATCGAGAGGATCCTCGTCGAACGGGACTACCCCGAGGACCGGGCCCGGGTTCTGTCCCTTCTCGTCGGGGGCAACCTGGAGCGGGCCCTGGAGCTCGAATGGGACGAGGTGCAGGAGCTCAAGGAGGAGTCCTGGACGCTGCTCGAGGGGCTGCTCTCGGGCCGCAATGCCTCGCTGTTCCTCGACCGCTTCGGGGGCCTGGCCAAGTCGGCGCTGGAGCCTTTCCGGGAGACGATGGAAATCCTGGCCTCGTTCGTCCGCGACATGGTTCTGCTCAAGACCGGCGGGGAAGGGCGCTTCCTGCTGAATCCCGATTTCGAGGACCGGCTGCGGGAGGCCGCCGGGAGCGCCACCGTCCCGCGGCTCCTCGGCCTGCTGGCCGAGATGGATTTCGTCCTGACCGAGCTGCCGAAGAACCTGAACAAGAACCTTCTGGCGGCGGCCTTCCTTTCAAATTTTGGAGAGTTGCGACATGTCTGATATCGTCTGCGTTCAATCCGAGACCTCGGGCCGGGTCATCCGGGCCCGCAAGGGCGGCGAGCCCCTCGGGAAGGGGGATCGCTGCATCATCGAATCCGAGCACGGCGGGGACCTGGCGGTCGTCGTCGACGATGCCAGCCTGATGTGCACCAACCCCCATGCGGTCCGGTGCGCCGTGCAGGTCATCCGCAAGGCCACCGACGAGGACGTCCGCAAGTTCGATTGGCTGCGGGAGAAGGAGGTCCGGGCCTTCGATTTCTGCCTCCAGCGCATCAAGGACCGGGACCTGCCGATGAAGCTCGTCTCGGTCCGCTACTTCTTCAACGAGAAGAAGGGGATCTTCTACTACACCGCCGACGGCCGGATCGACTTCCGGCAGCTGGTCAAGGACCTGGCCAAGGAGCTGCGGATGCGGATCGAGATGCGCCAGGTGGGCGTCCGCGACGAGGCCAAGATGATCGGCGGGCTGGGCGTCTGCGGCCGGGCCCTGTGCTGCGCCAGCTTCATGCGGGCCTTCGAGCCGGTGACCATCCAGAAGGCGCGGAAGCAGCAGATCGTCATCAACCCCACCAAGATCTCGGGATTGTGCGGGCGCCTGATGTGCTGCCTGGGCTTCGAAGCCCAGACCCGGGGCCGGATGTACACGGAAACGGACGAACCCCCTCAGACCGAGGACTGAGCCAGTCGACCGGGCGCCCCGCCCTCCGGTTTTCGGCCGGAGGTCAGCGCCTCCGGAAGACCTTGAACAGTCTTCTCCACCCGCGGCGCCGGGGCGAAGTCTCGACGTAATACTCGGCCAGGGCCCCGAGCACCTCCTCGTCCCTGAGGAGACCGATGATCTTGTCCCGCTCGGTCATCTTGGCGAAGCACGAGGCGCAGTTGAAGTAGTGCTCTTCGAATTCGTCCCGGGCCTTGTCGTCCATCTTGCCGAGGAGATAGCTGTCCATGAAGTCGTCTTTCGGGCACTTGGCCATGTCTTCACCGGCACGTTGGTGGTGACACTGTTTAGTCGCCCTCCCGCGCCTGAAAACGGAAAATCTCACGGCTTCACGCTCTTCTTGACGAGCTTGATGGCGTAGTTCACGCGCTCGCTGACGCGGCGCGGCGTGATGTCGAGGCGCCGGGCCACCTCGTCGCGCGAGAGCTCCTTGTAGTAATAGAGATAGAGGACGTCGCGGAACTTGGGCTTGAGCCGGGAGACGGCCGCGGCCAGCTGGCGGGCCCGCTCGCGGCTCTCGACCTCGTCGTGGGGGTCGGGGAAGGGGCTGGGCTCCGGGGCGTGGCGCAGGACCTTGGTCTTCTGGCGGATGTAGTCGATGATCCGGCGGCTGGTGATGGTGTAGAGGAACGTCCCGATCGAGGAGTCGCCGCGGAAGCCCCCGTTCTTGACCTTCTCCAGGGCCTGGGTGAGGATCTCGTTCACGACGTCCTCCCAGTCGGGGTTCGAGCTCCCCAGGGCCTTGCGGACCCGGAAGGAGATGACGTCCCTGTACTTGAGGATGTCGTCCTCGGAGGCGGTGTGCTTCTTGAAGACGGTCACGCTCAGAACTCTTCGCCGCCGGATTTTTCCCGTTCCCGGTCCCTCAGGAACGTCTTGCGGTCGACCAGAATCTCCCTGGCCTTGCTGCCCTCGCTGGGGCCGATCAGGCCCTCCTGCTCCATCTGGTCGATGATGCGGGCGGCCCGGGCGTAGCCCAGCTTCAGGCGGCGCTGGAGGTAGGAGGCGGAGGCCTGGCCCGTGGTGATCACCAGCTTGACGGCCTCGTCGTAGCGCTCGTCCTTCTCGTCCGACTCGTCCCAGGCCTTGTCCCGGTCGCCCCGGACGGCCTGGAGGATGTGCTCGTCGTAGGTCGGCGTCCCCTGGCTCTTGACGTGCTTCACGAGCCGGCGGACCTCCGGGATCGAGATGTAGGAGCAGTGGAGCCGGATGAGCCGGGGGAAGTTGGGCGGCAGGAAGAGCATGTCCCCCATGCCCAGGAGCTTTTCGGCCCCGATCGTGTCGATGATGATCCGCGAGTCGACCTTGGAGGGGACCCGGAAGGCGATGCGGCAGGCGAAGTTGTTCTTGATCGTCCCGGTAATGACGTCGATCGACGGGCGCTGGGTGGCCATGACGAGGTGGATGCCGACGGCCCGGGCCAGCTGGGCCAGCCGGCCGATGAAGAACTCGACCTCCTGGGCCCCGACCATCATCAGCTCGGCCAGCTCGTCGATGATGATCACGATGTAGGAGAGGGGCTGCAGCGCGGCCCTCTCCTCGTCGGTCAGGCGGGCCTTCTTGTCGGCCAGGGACTGCTTCATCTGCTGGTTGTACTGCTCGATGTTCCGGACCTTGACGGACTGGAGCTTCCGGTAGCGCTCCTCCATCTTGCGGACGATGTCGTTCAGCACGACGTGGGCCTTCTTGGGGTCGTTGATGACCGGGCACATGAGGTGCGGCACGTCCTCGTAGAGCGAGAACTCGAGCCGCTTGGGGTCGATCAGGACGATCTTGACCTCCTCCGGCGTCGCCTTGTAGAGGAGGCTGGCGATAAGGGCGTTAAGGGCGACGCTCTTGCCCGTGCCGGTCGAGCCGGCGATCAGGAGGTGGGGCATGACCGCGAGGTCGGTCAGGTAGACCCCGCCGTGGACATCCTTGCCCAGGGCGAAGGTGAGCTTGGAGGGCGAGTTCAGGAACTTTTCCGACTCGATGATGTCGCGGAGCTTGATCATCTCGCGCTTGTTGTTCGGGATCTCGATGCCCAGGGACGACTTGCCCGGGATGCGCTGGATGCGGACCGATTCGGCCCTGAGCGCAAGCGACAGGTCCTCGGTGAGGTTGGCCACCTGGGACACTTTGATGCCCGGGGCCGGGGAGAACTCGTAGGTCGTGATGACGGGCCCGGGGTGGTATTCGCGGACCTCGCCCTCGATGCCGAACTCCCTGAGCTTGTCTTCGATCGCGCCCTTCTTCTCGCGCAGCTCGGCCGGGTCGATCCTCTCGGCGGCCTGGCCCGGGTCGAGGAGATTGAAGGCCGGGAACCGGTAGTCGCCTCTCAGGCCGAGGTCGGGGAGGAGGGGCCTTTCGGGCAGCGGCGCGGGCACGGCCGCCCTGGCCGGGGCCGGCTTGCGGAGTTCGACCCCGCCGGACTTGCGGGCGGCCTCCCTCTCGCGCCGCTTGCGCTCCCTTTCGGCCCGCCTCTCGGCCCGCGGGTCGGGCTTTTCGGGAGCCGGGGCCGCCTCCGGCGACGGTTCCGGGGCGGCGTACTTCTGCCTGACCTTTTCGCGCATCCGGTCCCGGGCCCGGTTTTTTTGATAACTCGTCACCCGGATGCGGACGTGCTTGATCGTCGTGTCGAAGGTCCCCTTGAAGAGCCGGAGGGTCTTGGCGACCGACCAGCGGGTCGAGTACAGGAGATAGAGGGAGAAGGCCAGCAGCAGGAAGACGAACGAGCCGATGGTGTTGAGATACCTCTCCAGGAATTCGAGGACCAGCGCGCCCGTGATGCCCCCCGCCTGGATGCGGTTCCCTCCCCACGGGATTTCCTGGAAAATGAGAGCCGCGAACGGGCAGATGATCAGCATCAGGAGGGTCACCGAGCCCAGGCGCCGGAGGAGGCCGCCGCCGGTTCCGCGGAGAATGGCCTTGACGGAGGAGTAGCCGATTCCGAAGGGGAGCGCGAAGGCCATGAACCCGGCGAACCAGAGCAGGGCCTCGGCGAAGTGGGCGCCCAGCCGGCCCGCCCAGTTATGCACGCCGCCGCCGTTCGGGGGGACGTTGGCGAAGGAGGGGTCCCGGGCGTCGTAACTAGCCAGGCTGATCAGGGAGAAGAGGGCGAAAAAGAGGAGCAGGACCCCGATGATCTCGACGGGCCGGTTCGGTTTCTTTTTCTCGGTCTTGGCTCTGGACCGGGGCTTTCCAGACTTCTTCATTGCGAGGATTATAGCACAACTCCCCCGGCCGCGGTTCCAGGATGATTCACGGGTCTCCCGCTCCCGAGGCGGCCGCCCGGCAGGCCTGTTTCCCTAGTTGGCGCCGAGTGACAGACAACCAAGGCGGGGTCGAGTCTGCGAAATGCGGATTTATTCGGCCTTCCGGGGACTCGACTCCCTCCTCATCGGCGAGGACTCGAAGACGAGGTGCGGCAGGAGGGCCTCGAAGAGCGCGGCCAGCCGCTCAGTCGGGAGCTCTTCGGCCCGGGCGTTTTTCGGCAGGCCCGCGCGCTCCCAGGCTTCGGCGAGGGCCTCGCCTCCGGCGCACGAGGCCAGGTTGCCTCGCAGGAGCTTCCGGCGCCGGGCGAAGGCGGCCCGGAGGAAATTGCGGAACAGCGGTTCGTCGGAGACGTCGAGGAGCGGGGCCGGCCTGCGGCGGAGGGACAGCAGGGCCGAGGTGACCTTGGGCGGAGGGGAGAAGGCTCCCGGCGGCACCGTGAATTCCACCCTGGCCGCGAAATAGTTCTGGATGAGGATGGAGAGCGGGGCGTAACTCTTGGTGCGGGGACCGGCCGTAACCCGGCCGGCCACCTCTTTCTGGACGAGGAAGACGGCGTCGGAGAAAAGCTCGCGCTCGTCGAGGATGCGGAAAAGCAGGGGCGAGGAGATCGAGTAGGGGAGGTTTCCGGCCACCCGGAGGCGGCCGGGCCGCCTGGGGTCGAGCAGACCGCGGAAATCGAAGGTCAGGACGTCGGCGTGAACGACGTCGACGTTGGCCGGCACGGCCAGCCTGAGGGCGGGGAGAAGCCGGGCGTCCTTTTCGATGGCCACCACCCGGCCGGCCGCCGCGGCCAGGACCGCGGTCAGGGCGCCCTTTCCGGCCCCGATTTCGACGACGAGGTCGTCGGGGCCGGGGGATATGACGGCCGCGATTTTGGCCAGGACGCCGCGGCTGGCCAGGAAGTGCTGGCCCAAAGCGTGCCTGCGCGATTTCTTCATATCGGGCCCGGTCTTATCATAGCGCAACGGAGGGCCCGCCGATAGGCCATTTTCTCCGAACCCGCATCCGTCGGCGTTCTGCGGCCGGCCCCGCCCGCCGCCCGGGCCCGGCCCGGGGCGTTTGACAAGCTCCCGGGCTTGCACTAGAATTCCGATTCGAGCGTTTCATGGCCGAAAAAAAGATCCTGATCGTGGACAATGACCCCGCCTCTCTCGAGGATATGGCCAGGATGGTCGGCAGCCCCAGGCTCCAGGTGGTCAGGGCCTGCGACGGGCAGGCCGGTTACGAGGCCTTCCAGTCCGAGAAACCCGACCTGGTGGTCCTCGAGGCCCTCCTGCCCAAGATGCACGGCTTCGATCTGACCAAGAAGATCAGTCTGGAATCCCAAGGCCGGGTGCCGGTGATCATCGTCACCGGCCTTTACCGGGGCCCGCAGTACAGGCACGAGGCCCTGTCGTCGTTCGGGGCGGCCGATTATTTCGAGAAGCCGCTGGACGCTGAACGCTTCAAGGCCGTCGTCCGGCAGCTCGTTCACGACGAGGAGGACATCGACGAGGACCTGCCGGACTCCAACTCGATCCTCGAATCCCTGTCGCGCTGGATCCGGGGGAAACACGGCCTTGCCAAGAAGGCCCCCGCCGCCGGAAAGGGTCCCGACGAATGACGAGCCTCTGGACGCGCTGCAACAACTGCCAGCGGATCCTTTACAAGGAAGACATCCTCGACAACCTCTCGGTCTGCCCGGCCTGCGGCTTCCACTTCCGGATCTCGGCCGCGGAGCGTTTGGCGATGCTCTTCGATGACGGGACCTACGAGGTCGTGGACTCCGGCCTCCATTCCGTCGACGCCCTCCATTTCGTGGACACCAAGAGCTACGCCGACCGGATCGTGGAAAACGAGAAAAAGACCGGCCTGGCCGAGGCGATCGTCACGGCGAGGGGCCAGATGGGCGGGATTCCCGTCACCATCCTGGCCATGGAGTTCGGCTTCATGGGCGGCAGCGTGGCCTCGGTCGTCGGCGAGAAGATCGCCCGGGCCTGCGAGCGGGCCGTCGAGGAACGCCGGCCGGTCATCATCGTCTCGTGTTCGGGCGGCATGCGCATGCAGGAGGGGATGCTGTCCCTCATGCAGATGGCCAAGACCAGCGCGGCCCTGGCCCGCCTCTCGGAGGCCCGGATCCCGTACCTCTCGGTCCTGGCCGACCCCACCACCGGCGGGACCACGGCCAGCTTCGCCATGCTCGGCGACGTCAACATCGCCGAACCCCAGGCCCTGGTCGGCTTCGCCGGGCCGCGCGTCATCGAGCAGACCATCAAGGAGAAGCTCCCCAAGGGCTTTCAGAGGGCCGAATTCCTCTTGAGCCACGGCATGATCGACGACGTCGTCGAGCGCAAGCGCCTAAGGCCCTACCTGATCTGCGCCCTGCGCCTGTTGCTCAACCGCCCTCAATGAACCCCCGCGAGTGCCGGGAATACCTCGGCCGGCTCCAGCAGTTCGGAGTCAAGCTCGGCCTCGAAAACATCGCCACGCTTCTCGAGGCCCTGGGCCGTCCCCACCTGGGTTTCCCCTCGGTGCATGTGGCCGGGACGAACGGCAAGGGCTCGGTCGCCGCCATGCTGGAAGGTATCCTGCGGGCCGGCGGTTACCGGACCGGGCTCTACACCTCTCCGCACCTGGCCGGGGTGGAGGAGAGGGTCCGCGTCGACGGCCAGGACATCGGGGGCCGGACCTTCCGCGCCCTGCTCGGCCGGGTCCGGGACGCCGCCGACGGCCTGACCGCCCGCGGCCGGCTGGATTATCACCCCACATACTTCGAGGCGCTCACGGCGCTGGCTTTTTGCCACTTCGAACGCCGGAAAGTCGACATCGCCGTCGTGGAAACCGGGCTGGGCGGACGGTTCGACGCCACGAACGTGGTCGTTCCCCTGGCCTCGGTGATCACGACCGTCGCCCGCGACCACGAGCCCCAACTGGGGACGGCTCTGCGGAGCATCGCCTTCGAAAAAGCCGGGATCATCAAGGCGGGTGTTCCCGTTGTCTGCGGCGTCAGGGGCGGCCCCGCTTTCCAGGAGATCCGGCGGCGGGCGGTCGAGAGGGCGGCCCCCCTCATCCGCGCGCTCGGCCCCGGGCGGCGGCTCGAGACCCGCCGGACCGCTCGCGGTTACCGCTTCCTATACGAAGGGGAAAGAGCCTCATATGCGTTCACCCCGGCTCTGGCCGGGCGCCATCAGGGGGCCAACGCGGCCGTGGCTATCGCGACGGCCGAAGTCCTCGGCGCGGTCTGGCGGCCGGTCGCCAAAGCGGCCGTCCTCAAAGGGCTTCGCGAGGCGCGCTGGGAGGGGCGGCTCGAGACGGTCTCCGCAAGGCCCCGGGTCGTCTTGGACGGCGCCCACAACGAGGAGGGCGCCCGGGCCCTGGCCGGCTACATCCGCGAGGTTCTCGGCCGGCGGGTGGTTCTCGTGTTCGCGGCCCTGAAGGACAAGGACATCCGCTCCATGGCCCGGCTTCTTTTCCCCCGGGCCGAGACCTTGATCCTGACCGGCGTCCCGGGCGAGAGAGGGGCCGGCCCGGCCGAGATCGCGGCGGCGGCTCCGGCTTTCGCCCGCCGGGCGCGCCTGGAGCCGGATGTGGCCTCGGCCGTGCGCCTGGCCCTCGAGGCCTCCAGCGGCCGGGTCCCGGTCGTCATCGCGGGCTCCCTCTACCTCGTGGGCGAGGTGAAACGCCTCCGCCTATTCGGATAAGAGGGTACGGGGGGCTGTTGCTTTTTTTGCCGGTTGGGGTTAAAATTTCTGCCTATTTCGCCGGCCGGATAAGATAATTGACGCTCTTTCCTGACGCGACTGTTCTGGTAACCTTCGTCCTGGTCTGGATTCTGGTCGCCGTGCTCAACCGGGTCTTTTTCAAGCCCCTGGGCCGCGTCCTCGACGGGCGCGCCTCGCGCATCGACGGCGACAACGATGCCGCCCGCAAGGCCCTGGAGGCCTATGAGCGGGACCTGCGGCGGATCGAGGATCGCCTCCGAGAGGCCCGGGCCGCCTCCGACGAAATATGGGCCAAGGCGGAGCTCGAGGCGCTCAGGGCGAAGAGCCGCCTCATTCAGGACATCCAGGCGGAGAGCCGGGCCGAGGTCGAAACGGCCAAGCGGGAGCTGGCCGCCGAGATCGAGAGGCTCAAGGGGACGCTCGAGGGCGAGACGGCCGGAATGGCCGAGGACATCGAACGGAGGCTTCTCAATTGATGCGCCTGCCCAGAAAGCCGTTCCCCCTCGTCCTTCTTGTCCTGCCGCTTCTCGTCTTCATGAGCGCCGAGGAGGCGGGCGGGCCGTCGGCCGCCCTCGATTTCATCGGCAAGGCCGTCAATTTCGTGATCCTGTTCGGCGGGCTGGCCTTCGTCCTCCGCAAGCGCGTGGCGGCCATGCTCGCCCGCCGGGGCCTCGATGTCCAGGAGGCGCTTCGGGCGGCCGAAGCGGCCAGGCGCGAAGCCGTGGAGAAGCTTGCGGAGGCGGACCGGAAGAACGCCGCCCTCGAGGAGGAGGTCCGGCGCATGACCCTGCACGCCGAGGTCCTGGCCGAGAGGGGGAGGGAGAAGATCGCCGCCCAGGCCGAAGCCGAGGCCCGGCGGATCAGGCAATTCGCGCAGCAGGAGATCGAGCACCAGACCGACGTGGGGCTCCACGAGCTCAGAGCCTTCGCGGCGGACAGGGCCACCTCCCTGGCCCGGGACCGCATCCGCCGGCGGCTGACCCCGGAGGGCCAGTCCGCGCTCATCGACAAATCCATCGAGAGGCTTGCCGAGCTTCATGAAAAATCTGGTTCTGGTTAAGAAATACGCCCAGGGCCTCGTCCAGGCCGTGGCCGGGGAGCCCGAGTTTCGGGCCATCCTGTCCGACATCGAGTCCTTCCTCGGCCTGTACGCGAAACGGGAGGACCTGCGCTCGGCTCTGGAGAGCCCGTTCATCAACGCCGAGAAGCGGGCGTCCGTCCTGAGGCAGGTCCTTAAGGCCGGCGGGGCGGCGGACAAAACCGTCCGCTTTCTTCTCCTGATCCAGGAGCACAAGCGACTGGATCTCCTCCGGGACATCGCCGCGGCCCTGCCCGAGACCTGGAACGAGAAGCAGGGGATCCTGACGTTCGAGGTCAGCTCGGTCGTGCCCCTGACCGACGAGCAGAAGGCCAGGCTCGGGAAGCGCCTCGAGGCCGCGGAGGGCCGGCCGGTCAGCCTCGCGTTCAGGATCGACCCCGGGATCGTCGGCGGCCTGTCCGTGAAGAAGGGCAACATCGTCTACGACGCGTCCATCCGGGGCAATCTCGACAGGATCAGGGAGCAAATCCAGCAAGGGTAGGGCCATGAGCATCAAAGCGGACGAAATCACGAAGATCATCCAGCAGCAGATCGCCGGCTTCGAGTCGGAGGTCGATATCCGCGAGGTCGGCACCGTGACCTCCGTCGGGGACGGGATCGCCAACATCTACGGGCTCGACCGGGCCATGTACAACGAGCTCCTGGAGTTTCCGCACGGCGTTTTCGGGCTGGCCTTGAACCTCGAGGAGGGCAACGTCGGGGCGGTCCTTCTCGGCGAGAGTCACCTGGTGAGGGAGGGCGACCTGGTCAAGCGGACCCGCCGCATCATGCAGGTCCCGGCCGGTCCGGCGCTCGTCGGCCGGGTCGTCAACCCGCTCGGCCAGCCCCTGGACGGCAAGGGGCCCGTCAAGTCCGAGACCAGCATGTTTGTCGAGCGGCTGGCTCCGGGCGTCGTCGAACGCCGGCCGGTCCGCGAGCCGCTCCAGACGGGCATCAAGGCCATCGACGCCATCGTGCCGATCGGCCGCGGCCAGCGCGAGCTGATCATCGGCGACCGCCAGACCGGCAAGACGGTCATCGTCGTCGACACCATCCTGAACCAGAAGCGCTCCGACGTCATCTGCATCTACGTGGCCATCGGCCAGAAGAACTCGACCATCGCCCAGCTGGTCAAGACCCTGGAGGATTTCGGGGCCATGGAGTATTCCGTGGTGGTGGCCTCGTCGGCGAGCGACCCCTCGCCGCTCCAGTACCTGGCCCCCTATGCGGGCTGCGCCATGGGCGAGTATTTCCGGGACAACGGCCGCCACGCCCTGGTCATCTACGACGATCTGTCGAAGCACGCCGCCGCCTACCGAGAGATCTCGCTCCTGCTGCGCCGGCCGCCGGGCCGGGAGGCCTACCCGGGCGACGTCTTCTACCTCCACTCGCGGCTGCTCGAGCGGGCGGCCAAGCTGAGCGACGACCTCGGAGGGGGGTCGCTCACGGCCCTGCCGATCATCGAAACCCAGGCCGGAGACGTCTCGGGCTACATCCCGACCAACGTCATCTCGATTACCGACGGGCAGATCTACCTCCAGCCCGAGCTCTTCAACAGCGGCGTCCGGCCGGCCGTGAACACCGGCATCTCGGTGTCGCGGGTCGGCGGCAACGCCCAGATCAAGGCCATGAAACAGGTGGCCGGGAAACTCCGGCTGGACCTGGCCCAGTACCGCGACCTGGTCACCTTCGCCCAGTTCGGGACCGAGCTCGACAAGACCAGCCAGGCCCAGCTCGACCGGGGCGAGAGGCTGACCGAGGTGCTCAAGCAGGGGCAGTATTCGCCGCTGCCGGTCGAGAAGCAGGTGCTCGTCATCTACGCGGGAAACCGCGGCTTCCTCGACGAATTCCCGACCGAGCGGCTCAAGGACTACGAAAAGAAGCTCTACGAGCACTTCGAGCGCGAGCACCAGGACATCCTGACCAAAATCCGCGAGAGGAAGCAGATCGACCAGGACCTGGACGGCGAGATCGCGGCCGCTCTCACCGCCTTCAACGGGATCTTCAAGGGGGACTGAGCGGGCATGGCCACCCTGATCGACCTCCGCCGCCGCATCCGGAGCGTGCAGAACAGCCAGAAGATCACCCAGGCCATGAAGACCGTCTCGACGGCCAAGTTCCGGAAGGCGCAGCGGCGGGTCGTGACGTCAAGGCCGTTCTGGCACGAATTCCCCGAACTGATGAAGCGGCTGGCCTTCTGGGCCTCGGATGCCGGGCATCCGCTGCTCGAACGGCGGCGTGAGGCGCGCGTCGAGGTCATGGTCATCACGTCCGACAAGGGCCTGGCCGGGGCCTTCAACTCGAACCTGCTGGCCGCGGCCGAGGCCTTTATCGAGGGGAAGGCCGCCGCCGGGGCCGAGGTCCGGCTGGTGGCCGCCGGCAAGAAGGCGGTCAACTATTTCCACAAGCGCGCCTGGCCGGTGGACCTGGCGTTCGCCGACAAGACCGACAAGCTCACCCGCCGGCAGGTCCGGGACCTGGCCGAGTTCCTGATGCGCGGCTACAGCTTCCAGAAGATCGACGGGGTTTATCTCGCCTACAACGAGTTCAAGTCCATCCTGGCCCCGCGGATCATGACGGTGCGGCTGCTGCCGATCGAGCCCGAGGCGGGCGAAGGGGATGCGGCGGGCTGGCGGCCGGACTTCGAGCCGGGGGCCGGGCGGCTGGCCCGGTTCATCCTGCCGCTCTACGTCGAGAGCCAGATCCACCACGCGCTCCACGAATCGCAGGCGGCCGAACAGGCGGCCCGGATGATGGCCATGGACAACGCCACCAAGAACGCCGCGGACCTCATCGAGGACCTGACCCTGGCCCTCAACAAGATCCGCCAGGCGGGAATCACCAAGGAGCTGCTGGAGATCATGACGGCGGTCGAGGCCCTGAAGCAGTCCGCCTAGGAGGCACACGATGGAAAAGACCAAAGACGAGATGGATAGCCGGGAAGCGGGCCCGAAAGAGGGTGTCGCGAGCGAGGCAGAGAGGAAGGACGAGAGCGGGAGGGAAGCGCATAAGAAGGAGGCGAAGACGGGGACCGTGGCCCAGGTCATCGGGCCCGTCGTCGATGTCCAGTTCCACGGCGGCGAACTGCCCGAGATCTACACCGCCCTGCGGATCACGAGCGAGGGCTTCGACGTCCGGACGCCCGTGGACATCGTGGTCGAGGTCGAGCAGCACATCGGCGAGGACCGAGTGCGCTGCGTGTCCATGCATCCGACCGACGGGCTGGCCCGGGGGATGACGGCCAAGAACATGGGCGGGCCGATCGAGGTGCCGGTCGGCGAAGGGACGCTGGGGCGGATCATGAACGTCATCGGCGAGCCGGTCGACAAGCTGGGCCCGATCAAGGCCGAGACGAAATACCCGATCCACAGGGTGCCGCCGCCGCTCGAGGACCAGAGCACCAAGCTCGAGATGTTCGAGACGGGCATCAAGGTCATCGACCTCGTCCAGCCGTTCCTCAAGGGCGGCAAGATCGGGCTGTTCGGCGGCGCGGGCGTCGGCAAGACCGTCATCATCCAGGAGCTCATCCACAACGTGGCCATGAAGCACGGCGGATACTCGGTTTTCGCCGGGGTCGGGGAGCGGACGCGCGAGGGCAACGACCTGTGGCTCGAGATGAAGGAGTCGGGCGTCATCAGCAAGGCCGCGCTGATCTACGGGCAGATGACGGAGCCCCCGGGGGCGAGGCTGAGGGTCGGGCTGTCGGCCCTGTCCGTCGCGGAGTACTTCCGGGACGAGATGGGCCAGGACATCCTGCTGTTCATCGACAACATCTTCCGGTTCGTCCAGGCCGGCTCGGAGGTCTCGGCCCTGCTCGGGCGGATGCCGTCGGCCGTCGGCTACCAGCCGAACCTGGCCACCGAGCTGGGCGAGCTCGAGGAGCGGATCACCTCGACCAAGAAGGGGTCCATCACCTCGGTGCAGGCGGTCTACGTGCCGGCCGACGATTTCACGGACCCGGCTCCGGCGACGACGTTCTCGCATCTGGATGCCACGACGAACCTGGCGCGGGCGCTGACGGACATGGGCATCTACCCGGCCGTCGACCCGCTGGCGTCGTTCTCGCGGATCCTCGACCCGGACGTGGTGGGCGAGGATCACTACCGGGTGGCCCGGCGGGTCAAGGAGATCCTGCAGCGATACAAGGACCTCCAGGACATCATCGCGATTCTGGGCATCGAGGAGCTGTCAGACGAGGACAAGCAGGTCGTGGCCAGGGCGAGGAAGATCCAGCGGTTCATGTCGCAGCCGTTCCACGTCGCCGAGGAGTTCACCGGGCGGCCGGGGACGTACGTCACGGTCGAGGAGACGGTGCGAGGCTTCCGGGAGATCGCCGAGGGTTTGCACGACGACAAGCCGGAGCAGGCATTCTACATGATGGGCACGATCGACGACGTGGTCAAGCGGAGCGAGGAGCTGCGGGCCGAATGAGCGAGAAGGACGGAGGCCGGCGCGGCGAGGGCGGCGGAGGCCGCGAGGTCCGCGGGGGCGGGACGCTCCGCCTGAAGGTCATCACGCCGGGAGGTCTCGTGGTCGAAGCCGACGTGGAGGCGGTGTCGCTGCCGAGCCTGGAGGGCGAGATCGGCATCCTGCCGGGGCATCTGCCGCTGTTCACGGGCATCGGGAAGGGAGAGGTCCGGTGGCGGACGGGGGCCCGGGAACAGGCGGCTGCGGTGCGGGGCGGGTACGCCCAGGTCCAGCCGGACGGCGTCGTGGTGATGACCGATGCCGCGGGCGGCGATGAGGATGGGGAAAACGCGGGCGGCTGACGGCGCCGGCCTGGACGCCTTCTACCGGGGCCGGATAAAAATCCTCCAGAGCAGGGGCGGCTACCGGTTCGCCGTGGACGCGCCGCTGCTGGCGGATTTCATCCGGACGAGGGAATCGGACGAGGGGCTCGAGCTCGGGACCGGGAACGGGGTTGTATCGCTGCTGTTGAGCATCAAGCCGTTCAGGCGCGTCACGGGGGTCGAGATACTGGCGGGTCCGGCGGAGCTGGCGAGGCGGAATGTCGCGCTCAACGGGCTCGAGGGGAGGGTGGAGATCGTGTGCGGGGATATCCGGCGGTTCCGGCCGCGGAGAAAGTTCGACCTCATTTTTTCCAACCCGCCCTACATCGGGAAAGGGACGGGGCTGCTGAGCGCGACGGCCGAGAAGGCGGCGGCCAGGCACGAGGTCCACGGAGGGATCGGAGATTTCCTGCGGAAGACGGCCGAATGGCTGAAGGAGGACGGCCGGGCCTGCTTCGTCTATCCGGAGCGGCGGCGGGCGGACTTCATGAGAGCGGCGGGTGAGGCGGGGCTCGCGGCGCGGGCCGTGAGGAGCGTGCAGCCTCGCCGCGGGGCCGCGGCCAACCTCTTCCTGGCGGAGCTTGGCCTCGCGTCTGCCGGAAACGGCGGGGAGGGAGCGGCGGGGGCCGGAACAGGCCAGGCGATCGGCGGGCGGGACGTGACGGTGACGCTTCCCCCGCTCATTCTCTTCGAGCGGGAAGGGGTGTACACGGAAGAGGCGGACGAGATCTTTGCCGGCCGGCCTCTGTCATCTTGCTGGCGCCCCTAAATTGGGGACACAATACTATTTCTCCCGCAGCTCTGGAGAATCGATTGGGAAACGATGCTCGATTCGAATGCCGGACGTTTTCACCTTCAGGCGGCCGGACGAGTTCGGAAATTAGTATTGTGTCCCCAATTTCCACTCGGGCACTCTCTAGCCGGGGGCACGGCCGGAGGGCCCGGGTGATCGGGGTTTCGTGAAATGCCGATGGACGCTGCCGGGAGGCGGAGAGCGGCGGGGAAGGTTAAGGGCCAGGACGAGCTTATCGAACTCCGGCGGCAGGCGCGCTCGGCGGGGCAGACTTTCGTTTTTGCCAACGGCTGTTTCGACGTTCTTCACGCCGGGCACGTCGGGCTCATCCGGTTCGCGAAGGAGCAGGGGGACATACTCGTTGTGGCGG
>Ga0210077_1000212_pt1 | contig 25290 bp, 21 predicted proteins | sample RushMan_CattailN_5_FD_185556 | JGI IMG/M metagenome (GOLD analysis project Ga0210077, IMG submission 185556) | Wetland microbial communities from San Francisco Bay, California, USA, that impact long-term carbon sequestration -... | ecosystem: Environmental > Aquatic > Marine > Wetlands ... | reverse complement strand
CTTTTCAGCCTTGCTCAGAATCCAACTGTCCAAAACCTGAAGCTCAGGCGCACCCGCCTCCGCAGGAGTGTAATCTGCCAAGAGTTTGCTTGCGAAGCCTGAAACGTTCCACAACTTAACCAGAAAGCGTCTGCCGTACTCCACGTCGGGCCAGCGGAAAGGAATGTCGGAGCCCGTGGCGCCGCCGCCTGCAGCCCACTGCCGCGTGGCGTCCGAGCCATATTTGTCTAGGACCTCGGGTGCGGCAACGTAGTTTTTGAGTGACTTGCTCATTTTTCTGCCGTCGGAGCCGAGAACCATGCCGTTGATGAGGCAGCTCTTGTAGGGGGTTTCGTCGAACAGCGCTAAGTGTCTGACCATGAGGTAGTAAGCCCATGTTCGGATGATGTCGATGCCGGAAGGATGCACGTCAGCAGGGAAAAGCCTCCGCCAATCCGAGCGGTCTGGCCAGCCAGCGTGCACCGCGCACGTAATTGAGGAGTCCATCCAAGTGTCGAAAACGTCGCGTTCCGGGGTGAACTCGTGGCTGCCGCATTTCGGACACTTGCCTGAGCGCGGGTTCTCCAGTTTCGGGTCTATGGGAACCCAGCCTTCCTCGGCGAGGATGATTTCGCCGCAGTTTTTGCAGTACCAAACGGGGATTGGCGTGGCGAACACTCGTTGGCGGCTTATCACCCAGTCCCAGTCCAGCGACTTCGCCCAGTCAATCAGCCGCGATTTCATGTAGTCGGGGTACCAGACGACTTCGTTGGCGGTTTTTTCCACGCTGTCGGTCAGGTCGCGTGTTTTCATGAACCACTGCTTGCGCTCAAGAATCTCGACGTGTGACTTGCAGCGGTCGCACACGCCGATTTCCTGCATGATCTTCTCGGTTTTCTCCAGCAGCCCAGCCGCCGCGAGGTCTTCGACGATGGCTTTTCGGGCTTGGTTCACGGTTAACCCAGCATATTTGCCGCCGTTCTCAGTTATCCGCCCGTTCTCCGTAAGCAACGTGATGACGGGAAGCTTGTGTTTCATGACGGTTTTCACGTCTTCCTTGTCGCCGTACGTGCAAATCTGAACCACGCCAGTGCCGAAGCAGGGGTCTACTGCTTCGTCGCCGATAATCGTCACGGCTCGGTTGACCAGTGGCACGATAATTTTTCTGCCGATGTACTTCTTGAACCGTTCATCGTTGGGGTTTACTTCAACTGCGACGCAAGCAGGAATGAACTCTGGACGCGACGTGGCAATCAGAAGGAACTCGCTGCTACCCTCCAACAGATAGCGGATGTAGTTCAGTGTTCCCTCGCGCTTCTCGTAGTCGACTTCCGCGTCGGCGATGGCGGTTTCGCATCGGGGACACCAGTTCACCGGATGCGTGCCCTGGTACATGAAGCCCTTCTTGTACAGGAGAATGAAGCTTAGCTGGGTTCTCCGCCAATAATCGGGGTCCATGGTGCGGTACTCCGTGGTCCAGTCTATGCTGCATCCGAGTTTCAGGATGCCTTCCTTCATCATGGCGATGTACCGTTCCACGAGTTGCTCGCACCACTTGCGGAACTGGTCAGGCGGCACATCACGCTTGCGAACACTGTGCTCTTTTTCAACTTGGATTTCAATGCTTAAGCCGTGGCAGTCCCAGCCCTGCGGAAAAAGCACGTTGTAGCCGCGCATGCGCTTGTAACGCGCCACCATGTCGAAATAGGTCCAGTTTAGAACGTTGCCCATGTGCAGCTCGCCGGACGGGTAAGGCGGAGGAGTGTCAATGGTGAACGGAGTGCGTTTGGTGTCGTTCCAGTCGAAATGGTAGATGCCCATTTCTTCCCATTTCTGCTGCCATTTCCGTTCAATCTCGGCGAAATTGTACTCTCTAGGCAAGGGCTGCATGCTTCACGGTTCCTCGTTAACTTGTTAGCTTAGGAAAATTAAAATACCACCTAAAAACATTATCCCCTTTAAGGTCTCGGGGAGCTGGGAGTGCGCCCGGCTGAGAGGACAACCAGCACTGTTGTCGACCCAATGAACCTGAACCAGATAATACTGGCGGAGGGAAAAACACGAACTCAAACATAAAATCAATCAGAACCATTTCTCCATCAAAGAAAGTCGCCTTAACAGCCGTGATGTCCGCTCTAATCGCAGTCACCACATTAATTGCCATACCGCTGCCGCCCCCACTTTCAACCCTCAACCTAGCGCCGGTAATAATATTTGTTGTTAGCATCCTGCTAGGCGCCCGAGTAGGTGCGACAGCCACAGCCATCGGATGTGCCATTGGATACTTGTCTGGAACCAGCCTAGGAACAATTTTAATTCCCCCCGGATTCCTCTACATCTACCTAGTAGGTCTCGTGGTTGCCAGAACCCCAATGGCACTGACGGCGGGTTTTCTACGGAAGAAAAGCGAAATCGCAGGCATGACACTTGGCGTGGTAGTCGAAACTCTCGTCTTCTTTTTCATAGACCTTTTCCTGTTTGGCATCGCAATCGCCATCTTCGACTTCGGCGTGTTCATAGATTTGGTGTCCGTGCCAATCACATTTGCAGTGCTTCTCGCGGTCAGAAGAATGTTAAACGTTAAATATCTGGCTTAGATGAGTAAAATGAACGAAAAATCCGTTTACTCTAAAGAGCAAGCAGCCAAACAATACGAGGCTTCCTACGAAAGTAATTATAAAAGGGCAGATGCACTAGAGAAGAAGTTGCTGAAAAAACTTCTGGAACATTTTGGAGATGCACAGCGTTTGTTGGAGGTGGGTTGCGGAACCGCCCATTTCACAAGGTGGATGCATTCGTTGGGCTTTGAGTGCTGTGGCGTGGATATTTCAATGTTCATGCTGAAAGAGGCGCGGGGGATGTGGGTTCAGGGTTGTTTGCTTCAATGTGAATCGAGCCATTTGCCGTTCAGAACCAAGTCAATGGATGTTGTGGTGTACGTGACGAGTTTGGAGTTCATGCCTGACCTAGAAACGGTCTTGACTGAGGCGGGTCGTGTGGCAAAGAAAGGCATGGTGATAGGATTGATGAACAAATGGAGTTTGCCTACTCTGAGAAAGATGCTTCAGGCTAAAGGGGGAAGCAATCAGTTTTATAGAAATGCAAGTTTCTACTCCATACGTGACATGAAACGAAGACTAAACAAGGTACTTAAAGGGTACAGAATCACGAATTGGAGAACTACAGTCTTCCCAAAAATCTTCGGCAACTTGGAGTCATCCTATTTCCCTTTCGGTGCCTTTCTAGGAATAGCAGTTAAACTGGATGACAAGTATGACTGACATTGGAAAATTCTCCGCTGACCTGATTGAAAAAATAATCTACAAGCATGTTGGAGCACAAAACTCTGCGGTACTAGTTGGTCCAGGGCATGGACGCGACAACGCCGTGATTCAAGTAGGAAATAATCAGGTTCTCATAGCAACTGCAGATCCTCTTTCAGTGATTCCTGCGTTAGGGTTCAAAGATTCTGCGTATATCTCTACACATTTGCTGGCTTCTGACTTAGCGACCTGTGGTTTTCCGCCTCAGTTTCTAATGGTTAATCTTAATCTTCCGCCCCAAATGAAAAACGAAGAGTTCGAAGAATATTGGACAGCTATGGATTTTGAGTGCAAGAAACTCGGAATCTCCGTTATAGGTGGTCACACAGGCAGGTACGTAGGCTCTGACTACACTATTGTGGGTGGAGGGGTAATGATGGCGTTGGCTCCGAAGCAAGAGTATATTGCAAGCACAATGAGCAAGCCTAGAGACCTGCTTTTAATGACTAAAGGTGTGGCTATAGCTGCGACAGCTATACTTTCAAGGGTTTTTCCTGAAACGATAGAAAAAGCGTTCGGAGCTTCATTCCTTAAGAAAGCACAACGATACTTGGATAAGTTTAGTGTGGTTGAGGACGCTTTGACTGCGGCTTCGGTTGGGTTAAGAGAAAACGGCGTTACAGCAATGCATGATGTGACCGAAGGCGGATTGCTGGGGGCTTTATACGAACTGTCAGAGGCGTCTCAGGTTGGCTTGGAAATCGAGTTTTCCAAGGTTATCGTGCCAGAGGAAGCAAAACGTGTTTGCGAACTGTTTGACATTTCTCCTTATTCAACCTTGAGCGAAGGAACTTTGATAGCTACGGTGAAAGCTGAAAAAGCCCAAGAGGTCCAACATGCGTTAGAGGTGAAAGGAATACGGAGTGCGATAATTGGGAAAATCACGTACCGGAAGGAAGGGAGATGGGTGAAGACTGAAGTTAAAAAGCAACCTTTAGAGAAACCCGTTTCCGACCCGTACTGGAAGGCTTATTGGAAGGCAATCCGAGAAGGATGGAAATGACACGCGTTCACAGACTGAAAGGCTTGTACCTTATTGTATCGCCAATTCTGTCCCATAAAGAACTACTATCGGCTACTGAGAAGGCGCTCAAAGGAGGTGTTGACATTCTGCAACTTTCCGCGGAACCTGAAATCTTCTGGGTAAAAACTTTTGCCAGAGAGCTAGCTAACTTGGCGAGAGAACACGAAACACCCTTTTTAATAAACAACGATTTGCAGCTGGCTAAGGAAGTTGAGGCGGACGGAGTGCACTTCGACACTTACGAGATTACGCCAAAAGAAGCAAGACAGGTGTTAGGCAAAGAATGCTTGGTAGGCTACACCGTGAACGCTGACACAAAAAAAGTCCTATGGGCTGATAAAGAAGGGGCAGACTATGTTTCGTTCTGTTCAGTTTTTCAAGAGGGCACAGCCACTCACTGCCCTATCATACCGATAGAAGCAATAAGGAGCGCAAGATCGCTCACGTCACTTTCAATTTTTGCGGCAGGTGGTATAAACCTCGACAATGCTCATTTAGTTCTTGAAGCAGGAGCAGATGGAATTGCAGTCACTTCAGCCCTTCTCAAGGCAAAAGACCCGGAACAAACAGCCAGCGCCTTCAAAGAAATTATCCTCGAGCATCAGGTTTAAAGAAACAATCAATGAAAAATTCAAGCATCATGAGACTTGCGGCAGGATTCGGAGAAATGTAGTTTATTTTTTAAGTTCAGACAGGACGAAGTTGACGATTTCTTCGGCGATGTTGACTTTCGTAACAATCTGCAGCCCTTTCCATCCTGGCTGGCTGTTCACGTCCACGATTTTTGGTCCAGTTGGGCTTTCAAGGATGTCAACGCCTGAGATTTTGCAGCCCACCGCTTGGGAGGCTTTGATGGCGAGTTCTTCATATTCGGGGTTGCGGTCTATGGGTTCTGGTCTGGCTCCTTGGCTGTAGTTGGTTTTCCATCCTTGTGCTACTCGGCGCATGGCTGCGATGACGTGGTCTTTGATGACGAAGGCGCGGATGTCGGAGGTTCCGTGCGGCACGAATTCTTGGAGGTAGATTACGCCGTGGTGGAAGGTTATGGCTTTGAAGACTGTGGCGGCGATTTCCGCGTCAACTAGCCGTGTGGCGCCGATTCCTCGGGAGCCGAATATGGGTTTGACCACCACGTCTCCGCCGAGCTCCGTGAAGGCCTTTAGCGCTTCGTTGACGCTTTCGGTTGCGACGGTGCGCGGGACCGGTACGCCGTTGTCTTCGAGGATGGCGAGGATGTCGTATTTGTCGGCGCAGTGTTCGATGGCTTCGGCGGGGTTTATGACGTAGAAGCCTAAGCGTTCCAGCTTGTAGAGCATGTCCATGCGGAAAATAAGCTCTTCCAGTGAGCCTCTGCCAATCGGGCGGATAACCATGGCGTCGAGGTCTTCGATTAGTCTGGTGCCGTTGACTTGAAAGGCGGGTTTGCTTGCCAGTTGAGCGACGAGTTTGGGGAAGGTGAAGCACTCGTATGGAATGCCGCGTTTCGTTAGCGCTTCTCGGAGTTGGGTGCTGCTCCATGCCTCCATGTTTCTGGTTGCGATTCCGATTTTCAACAGTGACTCCTTGCCTGTGTGCTCTGCATGAATTGCTGAATGATTGTGCTCTTAAAGTTTCCGCGGCGAAACCTGCTGATTTGTAGTGCTCGTGAAAAACAAATTGATAACCTTATGTTTTTTTCGTAACTTGTGCTGTTAGAACCTGTCTGCTCAGGGTGTCTACCCCCTCCCTTATTTAGCAGCATTTTCAGCATGCTTTTGGCGGTTTTCTGCGTCAATAGTGATAGATCCCCTATCGTTTTCTGCAACGAATTTCTAATAGGCTGCAAATATGCTGGTGGCACAAGAATTTTTACTGTGGCTTTCTTCAAAAAACGCAAACCCTAAACAACTATGGTGCAACGAGCTGTGACTGCTGCTTCACAACAACATAGCTTTATGGCTGGATTCCGCTTTCTATTTACAAATTAACGGGTAGGTTTTGTCTGTGCCATTAAGGTTGAAGCGCGTTTACGAGAAGCCCAGCCCAGCGGACGGCAAGCGAATCTTGGTGGAGAGGTTGTGGCCCAGAGGCTTGCGGAAAGACCAAGCGCAGATAGACTTGTGGTTGAAGGATGTAGCGCCGAGCGCTGAGTTGAGGAAGTGGTATGGGCATGACCCTGAGAAGTGGAAGGAGTTTAAAGCGCGTTACTGGAAAGAGCTGGAAGCTAAAAGCGACTTGGTTGCTGATTTAGCCGTAGAATGCAAAGCTAACACGGTGACGTTTGTTTTCGGGTCTAAAGAGGAAAAGCTCAACAGCGCCGTCGCTTTGAAAGAGTACATTGAAACCCGCCTCGAATAGCAACTGGGTCAGAGTATTTCTCCTATGACCGTGACGGGTTTGCCGAGCAACGAGGTTACTTCATCTAGTTTCTCGCGGTTCAAGGTGACGAGCACGACGGTGGCGGGTCCAGCAGACTTACCAAGTTCCAACCCCTCCGCTTTCTCAAGTTTAAGCTGCCTTCCCACGGCGTGCGCCATCATTCGGGCTTCGTAAGCAATTCCCAAAGTCCCCACGGGCGCAATATCATGCACATACTTCTTTTGCGATAACGAAATCACGTTTCTGAGGTCAGCAATCTCACCTCGCACCTCGGCAGGTAGCACCTCTTCTCCTACTTTGGGTTTGCCGACGGCCACTATCACGTCGCCTGGGCTGGTTTTTCCAAGCCTGAGATCCTCCGCATTAGCGAAGCCGATGACTGTCAAGCCTGCGCCTGTCTGCACGGTTTCAAAGTTGTCTTCCGTGTTTTCCATCAAAACTTGGTTTGGGTCGAGTCCGAGAACTCTGGCTTCGCTTCTTATGCCCTCCAGAATTTGGCTGCCTGTCGGCTCCTTCTCCACGCCCAGAGTGACCGACAGCAGGAGAGGAAACGCGCCAGTGGCCGCAACATCCATCAATGCGACCCGTGCCATGAACTTGCCTAATACTCGTCCGTCAACCTTCACTTCATCCATTTGCTTCGGTCCCACGGCTCCAGAAGATGTTGACCCGACCACTATTGAATGCCCCGTTGGAACGCCGAGAAGCGTCACGTCGCCTCTTCGAGTGTACACGATTTGGGCTGGCTTCACCTGGAACGCTACTGGTCTCAACATGGTGCCCACGTTCTCCACCAAGTGCAGGTAAACAGTGAGGGCTTGGCGGATGACTTCTGAGCGGCTGAGGTCGTGTTTTTTGGCGAGTTTGTCTATGTCGTGGACGATTTTGTCGGTTAACCTGACGTTTGTGACTTTCATTCCTACAACCTCACACTACAACTGTAATACGCATGGTAATGCTTTTATCATTTAACCTTTGCTTAGCAAGTGAGATGAAAGTCATGGAACAGAAAAACACCAACATCCCCACAGCCATGATGAGCAAATCGGCAAGCTGGCGCGGCGCAAGACTAGCCATCTTCACCGCGCTAAGCGCCGTCGGCTCCCTCATCAAAATCCCCAGCCCCATAGGCTCAGTCGCATTTGACTCAAGCCCCGGCTTCTTCGTAGCGCTATTCTTCGGGCCACTTGAAGGCGCCGCAGTGTGCGGAATAGGACATCTGGCGACCGCCGCCGTAAGCGGCTTCCCGCTCGGAGTGCTGCATATTCCAATCGCTTTCGGGATGGCTCTGGCAGGCGCAGCAGTAGGATTCATTAACAAGCTTAATAGGCAGTGGGGCTTCATACCCGCCATAATCGCAGGCGTGGCGATTAACACGCTCATGGTGTTCCCAATGGCGCCATTGCTTGATGCTGACGCCAGCGTGGGATGGCTCATCGCCGTCGGCTTTGCGCCGTTCCTGCTGGTTGGCGCTGTCTTGAATGTGGCTGTTGCGGCTTCGGCTTACGTCGGCGTCCGAGGGAAGCTTCGCGTTTGACCAACCGCCCACTTCATCCGTTCCCAGTCGCAGCACGGCGAGATGTGCTCCTTTTCGAGTTAGCCAACAGCGAAGTCATGATTGTCGGCTGCGACTCGTCCGGCGGCGTGGGACCGAAACCGTTGGATACAATTAAAGTCGACGGCTACACTTTGGGCAAATTCACCGCACGAGCCGCCCTCATGGAAGTGTTGGCAGTCGGCGCAACTCCCGTCTGCGTGGTTGACACGCTCAGCGTGGAACCTGAACCCATCGGCACCGAAATCCTCAAAGGCATAAGAGCCGAGGCGGAAAAGGCAGGGTTAGACCCGAAACTGGCGGTGACAGGAAGCACGGAGAAAAACTTCGCGGTTGAGCAAACGGGAATCGGCGTGACAGTCATCGGAACATGCAAACGCGGCGACCTCAGAATCGGCACTTCACTGCCAAATGATGCCGTCGTGGCGCTGGGTGTTCCCTCTGTTGGCGCCGAAGTGATTCAGGCGGAGAAAGACGGCAAAATCACAGACGTAACCGACATCCTCAAGCTTCGGAACTTGCCGTTTGTTCACGAGGTGATTCCGGTCGGCTCCACGGGCATAACTCACGAAATCGAAACGCTGGCACATGATTCTAAGCTCAAGTTTAAACTGGCTGAGCAGGATGAAATCGACGTGCATAAAGCGGCTGGTCCCGCCACCGTCGCTCTTGCAACTCTGCCTCTTTCAAAAGTGGATGATCTTAAGCGTGCCGCCAGCAAGCCTGTTACCGTCGTCGGCACATTATTCTGAGTTGTGGTTGTTCTGTCCGTTCGGCTGCGGCACAGTGACAACATCGTTGGTGAGGACGAGTTTTCGTTCCCACAGCAGCCGCTTGTAAACCTCGTTGATTCGCTCCTTGATTCTCACGCCCATGCGGGTGAACCCGAAAACCCGCGCCGTCTCAGTCATCAGCGATTCAGCGCTTATGCCCAGCGCGTACTTGGCGATGAATATCAAGGCTTTCTCAATCTCCTCCGACGGAATATGCTCAGGCTCTCTCTTTGACTCGGGAACGCCCGCGACTGGAACGCGCACTGGCACGTCTTTCAGTTCTTTAGGCCATAGGAAGCTGCCTTTAACCTGCACTTTTCGGTTTTGCAGTAGCATGTTGAGCGCTTCCCTCACGGCTTGAACAACTTTCGGTCCTGTCCGCTTCAGTCCCCATAGTGAAGCTAATCTTTGAACAGCGTAGTCAAAATGCACTGGTCCCTCGGCGTTTACGAGCTCTTCGAGGAGGTTGCTTTGCAGTTTGCGATTTTCTTTAAGGTAAAACTCGATTACGCCGTACTGGGAGACCGTGCTGAACCTTGCCTTAAGCGGATGCACTCTGTAGGGGATGCCGATTTTTTCGCGACCCGCAAACTCGACCTTTTGAACATCCACATCCTGCGTTGGCTCCTCCTCAGCCGCCTGCTCCTGCACGGCGGTCTCCACGGCCAGCGCTTCCTTCTCCAGCTGAGCCTTATGCGCCGCCTCCAACGCCTCCGTCAGCCGCCTCATCTCAGATTCCCGTCGGGCAACCCAGGCGGGCGACCAGATGCGGTGAATCTTCCATCCCAACTGCTTGAGCACCTGCTCTCGCAGCCGGTCTCTGTCTCTGGCGCTGTTGATGGATTGGTACGTGGAGCCGTCGAACTCGACGCCTAAAAGGTAGCAGCCCGGCATTTGCGGGTCAGCCACGCCGATGTCGATTGGGCAGCCGCTCCACCCCACCTTCGGGACCACGTCGTAGCCCGCACGTTGGATAACCATCGCCACGTCTTCTTCGAGAGGTGACTCCAGCTTGCCTGACTTGATGTGTGCGAGCTGCAGCGCTTCAGGACCCTTCTCGGCGTAATTCAGGTAACCCCGCAGGACCGCGACGCCTTCGGCACTGCCAGCGTCCACCTTGATGTCCTCGGCTTTAACTGAGGTAACCAGCATGGTTTTCTCCTTGGCTCTGGTGATTGCTACGTTCAGCCGCCTCTCTCCGCCCGGCTTGTTCACGGGGCCAAAATTCATGGTCATCTGTCCCAGATGGTCGTATCCGTAGCCGACGCTGATTATTATCACGTCTCGCTCGTCGCCTTGGACGTTTTCGAGGTTTTTGACGAAGAATCCTTCCAGCCTGTCTTCCTTGAAGAAGTGCTCGAACTCGGGGTGTTGTCTGCGGCGGCGGTCGATGGCGTCTTCCACGCTTTCCATCTGCGCTATGCTGAACGTGACCACTCCCAAGGTTTTCTTTGGGTAGAGGCGGAAGTGCTCGAAAACCAGGTCTCCCACGACTTCCGCCTCGGGAAGGTTATCTCTTCTGCCTCCGCGGTCGTAGACGCCGTCCTCCACGTAAATCATTTTGACGCCTAACGTGTCGTGCTTCGCCATTGGTGACGGGAAAGTGATGAGGGTGTCGCCGTAGAAGCGGTTGTTGGAGAACGCGATAAGCTCCTCGTGTTTGCTGCGGTAGTGCCAGCGCAGGGTCTTCACGGGCAACCCGATTCCCATGCACTCTTCCAGTATACTGTCGAAAACCTCCGCGTCCTCATCGCTGATTTCGTCCCAGTCGATTTCCTCAATCATCGACTTCTGGAAGAAACTCGTAGGCGGCAACTGCTTGTTGTCCCCGGCGACGACAATAGTTTTTCCACGGTAAATCGGTCCGATGGCGTCTTCGGGAACAATCTGCGACGCCTCATCAAACAGAATCAGGTCGAACTGCATCAGGTCAGGCCCCAGGAACTGGCTCACGGATATGGGGCTCATGAGCAGGCAAGGCTTAATTCTGAACAGGAGGTTGGGGATTCTCTGCAGCAATGCGCGAATGGGCATCAGCCGCCGTTTCTTCGCCGCCTCCCTCAGCAGCGTGGTCACTTCCGAGTTGTCCGCCTGAATCAGTACATCTTGGGGCTTGCGGGTGTTCGCCTCTTCTATCACGCGGTTCGGCGTTAGACCAATCAGTTCCTGGTCCAGTTTCCTAAACTCCTCAATCAGGTGCTCGTGGTTTTCTCTTCGGAACTTGCCCAGGTTCGGGTCTTCATTGTACAGGTGGTTAATCCATTCTTGGTACGCGCCTTTGCGGAAGATGTCCACAAGCTCGTTCGCCGCCGGCGGGTTCATGGTGATGCGGTCGAAAAACGCGCATAGCCCGCGCAGGGAGAACTGGTTTTTGAGGGCTTTGAAGTCAATCCAGACCTGCAGGTCGTCCACTCTTTCCCTGAGCCACTCCATGCGGTCGTGCAGCGCCTTGAGGCTCATCTCAGCCAGTTTCCTGCCCTGATACGTCGGCGGGGTTTCGTAGCGGGACTCAAACGCCGCTAAAGTATCCAACGTGGCCTTTAAGGATGAAGTCATTCCGTTATTGGACGGGGCGCACTCAGCTCCGCCCGCGATAATGTCCACCAGGGGTTTAGGGATGTTGGATGAGCCGAATAGCTCTTGGAATTTTCTTGTCCACGCCAGAACCGCCAGAATCTCATCCCAATCGGTGTCGAGGTCTGAGAAGCGCCGCCCGAACTTCTTCTGAAGCAGCGGGCTCTCCTCGAGAAACTCGGCTTCCTTCTTCCTGACTCGTTCAGCATCCTTCAAATCCGCAATCAGCTGCTTGTAGGTTTCGGGCGCTTCGCCCTTGCATGTGTCAAGGGTTTCCGTGGTTATCTCGTAGAGCACGCCAAGCTGACGTTCAACCGCCTGCGCCCACTCCTTCAGCAGAGCCAGAGACGTTTCTTGAGCGGGTATGCCCGAGTTAGGCAGGTCCGCAGGAAGCAAGGCGCCCAGTTCGTTAACTTGCTGGTCCCACTTGGCAAGGGACTGCTTGAGTTGGCTGCCTGCTTGCTTGACTTCAATGGGCGGCTCTGAATCGCACGCAAAAAACTTGGGAACGGGCGCGGTTGTTGACTTTTTGAGGATTTCTGTTGTGAACGTGATGGCTTGTTCTACGCGGCTGAAGTCGGTGTCGTAACCGCGGTAAAAGTGACCGAGCACCTTGCGGACTTGCTCGGCTTCCACTTGAATCTCGGCTTTTAGCGCTTTCAGTTTGCGTGCGTCCTCTAAGTCTTGCAGGACGCTGTCGGGAACTTTACCCGCGTGAGTGAGGCTTGCCAGTTCCCTCTGGTCGCGGTAGAAGCCGGGGCGTAACATTTTGAGGCTGCCTTGGTACTTGTCCCTGAACCGTTTCGAGAGTTCATCAAGGTCTAGTTCCACAAGCTTATCCGCGTCGTACGTCTGTTCAAGTTTCATCCGCAGCGCATTATGCTCCTGATACGCCTTCTTCGCCTTCGCTGCCGTCTCTTTTACTTGCTCCAGATATTCTGGCTCTAGCCACTGCGGCTCTGGCTTGTCCTCTGAAAAACAGAAAAATGCGATGCGCGCCAATTGTCGCATGCCGTCGATTGTCTGGTTTTCCGCGGATAATCCCAGCATCGGCGCGAGGTTCTTCGAGTTTTCCTCCCATTCTTTCGTGAGAGTCTGTGCTTCGCTAACGAAGCTCCAGAGTTTTTCTCTTTTTTGGAGAAGCTCACTTTCCGCTAGCTGGGAGTGGAGAAGCAGCTTGTTAATTGCTGATAGCGCGTCTTCAACCTCTTCAGACTCGCTAATTGCCAAGCTGAAGAATGCCGGTTTGTAGCGTTCCATCAGGCGACTGCGCGTTGCCGTGCACCAGTCAGATGTCGCCTTATACTCCTCAGCTTCCATAGTAAGCTGGTTAAGGCTGGGATGTGTCACCCAACTTGCTTCCGGCTTAGGGCTTTCCATCAACTGCTTACTGACATCAATCAGCCAATTTACGCTCTCGAATGTCGGCGGGGCTTCCAAACCGAGTTGGCTGGCGAATTCGGCGCATTCGTTTCTAAGCTGGTCGATGGTTAAAATTAGGCCGTCCAGCGCCATTGTAAGTTCCGAACGCACTTCCAGGTCATATTTGTCTGCTCGGTAATTGTGCCATGGGAAGTCTTTTTCTTCCGCCACCTTCCAAACGTTCTTCAACTGCGCCATGAGGCTCTCAAGTTCTGTCAGCCGTTGCGGAGTAAGGCTCCCTGGGTTTGGAAGCTCAACGGAAACGAAGCGAAAGTTTTCAAGGCTGGAGAGCTGTCCCAGCACTTCATACGCGCTTTTCTGCAGGTTCGGCTGCTTCTGATGGAGCGCCACCACGTAATTGCTTAAACTGTCTCGGAGGGTGGTGAGTTTTTCGAAATCATGCTCCGACGGCAGCTTGCGGGGAACCAACTGCTCATCAAGGCAGCGCTTAAGCTCGGCGACAACTTCTTGCTTGTTGGCTTTGCTGCTGTGAAGTTCCAAGCAGAAATGGGACAGTCCGACCTCGCGGAGTCTTTTGTAAACCACTTCGAGGGCTGCCATTTTGTCGCTCACGAAGAGCACGGATTTTCCTTGGGCTATGCATTCGGCTATGATGTTAGCGATTGTCTGGCTTTTGCCCGTGCCCGGCGGTCCCTGCATCACAAAGCTTTGCCCGCGTAAGGCATATTCGATGGAGATTCTTTGGCTGCTGTCCGCGTCCAGCACTTGGAAGGTTTTTTGAGGCGGTTCTATCCTGTCCACGTCCTTCTCTTCAGGCAGAGCCTCCTTTGTGAGCGGTTCTTCTTCCTTTATTCCGGCGATTGCGCGGATTATGGGGTGCTGTTTAATTACGCCTGCGTTGGCGTCGAGGTCTTTGTAGATGACTAGTTTGTGGAATGAGAAAAGCCCGATGCCGACGGTGTCCTCCACTTTCCAGCCGAGGTCTTCAACCGTTCGCCTTACCGCCTCAAAGTATTCGGTTAGAGGTTTGCTTTCCCAATCTTCAGGCGGAGTTGGAAGGTCGATTTTGAAGTCGCTTTTCAGCCTCACCTGCAAGGCGGGGTTAAGAACTGCCTCCTCTTCCACTGGCGGAACAGAGATGGCGTAAGGTTCCCTGAACGATTTCCGCGTTAACTCGATAGGCACCAGAACAAGCGGGGAGCGGACTTCTTCGGAGGTTTCTTTGTCCTTCCAAATCAACATTCCAAAGTAAGCTTGAAGTATGCGCACGCCTCGTTCCCGGTAGTCTGAGACTGAACGCCTGTTAAGGTTCTTGAGCGTCCTGACCAGGTCAGCCCGGCTGACTCCTTCACAGATTAATCTGCTTGTTGTTGCCTGCTCTTCTGCGGCTGCGGAGCCGTTCGCGTAAGGCTGAGTTTGAGGCTGACTCTGCTTTTCTTTGGGAGGATACCAAAATCTCAGGTGTCGCCTTCTAACCACAAGCCTGTTAAAAATTGTATCTGGGTTCGGGCTGGTGACAACAAGACTTCCTCTCATGCTGGGCTTAAAATATAGCAGGTTATTTCGTCGAGACAGGTCTATAAGTCTTGATTTCCAATCTTCAATTCGGCGAGTCATTAACGGAACGTAGTTTTTCTGGAATGTGGCGTAGTTGTCATCAGACATTGAATCACGATTCTGCATTAGGCTTTCAACAGTTATATGACGGTTCCCTCTTTAACGCTTTTGTTGATGTTCCTGTGAAGAACCTGCTTTTGCTGTGAGCAGAATTTTAAAGAGAAACGTCTCAACTGACCGTTGTAGATGAAAATAGAAAGAAAAAGGAAGGATTACCAGGATTTACCAGAGTTTTACTGGCCCCAATCTTTTTTCGCGTTTATGCAGGAATGCACTTTCTACACCAGTTATAACAGCCATCACTGAAACACTGCCTTTCAATTCAGGTTCGACTCTTGCGCCCCAAATGATTTTTGCTTTCGGTGGCAATGAACGTTTCATGATTTCAGCGGCGTGGTTGACTTCAAACAGCGTCAGATCTTCTCCGCCTGCAACATGGATTAGTAAGCCACGGGCTTTTGTCACGTCTTCGATGTCGAGAAGTCGGTCGTTTAAGGCTTTTTCCACGCATTGCTCAACCCTGCCTTCTCCGAGACCCTCGCCTATTCCTATGGATGCTACGCCTGCTCCGGACATTATTGCCCTTAAATCCGCATAGTCCAAGTTGATGAGGCTTGCAGTCGTGATTGTTTCGGTGATGCCTTTCACGAATTTTCCGATGGTGGTGTTGGCTACGCCCAGCGCTTCTCTGAACGGCAAGTTTCCAGCTACTTTGACTAGTCGGTTGTTGTCTACGACTACAACAGTGTCGCATGCAGATTTCAGCCTGTCCAATCCTTTTTTCGCCACTTGCATTCTGGCGGTTTCAACATCGAAGGGTAAGGTGACGACGCCTACTATGAGGCGCGGGAAGGATGAGCCTGCAAACTTCCTGCGTAGTGCTTCGGCTAACGCGACGATTGAGCCTGTTCCGGTTCCTCCGCCTAGACCTGCTACCATGAAGATTATGTTGGCGCTTTGGATTTCTTTGACAACTTCGTCTGCGGTTTCGTTGAGGGCTTTTTCTCCTACTTCAGGGTATCCTCCACAGCCTAGTCCCCGAGTGAGTTTTTCTCCTATGAGGATTCTTTTGTCGGCTTTGGTGATTCTCAGGTGGTTTGCGTCTGTGTTGACTGCGACTGTTTTGCCGCCTGTTATGCCTCTTTCTTTTGCCCACGTTATGACGTTGCATCCTGCTCCGCCGAGTCCTATTGCTATTACTGTGGGGGCTGCCATTTTGGCGAATTTTTCGATTTTTTCGTCTTGGGTTTCTTCTGGCATTCCTGTTTCTGAGTATGCTTGTTCAGCTTGCATTTTTTTCACCTCTTTTTGTCTGTAGTGTATGAGACGCGCAAACTAATAAATATTACGTCTTACGAATTAATACAGTTTTAGAAATATCCCTTATAACAACACAAACAATTCTATACAACAAAAAAAGGGGAACCAAAATGAACAAAATCGACCTACTGCAACAATTCACCAACACATTCGTCGGCAACAACTTCCACCTAATCATCAAAGAAAACGGCGCCACCTTCCATGTACACACCATAGAAATCATCCAAAAAACAGACGACAACTGCCCCGTTAAAGAAATCCCAGTCGGCGACTACTTCCTACACCTGATTGCCACAAACCAGTACGGCAACGACGCCTCTCTGCTCTGCAACTGGACCGAGGAACTCCTGCGGAGCCTTCTCAGCGCGTACAAGGAAGCCAAAGATGCCGAGTTTTCCCACATAACGATGTGCAAGGATACGTTTTCTGGCGAAGCTGACAAGTGGCTCCTGCTGTGGGGCAAAAAACTTTACGACCCATTAACAAGCGATGAGTGCGTTTCTGCTGGAAACGCCGGCTAACAGATTTTCCCAGCCTTTTTATGTGATTTGCCCGCTCTGACTTTTTTTTCGGTTTTCGCGGTTCTGATTGTCTTCTGATTCAGAATCATGTTCGAAGATTAAGGCGTTTTTTGAATCTAAATTGCGAATTTTACCGATACATATTGTAATTTCACACATATTAAATATGATTTCTGGATTCGTATGATAAATGCAGATGTAAAAAAAGGAGAAAGCTTCGTTGTCAGACAAAAAGAACAACAACACCAAAAAAACCGAAGAAACGCAAGAAGAGCCCACTCCGCCACCAGCCGAAAAAAAAGAGACGCCCACTTCAACAGGGAACGAGATAAGCCAGCTCAGAGCCGACGTTGACCACCTGTCAGACGACCTGCAAAACACCGTGGGCGAGCTAAAAAAATCCATCGTGGACATCCGCTCCGCCGTCAGCGAAATCGAAAACCCCTTCAACCTTCTAAGAACCATCTCAAGCGAAAAAGACGTGAAAAAATTGAACGGCGAGAGGATGCCTCCAGGCGTAAAATCCCTGATTCTAGGAAACGCACAGGAAAACTTCGTTGAGGAAACAACAGAAGATCCAAAGGCGAAGCCAGCCAAACCTCAACCAGCCCCTGCGCCCGACCCTCAGCCGTCTCAAACACCTCAGACGCTGCCAAAAACCGAAATCCCCGCACAAGACTCCCAAACAGACAGTTTACCGCAAGGTCCGTCGCCGCCGTCACGAACCAGCACCGCGTACATCGACTGGATATGGAATCTCCTGGATTCAGGACTAAAGCCAAGCGACCTCCATCAGCTTGCATGCTCCTGCGAATCATTGGGCTATATGCCCTCGCAAACCAACGAGTTCATCTATTCCTTGGCGGTTGCAGCGGAAAAACTCCGCGAAAAAGGCCTCACCAAAGGCCACCTGCTGCTTAGCCTGTACAAGGCCGCTGCAATCTCCAAAGCCAACATGGGCTGGGAAGACATGGAAGCTCTCATCTCAATTGCGGAGAACCATCTGAAGCGACTTAAACCGGTGAAAGGTGGCGAATAATGGGGTTCTCCGTAACATTAACCCACATAATCATGGTCATCGCCTCAGTCTGTCTAGCAAGCGCATTTTCCGCTTACGCCTTCTACACTGGCAACGTGGTTCAAAACGAGCTGATGCAGAACGTCAGCGACGCCAAACGCATGACTGGACTGCAACTGGAAATAGTCTACGCAACAGTAGACAACTCCTCAAGTCCTGCACACTTCGTGATTTACGCCAAAAACGTGGGCAATCTTCCCTTCAGCGAATTCGAGTTCCTCGACGTTTACGCGGGCGAGTACTGCCAAGCCCAACTCTACACCTACAACGCAACCGCTGATGCTGGAAGCGGAAAATTCAACCTCACAGACGCCAACGGCAACGGAATCTGGGAGCCCCGAGAAACCGCCACCTTACTGGTTTACCAGACTGGCGAAATTAACGGCGTAACCTTTGAGGCACGGCTTGTTCCATCCCGAGGAATCGGAAGCAGCTTTCTCTTTCCCGCACCAGCATCATGAGGTGAACAACCATGGGTTTTTCAGTAACCTTGGCTTCAGCCATCGTCTTAATCGGTTTCATAGCCATCTTCGCCTCGTTCACCACCGCCCTCTCTCAAGGCGTAAACGAACTCTCCACCATCGCTCACGAATATGTGAACCGTGAAAGAGAGAAAATCGACGTTCAACTGAAACTAACCATAGACAACGTCACCGCTTCATCATGCACGGTCACCGTAAAAAACTCAGGCTCAAAAACCATCTTCTTGCGAAGCCAAAACGGGTACAAGTGGAACACGCTGATGGTGGCTTACGGAACGGGTTCACAGTGGCAGTCCTACTCCATCGAAGAATACGAAATTCTGGCTGTCCGCATATCAGGAACAAACGCCACTTTCAACCCGACCGCCCACAGCTACCTAAACTCTGGAGAAGAAGTTGGCCTTGCGTTTGATATTCCTGCAGGAGCGCCTGAAATTCCGCCGGGAGCCGTGGTTTCTGTGACGTTTGCTTCTCACTACGGCGTAACCGCGTCAGGGGAGGGGGTATTCGAATGAAGGTCGTTTGCCTAGGAATTTCAGAGTTAGACCGTGACCTTGGCGGTGGAATCCCCACGCCAAGTCTCATCTCTATCGAGGGCGATTATGGTTCTGGAAAAACAGTTCTTGTCCAACAAGTAATCTACGCGATGCTCAAAAACGGGTTAAAAGTTTGTCTTGTTTCCAGCGAGGCAACGGTGAAAGAGTACCTTTCAATGATGGAATCCGTTAAGCTGGATACGTACAGCTACTATCTCTCTGGACAGTTCAACATTTATCCCTTGCACGTTGAAGGTGGAAGATGGAGCGAATTTCTAAGCTCATATTTCTTAAGGGTCACAAGCAACTTTCTTGAGTTAAAGAGGAAACATTACGACGTTGTCATTGTTGACAGCCTAAGCGTTTTGACGGTGGAAACTCCGCCCTACGAATTCTTAACCTTCATCACCCGGCTGAAAAACATGGTTTCAGACGGCAAAACAGTAATCATCACGTTCCACCCGGAATTCCTTTCAGAAGATTCAATCATGAAGCTTAGAGCAAGCTCCGATATTTACTTCATCTTGAAGAACGCAAGCATCTCCGGAATAGATGTCAAAATACTGCGGATTGTGAAGCTATGGGGCGTAAGCGGCGAACGAAAGAGCGCCATCACTCTCGAAATTAACCCGCAAATCGGATTACGAGTTATGCCGCTCAGCGGCGTTAAGCTATAGGAGTCAAGACCCATGCCGAACCTGAAGGTGATTTCCAAGATTCCCAAAAGCATCAGCCTCAAAGGCGTTTTTAAATCTAGGTCGCAGAAGGTTGACGACGAGGAAGAGAACTGGCTCTTCAAGAAGACTCTTTGCGAAACACTGGAAGGTGCTGTGAAAGAGCACCCGTATCTGGCTGCTTACCTGAAGGACCTGCCTGAAGCGCCGAAGTACACGTTGAACCTTGACTCTGAACAGTTAGGAAAAGAAGCAAATGTGCTGTACCCGCTGGGCTTAGGCATATACGCTCACATAAACATCGGAGGCGAAATCGGCAGATACGGCCTCATAGAACCTGCCAAACCTGAAAGCCACTTGATAGATGATATGGAAGCGGCGGTTGCCAGGCTTGTGGAAGACAAAGAATACGGCGAGCAAAAAGAGAAGATTTTGGCGTCACTTTTCAGACAAGCAGTCCGGAGTAAAATGGTTAAAATTCCACAAGACGCCGACGAAAGCATATTGCTGTACCACTTTTTAAGAGAAAAAATCGGGCACGGCTTTTTAGACGGTTTTTTGGCAGACCCGTATCTTGAGGACATCAGCATTCCAGGCGCCGGTAACGTCTTCGTTTACCATAGGATGTTCGGGCACTTGGAGACGAGCGTGGAAGTGTCAAAGGATGAGATAAACCGTTTATTGCGGAGTATTTCGGAAAGATACGGAAAAGTCCTAAGCTATTCGCATCCGATAGTTGACCTTCACTTGCCTGACGGCTCCAGGTTCAACATAGTTTTCGGGGAGGACATCAGCCTGCGAGGTAGCAACTTTACTATACGCAAGTTTCCGAAGGAACCAATCTCCGTGGTTCAGTTAATCAAGGGGAACACGTTTACGGCTGATTTAGCCGCGTACCTCTGGATACTCTTCGAGGTGGGCGTTTCAGCTATTGTCTGCGGAGAAACCGCTTCAGGCAAAACCACCACATTGAACGCTCTCACAGGGTTCATCGATTCTGACTCAAAAATCATCAGCATCGAAGAAACACCCGAGATTAACGTGTATCACAAGAACTGGATCAGGGAAGTCACACGACAGCACACCGGCGTGCAAGTCACCATGTTTGACCTGCTTAAAGCTGCACTGAGGCAGAGACCAGACTACATCATTGTGGGTGAGATAAGAGGCGAAGAGGGCAGGGTAGCATTCCAAGCCATCGAGACGGGTCATCCGGTACTGTCGACCATGCACGCTGGATCACTTGGGCAGCTTTTTCAAAGAATCACTTCTTATCCGATTGAGGTGCCAAAATCTCACATAGACGGCTTAAACTTGGCTATTTTTCAGGCAAGGATGGAGCGCGGTAAAAAATTCATTCGCAGAATCGTTTCCATTAACGAGGTGATAGGTTACGAGCCTGATGAGGCTAGGCTGAATTATCTGCCGACTTTCATGTATGACTCGAACATTGATCAGTTTCGGTTTATGGGTTCGAGTTTCCACATGGAAAGCAAAGTTTTAGCTTTTAGAGGATGGGGAAAAGAGCGTTTACGCGAGCTTTATGATGAGATGCGCGCCAGAGCTGAAATACTTACTTTTCTGGCTGATAATTTTCCCTCGTACATTGATGTTTGGAAGACCATAATTGCCGTTAGAAACCAGGGCGTGTGGGAGGTTCACCGTAAAATAAAGGAGATGAAGGTTCCTTGGAGCTGAGTAGATCAAAAAAGTTACTTTTTACATTGGTTCCTTCTGTGCTTTTCTCAGTCTATTACATGCTGAGCGGAAAAATTTTTGAAGCTTTAATCAGCTTCGCTGTCGGCATAGTCGTTTTGTTCGGACTAAGGTACATGGCGAGGAAACGCATAAAGACAAAAATTGACTACAACCTCACTACAGTCATTTTCCACATGTATGGATTGTCTCTTGGAGAGACCACGCCGTCAGACTTGGTTGACACAATCGCCGATAACAAAGAATACGGGTTTTATAGCCAGGTTTTCCAGATAATACGCAATCTGGCTAAAGATTTTGGCTACGGCATCACGAAGGCGACGGGTCAAGTGGCTAAGACCATTAAGCCTCCGCTTAAAGACATTCTAGTTCGATGCACAAACGTGTTTTCAAGCGTTGAGCCCAAAGGATACTTGGAGATAGAGTCTTCGATGCTGATGGAGGAGTATTCAGGGTACTACACGAGGGCGATTGAAACTCTGAAGACAATAGGTGGGATTTTCACAACCTTCCAGAGCATCACTGTTTTCTTGATTATGACTCTGGTGATTATGACGATTTTCATGATCGACCCGAGTGCGATTGTGTTTGGCTACGTTATCGCTATTTTTGCCACGGTGATGATGTACTTTCTTTTCCGGTCTTCATCGCCTAGAGAACAAATCATCTACATAGGAAAGTATCCGCCGAGAACGTACTCTTTGATGCGTTGGAGTTTCATGGCTACTGTGCCGTCTTCTGCGGTTCTTGCCTTTTTCGTCTACTTTGCTTTTGGGGCTCCCATTGCCTTTATTGTTCTCGGTTTGGGCTCACTTGTTCCAGGCGTGTTTGGTTACATGATGGAGCGGTATGTGGGTCAGATTGAAAAGAACTACCCGACTTTTCTGAAGGCTTTAGGCGAGAATTTGGCTTCGACCTCGGACTTGAAGGCTTCCCTCCAGTACATTCTTTACTTGGAGCTTGGTCCTCTGCGCAAGCTTGTCATGGAGGCTTTGGCAAGGCTGAAGCTAGGAATAGATCATAGACAGGCGTTGGAGACGCTTTCTTCGGAGGCGGCATCGTATCAGGTCCACATGAGTAACAGGATATTTCTGGATTCTTTAGGAAGGGGCGCCAACGCTTTAGAGGTTGGGAACGCAGTGGGGAACAGGGTTGTGAAGTTTCTTGAGTTCAGGAAGGTGCGGGATGTTGTGGCTAAAAGTTTTCAGACTATAGTTTTGGTTATGCAGCCCATGACTGTGGTTCTTTTGGTTGTTTTGGAGGTTTTGGCTGGTTTTATGTCTCAGTATTTGATTAATCTGCCGTATTTTGGCTTCAATTCTATACCTATGATTGTTATTGAAACTGGGAACGTGATTGTAGTTTTTGTGATGGCTGTGGTTAACGCTTTGATTGTTAAGGAAGCTTCGGCGGGGTACTGGGGTACCTTTTTCCTGAATTTTGGCGTTCTTTTGGTGTTGAGTGGTATCACTTGGATGGTGGGTCGTGTGCTTATTCAGGGTGTTTTGGGCTCGATGCCGAGTATCGAGCTGCCTGTGTGATTTCGAGCTTTATTTTTAATTTTTCATTCTTTTTATGTGTTTGCTGTGTCATTTACGAACGTTTTGAATGATAAGTTTTTGGTTTGTGTTCTGAATCGGAACATGCAAAAATGTTTATTAAATCTTAATATACAATACAGATTTGGTGTAAGTAGTAGTCTAAGTAGAGTAAGTGGTAAAAATGAACAGACAAAAACCAAACATGAGATGCACCAAATGCGGATACCAATGGCACACGCGCTCAAAACTGAAGATGGTCACCTGCCCCTCATGCAACCAGAAAATACGCAACGACGCCCACCCGCGACCACGGCTATTACGGCAGTTCCTGCAGCAGAAACGCGGAATAATCGGACTGGAAGCCGCCATCGTTCTCATAGCCTTCGTTATCATTGCCGCAGCCTTCAGCTTCATGGTTGTGAACCAAGGTCTGTACGCCACGGAACGAGGCAAAACCGTGATTCAAGAAGGCTTGAAACAGGCAAGCACGCCGCTGACTATAGACGGAACAACCTTCGTGCGGACTGAACCATCAGGCAGAAGCGTGGACCTCATCGTGATTCCCGTGAAAGCCTTCGGAGTGAAATACGTGCCCGCGGGAAGAAACCAGACCGTGGTGGTGCTCCGCGTCGGCGAAAGAGCTTGGGCAAACGCCTACCTCGGCGTACTGTACGTCGGCCAATCCGACGGGACATCCTACAACTCCACCAGCCAAACGTACGATCCGACTGGAAAAGAGTTCGATGAGTTCGTCGGGTTCCAGATAGCCAACCAAACAACCTCAGGCGAACCATGCGATGTCTACGTCAACGAAACATACGCGGCTGGACATAGCAAAGGACTAGTAACAGGTGTAGTCCTCGCCATCGCAAATAGCAACGGAGATGAGGCCTTAGATACAGGCGAGAAAGGCTTCCTGCTGATTTCGCTTGCACCTAATGCAGCAGCTCCCGCCCGAGCCCAGATAAACATCGAAATAAGGCTGGAGACAAGTGCGACGCTTTCGATTGAAATTTCGGTGCCTGCATCGATGCCGCCGAACACTTACGTACCGGTCACTTAGGAGGATGAAAAAATGCGTAGACTGTTAAGAAGTAAGCGTGGTATCGTGGGAATCGAAGCCGCCATAGTACTGATCGCTTTCGTTATCGTCGCCGCTGCCTTGAGCTACGTGGTCATCAACATGGGCTTCTACACGACGCAGAAGGCAAAAGACGCAATGGCTTCAGGTCTGGAGGAATCTTTGAACGCGCTACAGCTGGATGGAGAGGTCACGGCGAAAACCAACGCAGAAGGCTACATCGAATGGATAGTGTTCCCCGTCAAGCTTTCCGCTGGAAGAGCCGCTATAGACCTGAAGAACAAGACGCTTGCGATGACGCTCTATATGCCGAACGCGACGCTGCTGAACATCTACCGCGGCATCTTTAACGAAACGGAATACGGTGCGGACCCAGTTGATCTGGAGCACGTCCTATCTAATGCGACAACGATGTTTGCAAGCAGCCCGGAGAAAGACTATGCGTTAAGCATAATCTATAATGATGACGGCGACACGGTGTTGGAGCCCACGGAAAAAGCCTTCTTCGTGATTCATCTGGACACCTCTGTGGCTGACGGTCAGCATGCGCTGTTGGCCTATGATGTCATGACAGTTGAGGTTAAAGGTGCAAAGGGCGCGGCTTTGACGATTGAGCGGATGGTGCCTGGCGGTATGCTTCCTGGTTCCCACGTGAACTTGGGATAATATTCCTCTCTCTTTTTTTGTTTTGTTGCTGTTTTTCGTGTTTCATCGAAGGGCTTTTGTTCTGATATCGAATCTAATTCCGATATTTCGGATTGAATTCGAATCAAAATTACAAATGTTAGCAATAAAAATTATCATTTCATAAGTCTTAATATAAACATCAGAGTTAAAACGCATAACACCTCAACAAGGAGGAAAAACAAAAAATGAATTGGAAAAAAACTCTGACGAACTTCGCAAAACAAAAGCGCGCCATAGTCGGCTTAGAAGCAGCAATAATTCTCATCGCATTCGTCATCATCGCAGCAGTCTTCAGCTTCATGGTCATCAACCAAGGTGTCTTCGCAACTGAACGCGGCAAAACAGTGATCCAGGAAGGTCTAAAGCAGGCTAGCACGCCCCTCGCAGTTGACGGAACAATGTTCGTAAAAACCTCAGTCGATGGTGCAAACGTAACTGGTTTGCTCATCCCCCTGAAGGCTTACGGCGTCAAGTACGTCGCCATGTGGGAGAACACTACCGTCGTGACTCTGAAAGTAGGCGCCAACGCTTGGGCAAATGTGTATGAAGGCGTCGACTCTTCGAATCAGACGGGCGACAGTTTCAGCGGCATGCTTAGCGGCGTTACTCAGGACCGTGCAATGCTCTTCATTCAAAACAGCAACGGCGACGAAACTTTGGATTCAAATGAAAAAGGCTACCTCTTGATAAGCCTCAGCCCAGACAACGCTGCCTCAGTAAGGGCGCAGATAAACGTTGAAATTAGGCTCGAGAAGACAGCGCCGCTATCTATTGAATTCAACATTCCAGAAGCGATGCCGGCAGACATGTGGGTGAACGTGTAAATGTTCCTCAAAAAACTGTCCAAGAGCACGAGGGGCATTGTGGGCATAGAAGCCGCCATAGTTCTCATAGCCTTCATTATAATCGCCGCCGCCCTCAGCTACGTGGTGATAAACATGGGCTTCTACACCACCCAGAAGACGAAAGAAACAGTGCAGACAGGACTCGACGAATCACTAAGCGCCTTGCAACTTGACGGTGTCGTAACAGCGCAGACAAACGAAAGCTCCAACGAAGTCCTCTACC
>Ga0210077_1000211_pt1 | contig 25585 bp, 22 predicted proteins | sample RushMan_CattailN_5_FD_185556 | JGI IMG/M metagenome (GOLD analysis project Ga0210077, IMG submission 185556) | Wetland microbial communities from San Francisco Bay, California, USA, that impact long-term carbon sequestration -... | ecosystem: Environmental > Aquatic > Marine > Wetlands ... | reverse complement strand
TTCTCGACTTTCTCGCGCACGAAGCGTCCGGTGCGGGAGACCTGTACGTCCTGGGCGACCTGTTCGACTACTGGGTCGGCGACGACGAGTTGAGCGCGCCCGGGGGCGACCCGCTTGCGCGGCGGGTCGCCGACGCGATCATGAATCTCGTGGCACGCGGCACGCCCGTGCACGTCATGCAGGGTAACCGCGACTTCCTGCTGGGCGACGAATTTCTGTCCGCTTGCGGGGCGCGGGCGCTCACCGACCCGACGGTCACCGAGGTCGGCGGGGTGACGACCCTGCTGATGCACGGCGACACGCTTTGCACGGACGACCAGGACTATCTGGCATGGCGAAGGACCGCGCGCTCCCCGTCCTGGCAGGCCGATTTTCTCGCCGCGCCGATCGGCGAACGGCAGGCGCGCGCGCGCGCGCTGCGCGCCGAGAGCGAGGCGCGCAAGCGCGGCAAGAGTGCGACCATCATGGACGTGAACCGCGACGCCGTCGTGGAGGCGTTTGGCCGCCACGGCGTGACGCGTCTGATCCACGGACACACCCACCGTCCCGGTCGCCACCGGCTGGAGCTGGATGGCCGGCTTTGCGAGCGCTGGGTCCTTCCCGACTGGTACCGGGCCGGCGGCTACCTCGTGGCCGAAGCAGGCGAGGCACGCCTGGTTTCCTTCGGCCCCCCCGCGCCCTAGAGCCCCCGCGCCAGGTCCCGTCGCAGGTCCGCCTGGCTCTCGAGCCCGACCGCGACGCGTACCAGGCCCTCGGTAATCCCCGCGGCGGCCCGCGCCTCGGGCGAAATGCGGCCGTGCGTCGTGGTCGCCGGATGGGTGATCGTCGTCTTCGTGTCGCCGAGATTTGCGGTAATCGAAATCAGGCGGGTCGCGTCGATCATCTTCCAGGCGGCGGCGCGCCCGCCCTCGAGCTCGAAGGAAACGATCGCGCCGCCGGCGCGTTGCTGGCGCATCGCAAGCGCGTGCTGCGGATGCGACTCCAGCCCCGGGTAATACACGCGAGCCACGCCAGGCTGGCTCTCCAGCCAGCGCGCCAGCTCCAGCGCCGACGCGGATTGCGCGAGCATCCGCAGCTCGAGCGTCTCCAGCCCCTTGAGGATGACCCACGCGTTGAAGGGTGACAGGCACGGTCCCGCCGTGCGCAGAAAGGCGAAGATCCCGTCCATGACGAGCTTGCGCGGACCCACGATGGCGCCGCCCAGCACCCTGCCCTGGCCGTCCAGGTACTTGGTCGCCGAATGGATCACCAGATCGGCGCCGAGCGCGAGCGGGCGCTGCAGCGCCGGCGAGCAGAAGCAATTGTCGACCGCCAGCAGCGCGCCCGCGCGCTTGGCCACCGCCGCAATCGCGGCAATGTCGGAAACCTCGGTAAGGGGGTTGGACGGCGTCTCGAGAAAGAAAAGCCTGGTCCCGGGCCGCACCGCGCGCTCCCAGTCGCCCGCGTCCACCGGCGAGACGAAGGTCGTCTCGATGCCGAAGCGCGCCAGGATCCCCGCGTAGAGCTGCACCGTCGCCCCGAACACGGCGCGCGAGCAGACGACGTGGTCGCCCGCCTTGAGCAGCGCCATCGACATGGCCAGAATGGCGGACATCCCCGACGCAGTCGCGACGCAGGATTCACCGCCCTCCAGGGCAGCGAGCCGATCCTGCATCATGCTGACCGTCGGGTTGCTGAAGCGGGAGTAGATGAACCCCTCCTCGCTGCCGGAGAACTTCGCCGCCGCCTGCTGGGCGCTGTCGGAGACGAAGCTCGAGGTGAGGAAGAGGGCCTCTGAGTTCTCGTTGAACTCGCTGCGCGCCTGTCCGGCGCGCACACCCAGTGTGGCAAGCTCGAAGGTATCTTTCATGACCTCACATCCTTCGCTTGCGGGCACAAAAAAACCCGGCTGCGCGAACCGGGTTTGGCGGCACGCTTTAGCAGCATTTTTAACGCGCCCGCAAGCTGTCGTTTCAAATCGGCGCGGGAAGGATGTTATCCCGATCGCGGCCCGGCGTAAAGCCGGGCCGGTTCCCCTCTTGGCCTAGTCGGCGGTGACCAGATTGAGATCGAGCTGCGCATTCTCCGCGTCGTCCGCCGAATCCCGGGCGGCGTCGCGCCTGTTTTCGACCGCCAGCAGATAATCGCTGGTGACATCTCCCGTGATGTAATTGCCGTCGAAGCAGGAGGTCTCGAACCGCTGAAGCTTCGGGTTGATCTGGCGGACGGCCTCCTTAAGCGCACTCAGGTCCTGGTAGATCAGCGCGTCGGCGCCGAGCTCCAGCGCGACCTCCTCCTCGCTGCGATACGCCGCAATGAGCTCCGAACGCGTCGGCATGTCGATGCCGTAGACGTTGGGAAAACGCACCGGCGGCGCGGCGGACGCGAAGAACACCCTTCGCGCACCCGCCTCGCGGGCCATCTGGACAATTTCACGGCTGGTGGTTCCGCGGACGATCGAGTCGTCGACCAGCAGAACGTTCTTGCCCTTGAACTCCATCGAGATGGCGTTCAGCTTCTGGCGCACCGACCTGCGGCGAACGGACTGGCCCGGCATGATGAAGGTCCGTCCGATATAGCGGTTCTTCACGAACCCTTCGCGGTAAGGCACGCCCAATCCGAGCGCCATCTGCATGGCCGACGGACGGCTCGAGTCCGGGATCGGAATCACCACGTCGATATCCAGGTGCCGGTATTCGTGCCGGATCTTCTCGGCCAGCTTTTCGCCCATGATCAGCCGCGTTTCGTAGACCGACGCCCCGTCGATGAGCGAATCCGGCCGCGCCAGGTAGACGTACTCGAAGATGCAGGGGTTGAGGCTCGTATGCGACGCGCACTGCTGGCTGTAGAAATTCCCGTCTTCGTCGATCAGCACCGCTTCTCCGGGCGCGACGTCCCGCAGGACCTTGAAGCCGAGCGAATCGATCGCCACCGATTCCGAGGCGACCATGTATTCGGTGCCGTCCTGCGTCTCGTTGTAGCCGATGATCGCCGGACGGATTCCGTACGGGTCCCGGAACGCGAGTACGCCGTAGCCCGAGATCATCGCAATCACCGCGTACGCGCCGCGGCAGCGCCGGTGAACATTCGACACGGCCGCGAAAATGGTCTGCGGGTCGAGCCGCAACTTGACCGAGGTCTTCTCCAGCTCGTGGGCAAGGACGTTGAGCAGAACCTCGGAATCCGAGTTCGTATTGATGTGCCGCAGATCCTGGCGGAACATCTCCTCCTTCAGCTGATCGGCGTTCGTCAGGTTGCCGTTGTGGCCGAGAACGATCCCGAACGGCGAATTGACGTAGAACGGCTGGGCTTCGGCGGAATTGCGGGCCGAGCCGGCGGTCGGGTAGCGGCAGTGCGCGATGCCGACGTTTCCGGGCAATGAGCGCATGTTGCGGGTGCGGAAAACGTCCCGAACCATGCCGTTGCCCTTCTGCATGTGGAAGGTCTTGTGCTCGCTGGTCACGATCCCGGCGGCATCCTGACCCCGGTGTTGCAGCAGCAACAGCCCGTCATACAGCGGCTGATTGACGGGTGAACGCGCGACGATTCCGAGGATGCCACACATGGGGACCGCCTACCGGTATTCGGGGCTCAATAATAGCGCAGCCGCAAGGCCAACGACGGCGGCAGCAAGGGTCGAAGCGAGAGCGCGGCACGCGCCATCGGCGCTCCACTGACAGATTTTTGCCAAAATGCCTTCGCGGGGATGGGCGTCAGGCCTGCGACAAGGGCGAAAGCGAGCACGATGAGCAGCCCGCGGGCGAGACCGAAGAAGGACCCGAGCAGCCGGTCGAGTCCGGCGAGTCCGGCCGCCTTCGCCAGCCTGGACAGCAGCATACCGAACAGGGTCGCGATGACGAGGACCACGATGAAGAGTCCCATGAACGCCACCAGCAGGCGCAGTTCCGGCCTGGGAATCGCCTGCGGCAGGATGCTCGCGAGCGGCGTCGCAAGCAGGTTCGCCGCGACAAACGCGAGAATCCATCCGGCGATCGAAATGACTTCGCGCACCAATCCACGCCAAACGCCCCAGAGCACCGAGGCCCCGATGACGCCGAGAACGGCGTAGTCCAGCCAAGTCATCAGGACTTGGTGGTGACGTTTCCGGGCTTGAGTCCAAGGCCCTTGAGCTTCGCGTACGCCTTTTCGGCCGCCTCCCGGCTGTCAAACGGCCCTGCACGCACGCGCGTCACCGGCCCACTGGCTGTCGCGATGCGCTCGGTGAAATACGGCAGCTTGGCGGCCTTCAGGCGGGCCGTCAGCTCCTTCACGCGTTCGGGTTCCGCCAGGGCGGCGACCGGCACGACGTATTCGGTGCCCGTCAGCGCGGCTTCGGCCCGCGCACGCTCGGCGGCGCTCGCCTCGGCGGGCTTGCTGTGATTCGAAGAGGATTCTCTGTTCGGCGCCGCGCTCTTGCCGCTCGTCGCGTGCTCGGCGGACTTGGCGCTCTTCGCCGCTGCCGGCGACGGGGTCGCGCTCGCCGGCCTCTGCGGCAGCTTGGGATTGAAGCGGGTGTCCTTGCTGGGAATTCGAATCTCGACCGCCGGCGGCTTCTGCACGGGCTCCGAGTCGAACACCATCGGCAGCACGATCACCGCGAGCAGCACGAGAGCGATTGCACCGACCAGGCGCCGGCGCCCCCGCCGTCTGAGCGAATTGATGTCCTGGGCTTCAGCCATGGCTGCGCGCGCCGCCCCGCTCCGCCTCGAGATGCGCCATCACCTCGCCGACCGTAAGGAATGATCCACAGACGAGAATTTTATCATTCTCGCCCGCCTCTTCCCGCGCGGCGGCGAAGGCCTGTGCGGCAGAGGCGTGCTCGGCGGCGGGCGCAGCGACGGCCTCGGCGCGCAGGGCCGCGGCCAGTTCTGCGGCGCTGGCGCCGCGCTCGCCGCCGAGACTCGCAAGGTGCCAGCGCGTGATGCGGGGCGCGATCCGCCGCACCACCGCACGGATGTCCTTGTCCTTCAACATGCCGAAGACGGCGATGGTTTGCGGGGCGAAACCGCTGTCCGCGATCGCGTCGGCAAGCGCCCCTGCCGCCTGCGGGTTGTGCGCCACGTCGAGGATCACCCGCGGGCGCCCCGGCAGCACCTGAAAGCGCGCCGGCAGCGTCACCCGTGCCAGCCCCTCGCGCAGGTGCTGCATGCCCACGGGCAGCCTTTCGCGCAAGGACTCCAGTGCGCACATGGCGGCCGCCGCGTTGCGCAACTGGAATCCGCCGCGCAACGCGGGGTGGGCGAGCCCGCCCCGACTCCCTTCCGGACCCCAGTAGCGCCACTGCCCGTCTTCCCGAACGTAGCCGAAATCACGCCCGAATATCATCAGCCGGGCACCGACGGAACGCGCGGCGTTCAGCACCGAGAGCGGAGGCTCCGGCTCCGCCACGACCGCCGGCCGGCCGCGGCGGAAGATTCCCGCCTTTTCGCGCCCGATCGACTCGAGCGTGGAGCCGAGATACCCGGCATGGTCGATGCCGAGGCTCGTCAGTACCGCGCAGTCCGTGTCGATCACGTTTACCGCATCGAGGCGTCCGCCGAGCCCGACTTCGAGTATGAGGGCGTCCAGGCCTGCCCTGCCGAACAGCCACAAGGCCGCCAACGTGCCGAATTCGAAGTAAGTGAGCGCGACTCCGGCTCGCACCGCGTCGACGGCCGCGAAAGCCTCGCACAAGGCCTCGTCTTCGGCCTCGCGGGCGGCGATTCGCACTCTCTCGTTGTATCGCAGCAGGTGGGGGGAGGTGTACAGGCCGGTCCGATACCCCGAGGCGTGCAGCACCGCCTCGAGGATGGCGCAAGTGGAACCCTTGCCGTTGGTGCCGCCTACGGTGAACACGGGACAGTCGAAACGCAGGCCGAGGCGCCCGTACACCAGTGCGACCCGGTCGAGCCCGAGCTCGATCGATTGCGGGTGTTGCCGCTCGATGTACTGCAACCACTCGGCAAGCGTTCGAGACGCCACCACGCGCGCGAGCGGTCGCGGGCTCAGGACGCCTGCTCGGCCTGCAGGCCCTGCAGCATCGCGAGCAGCGAGGCCAGCGTATCGCGCAGCTGCCGCCGGTCGACGATCATGTCGATGGCGCCCTTCTCGAGCAGAAACTCGGCGCGCTGGAAGCCTTCGGGCAGTTTCTGCCGGACCGTCTGCTCGATCACCCGCGGGCCGGCGAAGCCGATCAGCGCCTTGGGCTCGGCGATGACCACGTCCCCGATCATCGCGAAGCTGGCCGAAACACCTCCCATGGTCGGGTCCGTCAGCACCGACAGGAACGGCAGCCTGCGCTCCGCCAGATCGGTCAGGGCGGCGGTCGTCTTGGCCATCTGCATCAGCGACAGCAGCCCCTCCTGCATCCGTGCGCCGCCCGAGGCAGTGACGCACACGAACGGCAGTTTTTGCTCGATCGCCACGCGCACGCCGCGGACGAATCGCTCGCCGACTACCGAACCCATCGAGCCGCCCATGAACTCGAACTCGAAAGCTGCGCAGACCACGCCGATCTCCTTGATCGCGCCCTGCATCACGACCAGGGCGTCCGTCTCGCCCGTCTGGCCCTGCGCTTCGGAGAGCCGCTCGGGATAACGGCGTGAATCCTTGAACTTGAGAGGGTCCAGCGGCAGGACTTCGGTCCCCACCTCGAACCGCCCCTCCGCGTCGAGCAGCGCGTCGAGCCGCGCCCGCGCGTCGAGCCTCTCGTGATGCCCGCACTTCGGGCAGACGTTGAGGTTCTTCTCCAGGTCCGTGCTGTACAGCACCGCGTCGCACTCCGGGCACTTGGTCCACAGCCCCTCCGGCACGGTCTTGCGCGCGCCTCGCTCGGAGCGCTGGATCTTGGGCGGAAGAAGTTTCTGCAGCCAGCTCATGGTCGACTAGTATCGCACTCGCTCAGCGGGCGTCCAGCGCGGCGCGGATCGGCTTGATCAGTTCACGAACCCGCTCCACCGCCTTGTCGGGGCCGGCCGCCTCGATCTCCTGGATGATTCGGCTTCCGATCACCACGGCATCCGCGAGCTCGGCGACGCGCTGCGCGGATTGCGCGTCACGAATTCCGAAGCCCACCCCGATCGGCAATTTCGTCGCCTCGCGCAGCAGCGGAATGCGCTTCGCCACGTCCGTCAGATCGAGGCTCGCCGCACCCGTCACGCCCTTGAGCGAAACGTAGTAGAGGTATCCGCTGCCGATACGCGCAACGTCGCGGATGCGGTCCGGTGTCGAGGTCGGGGCGAGAAGGAAGATCGCGTCGACCCCCCGGCTCTTCGCAAGAGCGGCGAACGGCGCCGCCTCCTCTGGCGGATAGTCGACGACGATGACGCCATCCACTCCCGCGTCACTCGCGGCGGCAAGGAACTGCTCGCCCCCCATCGCCTCCACCGGGTTGGCATACCCCATGAGAACGACCGGCGTGCCGGTATCTTGCCCGCGGAACTCCTTCACCATCGCGAGGACATCCCTCAGTCCGACCCCGTTCGCCAGCGCGCGCTCGGATGAGCGCTGGTTCACCGGGCCATCGGCCATCGGATCGGAGAACGGCACACCGAGCTCGAGGATGTCCGCCCCGGATTCGACCAGCGCCCGCATCAGAGGCACGGTCAAGGCCGGCGCGGGATCGCCTGCCGTAATGTACGGGATCAGCCCCTTGCGGCCCTGCTCGCGAAGCCGGGCAAACCGCGCTGCGATCCGCGACATGACTAGAACACGATTCCCGAGCGCTGCGCCACGGTGTGCATGTCCTTGTCGCCGCGCCCTGACAGATTGACCAGCAGCACCGCGTCGCGGCCCAGCGTGGGCGCGATCTTCGTCGCATATGCGACGGCGTGGCTGGATTCGAGCGCCGGAATGATTCCTTCCAGGCGGCACAATTCGTGGAATGCCTGCAGAGCTTCGTCGTCGGTCACCGCGACGTACTCGGCGCGGCCGGTATCCTTCAGCCACGCGTGCTCCGGCCCCACGCCGGGGTAGTCCAGTCCGGCCGAGATCGAGTGCGTTTCGATGATCTGGCCGTTGGCGTCCTGCAGAAGATAGGTGCGGTTTCCGTGCAGCACGCCCGGCACGCCGGCGCAGAGGGACGCCGCGTGCCTGCCGCTCGCGAGCCCCTCCCCGGCCGCCTCGACGCCTATCAGGCGCACTGACTCGTTCGGCTGATAGGCGTGGAAGATCCCCATCGCGTTCGAGCCGCCGCCCACGCAGGCGATCACGGCATCCGGCTGGCGTCCCGCGACCTCCGGCATCTGCTGCACGCACTCCTCTCCGATCACGGACTGGAAGTCGCGCACCAGCACGGGGTAGGGATGCGGGCCGGCTACCGTGCCGATGATGTAGAAGGTGTTCTCGACGTTCGTCACCCAGTCGCGCATGGCTTCGTTCAGCGCGTCCTTGAGCGTCTTGGAGCCGGATTCGACCGGCACCACCGTGGCCCCGAGAAGCTTCATCCGGTAGACGTTCGCGGCCTGGCGCTTGACGTCCTCCGAACCCATGTAGACCACGCATTCCATGCCGTAGCGTGCCGCCACGGTGGCGCTGGCCACGCCGTGCTGACCGGCGCCGGTCTCGGCGATGATCCGCGGCTTGCGCATGTAGCGGGCCAGCAGCGCCTGTCCGATCGTGTTGTTGATCTTGTGCGCGCCCGTGTGGTTGAGGTCCTCGCGCTTGAGAAAGATCTGCGCTCCGCCGTATTTTTCCGACAGCCGCTTTGCGTGATAGACGGGGCTAGGGCGCCCCACGTAGTGCTTCAGCTCGTAGCGGTACTCCGCCATGAACCCGGGGTCCCTGCGGCATGCCTCGTAGGCGGCCCGCAGCTCGTCGAGCGCATGCATAAGCGTCTCGGCGACGAAAACGCCGCCGTAGGGGCCGAAGTGCCCGCGCGCGTCGGGAAGCTCACTCATCTGCATGTCTCACCTCTGCCATAAAAGCCGCAATCTTGGATGCATCCTTGATGCCCTTCGCGGACTCGACCCCGCTCGAAACGTCCACCCCCCAGGGCCGCACGCGAAGAATCGCCTCGCGCACGTTCTCGCTCTTCAGGCCACCTGAGAGTATCAATGGGCGGGGCCGCTGGGATGGAACCAAGGACCAATCGAAACTCTCGCCGACCCCGCCGTACGCCTCCACGAAGGCGTCCGCCAACCACCCGCTCGCCCCCTTGTATGGCTCGAGGTATTCTAGCAAATCGACCCCCTCCCTGATCCGGCAGGCCTTGACATAAGGCAGCCCGAAACTCGCGCAGAACTCCGGCGGCTCGTCGCCGTGGAACTGGAGCGCGCCCGGGCGCACCCGCTCGAGCACCCGTTCGACCTCCTCGCGGCTGGGGTCGACGAACAATGCGACCGGCATCACGAATGGCGGCAGGGCGTCGCGCAGCGCGCGCGCCTGCTCGAGCGGCAGGCAGCGCGGGCTGGGCGGATAGAATACGAGCCCGATCGCGTCGGCGCCCGCCTCGCAGGCGGCCTGCGCGTCCTGTAGGCGGGTGATCCCGCAGATCTTGACCCGGGTGCGCATCGCTCAGAGCTCGAGCGGCAGGGCCGAGAGCGTTCGCCGTCCGCCTGGAAGCCCCCACTCCGGCGCGTATTCAACGGCTTCCAGGTAGAGGCCCTCGGGGCCGAAGGTCGGCGCGGCGAGCGCACGCTGGCGCGCCGACAGCAGCTCGCGTATCCAGCCGGCCGGGTGCTTGCCCTTGCCCACGTAGACCAGCGAACCGACGATGTTGCGCACCATGTGGTGAAGAAAGGCATTGGCCGTGATCGCGAAGTCGATCCGCTCGCCGCGACGGTCGATCTCGAGCCTGTGCACATGACGCAGCGGCGACTTTGCCTGGCACTCCGATGACCGGAACGCCGAAAAATCGTGCTCCCCGAGGAGAAATCCCGCCGCCCGGCGCATGCCCTCCACGTCCAGCTCGCGATGGAACCAGCCCGCATGGCGAACCGCGAGCGCCGGCCTCACTGCGCGGTTGAGCAGCACGTAGCGGTAGGTGCGTGATAGCGCGCCGAAGCGGGCGTGAAAGCCATCCCCGACGCGACGCACCCACAGCACCGCCACCGAGTCCGGCAGCACGGCGTTGACGCCCCTCACCCAGGCGGAATCCGGCCGCTCCACGGGCGGGTCGAAATGGACCACCTGTCCGGTCGCGTGCACCCCGCGGTCCGTTCTTCCCGCGCAGGTCACTTTGATTTGTTCGCCGGCAATCGCCGAGAGCGCGCCTTGCAGGACATCTTGCACCGCGCCGGCGCCCGGCTGGGTTTGCCAGCCGAGAAAGCGGCTGCCATCGTATTCAATGCCGAGCGCGAGTCGCATGCCGGAAAAAGTTTAGCCACGGTGCCGCGCTGGGTGCGCAGCCCGTGGCTAATTCTAGTGTACGAGGGCCGGAGCGCTCAGCCCAGGCTCGAGAGCATCTGCTGGGCCTGGCTCTGCTGGGCGCTGTCGCCTTCCTTTACGACCTCGTTCAGAAGCTCGCGCGCCCCGTCCTTGTCGCCCATTTCCTCGTAGGCCTTGGCCAGATCGAGCTTGGTCGCCACCTCCTGCCATTTCGGGTCGGTGCCGCTCGAAGGCGAGGAATCCTGTTCCGGCGAGTCGAGATCCAGGCTGATCGAGGACAGATCCAGCGACGCCGGGGTCGCGACCTCCGGCACCGGCATCGTCTTGTCTTCCCCTACGTCGAGGTTGAAGTTGAAATCCATCGCGCTGGTCGCGTCCGCGGCGGTCATGGCGGTCGGTTCGGCGACCGGCGAGGTCGGCTCCGGTGCCGGCCGCGCTTCGAACTCCACCACGCCCGACTCGGCGGGTTGCTTCGATTCGCTTCCGCCCAGGCCGAGATCGAAGTCCAGACCTTCCGGCTCGGCCTGCTTCGGCGCCTCGGCCGTCTTGTCCATGACGAGCGTACCGCCTCCCGAAAAATCCTCCGCCTTCACCGCGGTGGAGGTGGACCCGAGCTCGAAATCGAGCGCCTCCGCCCCGGGCTTGGTTTCGCCACCGATGTCGAGCGGAATGTCGGGCGCGGCGGGAGCCGAGGCCGCATCGAGATCGAAATCCAGGTTCGGCGCGGCAGCAGGCTCGTGCGAAAGATCGACCGTGCCGGCGGTCGCGCCGGCGGTCGCGCCGGAGCCGCCGTAAAGCGGGTTCTCTGCGTCGATGCTGCGGCCAAGCGCTGCGGCTTTCTCCCATTCCGGGTTCGAGCCGCCAGTCAGCTCATGCAGCTTCTGGGCCGTGTCTTCGAACGCGTGCGTGTCGCGACGCGCGGCATAGATTTCGAGCAGCTTGGCGTGGATCGCCGGGCGCCGGGCGTCTTTCTGCAGCGCCTCCTTCAGAATCTCCTCGGCCTGCGCGTCCCGCCCGTACGCCATGTAGACGTCGGCCTCCGCGATCGGGTCGACTTCGTCCGCTTCCATTCCGCCGACGCTTGCCTGGCTCACGGATGCCTGCGTGCTGGTGGCCCCTGCGGAGGGCGCGGCCGCGCTGAACACCGAAGCCTCTCCCGCGGCGTCGACCGAGGGTTCGAAGTGCTCCCCGCCAGAGGCTGCCCGGGCGGCTTTCTTCTTGCGCTGCCAGACCAGCGCGCCGAGTCCGAGCAGCAGCACGATGAGCGCACCGGCTCCGCCCAGGGCGGCCGGATTCTCGAGCGCTTCGTCGAGCAGGCTCGGGGGCGGTGGGGGCGGCGTATGCGGCCTGGCCCCGGGTTTCGGTGCGGGCTTGGGCGCAGGTTTGGGCGCCGGCTTGGCCTCCGGAGCGGGCGCCGGAGCTTGCGCCGGTTCGGCCGGCTGCGCGGCCGGTTGTGCGGCCGGCGCGGGCGTCTGCGCCGGGGCCTCGGCAGGCGCAGGGGCCTGGACAGGCGTCGACGGAGCGGCGGGCGTGGTCGTCTCGGCCGGTGCCGGTGCCGGGACAGGCGCCGGCACACCCGGTTTCGCGGTCGCTTGCTCGGCCTTCTGCTGCAGCTCCGCAAGCTGCTTGCTCTTCAGGTCGATCTGCGCCTGCTTCAATTTGACCAGCTTCTGCAGGTCGTTGACGTTCTGCTCCAGCTCGCTGATGCGCGATTGCGCTTCCTTCAGCGCCTTCTCTTGCGCGGCCTGATTGTCTCCCCGCGCCGCGCGCGCCATCGCGCTCGAGGGCTGGCCGGGCTCGGCTTTCGAAAGCCGCAGCTCGTCCTTCGTCTCGGCCGGCGCGGGCTTGTTCTCCGGCGTGGCGCTGATCTGCCCGCTCACCGCCTGCTCGCCCGTTTCGGCGCTCGCAGCCTTCGCGGCTGCCGCCGCAGCGAGCTTGCGGCGATACGCGGCAAAATCCTTCGCTTGCGCGCGGACCAGACGGGTCGCGTCATCCGGAGCGATCTGCGCCACGGCTTCGTGATCAGGGATGTCGAGGATCTTGCCTGCCCGCACCAGATTGATGTTTCCGCGGATGAACGCATCTTTGTTCGCGCGATAGAGCGCGATCAGCATCTGGTTGTAGGTGACGCCGGACGGCAGGTTACGGTGCGCGATTTCGCCCAGCGTGTCCCCCTTCTTGACCTTGTAGGTCACCGGCTTCTTCGGCGCCGGCGGGACCGGGGGCGCAGTCGGGGGCGCCGCCTCGGCCGGCGCCGCCGCCGCCGGAGCGGCTTCAGTTTCAGTCTCAGTCGGCGCGGGCTTGGCCGGCGCCTCCTCCTTGGGCGGAGCCTCCTTGGCGGCAGCCGGCTTGGCCGGAGCCGCTTCGGTCGCTCCCGTTTCGAGCGGCTTCTCTTCGATCGGCGCGGGGGCCGCCGGCACGGGCTTCGAGGCGGCCGCCGGTGCCGGCTTTTCCTCGGGCACGGCCGAAGGCACCACGGCGCTGGCCTTCGGCATCTTGTACTGGGGCGGATCGAGCAGGAAGGTGTACTCGCGCACGAGCCGCCCGCTCGACCATTGCAACTCGACCAGGATGTCCAGGAAGGGATCGTTGACCGGCTTGTCAGTCGTCAGCAGGAGCACCGCCTTGCCCTGGCGGCGCTTGAGCTCGACCTTCATTCCGAGAAGCACCGGATTGAACTCGACTCCCGCCGCGCGGAAAGCGTCTTGCGATGCAATCCGCGCGGTCACCGAGTCCAGCTCGCCGGGTTGCTCCGCAAGGATCTGAATTTCCGCGTCGAGGGGCTGACCAAGCGCCGACAAGACGCGCAAACTGCCAAGGCCCACGGCGTGGGCGAGCAACGGCACGGCCAGCAGCGCCGCGGCGAAAATTCTCAGTCCGAAGGATTTGCCCACGGTCCCACCCTGACTCAATTTGCGGTCCCCAAGTAAAATAACATCATGGTGTTAGGCTTGCAAGCTGAGAGATTTTCTCGATTATTTCAGCTTTCCACCGGAACTGTTATGGAATTTTGCCACTTGGCGGGCTTATTCACGGATCGCGCGGGACCGGCGTGGGGCCGGCCTTCCCGTCAGGCGACCCCCGCTTCGAGCAGGATGCGCAGCATCCGCCGCAACGGCTCGGCGGCGCCCCACAGGAGCTGATCCCCGACCGTGAACGCGGCAAGGTAGTCTCCGCCCATCGGCAGCTTGCGCAGGCGCCCGATCGGAACCGAGAGCTTGCCGGTCACCGCCGCGGGGGTCAGTCCGGCGAGCGACTCCTCGCGACGGTTGGGAATGACCTTCACCCATTCGTTTGCCTCGGCGATCATGCCTTCGAGCTCGCCCAGCGGGACATCCTTCCTCAGCTTGATCGTGAGCGCCTGGCTATGGCATCGCATCGCGCCAACCCGCACGCAAATGCCGTCGACCGGTACCGGCCGGTCGCCGCGGCCGAGGATCTTGTTTGTCTCGGCCTGCCCCTTCCACTCTTCCCGGCTCTGCCCGTTGCCGAGATCCTTGTCGATCCAGGGCAGCAAGCTCGCGGCAAGCGGATAGCCGAAATTGGACTTCGGCATGGCCGGGCCGCGGATTGCCTCCGTGATCTCGCGGTCGATGTCGAGCGCGCTGGACGCCGGGTCCGCGAGCAGTTTCTTTGCGCTGTCGCCGACCCGCGCCATCTGTTCCGCGAGCTCGCGCATGTTCGCCGCCCCCGCCCCGGACGCCGCCTGGTAGGTCATGCTCGTCATCCACTCCACCAGGTCGTGCTGAAACAGCCCGGCAACCCCCATCAGCATCAGGCTGACGGTGCAGTTGCCGCCGATGAAGTTCTTGCCGCCGTGAGCGATCGCGTCCCTGATCACCGCCATGTTGACCGGATCCAGGACGATCACCGCGTCGTCGTTCATTCGCAGCGCGCTCGCGGCGTCGACCCAGTAGCCGCCCCACCCGGCCTTGCGCAGCCTCGGGTAGACGTCGTTGGTGTAGTCGCCGCCCTGGCAGGAGACGATCACCGGCAGCGACTTGAGCGCATCGATGTCGTGCGCGTGCTGCACGGGGCCCGCGTCGCGCCCGATCTGGGGACCCGCGCCCCCGGCCTGCGAGGTGGAGAAGAACACCGGTTCGATATGCTCGAAATCGCGCTCTTCCCGCATGCGCTGCACGAGCACCGAGCCCACCATGCCGCGCCACCCGACGATGCCTGCCCTCAACATGGTCCTTTTCCTAGAGGGCGGCGACGACCGCGTCGCCCATTTCCCGCGTGCCCACCTTGCGCATCCCGGCCGTGTAGATGTCTTCGGTGCGGTAACCGTCGCGCAGCACCTGCTGCACGGCGCGCTCGATGCGGACCGCCGCCTCCTCGTTGGCGAGGGAATAACGCAGCATCATCGCCGTCGACAGGATCGTCGCCAGCGGATTGGCCGCATTCTTGCCGGCGATGTCAGGCGCCGAGCCGTGGATCGGCTCGTACAGCCCCTTGCCGTGGGCGTCGAGCGAAGCCGAAGGAAGCATGCCGATCGAACCGGTCAGCATCGACGCCTCGTCCGACAAAATGTCGCCGAAGATGTTGCCGGTCACGATGACGTCGAACTGCTTCGGATTGCGCACCAGCTGCATCGCGCAGTTGTCGACGTACATGTGCGAAAGCGCGACGTCCGGATAGGACTGTCCGGTTTCCGTGACGACCTGCTTCCAGAGCTCGGTCGTCTCCAGTACGTTGGCCTTGTCCACCGAGCACAGCCGCTTGCCGCGCCCGAGCGCGGCCCGGAACGCGACGTCCGCGATGCGCCGGATCTCGCTTTCCCGGTAGCGCATGGTATTGACGCCCTCGCGCTCGCCTCCCGGCAGGCTGGAGATCCCGCGCGGCTCGCCGAAGTAGATGTCCCCGGTGAGCTCGCGCACGATCAGGATGTCGAGCCCGGCCACGACCTCCGGCTTGAGCGAAGAGGCCTGCGCGAGCTCCGGGTAGACGAGCGCCGGACGCAGGTTGGCGAACAGGCCGAGTTCCTTGCGCAGCCGCAGCAGCCCGCGTTCCGGGCGCTTGTCGCGGGGCAGCGCGTCGTACTTGGGGCCTCCGATCGCTCCGAACAGGATCGCGTCGGCCTGCCGCGCGAGCGCAAGGGTCGCCTCGGGCAGCGGGTCGCCCGCCGCGTCGTAGCCTGCGCCGCCGACCGGGGCCGGCTCGAGCTCCAGGCGCAGGCCGTCATCGCCCAGGCGCCGCAGCACCTTGAGCGCCTCGGCGACGATTTCGACTCCGATCCCGTCGCCCGCCATCACCGCAACCTTCATCGCGCGCTACCTGAACATCCAGGGGAACTGGTCGCGCCTCGCGGCCTCGAACGCCCGGATCTTGTCCGCGTGCTGCAGCGTCAACCCGATTTCGTCGAGGCCGTTGAGCAGGGAATGCTTGCGGTAAGGGTCGACCTCGAAGCGATAGCGTTTCGAACCGTCCGCGGTGGAAACGGTCTGCTGCTCGAGGTCGACGACCAGTCGAAACCCGGGGAACGCGGCGCATTCGTAGAACAGCGCATCGACCTCGGCTTCGGCCAGCACCACCGGGAGGAGACCGTTCTTGTAGCAGTTGCCGAAGAATATGTCGGCGAACGACGGCGCAATGACGCAGCGGAAGCCGTAATCGATCAGCGCCCAGGGCGCGTGCTCGCGAGACGACCCGCAGCCGAAATTCTTGCGCGCGAGCAGAATCTGTGCGCCCTTGTAGCGATCCTGGTTGAGCACGAAGTCCGGGTTGAGCGGGCGGCGCGCGTTGTCCATCCCCGGCTCGCCGTGGTCGAGGTAGCGCCAGGCATCGAACAGATTGGGCCCGAAGCCGGTGCGCTTGATCGACTTGAGGAACTGCTTCGGAATGATCGCGTCGGTATCGACGTTCGCCCGGTCCAGCGGCAATACCAGTCCATCGAGGCGCGTGAATTTCTCCATCGTGTTTCTTCCCGTTCCCTTTTTCGCTAGAACCCCGAGCGCACGTCCACGAAGTGTCCGGCGATCGCGGCCGCCGCCGCCATCGCCGGGCTCACCAGGTGGGTGCGCCCGCCATCGCCCTGCCGGCCCTCGAAATTGCGGTTCGACGTCGACGCGCAGCGCTCTCCCGGCTCGAGGCGGTCCGCATTCATCGCCAGGCACATGGAGCACCCGGGCTCGCGCCATTCGAATCCGGCGTCGAGGAAGATCCGGTCCAGCCCCTCTTTCTCGGCCTGGGCCTTCACCGGCCCCGAACCCGGCACCACCATCGCCAGGCGCACGCTGGGGGCGACGTGGCGCCCCTTCACCACCGCCGCCGCGCTGCGCAAGTCCTCGATGCGCGAGTTCGTGCACGATCCGATGAAGACCTTGTCGAGCCTGATGTCGCTGATCCGGGTGCGGGGCTTGAGCCCCATGTAGACCAGCGCGCGCTCGATCCCCTCGCGCTTGACCGCGTCCTTCTCCTTGTCGGGGTCCGGCACCGTCTCGTCTACCGGCAGCACCATTTCGGGCGAGGTGCCCCACGTCACCTGCGGCTTGATCGCCTGCGCGTCGAGCGCCACCTCGCGCTCGAACCTGGCGTCGGGGTCGCTTTGCAGCATTTTCCAGTAGGCGACCGCCTGGTCCCATTCGGGACCGCTGGGCGCGAACGGCCGTCCCTTGAGGTAGCGGATGGTCGTCTCGTCGACCGCCACCATGCCCGCGCGGGCACCGGCCTCGATCGCCATGTTGCACAGGGTCATGCGGCCTTCCATCGAGAGCGAGCGGATCGCGCTTCCCGCGAACTCGATCGCGCAGCCCGTGCCGCCGGCGGTTCCGATGCGGCCGATGATCGCGAGCGCGACGTCCTTGGCCGTGACGCCGCGCGCGAGCTGCCCTTCCACCCGCACGCGCATGTTCTTCATCTTCTTGGTGATCAGACATTGCGTCGCCAGCACGTGCTCGACTTCGGTCGTTCCGATGCCGTGCGCGAGACAGCCGAAGGCGCCATGCGTGCTGGTGTGGGAGTCTCCGCAGACGACGGTCATGCCCGGCAGCGTCGCGCCGGTTTCCGGGCCGATGACGTGTACGATCCCCTGGCGCTGGTCCAGGAAGGGAAAGTAGACCTTCGCGCCGAACTCGCGCATGTTCTTGTCGAGCGTCTCCACCTGCAGGCGGGCAATCGGGTCGCGGATGCCGTCGATGCCCTCCTCCCAGCCGGTCGTCGGCGTATTGTGATCCGCCGTCGCCACCACCGAGCCGATGCGCCACGGCTTGCGTCCCGCGAGCTTGAGTCCCTCGTAGGCTTGCGGACTGGTGACTTCGTGCACCAGGTGGCGATCGATGTACAGCAATGCCGTGCCGTCGGCGTCGACGTGCACCACGTGGCTGTTCCAGAGCTTGTCGTAGAGCGTTTGGGCCATGCCGTCGTGCGCGAGAGGGTCTTGATGGAAGTCGCAAATTATCGCACACGCGACGCCTCGCCGAGCCTGGCCGGCCGGCGCCAGATCAGCAGGGCGGCGCCAAGCGCCGCGCTCGCCGCTGCGAGCGAAAACGCGAGCCCGGCCCCGCCCCGCTCCCACGCCCAGCCCGCCAGCAATGCCCCGGTCGCGCCGCCTCCGCCATACGCCAGGCTGGAGTACAGGGCCTGCCCGCGCGCGTGCGCGCCGGCCGGAAACAGCCGGTGCACCGCGGCGACCGACGCGGCGTGAAACGCGCCGAACGTCGCTGCGTGCAGCAGCTGCGCGAGGACCAGCACGGCAAGATAGGCCGCCGCCCAGCCGATCGCCGCGAAGCGCACCACGGCGGCAAGCAGGCTCGCGATCAGGATGGCCGACAGCGAAAAGCGCCGGAACAGGGCGGGAAGATAGAAGAAGACCACGATCTCGGCCAGGACGCCGAGCGTCCACAGGGCGCCGATGAGCTTGCCGCTGTAGCCCAGGCGCTGAAGGTGCAGCGTCAGGAAGGCATAGAGCACGCCGTGGGCAGCCGCCATGCAGAACCCCGCCCCGAACACGGTCCACACCGACTTCGGCGTGCTCTCCTGCAGGTGCGCAACATCGCTCGCGTGCGAGGCGGGGCCGCCGCCCGAAGGCAGCGCCGCGGCGGCCGCGAGCGCCGCCAGCGCGAGGCCGAGCAGCACGCCGGGCAGCGTCAGGGACGCGTGGTGGTCGAGCCAGGCGCCGACCGCCAGCACCGCGGCGATGAACCCGATCGAGCCCCACAGGCGTATCGGGCCGTAGTGCCCGCTGCGCCCCGCGAGCGTCGACAGCGTGATCGCCTCCACCAGCGGCAGCCCGCCCGCCGACAGTACGCTGGTCGCCGCGATCAGCGCGGCGATCCCGGCAAACCCCGGGACGTACGGTATCGCCGCGAAGCCCGCCGCGAGCGCCGCGCAGGCCATCACCACCACCGCACGGCGCGCGTCGTGGCGATCCGCGAGCCAGCCCCAGAAAGTCGGCGCGAAAATGCGCGCGAGCTGGGGCATCGCGAGCACCGCCGCGAGCTCCGCCGCGCTCAGCCCGCGCCCGGAAAGGTAGAGCGGAAAGTAGGGGGTGAACGCGCCGACGTAGGCGAAGTAGGCGAAGTAGAACGCGGCCAGGGGCAGGGCTGCCGGCATGCGAGGCACTCAAGCCGGGGCGGCGTACCTGGCCGCGAAGCGGACGCTGCCGACGATCTCGCGCACCAGCCGCTCCGCATCCGCCGCCTCTCCGGGCGGAGCGAGATAGCCGCCAATTGCAAGCTGCGCGATGCCGTGCAGCAAAGCCCATGCGGCGGTCGCCGAGCGCCTGGCGCGATCCATGTCCCCCACCTCCGGAAGCGTTGCGGCGAATGCGTGCATGACGGGATCGAGCTGCTCGAGCCGGTCGTCGCTGCGGGCCGGCCAAGCCTCCTGCGCGTACATCAGCTGGTAGCGGCGCGGGTGCTCGAGCGCGAAGCGCAGGTAGGCGCGCGCCACCGCCGCCCCGCCCGCCGGCGCAGCTTCGCTCAGCGCAGCGCCGAGTCGAGCGAAACTCTGCGCCACCACCTCGGCGAGCAGGGCCTCGCGGTCGGCAAAGTGCCGGTAGGGCGCACTGTGAGACACCCCCGCCCGGCGCGCCGCCTCCCGCAGCGTCAGCGCCGCGGCTCCGCCCTGGTCGAGGATCTCCCCGGCCACGCGCACGAGCGCGGCGCGCAGGTCTCCATGGTGGTACTGTGGGCGGCCTAATGTAGCCATTGGCTACATTATCTACACGCTTGATGTAGGCTTTGTCAACATTATGTTCGCCGCCTCAGCGCCTCTTTCCCGCCAGCCGGCGGGCGTAGGGGTTGCCGCGGGTACGGAACTCGACCGCGAGCGGAGTCCCGCGCAAGCCGAAGGCGGTGCGGAAGCGGCCCTCCAGATAGCGACGGTAGGTCTCCGGCACGTAGTCGAGCGCGTTGCCGTGAATGATGATGCGCGGGGGGTTCATCCCGCCCTGATGCGCGTAACGCAGCTTCGGCCGTACCAGCCCCTTGCGCGGCGGCGCCTGCTGCTCCACCGCCGCGATCAGCGCCCGGGTCAGCTTGGGCGTGGAAAGCTTGGCCATCGCCGCCGCGTAGGCGGCGTCCACCGAGCGCATCAGCTCGCCCAGGCCCTTGCCGCTTCGCGCCGAGACGAATTGAGTCTCGGCGAAGCCGAGAAAGCCGACCTTCCAGCCGAGCTCCTGCTTGATGCGCTCGCGCGACGACTTGTCCGCCGCGTCCCATTTGTTCACCGCGACGACCACCGCGCGCCCGCGCTCGAGGATATAGCCCGCGACGTGCGCGTCCTGCTCCGTCACGCCCTGTACCGCATCGAGCATCAGCACCGCGACGTTGGCCGCCTCGATCGCCTGCAGCGTCTTGACGATCGAAAATCGCTCTACCGCCTCGCCCGCCTTGCCGCGCCGGCGCAGGCCGGCCGTATCGATCAGCGTGTAGCGCCGTCCGGCGCGCTCAAATGGAACTTCGATCGGATCCCGCGTCGTTCCGGGCTGGTCGAAGGCGATCACCCTCTCCTCCCCCACCAGGGCGTTGACCAGCGTCGACTTCCCGACGTTGGGGCGCCCTACGATCGCCACGCGCGGATGGCCCTCGTCGGAAACCTCCGCCTGCGCCTCGGGCGGCAGCTCTTCGAGCACCGCCTCGACCAGCTCGCGCACCCCCTCCCCGTGCGCGGCGGAGATGGCTGCCGGCGCGCCGAGACCCAGCTCGTGAAATTCGGCGGTCGCCGTGTCGGCCGCGAGCCCCTCGCATTTGTTGACCGCGATCCAGACGCGCTTCTTCAGCTTGCGCAGCCGCGAGGCGATCTCGCGATCCGCCGGAACGAGCCCGCTGCGGCCGTCGACCACGAACACCACGGCATCGGCCTCGACCAGCGCCTGCTCGGCCTGTCGCGCCATCTCGAGGAAGATGCCTTCGGTCGCGCTCAGCTCCAGCCCGCCGGTGTCGATGACGATGAACGAGCGCTCGCCGGACCGTCCTTCGCCGTAATGGCGGTCGCGCGTCACGCCGGGGACGTCGACCACGATCGCGTCCCGGCTGCGCGTGATGCGATTGAAGAGCGTCGATTTGCCGACGTTCGGTCGCCCGACCAGCGCAATGACGGATTTCAAAGCGCCAGCGCGTACAATTTGCCGTCCACGGTCTGCACCAGCACGCCGGACGGCAATTTCACCGGAGCGGCCCGGATCGCCCCGCCGTCGGTGGCAAAGCGCGCCACGAACGCCCCCGAGGCGCGCGCGAGAAAATGGACGTATCCCTCCATGTCCCCGACCACGATCGCGGAACCGAGCGGCAAAGGCAGCGACGGCTGCCGGTACGCGAGCTTGTCCTGTTTCCAGACGCTGTGCCCGTCGCTGCGGTCGAAGGCGTACACGGAGCCGGCCTCGTCGCTCACGTACGCGTAACGCGAATCCAGACTCACCCCGGTGACCGACGACATCTCGCGCGCCCAGATCTGATTCCCGGTGCGCACGTCGAAGCAGGCGACCTTTCCCTGATACGACGCGGCGCATACTTCGCGTCCTTCCAGCGCGGGTACGCCCTCCACGTCGGTCACGCGCTCGAGCTCCGTCGCGCCGTGCGGCACTGCAACCGTCGCCTCCCAGCGCGGCTCGCCATTCTCGAGCGCGATCGCGACCAGCTTGCCGCCCGCGAAGCCGCCGTAGGCAGTGTCACCCTGAACGGCCAGGCCTGCCGGGGCGCGCACGATGAGCGAGGCCGGGGCGCGCTGGTAGACCCAGCGGCGCTTTCCGTCCTCCGCCCCGAAGGCGAATACCTTGCCATCCGCGCTTCGAATCAGGACGAGGCCGTCTCCGATCACCGGCGCCGCCAGCACCTCGCTGGACACCCGGGCGCGCCAGCGCACGCTTCCGTTCCTGGCATCCAGTGCGAACACTTCGCCCTCGTCGGTCGCGACGGCAACCAGCGTCCCGTCGCTGCCCACCCCTGCGGACAGGCGAGTCCCGAGGTCGACGCTCCAGCGCGAGCGACCGCTCGCCTCGTCCAGCCGCTCCACGCTGCCGTCCCGCCCGGCGACGTACACGCTGTCCCCGGCGAGCGCAGGACGGAAGAAGAAGTGAGCGGCATCCGGCGCGCTCGTCGACCACAGCACGCGCACCGGCTGCGCCTTGCCGATCTGCGTCAGCGGCGTGGGCTTGGGTCCGCTCGAGTCGCCGCCGAACCAGCTCGCGCAGCCGCCCAGCAGGGCGATCGCGAAGAGGCCGAACAGCCGGCGCCGCAGCCTCCTCATCCGCCGAGCGCCTCGAGCCGGATCCGAACGCTTCGACGGAAGGCGCTGTCGCTCTTGTTCGCCTTGTCGAGCGCGATCTGGTAGGCGGCTTTTGCCTGCTTCGCCTCGTGCTTGGCCACCAGGATGTCTCCCTTGAGTGCCGCATATTGCGCCGCATACGCATCGGCGTGCGGGGCATCGAGCTGCTTGAGCGCATCGTCGTAGGCTTTCTCGTCCAGCAGCACCGCGGCAAGGCGAAGCCGGGCAAGGTCCTTCATGTCGTTCGAGTGGGAATGTTCGAGCACCCATTCGAGCTGGGCCTTGGCGCCCTTCAGGTCATGACGGTCGAAGTAGTAGCGCGCGGACACCAGCGCTCCCAGGGACGCATAGAGCGTCCGCGAGTAGTCGACCGCCAGGGCGCCGCTCGCGTCGCGCATTGCTTTGGCGTCGTCGGTTTCTGCTGCCCGCGTAAGCATCTCGTACAGGACGCTCGCCTGCGCCGACTGCCTGGTCTGATACCAGTCCCAGCCGCGCCAGCCGGCAACCGCGAGCGCGATGATGATCACCACCAGAAAAACCAGGTTTCCGTATTCGTCCCACCACGCCTTGAGCGCGGCCAGCTGTTCCTGCTCTTCGTGATCGAGTGCCATGTTAGGTCCTTGCTCTTTGCAATGCTTCCGCGAACGCCGCCACGGCGTTCGCCCTGACGATCCGGAACTGGGGTTCGGCTTTGCGAAGGAACTTGACCGAGACCTCGCCGTCGCGCACTTCGTCGGCGCCAACGATAAGAGCGGTCCAGGCGCCGCTCGAATCCGCCTTGCGCATTTGCGATTTGAAGCTGCCGCCGCCGGCGTGCTGGATCACCGCGTTGCCGGCGGCACGCAAGGCTTCGGCCAGAACGAGGGCATATTCCTGCGCCCCGTCTCCCTGCACCAGCAGGTAGGCATCCGGCCGCGGGGCCGCCGGCGAGCCGCCCGCATCGCGCAGCAGCGCGATCAGGCGCTCGTTTCCCATTGCAAATCCGGTCGCCGGCGCCGGCTTTCCGCCGATCTGCGCGAACAGTCCGTCGTAGCGGCCGCCGCCGCACACCGTACCCTGCGCGCCGAGAGCGTCCGAAATCCACTCGAACACGGTCAGATTGTAATAGTCGAGCCCGCGCACCAGGCGCGGATTGATCGTGTACTTCACGCCCGCCGCGTCGAGCAACTTGCGCAGGCCCTCGAAATGCGCGATCGACGCCTCGCCGAGATATCCCATCAGCGCCGGCGCCGCCGCGACGACTTCCTGGACCATCGGATTCTTCGAATCGAGCACCCGTAGCGGATTGCTGTGCATGCGCCGCTTCGCGTCCGCGTCGAGGCGGCCCTGGTTCGCCTCCAGATGGCGCACCAGATCCGCGCGGTAGCGCGCGCGCTCCTCGGACGAGCCGATCGTATTGAGTTCGAGCCGGATTCCCTCGAGCCCGAGATCGCGCCAAAGGGCGGCGCACATGGCGATGTGCTCGGCGTCGATATCCGGACCTTCGAATCCGAGCGCCTCGACGCCGTACTGGTGGAACTGGCGGTAGCGGCCCTTCTGAGGGCGCTCGTGGCGGTACATCGGGCCGGCGTACCACAGCCGTTTGGGTCCGTCGTAGATCAGGTTATGCTCGATCGCCGCGCGCACGCACGACGCGGTGCCCTCCGGGCGCAGCGTCAGATCCTCGCCGTTGAGCTCGTCGCGCCAGGAATACATTTCCTTCTCTACGATGTCCGTGACTTCTCCGATGGCGCGCCGGAACAGCTGGGTAGGCTCCACCAGCGGCATGCGGATATTGCGGTAACCGTAGCGCTCGAGCCAGCTCTCGACCGTCGATTCGAAGCTGCGCCACCACGCGGCCTCGTCCGGCAATATGTCATTCATGCCGCGTACGGCTTGGATATTCGCGCTCATGCTTGCGGCGGCGGTCAGGAAACCGCCTTGACCCGGATCTCTTTCGCTTGCGCGGCCCGCGGCCGGCGGCGCTTGCAGCCGGGACCGAAGTTGGCGCGCACGTAATTCTCCACCAGCTGCTGGAATTCCTCGGCGATGCGCTCGCCCTTCAGCGTGACCGTCTTCTCGCCGTCGACGTACACCGGCGCGACCGGAAATTCGTTCGTTCCGGGCAGGCTGATGCCGATGTCGGCGTGCTTGGACTCGCCGGGCCCGTTTACCACGCACCCCATCACCGCGACCCGCATCTCCTCGACGCCCGGGTAGCTCTCACGCCACAGCGGCATTTGTCCGCGCAAATACGATTCGATCCGTCCGGCGAGGAGCTGGAAGTAGGTGCTGGTCGTGCGGCCGCAACCCGGGCACGCGCTCACCATCGGGGCGAAGCTGCGCAGCCCCATGGTCTGCAGGATTTCCTGCGCGACCTGCACCTCGCGCGCGCGATCGCCGCCGGGCTCGGGGGTAAGCGACACCCTGATGGTGTCGCCGACGCCTTCCTGCAGCAGAACCGCCAGGGCCGCGGCCGAGGCGACGATCCCCTTCGAGCCCATGCCCGCCTCGGTCAGCCCGAGGTGGAGCGCGTATTCGCAGCGCCGGGCGAGGTCGCGGTAGACCGCCACGAGGTCCTGCACCTGGCTCATCTTGCAGGAAATGACGATGCGCTCGGCCGGCAGGCCCAGCGCCTCGGCCTGGCGCGCCGATTCGAGCGCCGAACGAACCACCGCCTCGTGCATCACGGCACTGGCGGCGAGCGGATCCGCGCGCGCGGCGTTCTCATCCATCAGCTTCGCCAGCAGTTCCTGATCCAGGCTCCCCCAGTTGACCCCGATCCGCACCGGCTTGTCGTAGCGGATCGCGCACTCGATCATGGTCGCGAATTGCTCGTCGCGCCTGGCGCCCCTGCCCACATTGCCGGGATTGATCCGGAACTTCGCCAACGCGCGCGCGCAATCCGGGAACTGCGTCAGCAGCCTGTGCCCGTTGAAATGGAAATCGCCGACCAGCGGGACCGTGCAGCCCATGGCGTCGAGCCGCGCCCGGATGGGCGCCACCTGAGCCGCCGCCTCGGGACTGTTGACCGTAATGCGCACCAGCTCGGAACCCGCCCGCGCGAGGTCCCGCACCTGGGCGACCGTGGCCTCGACGTCGGCGGTATCGGTATTGGTCATCGATTGCACGACGATCGGCGCACCGCCGCCGATCGCGACGTCGCCCACCCGCACCTGGATGGATTTGCGGCGCTGAACCGCAATCGGGAGCTCGGTCATTTGAGCGTGAATCGCGCCACTTCGACCCTGATGTGAGGCGTCAGATCGAAGGGCTGGTCGTCGTAGGTCAGGCGTACGTGCTGCGCATTCCCGATCACGACCGAGAACGGCGGAATGCCCTGCACCATCTTCTCGCTGCCCGCGGGATTGAGCTGCGACATCAGAACCCTGCCGGTGCCGTCGCGGATCTCGACCCAGGATTCGGCGTCGAAGTGCAGCACGATGCGGTCCGTCGCGGGCGGCGGCGCGGCGGACCCCGGCGACGCCGCCTGCGCCGGCGCCGCGGCCGCGGCCGCGCCGGGTTCCGAGGCGGGCGTGGCGGCAGCCCGCGCCGGCGCCTCGGCCGACGGGGAGGCCGCAGTCTCGCCGGCCGCCGGCGCCGCAGCCGATTTCCC